>Ga0208131_1000026_pt1 | contig 41103 bp, 56 predicted proteins | sample ETNtaG_14_FD_185781 | JGI IMG/M metagenome (GOLD analysis project Ga0208131, IMG submission 185781) | Marine microbial and viral communities from oxygen minimum zone, Eastern Pacific Ocean - ETNP201406SV73 (SPAdes) (version 2) | ecosystem: Environmental > Aquatic > Marine > Oceanic ...
ATATGTGCGGTCAGTCATGTGTCTTGCCCCCAATGTCGCGCTGTGCCCGTATCCTGCGACATCCGATGTCGCGCGGTGCCCGTATTGTGTGACATCGCCTCACGTCCGAAAACCTCATCCAGCACGCCCTGAACCTCGGGATCGTTCATCAGTCGCTCTGTCCGGGCAGCATGTCGCGCCCGGGCACCACGGGCAAGCAGTCGAGAGAAGAGACGACGCTCCAGCCCGGCCCAGTCGATCTCGCCGGCCTTCGACGCCTCTCGGTCGCTCATGTCGAGAACCAAGTCATAGACCTCGCGGAGAACATCGTCGGAAACGAAGACCAGCTCGCCATCGACGAGGGCGAGGCCCGGGTGGCCCTTGTGCCAGACTTCGATCACCGCGCCCTCCCCCATGAGATCCGCTTTTCAGCCTCGGCATCGCGCCACTCATCGAGCGTCACCGGCGGGCGGTTTGCGTCCCACTCGACCTGCGCCCGGATGCGGTCAGCCATGCGGCGCACGCTTTCCGGATCAGGTTCAGAGCGACGCCAGCGACGCGCCCGGACAACCAGGCGTGTGGCCAGCCGGGCAGTGTCGATTGCGAGATGGCCGGCCGTGTAGGCGCAGAGGCCGAACAGGGTGGCGATGGTGAGGGCTGTGGTGGGGTCAGTCATCACGAGCTGCCAGCCAAACCAGGAACGCCACGAAGGCGAGAAATCCGAGCAGACCGCCCGTCTCGATCAGCAGCTTCACATTTTCCGGGGTCATGCTGCGTCGTCCACATCGCAGTCTTCGTCTGCATCGAAGATCAACGGCATGGAGCCGCGCACGGCTTTCATCTTCCCGTCGTGCTCAATGCCAACCGTCGGTTCCAGATCACTGTAACGATCCGTTCGCGCGACATAGTGGATCTGGCATCCGGCAATCATCATGCCGCCGATCTCCACATACCAGTTGGTCGACCGCGAATTTGTCTTGACGCCAAGTGCGGTTTCGCTCGAATGGACGGCCTTCAGAGTTCCGAATACCGCTCGATACTGCTCCCCATCAGGAGCGATGAACCATCCATCCGTGGTGATTAGGTATCTCTTTCCGACTTCATACATGACCTATCTCCCTGTCTGTCTTTCCAAGGAGATAGAGACAGACCAGGCGCGCCCAAAATCGGAGCCGGCTCCGATTTACAGACAATTTTGAGATTTGTCTGTAAATGCCACGGATCAGCGCCGGGCTTCACGCTCGCGCCGTGGCAGCCAATCTGGCCGGACGCGCCAGACCAGCCGAATGAGCGCACGCTGCCACCATGGCCTACCCTGAAAAACAGGCAGGTCAGGGCGGGCGGCGTGCAGCTGCTCACGGAACGACGGCCGGGCGTTCGCCTCGTCGCGGCTTAGGCGCTCACTGGCGGGAAGTCGGCCGCGGTATCTATCGAGGTGCTTCATACCCCGAACATAGCACGCCTGCGGCCTCGGTCGCATCATCGAATGCCGCTTCCGGCAGGTTGTTGAGCGTCGCTATCTCGGCATCGGTCAGGCCCATGGCTTGGCGGGCTTCATACACCGCTGTGGCGACGCAGACCGAGAGCTGCGTGTGATTATCGAGCGCAGCCACGCCGATCGTGTATCCAGGCGCGCCTGGTAGGATCGTGTGCAAATGCCCCTCGGGCCCGAGTTCCACGGCGAAAGTCAGATCACCCGCGGCATCCGGCTGCCACCGGCCCTCTTCGTATCGGCGTTTCAGGGTCTTGGCGGCGAGGTCGAACGGCATGCGCGGGGCTCTTGGTTGTGGTTTTCGCCTCCTCATCAGGGGTGCAGAGGCACGCCAAGGCGATTTTCACACAAACCGCAGTGGCTGAAAGAGGCATATCGCACGAGATGGACGGAAAACAATCATATAAAACAATGGTATGCACGAAAATCACAGAAACCGCACTTGCGTGTGTAGGGGATGAGGAGTGGAGAACATGAGGAGAGAGGGGATAGGGGGGCTCTTTACTTACTTAACGCCTCGCCCGCGCAAGGGCGTTTTGTGTGAAAATGTATCAAAACACTGAAAAGGAACGACTTTTCCGGTTCAGGATCAGAGTTCCAGATAGGCCGATTTCCCCGGTTTGACCCCTCAGGCAAACTTTTTTAGCATTGAAAAACAGGCACTTGGCAACTTTTCACATAAAAAGCAGGGGGGTCACTGCGGTTTCTGTGATTTTTCATTTTTGGAACGCCCCATCTCCTTCCTACCTCCGACTTGCGAGTCTGAAAACAGCCCGCTTGTCAAGACCAAAAACACGAAGGTAGGTAGGCCATGACCAAGATGAACGATCAGCACGATTTCGACCTGAACAGCGCGATGGATGCGCTCGGCGCGATCGTGTCGGGAGAGGAGCCGGAGCAGGCACCTGAGTATGAGACCGAGGCCGAGGCAGCCCAGGATGTGGCACCCAAGCGCCCGGTCATTGAGCCCATTGACCTATTCGGCGACACCTCGCTGACGGGTCGTCAGGAACTCACCGCCGACATGCTGCCCCCGGCAATCTACAACTACGCCCGCGAGGTGTCCGAGATCATGGGTATCAACGCCGGCCCGATCGCGTTGGGCTGCCTCGTGTCGGCCGCCACTGCAATCCGCGAGGGGTGGGTCATCCAACCCAAACTCCATGACCTCAACTGGCGCGAAAAGCCGATCCTGTGGGGCGCTATCTCGGGCTCCTCCGGTGCGAAAAAGACTTCCGCACTGAACGCCGGCACCCTGCCCCTTGATCGGCTCGAAAAGGATTGGGCGGAACTCGGCGAAGAGGAGATGAAAGAGTATCGCCGCGAAAAAGCCCAATACAATGAAGAAATGAAGGGCTGGCGCAAGGCGTGTCAGGCCCTCATGAAAGAGGGCGGCAACCGCGACATGTTCCCCGAGATGCCCGAGGCTCCGGAAAAGCCTGCGCGCCCGCGCATGGTTGTGAAAGACACCACCATTGAAAAGGTGATGGAGGTTTGTTCCGAGAACCCGGCAGGCATCGTGCAGGTGCGCGATGAACTCACCGAATGGATCGGCTCGTTCGACCTTTATTCGGGCGGCTCGGGTTCGCGCGATCGGGCTAAGTATCTCACGGCCTACAATGGCGGAAGCGAAAGCGTCGATCGCAAGAGCGACGAAGACGGCCCGCTTCGAGTTGATAGCTTCGCCGTGTCCATCGTGGGTGGCATTCAGGATGACATCCTGCGCAAGGATTTCTCGAACACCAAGGCTGACGGCTTCCTTGCCCGCTTCCTGTTCGTGAAGGCTGAAATCCGGCCGGGCTGCGATCGTCGCGCCGATCCCAAGGCGGTTGAGGGCTATCTGAAACTCATCCGTTCCATCGCTCTCAACGAGTTGCAGGCGGAAAACGGCGAGATTGACGGCGTGGTGAGCATGTCGCCCGAAGCTGCCGAGGTGCGTGAGCGCATCGAGTGCCTGAGCCGTGCCCTGAACGACAGCCCGATGCTGGTGAAGGGTCTGTCTGACCATCTCAACAAGTGGCCTGGCATCTTCTCGCGCCTCTGCCTCGTATTCCACATGATCGAGGCCGTGCAGAACGATTTTCGGCCGCAGAAACAGCCGGTGAGCGGCAAGACCGCCGAAGCCGTCTATCGCCTGCTCACCGAGTATTTCCTGCCCGAGGCTGCCCGCATCTACAACGAGGTCATGCAGGGGGATGAGGCCACTGGCCATGCCAAGTGGATCGCCGGTCACATCCTCGCCCATGGCAAAGAGCGCATCAGCACCTTCGACATTCGCCGCGCCTTCTCCTCAATCAAGGACGACTTTCGCGCAATCGAAGCGGCCTGCCAGAAACTCGAACTGATGGCTTGGATCACCCCGGACGGCAAGCGCGGTGCCCGCACTGACTTCGCCAAGATGAAATGGCGGGTGAATAAGCGGGTGCATCAGATCTTCGCTGAACGCGCCGAGATCGAGCGTCAGGAGCGCGAGGCCACCAAGGCTCGCATCCAACAGGGCGCAGCCGCGATGCGCGACCTGCAAGCCAAGGTCAAGCGTTGAGAGACACCCCGGCGCCGAGGGTAAAATCGGGCACCTACCTACCCGCGACAGCGGCAACTGACCCGGCTTCGGCCGGGGCTTTTTTTTGCCGACCCTACGCCGCACCGCAGAACCATATCTTGTGTCGTCTAACAGGCTTTCCACAAGAGAACGAATCGGGTATATAAGGACTGGGAGGGCCAAATTTGGGTCGTCAATCATAACCTTAGGTAACCAAAGTGAGCAAGCAACCCTTCGCCGAGAACGACTTTCTCATCACCGATCCGGAGAAGCATCCGGGTGTCGTCTTCGAGGTGCCGGCAGGCGTGAGGCCGCTTCGTTTGGAGCCCATCGGCTATCGCGCCGACACCGAGGTTAGGTGCGCCTTCTGCCGGAACCGGCAGCGCCATGTCTACGGGTTCTTCGCTGTCCTACCTGATGGTAGTCTCGCCCTGTGTGGAAACTGCTGCGCGGTCGAGATCTCGGACAAGTCGACCGTCGCGAAGATCAAGCAGGACGTGAAGCGTCGCGAGATCACCAGCCAGAACATGGTCGTCATCCGCGAGCTCACCCGGGGGCTGCCGGAAGTCTTGGAAGTTCTCGAGCGAGACTTCCTTCCGATCGAGGCTCAGGTCAATTCAATCGCCGAGAAGCTGGAGTGGCTGTTCCCCTCGAGCCGCGGAACATGGAAGACGTCGAAGAAGCTGGGTCTCGCGCGCGGCGGCCTGGTCAGCGTTCTGAAAATCACCGGCAGACTCGATGAGCGCGGCGTCGAAAGCGTCCTCGAAAAGCGGCGGAGGATCTTCACCGCGCTCCATGAGGGGCTTCAGGAACTCGAGGCTGCGGCGAAGGCTCTCCGCCCTGGTCCGGTGAAGCACACCGTCTGCAACCTGGCGCGGCGCGACGGCTATGAACAGGTCACCATAAGGGGCGCCGAGGTTGTCGTAGGTGGCTGGATACCGGACCCGGACGACGACGAGATGGAAATCTTCAGCGAGCAGGCCGTGCCGTTGCCCCCATTGCAGGTGCCGGATACGGGGGAGCTGTTGGAGTTGATGAAGTAGGCAGACAACCCCTTATTTAGTTGTTCGATGCGGCTGGTCTGCTATTGGTGGAGACTAACCCATCAGGAGAATCCTTTGACCTTCCTTCCCCGAACCATTCGACCAAAGGCGCCTCCGATCAAGACACAAGGCATCAAGACTAAGGTCGTGCCGCTGATCGCGCGCTCGATCGTGTGGGAAGGCTCTGGACGTTGGATCGAGCCTTTCCTGGGCTCCGGGGTGGTGGCGCTGAACATCGCTCCTCAGCGGGCTCTGCTGGCCGACAACAACGAGCACATGATCGAACTTTACCGTGGCATCCAGAACGGCACTATAAATGGCCACACGATGCGCGAGTATCTCGTCCGCGAGGGTTCAGCACTGCTTGATCAAGGCGAGCAGCACTACTACTTCATCCGCGATCGATTTAATGCCGAGGGCAACCCCTTCGACTTCGTTTTCCTGAGCCGGTCCTGCTTTAATGGCATGATGCGGTTCAATAGGAAGGGCGGCTTCAATGTCCCGTTCTGCCGGAAGCCGGAACGCTTCCGTCCAGCACTTGTCACAAAGATTGTGAATCAGGTCGAATGGGCATCGACAGCTATGGCCGGAAAGGACTGGAAATTTGTTGCCCAGGACTGGAAGGAAACCGTTGGTCAGGCTCAGGCCGGCGACATGATCTATGCTGATCCGCCCTACGTCGGACGGCACACTGATTACTACAACGGTTTCACGGATCAGGATTCCGACGACCTCGCCGAGATGCTGATCTCGTCTCCAGCCGATTTTGCGATGTCGAACTGGCTGGAGAACAAGTATCGCCGGAATGAGTATGTCGACCGTTGGTTCGCGGATCATGCCCAGCGCACGATGTCTCACTTCTACCATGTCGGGCCGACCGAGAGCCTCAGGAACGAGATGACCGAGGTGGTAATCTTGTCCCCGAGAGCTGCGGCGCCGGTGGTCGAGGAGGAAGCGGCGAAGCCGTCAGTTCTGCCCCTGTTTGAGGCGGCGGAAGCCGTCAATGTTTGAGAAATCGGTGCGATCGCTTTTTGTCCGTCCGTAGGACCTCCAGTATTCGAGAAATTCCTCTTCTGATTCGAATGGGCCTCGGCCCTCTTCGAAGTCTTCGAGGGTGCCGTTGATGCTGCCGATATTGGTCGTGTTTCCACTACCGGCACGATCACTCGAGATGCGCCATTTCTCCTGAACGAATACATCGACGTTTTCGAAGGGAAGTGGAATATCCAGAAGATCGCTAATTGAGTAGCTATGTTCGGCACCGGCCTTCTTTTCAGCTACCCGATTGTAGATGAACCCGATCACCCAGTGCTCGGAATACTCGTCGAAGGGGAACACGATGTTCTTCCGACCCGTGCCGCGCATGAAACTGGTATAACCGCCAAGGGTGTAGTTGAACTTGGCATCGTCCCGCAGTCGGTAGGTCGTCTTGACGTCGAGGGCGATTTTTCCATTCTCGCCCAAACCCTTGTGTAGGGTGAAATCGGGATAGTGGTTCTGCACAGTGGGCTCGACGACCTCATAGCCCATAGTCTTCGCAGCCGCATAAACGGCCGGTCGGCTTACGAGTTCGAAAATCGTGCTGAGAACTTTCGTATCTGCTCCGAGTGGATAAACCGTGCCTGCTTGATCGACAATTCCACACACTTTGTAGCTATCGACAAGCTTGTCGAGTTCAGCTTGCAGCGTTTTTCTGAAGTCCATTCTATCCTCTCGTTTTTGCGGCACCGTAGCTGCACCGGGTAACCGGGTCGAGTCCGGCCCGTGACCTGCACCAGAGTTTTTTGTTGAACTCGAAGGTGCCCGAACCTCCCGACATTTCCGCCAAGCTCCCCTGGGACCTACCTCCTGTGAAGAACAAAAAACGAACAGGGCAGGCCCGACATGAGCGAACAATTCCGGAGAGGTGAGGACCAAGCAGCCTGGGTGAAGGCGTGGATTGAGGATCGCGACGAGATCGCGTTCGAGCTGTTGGAGAACTCGGTCAGGACGCCGATCCTCATGGCGATTGCAAATGTCCGCCGGCAGGCGAAGGTTCTCGACCTTGAGATGCTCTGGCAGGAGGCGAGGGTCTGCCTCGTGAAATGTGCGGCCCGGTTCCGTCCTGAGGATGGAGTGCCGTTCGGCGCATACTACAAGGAGTCTGTCAGGCGGCATCTGGAGGCGGCAACTCTCGGAGCCGATACGCAGCTCTCGATGAAGAAGTCGAACAAGGAGCGTGACATCCATCGCCGGGTGCGCGGGATTGTTGGAGCGGTCACGAAGGATGGTCGCAGTGTCGAGCTCGGCATCACGATCGCCGCGTGGATGCTTTGCATTGAGCGAGATCATGCTGCCGAAGCGCTTTCTTGCTACCAGGGCTTTAGCCTCTCTGCTCCCGTGTCAGAAGATGAAGGGGGCGAGTTCGGCGCTATCCAGATGGAGGCTCGCGACCCCCACGCAGTCGACCAGGTCGACCAGTCTCGCCTGCCCGCGATCATTGAAGAGATCATCGAGGAGGCATGCAAAGGCGACGATCGTGCAAGACATATCGTCCGTGAGCGCCACTGGGGTGAGGCCAATGATAGGCGGGAGCTCCGGTCATTTCAGTCCATTGCCGACGAGATGGGCATGACACGAGAGCGAGCTCGTCAGATCCATGCTGCCGCGATTGTGCGCATGGCATCTGCACTCAAGGCGCGGGGGCTGGGACTCGACGACCTGGTGGGGTGATGCCGCGTGCGGCACACTCGGCATGTATGCCCCGAACGAGTTCGGGCCCTGAGCGGGCGACGACGAAGATGCATCCAGCGGCGGTGACCATCTTCCGCCACTTGACCTGAGAGGCGCGAAGTTTGCCGGTGCGTTTCTTGACCTCAACGAACACGATCCACCCGCCTGGCAGGAAGCCGACATAGTCAGAGATGCCGGTCGGGCCGAGAGGAATTCTGGTCCCGGACAGGGTGAGACCCTGGCCGGCGTTCTGGCGCCAGAGAACGCCAGGGGCGAAGTTTTCCGACCAAGCATCCGCAACCTCGTCCATCACCTCGGATTCTGACTTGTCTGTCTTTCGCGCCTTGGTCATGTCGGCCACCCGTCGGCGCCGAACTTCATCTGCACCGCGTCGCGCGCCGCGGCCGCCATGGCCTTCTTGCCTTTTCCGGACTTCTTCCAGCGGGTGTATGCCCAGTTCGGGTTGTAGCCACGCCTGTGGCCGAGTGCGATCAGCTCATCCAGGCTGTTGCAGTCCCTCTCTTCTTGGAGGCGGGCGGCGGTGGCGGCCTTCTTCGCGGCAGCAAGTTCATCCTTCTTTAGCTTCCTGATCTCGGCAGCGCGCTCACGGGAGACGCGGCGGTCGATGCCGTTGTCGAAGTCGCAATACGGGCAGACCTGCGCCGGTGTCCGGAAGTGCTGGAAGCATCCGTTGCATTGCCGGGTCGAGAGGTGCTCGCCGTCCTCTGTCGTCTCCGAAAGCTTCTTCCGCCCCTTCTCGCCCTGGAGAGAGAACTGTCGGGCAATGCATGGGTGTCCATGCTCGGCGGCATTGCCGACGAGGTCGATATAGATGCCGACCTCCTTGCCCTTGGCTGGGCGCAGGATGCGGAAGACGCGCTGGAGATAGGCGACCAGGCTCTTCGTCTTCATGCAGTCGATGAGGATCTCGAGGTCGGGGATGTCCGTCCCCTCCCCGATCACGCCGCAGTTCCAGACAAAGTCCGTGGTGCCATTCTCGAATCCGGCCAGGATCGCGTCGCGCTCCTCGTCGTCGGTCTCGCTTGTGAGTGAGAACGCCCGATACCCTGCCGCACGGAACCTATCGGCCTGATCATTGCAGTATTCGATGCTTGGGCCGAACCCGACACCGCGTCGTCCAGGGCGGTGATGCTTGCGCCACTGCACCAGGGGGTCGCCGTCTCTGCCCTTGCGCTCGAGGGCCCTCAGCACCTTCTTGTAGTCGTATTCGGCGCCGTTCTTCGGGCGCGGGATCTGGATGCGGTCTGCGGCCCCGTAGACATCGCAATCGACAAGGAACCCGCTCTCGATGAGCCACGGGATCGATGGGCCGTCGATCATCTCCTCGAATGTATCATCAAGGCCGGTTCCATCGGCACGCTCAGGCGTGCCCGATAGGCCGATTACGATCGCATCGGGAAATGCTGCCAGAATACGATCCCATGTGCCGGCAGTCGCATGGTGTGCCTCGTCGACGATGATGATGTCCGGCGCGTGGATCTGAGCCAGGCGATTGATGAGCGTCTGGACGGAGGCGATCTGAAGCGGGTGCTCAGGCTCGAAGTCGAACCCTGCTTTGACGATCCCACCAGTCATGCCGAATTTCGCGAAGGTATCCCGCGGTTGTGTGATGAGTTCTCGCCGGTGGGCGAGGAACAGGACACGGCGATCCTTGGGGAGTGCGTCAGCGACTGCACGGGCGGCGGTGATGGTCTTTCCGCTGCCAGGCGGCATCTGAATTAGGATGCGGCGCCGGCCTGCCCTAAGCAGCTCATAGAGGCGCAAAATGACCTTGGTCTGATAGTCTCTGAGTGGAACCTCGAACATGCCGAGGAGATGGGGCGAATGCCCGGCACCCGCTGATCGAAGAAAAATAGCGGGTGGCGCACTTTTTCTCTGTTTTTCTTTTGGGGCCGATCAGAGCGTGCCTAATTTCAGTCCAGGAGCGGAGAACAAAACAGCAACGCCTCACCCGCTCCCGAGGCAGTGAAAACAGGAAAGAGAACCATGCTCACCAAGAAAGAAACGACGATCATCGCCGATGCCGCCCGCGACCTGCGCGACCAGATCCTCACCGCTTCCCCCGAGGATGTGGCCGAACTTGACGATCACATCGGCGACGGCTTCCCGGTTGAGTTCGATGTCGAGTTTGATGGCGACGAGATCGAGGCGATCACCGCCCGCATCGGTCACTCCGATGGCGAATGGCATGGCATGAGCAAGACGCTCACCGAGTTGCGCGACATGCGGAAAGGCGACCTGCTCAATGCGATCTTCGACAGCATTGATGTCGCTATCGAAAACCACCGCGATCTGGCCCGCAACAAAGCAGCTCTGCTCAAGGCCTATGACGGCGAAGAGAGCATCCGCTGGTGATCCAAGCGCCGGGGCCTCGCGCCCCGGCAACCTCCCCCATTCAGAGAAAGACAGACAGATGACTATGAACGACACCGAGCGTTGCGCCCTCATCGAAGAGGCCAAGACCCTTTCGGCCGAGGAACTGGCCGCACAGATCGCCATTCTGAACGGCATGCTGCCGGCAAAAACGCAGTCGGCGACTGACGCGATTGAAGATCGCCTCGCGGTCTATGAGGGCGAGGTCTATGCCCGCGACGAGGGGGTGGTGTGATGCTGAACCTGAGCAAATACACCTACGAGGATTCCGACCTGCTGCGCCGGACAGATCGCACCTTTGATGCGGCATGGGGGCGCCTGATGCGCGCCCCGCTCGGCGCGCTGCTGCCCTACCTCGATGACTTCACGGGCGAGGTGATTTCCGTGCCCCATGCACTGACATTGACCTACACCGGAAAGAGCCTCACTGGCGTTCGCATTGACCGCTTGCCGCCCGGGAAAGGTTGGGGGTGGATGTCTGATGCCGGTTCTGCGGTCATAATCAGGCCCACCCAAGATGAGTCCTTTGAGCGGCAAGAGGTGCGCGCGTTGGTCTATCGGCGACACATTCTCAACTGCGTTGAGCGCGCACATGGGGCGCGTCCGCTGTTCCTCGCTGACGACCAGGAACTGCTCGCCATAGTCGATCCAGATGTGGATGTTGGCGACTATCAGAACCCATTGATGACGGGGGCGGTGATCCGGTCTATTGTCATGCGCCAACTGGCCACCAAGGAGGTGCGCGCCCGTGAGGGCGAAAGCAACCATGTGAAAATGGAGCGCCTGCGGCAGCAGCGCGAGGCTGCCTGATGCTCTCCGCTCACCGCAGAATGGAACTGATCGGCGCCGTCAATCGCGGCCCCGATCGCGTCCGACAACTCGAGGGCGCGGTGCTGCTCCGATACGGCAAGATGCTCGTGAGCGTCGCAAAGGCCACTGGCGAAATCGGCATGCCGTTCGATCGCGATGAGCGCGCCTTCCTTGCCTCTATCGGCGTCGCAGAGAGGGCCCGTGAGGCCATGAGAAAGGGCGAGGGTATCACCCCCGCCCCTGACTATTCCAAGACGCCAGGCAGGCTGAAAATCGAGGCTGCCCGGCGCCGGTTTCGGTTGGTGGATTGACGATCAACGCCCCCGATCTTCTCCTCCAAGACGCCCGACGAGATCGCGCATCTTATCGACGGCTCGTCCCGCTGACTGGATCAGTGGGTGGTCAGCCAAGCCGACCTTTCTTGCCGCCGCCCGGATGGTCTCTGCAAGCGGGAAGTAGGCCCGCATGACCTCGACCAGCCCCTCGCGCTTGCGGTCGACTTCGGCGCGCTCCTTCGCCACAGCGGCGCGCTCTTTCTCGACCTCGGCCCTCTTCTTCGCGATCTCCGCCTCCGCCTGCTTCATGGCATCGGCCTCGGCCTTCCTGGCAAGCTCCTTCCGTCGCTCTGATGCCTTCGCATCCAGGTTTGCGCGACGGCGAGCCGCTTCGACATCCTGTTTCCGGCGACGCTTCTCCGCCTCGACATCCTTCTTCTTCCGCTCTTCTTCGGACGCCAGAACCTTGCCGGCGAATGCCTCCGCCGCCCGGCGCTTTCCTTCGAGCTTCGCCTGCTCGACCTGCGCGAGCTCGGCGGCTTGGAGATTTTCGGCGCGTTGCTGGCGGCGATAGAGCCAGGGCGGAACATGCTGCTTCTTCTCCGGCGGAACCTTGCCCGCAGCCTTCGCCTCCCGGCGCTTTTGCGCGGTATTGTCGCCGCGGTCGAGCCCCAGCGGCTTGAACCATTCCGCGACCGAAGTCTGCGCCTTCTCTGCGTTCCTGAAATGGAGCATGTCAGTGGGCTGGAGCATGCGCTGGCGTCCTTTGCCCTTCGTCTCTTTCTCATTCCAGCAGGCGTAGTAGGCGTGCAGGTGGGGAGTTTTTTCGTCCATTTCCCACACCATGAAAAGGCAGTGCTCGCGCGGGATTTCGGAGTCGAGATATGAGACTGCCAGCTCCTTGAACTTGCGACAAATCACCGGGTCCCGGAAGTCGGCGCCCTCGAGTTCGGCAATATCCGCATCCGACAGGCCCGCCTTTCGGAAAAACTTCTCGTCGGCACTCACGACGACAGAGCGGACGCCGCCGAGCTTCTGCGATGCCTTCCAGGGATCTTGGGGGCCAGCACGCTCGACCCTCTTCGCCGGGCCTGGGCGGCCAGCCTTGCGGAGGGCGAGCGCCTCGTTCTTCATGTTGAGAACGGACATCATCTCGACCTCGGCGATGAAGTCCTCGGCCCAAGTTGGACCGCCATGAATGACCTCGTTCTGGTTTTTCTTCGACGGATCGCAGTGGTCCAGATCTCCGAAGCTCCGCTCATGGTGCTTCTGAAAATAAATGAGCTGATCCGGCCTCCAGCCCTCCATGTGATACGCTACTTTGAACGCCATTGTCCTGCCCTCTTTTTGAGAGGGAATTAGGCCCCGCATGCTGTTCTCGCGACCAGAATTGCGGAAAAGGCAACGATCTCACTAAATAACTCTACAACCCGCGCAGGCGCGGGCCGCCCTCCGGGCTTTGTTGAGTTATATCGTTCGGCCCTCGCCGGGCAGCCGCCTTCCGCGGGACACAAATGGGTGGCTTTCGCGCCGCCCCCTTTGGATACCCCCCACGCCCGGGTCATCGTTCCGCACTCCCCCGGACCCCCTGCTCCCAGGAGAAACACGCGCGCCGCTGTTTCCCCCGAACCCCCTTCCCGGCGTCTCCGACGGGGCTGTCTGCCGACATGGTGAGGACGCTCCACGCTCTCCCCCTGACCCCCTCTCATTCCCGAGGAAGGGCGCACGCGCTGCCCCTCCTCGAGCTCCTCCCAGGCGCGCTGCCGTGGGCTTTCCCGGTCGCGCGATCGCCGGGAACGACCACCAAAGTTCCGGCCGGAACAGTGCGGTTCCGGCGCGCTATCCCCACCAAAGTTCCGGCCGGAACACCCCGCCTCGAACATTTTGAGAGTCTCGTTTTGGGTGCGCGCCACCCGTTCCTAATTCCCTCCCAGGCGGAACAAAAAATGAACGGAGGCGTCGATGCCAACCATGAGCCATACCCCCGAGCAGAGAAAAGCATGGCATGCCAGCAAGCGCACTCAAAAGCAGCGCCGGGCCTTGCTGCGAGCACGGAAGGAACTCTTGAAGTCCTTCTTCAACCAGCTTTCGAAGCGGTGATCGACATGGCCGAACTCACTCTCGCCATCGCCATCTTTGCGCTGATCGGGCTCGGGTTTTGGGTTCGGCATCTCGACCGCGAGCTCGGCCGACAGCGGCGCATCGCTCGCGGCCTGACTGAACACATGCTCGTCCATCGCGTCGCCATAGAGCGGCTGCTGAGCAAGCGGCAGGACGAGCAGAAAACGACCCCAAAACCAACAATCCATTGAGCAGGGATAGAGAGATGACCGAGCAGAAAACAGGCACTCAGATCGCGCGCGTGCCGGAACAAGAAACGCACCTTCCGGCTGATCCGATGATCATGCTGATCGAGAAGGTTGTGAAAGACCCAGAGGCCGACATTTCCAAACTCGAAAAGATGCTGGAGATGCGCGAGCGCATCGAGGATCGCGCCCGTGAAGATCGGGCTCGGCAAGCAGAGCGTGCATTCTTCGCGGCTCTCACCGCTGCACAGAATGAAGTGCCGCTGGTTGTTCGCACCCGGGCAAACACCTTCGCAAAATACACCTACGCAGATCTCGCGGATATCGAGACGCAGGCGATGCCCGTTGTCCGACGCCATGGTTTTTCCGTATCCGCTTGGTCTGGTGCCGGCGCTGAGCGGGGCTATCAGCGAGTGTTCATGCGCGTCTCGCATGTCGATGGTCATAGCCACGAGATCCACGATGATTTCCCGCTCGATGGGGCAGGTGCGAAAGGGGCCTCCAACAAGACAGACATTCAGGCCAAGGGCAGCACTACCAGCTACGGCAGGCGCTACCTGCTCTGCGGATATTTCAGCATCGCGACCGCCGATGACGACGGCAGCCGGCGCCATGCCGAGCCCGCAGCAGCTGACACGATCTCGGCGAAAGACGCGGCCCGCGTGCGCGAGCTCATCGCCTCGACCGATACCGAAGAGGCCAAGTTCCTCGGCGTCGCCAAGTCCGAGAGCATCGAAGAAATTCCGGCGAAGGATGCAGCCCGTCTGATCGGAATGCTTGAACGCAAGTCGCGCGATCAGGCCAAGGTGGCGAAGGAGTCGGGCAATGCTTGAGCGTCGCATTATCGCCGAGTTGGAGCAGGGAACCCCCGAGTGGCTGAAAGCCCGCTCGGGCATCCCGACCGCATCCGAAGCCGCGTGCTTGCTTGTGAAAGGCAAGGCCGTGAAAGGCGTGCAGCCGCCCCATGGCTTCGGTGCCGGCGCCCAGACCTACGCGCGCCAAGTGGCCGGGGAAATCCTACTCGGCGGCCCCCTGCCCTCGTTTCAGAGCGAGGCCATGAAGGACGGCACCGAATATGAGGCGACGCTGCGCGATGAGTATTCGCTGCTGCGTGAAGAGGTCACCGAAGTCGGCATGGTGCAGGTGCTCGATGGCGGGCGCGTGATTGCCGGATACAGCCCCGATGGCCTTGTGGGCACTGATGGGCTCGTTGAGATCAAGCGTCGCAACCCGGAAAAACTGATTGCTCTGCACCTCGGCGGGGCGATCCCGCAAGACGAGTATGTGCAAGGCCAGTTCGGCCTTTGGGCGTCTGAGCGTCAATGGATTGATCATGTCGCGGGCTTCCGGGGGATGCCCACTCACATCAGGCGCGTGCCCCGCGATGAGGAGATGATCGCCGAGATCGAGGACGCGGTGCAGCGGTTCATTCCGTATGTCGATGAGATCGTTGAGGCCGTGCGCCAGGCAGCGTGAAGAAAAACCCCGGCTCGGTTTTGGGCCGGGGTCTTTCGTTCCTAATTCCCATTCAGAGGCAAAAACACGAACGCGAAAGGGCAGTTCAACATGGCAGGCAGCGTCAATAAAGTCATTCTCATCGGCAACCTCGGCGCCGATCCCGAGACCAAGACATTTCAGAACGGCGGCAAGGTGTGCAATCTGCGCCTCGCCACTTCCGAGACCTGGAAAGACAAGACCACCGGCGAGCGCAAAGAGCGCACCGAGTGGCATTCGGTGTCGATCTTCTCTGAGCAACTGGCCGGCATCGCCCAGCAGTATCTCAAGAAGGGCTCGAAGGTCTACATCGAGGGCCAGCTCGAGACCCGCAAGTGGCAGGATCAGCAGGGCAACGACCGGTATTCCACCGAGGTTGCGCTGCGTCCCTACCGCGGCGAACTCACGCTGCTCGGCGACAAGCCCGCAGGCGCATCCCCTGCCCCGGCCGGAAACGGCGCCGGCGCGCAGGACGATGAGGTGCCCTTCTGAGTTACAGCGAACGGCGCCGGGGCTACTCTCCTCGGCGTCGGCAGGGTTTCTTCCTTTCCCCTGCAACTAACGCCCGAGCTGTCATGTGCAGCGTGATGTTGTGCCCCGCCATCTGCTTTCATTGGGCGCAGATGTGGGTGAATCCGGGAACGAGCGGCAGCCGCACGAGACGCGGTAGAGGCTCGGAGCAATCCGGGCCTCAAATATTTTTGGGACATTCTGCGCGGTTTTCCTGCCTGTTTTTCCGGTCCTGCCCTGGTGGTGTGAAAAATAGCGGATTTTCGTTTTTGTGGCTGTCTGCCTGTTCCTAATTTCCAATCAGGAAAGGGCGCGGTGCTCTCTCCCTCACTGAAAAGGAAAATCCCATGATCAAAAAGATTGTGAAAAACCCGCCTTTCGGCATGTCGATGCAGGCTGCAACCCGTGCCATGGCGAAGGCCAAGCAGCCGATCGCAGAGGCATACCAGGAACAGCGCATCGCCGCTGCCGCTGAGCGTCGCAAGGCTCGCGCCGAAGAGATTTCGAAGCGCCCCACCATCAAGGGCTCGATCACCGATCCTGATTGGCGCCGCGATGACAGCAGCCTGCCGATGACACAGCAGGCCGCGATCGCAAAGACCGAGCGCGAGATCAACGAACTGCCCGGCACTTTCGCATTCGCGGAAGTGGTCGGTTCCGGCCTGCGCCAGCGCATGCAGCACGGCCGCATCGATCCGACCTTCTCGCCGGTTCCGGCCGATCTCGACCGCGGCGCGCGCGAACTGAACGCCTACTCGGTCATGTGCCAGATCGCGGCTCAGAACGGCGCCGGTGATCTTGCTGACACACCCGAGGGCTCGCGCGAGCGGTTTGAAGACCTGACCGACATGATTGACGATGCCGGTGCCGCCTACTCTCTGCTGACCGGCAAGGATTGGGAGAACGGCGAGCCCCTTGAAATGAGTTCGCACAAGCGCCTCGAAGCCATCCGCAACTTTCCGAACCAGGAGTTGCTGAGCGACATGAAGATGCTGCACGCAAAAGGCACATCGAAACTGACGCAGCGCCTTGAAGGCTACGCCAATGAGTTCTGCGCCGCAGTCGATACCCGCGCGCAGATGAAACTCGAAACCCCGCTGCGGGTGAAGCGCCGCTCGAACGAAATGGTGCGGTAAGCACCGCCCTACCCCGCCGCCCTCAATCTAACCCGACCGCCAAAAGGAGAAAAGATCATGAAGACTTTGACGACAGCCCTGGCGGTAATCGCCACCCTCACACTCACCGGAACCGGCACAGCATCCGCAGCCAAGACCCCCACCGCGGCCGAAATCGCATCAGCAATGTGCCCCAAGCCCGATCGGGTAGGGCATGATGGCCTGACCTGCGCTCAGTTTGCAGCCGTCAAGGCCCAGGAGATGATCTGGTATGCCGCCTACGAAAACTGGTTGCTCGTTCTCGACCGGCTGCCGGACACCGACAACGAGTTCAAGCGTTGGAACCGCGGCAAGGTTTCACTGGCTCTTGGCTGCGCATGGGGCGTCAAAGAGAGCGGCGTCCGCATCCGCACCCCCGGTCAGTTTCAGACCGCGGCTCTCGCTACTTACAACCGCATCATGTCCCGGCGCTTCGAGGGCCCGTATTCGAGCACCACGGGCGACTGCGGCTGGTAAGCCCCCTACCCTCCCCGATCCAGAGCCCTCGCCATCGGTGGGGGCTTTCTTCGTGCAAGCCCCCACCGCTGACGAGGATCACATGACGAAGCACCCTACCCCGAACGCACCCCTGCAAGTCATCGAGAGCCAGTGGCAAAACCTGCCGCGATATGACCCTGACCGCGACGGGCCGACGCCGAGGTGGGTGCATAACTCGGTCAGGGCGTGGGCGCGTGGCAGTGTCGAGATCGTCCCCGAGTCATACCGATACATAGACCACCGCGAATATTCGCCCGCATTCACGCTCGATGGCGTAGAGTGGGACTGGCGGCATGACGGGGTCGAGGTTTGGACGCTCATTCACATCCTCGCGGACTCGGGATGGATCGACCTCTACGAAGATGTCCCGCTCGATTAAGAGTAGATCTCCCGCTCGATGTCGGAGCGATAGACGCTGACGAGCACCCAGCCCCCGCCGCGAACGCGCTGCCAGACCCAGAGCTGACCATCGACCAGGGCGGCGGGGCGGAACCCGTCGCCCCGGGCGTCTCGCGAGGGGACGATGTCGATTAGGCCGACGATCATGAAGACGGAAGCGCGGCGCAGCCAGGCGGGCGCGGATTTCAGGCTCGGGGCCTGAACATACGGCGGGATCTCGTTTTCGTGGTCGAGCAGCATGGCGGGTCTCCTCCTGGCGGGCCGGTTTCGAAATGGTAGCGCTGCGTGCATGCGTGCGCAAGTGCGTAACTGCGTGCGCGCGTATCTACGCAGCTGCGTAGGAGCGTAGGTGCGTGCGTATGTGCGCGAGTGCGTGCTTGACTGCGTGATCGGAACCGGCGAGATTGCCGGCATGAAAACGCTTGTTGTAGCGGCACAGAAGGGCGGCGCCGGAAAGACCGCCCTCAGCAGGAACCTGGCAGCCGTTGCCGCCGAGGACGGGCAGCGCGTGCTGCTCATCGACCTCGACCCGCAAGGCACCACCAGGAGATGGCTCGAACGACGCCAGGCTGATGAGCCCACGATGCTCGACGCCGACCCGGAGCCGGGGGAGATCCCCGGCGTCCTGGCTCGGCTGAATGGGCATTTTGACCTGGTTGTTATAGACACCCCTCCCACAGTTCCGGCGTGGATGTCAGATGTCATGGGCTCTTCTGATCTCGTTCTCATTCCCGCGCGAGCAAGCACTGACGACCTCGACGCCATCGGCGCAACGATCGGAGCCGCGAGTAGGGCAGGGGCCTCGATCGCCTTCGTGATGACCATGATCAACCCGAGGGCAGCCCTCACAGATGCTGTCGCCAGGGCGCTCGCCCAGCATGGGCGGGTCGCGCCCGTGAATATCCACTCGCGGGTGGTGTATGCTGAGATAGGCGGCAGCGGAGAAAGCGTTGTTGAAGCAAGAGATCCGAAGGCGCTTGAGGAGATGAAACGCCTGTGGGGTTATGTCCAGGAGGTCATGTGATGGCGAAGAGTTTCAGCCTGGATGGGTTGGTCAATCCCGATGCCAAGGTTCCCGATCAGAAAGGGCAGGGGGCTTCGACTCACGCAAAGCCGAAGGCGGCACCGAAAGCAAAACCGAAGCCGGCACCCGCGCCGATGGCGCCGAGCAAGCGTCTGAGCCTGGTGCTCGATGGCGAGACCTACCAAGCCCTACGCCGTCTGTCTTTCGAGAGCGGCCGGACACACCAAGACATTCTCGATGAGGCTGCGCGTGCGTATCTACGCAAGCACGCATCTACGCAGGATGCGAGCGAGTGAGCACTGCAAAGGAGCAGCTCGATTTGTTCGTGGCGCTCGTCGGTGATGTGCCGCTGCGCGATGACAAGGAGATGATGTCAGCCCCCATGGTGTCGATAGCCAAGCGCGGTCAGCGCCGCATCGAATGGGAGGGGCCGAGCGGGCAACAGGTCGTGATCACTTCGACAGAGGGCGACGACATTGCCACGATTTGGGATTTCGACTTGGTGATTTGGGCCATTTCGCAACTTAATGCTGCGGTTGAGAGAGGCGAGACCCCGGCGCAGACGATCTCATTTCGGCCGTATGACTTGATGAAGAGCATCCGGTGGTGCGACAGTATGGGTAGGGTAGGGGGTCGGGAGTATGAGCGGTTCAAATCCGCGATGAACCGCCTGAGGGCAACCCGCATCCGAACGACAATCCGTCGCCACGACCGGAAAGATAGGCACGAAGATTTCAACCTGGTGTCGGATTTCACACTCGATGAAGTCAAGGATGCCGAGGGCAACGCCAGGCCGCTCGGCGCTCAGATGACCATCCCGACATGGATCTATCGTGCAGTGACCGGCAGCCGCAAAGAGGTTCTGAGCATCACGCCGCTCTACTTCGACCTCACATCGGGGCTCGACCGGTTCTTGTATCGACTGGCACGGCGCCATGCCGGAAACGGCCTCGACAACTCTGACGGATGGGCGTTCAGTTTCCGCGACCTGCACCGGCGCTCGGGCTCTCAGATGAGGTATGCAGATTTTGCGAAGGCTCTACGCAAGGCCATCGCCGCGGAGAAAATCCCTACCTACGAGCTGGTTGAGGAGCGCGGCGCGAACGGCGATCCGCTGCTACGCATGCGCTACCGCAAGCTGCTTCTGTGAGGCACGGGTTTTTACTCCCCGCAGTCAGACACGGGGTTTTACTCCCCGACACGGGTTTTAAGTCCCTGGCGGCAAGGGTTTTTGATCCCCAAAGCACGGGTTTTAAGTCCCTGAGGGGGTGAGGTAGGTGATTGAGAGGTAACGCAGAATCCCGGTTTCGATTCGGCTTAACTTCTTTAACCTATATATTTTAACGGGATAGGAGGCACTGTGCCTGTGGATAACTCAACAGCCGGATATGTCGGCATCACCGAAGAGCAAGAAATCGTCTGCGCCGGCACCTCCCCGGATGCGCTGCGGGACATGGCAGATGTAGCCGAGGTTCTGCCTGCAACCGCAAGCCTGATCGAGGCGATCCAGGCGGGTGATGTTTCTTGGGAAGGGCGCATGATCGAGGGCGCGATGGTGGCCTGCCTCGAAGACGAGTGAGGGCCGGTCACTCGTAGCCGATAATCCATGTTATGTTAGGTATGCATCGGTATGTATCGCTTACATACCGGCTCCCATCAAGCAAACGCGTGCCGGGCGTCATCGAGATCCCGAGCCTCTTGCGCTCGCCGCATCCTCAGCTCCTGAGCGTAACCGCCACGACCCCACCGCTCCATGATGTAGTCATAGGGGTATTCGTTGATGCAGAAAGTTCCGTCCTGCATGTGGGTTAGAAGGAATGCGCCGGCCCACTCATCTGATGCGGTGTCGATTTCTTTGTGAGACACCATGCAGCCCGCCTTCATCGCGGTGATAACACCTCCATCAGAGGTATGGGACATCCGAATATCTTTCTTGTGTTCATCACCCACTACGAATGATCTGTGGCGATTGATGATCGTGGAAATGGCCGCGCCCTGTGGAAACCGCCCACGGCCCTTGGCGCCTGATTTTTGCAGATGCGCAAACCCCGTTCCTTGATACCAGAATGCATTGCCCAGCTCATGCCATGTGATGCCCAGCTCCCCCACGATGCGCACAAGCTCCTCGGGATCGAGCGACCGAGAATGTCGGTGCCGCGCCTCATGGTTCCCTTCGAGAAAATGGACTCCGTGCTCAGGCCAGTAACATCTCTCGGGCTCAGAATGGCTTGTAGCGCCATGCGAAAGAGCCGCTTCTCCTGCTCGAGAAACTTACGATCGAACCCCGCAGGACTCTCAACCACACTCTTCATGATAGAGACGAACTCAACCAAATCTCCTCCGATGCCAATGCAGGTGGGGCGCAGCTCATTGGCCATCTCTCCGAATGCTACAACCCTGTCGAATTCATCATCGCCTTGGTGCGTCTTCAGGTGAAAATCGCACCCGAAAAGCATTGAGTTTCCGCGAAGTGCTCGTTCCTGATTGGGTGTCATGTCGCCTGCCATGTTCTGGTTTTGTTTCCAGGGACATAGGGACAAACCCGCCCCATCGAAAAATCAGCGCCTGCGTTCGACCCACTTTGGAACCGGTGCCATCCATCCAAGCACGCCAAGCACCACTGCGAGCACCAGCAATCCCACCAGGAGCCAAATCAGCAGTGCGGGAATCTCATTCACCACAACCATTTCAACGCTATCTGCCTTGACCCGGTTTTCGCTCGCATCCTGCTCGGTGTTCTGCGTCAGCGTTTCCACGCTTTCAGGGCGCGCCACAGGCCCGCTCATCTCGATGGTGCGCGTGCTGCCGATTGTCTGGCTGTTTGTTTTTCCCACCTGCGCATTGGCATTGACCGATGGGCCACCACCCACCGCTGCACTCAAGGCTGCCTTGCCAATGTCGGATGCGCTGCACCCTGCCAGGCCGGCCGTCATGATGAGGATGGCCAAGGTGTGGGTCATTTCGCATCCCCATCCTTGTCCTGATCGGGAATGAAGCGATCCACGATGCGATCGGCGATCTTGTCGCTGCGCTCTTCGAGGATGCCGAATGTGCGCAGCATCATTTTCACAAGGTAGCGCGAGCCAAAGCCTGCCAGGGCCATGACCGCTTGGAACGGCAACGCGGGCCAGATTGCCTCGGCAGCCATAGCCGCCAGGTGTGAGATGAAGATGGCGGTGAGCATCACCACCCAAAAGCGGCGCCGGTCTTGCTCGCGGTTCATCGCCGAGGCGATCGAGGCACCGGCCAGGGCGAGGAACAAGCCGCCAATGTATTCATGTGGCGCGAAGCCGATGCCAAGACCAGTCAGCGCGAGAGTGAGGGGGTCGCGGAAAATGGACTCGGCGTTCTCGGCGACGGCGTTGGCAACCTCGGTTTTCATTCAATCCAATCTCCGGTGCGAACCCGGAAACCAGGGCATTCTTTGGCAGCGAACTCGTTGTGCCCGCTCACGCGCTCGATCTTCGTGAGCGCCGCCAGTTCGCGCAGATAGGCTTTCAGGGCTTTTTCCTGGTCAGGCGTGAAATAATCGGAGAACTGGCCGATGCCGTTGTGCGTGCGCACGGGCACCAGGCAGATGCCGATTGTGCCGCGGTTGCGTCCCATTACATGCGCGCCGATTTCCCAGAGGGAACGACCAATCGCAATCTCGCCATCGGGGGCAATGACCCGGTGATAGCCGATATCGCGCCAGCCGCGCCCATCGACATGCCAACGCCGGATTTCGTCGCGCATCTGATCAGCGGTTTTTCCGCGATACCAGGTGCCGGGTGTCGCCGAGGTGTGCAAAACAACCTCCCGAACCGGATATCTTTTTTTGCCCTGGTAGATCACGCCCCACCCCTTGGTTTTACCCTGAGGAGATGGGGCGTTTGCGTAATGTCCGCTTACTTGGATTCCGTCAGATCGCGGATATCAGCGAGCAGTGACCAACTGACCGACCATTGGGTGGCGGAAAGGTCGCGCCAGAACAGATCGGGCTTTCCATCGCGCCAACCAATCTGCCGGCCGATCTCTGCCGGCATCAGGCGATAGCCAGAAACACCGCCCGCGGGCATGTTGGGCGCAGCCGTCCAAGTCACCAGGTCGGTGCTTTCCTGCATCGCGCCCGAACCCACCTCGACTGCGAACCAGGCGGCGCGGCGAACATCATGCGCCAGGCGGTGCTCGGTGCCGAACGCAGAGAGCGCTGTGAGACCGCCAGTTGCCACTTCCACCAGCTCGCCGGTGGTGAGCACGGCCAGGACACGCTCACGGGCTGTGACCTGCGCCACAGAGGCTGTGGCGGTGTGCTGCGACCAAGTGGTGCCCCCGTCCTCGGAGAGGGCAACAGAGGTGCCAGAGGCAATCACGATGGTGAGCCCGTCAGCCGCCACCAGATCAGCCGCGAACGGCGTGCTTGCAAGCAGGGTAGCGTCGCCGTTGGCGATGACATGCAGCGCGCCAGAGGTGGCCGCCAGGTGGCGCCGATCGCGCAGATCACGGGCAAGAGTGCGTGCCTGGCCGTCATCGTCCGAGTAAGTCAGGCGCAGGTTATCCATCCATGCTGCACCCGTGCCGCGGGCATAGACTTCAACCTGCGTTTCATTCGTCTGCGCCGAGACGCTGAGGCCCTGCCAATCCGAAGAGGATGTGCTCACGCCATAGTCATTTTGGCTCGTGATCGTGTTGTGCTCGGGCAGCGGGTCAGGGATGAACTGCACCATTTCGGAGGTGCTCTCGATATCTTTGAGCCAGAGTTTCATTCGGAACTCATGCACGCTTTCGAGCAGCACAGAGCACGCATTGTCGGTGCCGGCCGTCGCGCGGGCATTGATCCAAGTGTAGCCATCGGCCGAGGAGGTGGTCATCGGCAGGTTAGAACCCGTGCCGGCAAGCACGGACACACCCGCCGCTTGCTGCACCCATGCGCCATCGCCGGAGTCGAAGTTGCGGATGGAAAAGCCCCCGGTCACGCTCACCGGGGCGCCCGTCGCCTGATTATAGAACCGCAGGCGGGCCTGAACTTCCTGGCTTGTGCCGTAGAGGCCAGGCGGGCTGCCATTCACAGCCGTGTATTTCGTCATGGCCTCTGCATACCACTCGATGCGCACCTGCGTGCCATCGGGCATGGTGAATGCGTTATTGACAGTTTTGTAGCGGTAAGAGGTGCCGTTATCGGTGCGGAAATTCGCCCCGTCGAACGCAACCTGATTGAACGGGCGCACGCTCTCATTCTGGCCGGCACGAATGCCGATACGGGCAACACCACCCGGCCCTGCCAGCGCATCCCCGCTCAGGGTCAGATGCTTGCCGGCCGGAACCGAAACCACCTGGCTCACCTCTGCATCCTCGGCGGCGAGATACTGCGCCGAACCAGGGCGCTGCGCGGGCGTGCTCGTGCTGAGCGCAGCCGGGGTGCCACTGATCGTCTGCCAGTTATCCAGGCCGGACTCGAAGTTGCCGTTGAGCAGGCCGGCATCGGTGGTGGCCGGCAGCACATCGACCGCACCCCAGGATTGGCTATCGCCGGAAAACCACAGCCCGCCCGAGGTATCGCGCACGACATAGCCAGCCGCATCGAGGGCCGAGATTTCACGCGCACCCGAGAACGGCGCAGGGATCTTGACCCACTGCGATGCACCATCGGTGGAGCGGCTGAGGCTGCCATCATGCAGTGCGATCAGATCGCCAAGGGATTGCCCCGGCCGGCTCGGCGTGAGCGGGTTGCCGGTTCCGGGCTCGGTGTATCCCTCTTCGGGCGCGTTGCCCTCGGGCGCGCCATCCTCGACCTGCTCGCCAGGCGTGGAGGGCTCGGTCAGGTCTGTGTAATCGTATCGGTAATCGGCCGGGTCGCGCTCGCGCAGATTGACGCTCACGCAAAGCGTCTTGGGGTCGATCGTCTTGGATGCGATCTCGAAGAGTTTTGCCTGGTAGCCGTTTTTGGCGCTCGTCCAGGTGATGGTATCGAGCGGCAGCAGGCTAATAGCCGCGGGCGGCAGGGTCAGCGTGTGGCTGATCATCCTGCGGTTATCAGAGACCATCTCGATTGCCAGCCGCTGCGCTTGGTAGGGGTAGGTCACGGACGGCAGCGCGAGATCGGCAACCAGTCGGCGTCCATCGTCCTCGGCTTCGAGGTCAGGCCGGTAGTATGGCGGCGCATCCGTGGCTTCCCAGAAAGCGTCGCGCGAAGGGTGGCTGACATGCGCAGCGTTGTAGGTATCGTTAAGACCCCGGAACGGGCGCAAATCCCGGTCAGAGGAGGTGATGATCGTGCCATCGGCAAAATGCGCACGCGGGAACGGCACCGGCCCGGCTGACACATTCCAAATGCCGCCACACTCGGCAATCTGGCCGCCACAGGATTTGAGGATATCGGCGATCACATCGAGTGGCTGTTGCGCTGTGCTGAACTCCAAGCCGCACCGATAGCGCTGCTCAGTATCGCCACCCACCATGATGCCAGGAATGGCCACGAGTTCATCGCACACATTCATCTGCGCCGCCCACCGATCAAGCGGCAGGTCATCCTCGGGCACGCCCAGGCCATACATGGAACCATCCGCGAGGGTCAGCCCGCGCAGGATGTTATAGACCATGACAATCGGGTTTTCCGTGAATGCCCAGGTGCTCGGATCGTTCCACCGCTGCGGGCCCTCACCACCCACGCTGCTGTCTTCGCGCGGGTCATACAGGGGCGCGCCGCGCACCTCGAACAGCACTTCCGGGAACGACGACAGAATGTCCTGGTCAAACTTGAAAGTGAGCACGGCGTAGGGCACGCCGGTGAGGATGTGATCGGCTGTCCAGGGCCGCTCATACGCGCCGTAAATCTGCGTCAGCATGTCATCGGCCGCGGTCTGCGTGCCGTCATACCAGCGCAGCCATGCTTTCTTGTTGAGCCTCGTGCCGCCAGCGGTGTTGCCGTAGAGGTTGCCGGGGCTCGTGAAAGACTGCGGCTCTTTGTTGATCAGAACTCGATCGAGGCTCGAAATCGGGTAATCCGCCAGGTCAATGACATAGGTGAGGTAATCGATTGTGTCCTCACCTTTAAGGCCGTGCGTCATGGGCGGGCACACGGCGTTTCCGCCCGTCGCGTAGCGGCCGAAGATGATGGTTTGGCTTTGCGTGCCGCCTGCCGTTGTCGCGGTTGTGCGGATGCCCGGCTGCTGCTGCTGCCCCTGGCGCGGTGACAGGGAGTTAGCCAGGGCTGACAGGCCCCAGGATGCCGCAGCTCGAATGGCAAAGTTGGCGATGGTCGCGGCGATCGTGCCCGATGCCAGGAACCCAGAAACCGCAGTGACGGCAGCCGTGACCGGATCGGCCGCAGCCGGGGTTGCAACCAGCACACCGAACACAGACGCGAGCAGAAGGGAGCGCAGTTTTTTCATACGATGAAAGCCCTTTCGGCGTAGCGCAGGGGGATGTGGCCAAGGCCCTTTTCGGTGACGACGGCGACGCGATCGCCGATCACCACGCCGATTCCGGTTTCGCTGCCGACTGAAACCACGGCGAGGTCGCCCACGCCGGCATCGAGCACCGAGGGGTGGCCGAGATATTGGGCTTCGAGAAATGCGATTTGGTCTGCGTAGCCATCGGCTTGCAGCAGGGCCTGCCCCTCTTCGATCGTGGTGTAGTTGCCGCGATAGGCGGCAGCCGGATCGGTGCCGGTCATGGCATCGACCGCACCCGCGCTGAACAGAGAGCAATCGAAAACGCCGGGCTGAAAGGCCCGTGACGCGTTCTCAGCGATGTAAGTGTGCAGGCGCGAGCGCCAATCCGTCAGCCTTGTCATGCTGAGGAGATGGGGCGTTTGGGTGGGTGCCGCTTATGCCGGCAGCACCCACTCTTGGTTGTCTTCGTCCCATCCGTGCTTTTCGGATGGGCGCGGCTTAGGAGGCTGCCAATCCGCTTTGCCATCAAGCCCCCAGGATGGGAAAGGCTGCGGGTGTGCGAACATGTCCAGGTGCTCGACATAGAGCATGCCCGCAGCCGGAAAGCGGCGCCGGATGCGGTCATTGTAACTGACCAGGAGCCACCGCCCCCCGAGTTTCAGATCCTCGGCGCAGTATTCCTGCACCCGGTTTTCCTGTTCATCAGGAATGCGGATGACGCAGAGCACCACGCCGTTTTCGTCAATCAGTGCTGCGTGTGCCATGTCACTCGATCCTGTATCTGATTGCGATGAGCCCCGAACCGCCGTTGCCGATTGTCGATGCCCCGCCACCGCCTGTATTCACTGCACCATCCCCCTGCGTGCTCGATGACCCACCCCCACCAGGAGGTGCGACACCATCGCTTCCGGTTGCACCCCCGCTCGCCAACCACCGGGGTTCTGCGAAAAAATCCTCGATAAGAACGCCGAGCCCGCCATCCGAACTTTCATCGGATGACCTGTAATCCCCACCTGGCCCGCCGGCGCCGCCCCCGCCGCCAGACTCCCCCCAGCCGGTTCCTGGTGTGCCAAAACCACCCTTGTGCCCCTGGTAGGCAACACCCGAACCGGGGCCATCATTGTTTTGAAACTGGCCGCCACCCGACCCGCCGTTTTTCCTCGTGTAGTTGTAGGTTGTGGCGCCACGGCCGCCGCCGCCGCCGATGGCAGTGACGCCAAATGCAGTGCTGTTGCCACCCTGATAGCCGTTGCGGGCTCCGTCCGTGCCACTGCCGGCTGCGCCACCAGCGCCAACAACAAGAGTGTGGTCGCCTGCCTCAACCAGGATAGTAGCGCGCAGAACACCGCCCGCACCGCCGCCCCCACCGCCCGTTCCGCCGCCGCCGCCGCCTGCAACCCAAACCACATCGAGTTCGCCGAGTTCGCCACCCAGATCGGCGATAGAAAAGGTCTCAGTATCCAGCGCCTCATGAACCCGCCATTTTTGCCCGGAGGTGTCCATGTGCTCGCTGATAATGCCGCCAGTGCCCTCGATGTATGGGCCGGAAAAGCCGCCCCCAGAGCCACACGGCAAAATCGGGTAATATTCCATTGCCTTACCTCGTCACAAAATAGCCGTTGGAGTCTTCGCCGCCCCAGGACACCTCAACGGCGCCCGAGATATCCGCGTATTCGCGCCCCTTATCCGTCGCCATGCGCAGGGCTTGCGAGGCGGGGGATTTCTTCGCTGCCAAGGTCTTGGTTCCGGCGCGCGCAGAGGGTGCCAACTTCAGTGTTAGGGAGCTTCCCTCCCCGCTCGGGCCGTCTTTGACCTGGGGCTCGTCGACCTTGCCCGCTAAGGAGCGAGAAACTCCAATCAGCGCACCCGTTTCCGGGTCGAAGAGCGCGAGATGAATTTCGACCGGCGCCAGCCGGAGATCGTAGTTAGAGATCGCCGCCTCAACTTCTGGCGCAAGCCGTGTGAGCGTTACGCTCTGCATGTTGATCTTGCCGCCGATCTCATGGGTAGGAGACGACATGGTGATGACAGAGCCTGCACCCGCATATGTCCGCACCTCACCATTGATGGTGAACTGCGCTTCATCTTCCCCCGTCCAGAAGTTCGCGCGCTCCATGGCGCCCGTGGTTCGGTTTTTCGCTCGGATTGAGTAAAGCCACCGAGGCACTACGACCGGCGCGTGGGTGGCTTTTTCCATCTCATGAGTCAGCAGCATCGAAACCTCACCGCAGGCTCTGACGGAAGTTGAACGAGAACCCCTTGGTGATCCCACCCAGGCCGATTGTGCCCGCCTTGAAAGAGCCAGGAACCATGATCGCTTTGCATGTCGCGTCCACCAGGTTCACAGCAGCTCCGTCTTGCGATCCCGGCCGGATAGCCGGGACTACTGACAAGGAGATGGTGCTTTCCGGACCCACCTGCCCACCGATGACGACTTGATGGAGGGCTCGACGACCTTCTCCGTAGTCGAAGCTCAGGTAATCCCCAGGCGTAAGTTTGTAGCCATCGGGCAGCCCCGACAGTGTCATGGTGCTCGATCCAGGAGTCGGTGCCGACAGCGTTACAGCCGCGCCGCCGAGAAGCGATCCATCCGGGTCGGCAGACGGGAAGCGACGCATCCGGTCTCCGATGTGGAATGTGCCGACTCCTTGCCGAAGAGATTGTGCGAGTGCATGCACCTGCACCTGCTCGTCATGCTCATCCGTCCGGACGGTGATCGAGCCGTGCCAAAGACGAGGGCCGAGATCGGAAATCAGGATTTCTCCGTTGCCTTGCTCGGACACCTGCCTGTTTTCGCTGAGATCGAAAACCTGTGCGACGAACTTGAGCTTGTTTGCGAACTGCTCGTTGGTCAGTGGAAATGACAGCATCAGCCCCTCACCCGCCAATCGTTGGAGATTTGCGCCTGGCGAGCAGGCAGAACATGATCAGAGAACTCCTGGAGGCCACCCTCCACGATCCGCACCGCTTGGTTTCCGGCAGCCTCAAGCACCCGGACATCGGCATCTTCAGAACGGCGGATCTCGAGGACGATCGTGCCGCCTCCGCTCAGCATGTCCTTCGTGGTCTGCGCGTCGAACACCCGCGACCCGCCCGGCAGATTGACGAGCTCGGCCCCGCGTTCGCCGACCATCGCCAGGCCGCCAGGGGCGACACCGCCATTGGCGAACTGAGGAATGCCACCGAAGAGCCAGCCCGCCGCCTTGCCGAACCAGTTAGCTCCACCGCCGGCTGCGGTGCCGCTTCCGAGCAGCCCGTTGAAGAGGTTCTGGAATGCGCTGTTGGCGGCTGTGTCGGCCAAGCTCGAGAGCAGACGCGAAACAGCATCCCGTGCGCTGTTCGCACCAGTCAGGACGCCGGCGAAGGCCGAAGCCATACTGTCCCGCAGCATGCCGACAGAGTTCTTCGCACGCTCCGCGGCGTGGTCGATCTCGTCGATAGCTTTGCCAGCCTCTTTCCCAGCATCCTCGATCCGGGGCGAGCCCAAACCTCCGATTTTCCGGTTCAGCTCATCGACGGCCTCGCCAGCTTCAGCGCTGTCTTTCCCGACGATCCCTTTGATCTTCGCCCAGACATCGCGAACGCTATCGACATCGAAGATCTTCGGAGCCGGCAGCGAACCTTGGGAGCCGTTGAACTCGTCGACCGCCGCTCCGTAGATGTCGAGAAGCGAGTCCTTGACCTTCTTCGTTTCCGCATTGATCCGAGGGATCGAAAGCTCAGGAACAAGCGTGAGGGACATTCTCCCACCGCCGCCCAGGCGCCGAGGCAGCTTCTCGATCAGCCCATTCACCCCATCAAAGAACTTGTTCACCAGGGCGCCGACGCCGTTGATCATCTTTTCGACGGCCCAGATCGCCATGTTGGCTCCCGCCACCATCACGCTTTTGATCGCGTTCGGGATCTCCTTGAAGATCTGGACGATCGCGGCGGCAGCACCGCGGAACGAACCCTTGATCTGCTCGCCACCCCAGACAACCCATTCGACGGCAGAGTTCACCCCTGCCTTCGCCAGCTCCTTGAAGAGCATGAATGTTTTTCCGGTGTCCTCGGTCTTCTTCTGAACAGCCGTGGTCCAGTAAACCAATTCGCCCAGACCGACGACAAGGGCGCCGATGCCGGTTCGCGTGAGGGCACGCTTGAACCCCATGGTGGCGATTGTTGCGACCGTGACAGCTGAAGCATAAGCGCCGAACGCGATTGCCGCGCCGGTCATGTAGGATGCGATGCGGCCGGCGTTATTGGAGATCGCAAGGAGGAGGCTGCGAAGAAGGCCGCCCTCCTGCATCGCCTTCCTCATACCGTTCGCCATGTCGGTGATCGCAGGAGCCAAAGCGCCCGCGATCTCGTTCCGCATGCCCACAAATGCCTGGGTCATGCCGCCGACGGCTTTCCCGGCTTGAGCCAAGTTCGCGATCGTCTTGTCATCCATGATGGCGCCGGACTTCTCAGCGGCATCACCGATCTCGTTCAGCGCGGCAGCGTTGTCGCGCAGCAGTGGCAGGAGGAGCGTGGAGTCCGAAGCCATCGCCTCCATGAAGAAGGTCATCTGCTGTTGAGAAGCACCGGCTTTCTCCAGGCTCGAAACATAGAGCTGGAGCGCTTCGGGCCCGGACAAGTTCTTGAAGTGCTCAGCAGTCACGCCGACCTTCGGCCCGATCTGCTCGAAGAAATCCTTCATCGGGCCACCGCCAGTGGAGAGAAAATCACCCACGCGGTCGTTCACATCCTTCAGGATGTCAGCGAGTTTTTCCTGGTCGATGCCGACGGATTTCGTCGCGGCGCTCCATCTTTGGAGATCGCGCGGCGTGGAGTTTGCGACTTGCGACAGGCGCGAAACTTCCTTTGCCGCCGAGATCGAAGCCATCCCCATGGCGCCGAGAGCTACACCTGCACTGGCGGTTACCGCCGAAGCGACCTGCATGTCCATCGCCATGCGCTTCATCGACATCCGGGCGTTCTTTAGGCCCTGGTCGAATTGCGCGGTGTTGATGGAGAGCTTCGCGAAGAGCGATCCGATAATCATGTGCGGCTCCTCTTGAACTCTTCCCAGGTCATCGTCGGCAGGTGTGCCGTTCTCGTTCTCAGTTCCTCCATCGATTGCTCGATGGTCTTGCGGGGCCGGTCGGAGATCAGATCCTCAAGCTTCGGGATCTTCTCGGCCCGGTGGAGTTTCGCGGTCATCCAAGCGTGGCGATCTCTCTCCTGGCGCTCATGTTTCCGCTCCCGCCCCTTCGCCTCCATCGCGATCCAGTATTGGCGCGGCGACATACTCCAGAACTCTTCCTCTGAGATGCCAACCGACTTTGCTTGGATCAGGAGCTCCTGAAGATCGAAGCGGCGGCTTACGCCGCCGCTGGCGCGTTTCCCTCGGGGGTTTCCCCATCAGCAGGCGCATCAGGATAGGCAGCCGAGAGAAGACGACCGAACACCTCGGCGTCCTCGGAAAGGATGTCGCCAGCGAGTTTGACTGTCGCTTCCGGATGGTTCTCCCGCATCGAGTGAAACAGAACGGTGCGCATGTGCTTCACGCGAGCCGTGCCGGCCGCCATGCGGCCCTCGAAAATGCCCCATCCCTCGTCGAGCTCGTCTTCGATCTCGGCGATGACATTCATGTCGATCTTGAGAGTGTAGTCTTTGCCCTCGTGCTTGACTGAGATTTCGCCCTTGATCTTGTTCGCCATTACACTGCCTCGATCTTTGCCGAGACGCGGAAGGACGCCACGGAGACCATCTTGTCGTCCATCGGAATGTTGCGCTGATGCTGCTTCAGAAAGACCGCATAGACTTCCGGATCGGCGCCATTCAGTGTGAAGCGAAGCTGACGGGTTTTGCCTTCAGACGCAGTCATGGCGAGATCGAGAGCAGAACCGGGCATGTAGGCAAAAGTCAGGGAGGACTCGCCGTTGTCCTTCAGGGACGGCTTGAATTCCTTCGTCCGGTTCGGGCTGCCGAAATGCGTAGTGTCGATTTCGTCATAGGTCGGAGCCGGAGGCTGGAAATCATAGAGCGGCGTAACCTCGGTCCAGGTCACTGCGCCCATTCCGTCTTCAACGCCGAGCTCGACCCTGGAGCCGTGGCCAATATCAACTTCGTCTACCATCCCTCATCCTCGGCTGGTGTTTTCTATTGATGAGGAGATGGGGCGTTTTCGGAATGTTCGCTTGCGTCAGGTCCGCCAATGCACGCGAAAATCCTGCTTCACTCGGAAGGGGCGATTTGCCTCGTCGCCGGGATCTCGCATGTCTGTTTCGTTCTCGAGCGAGATGCGCAGGATGGCACCATTCCGGTGGCCGTCAATTGCGGCTTCGATAGCGCGGGCTATCATCTTCGCCTCGCCGTAGGTCTTCGCATAAACATCGATCTGGATACGCGACGACGACACACCGTCAGGGCCTGTGTAGGCCTGCCCGGGCACGCGCGACATGGAGTTCAGCACAACCCCCGGATACGGCGCACCCTGCGGCCGGGCACCCCAATCCACGGGGGCCGTGGTCGCCGTCCCGATCAGGGCGCGAAGTTCTTGCTCCATCATCAGATGAACCTCCCCTCGGCATCGCGAAGACGACCGCCTTTATCGAAGTAGCTTCCTGCCGGCGCGCCGTTCTTCGCGATCTCAGCCTTCTTCGCTTCGCGAGCAGCCTTGTTCGCATTCAGTCGGTGCCGGCGCTTGATTGCTTCCCACATCTCGATCTTGAGCTTCTCCAGGACGGCATGCTTGAGCTGCTCCCAAGCAGGCGTAAGAAACGGCTGCGGTGCGTGGTGCTCAGTGCCATGCTCTTGGAGCGTGCCATGTGGCGCGCCCTCACCGGGGCCGACAAACATGTTCACCTGGCCCGGGTTCTTCCGGTTGTGGCGCCGCTGCCGCGCGGTCAGTCGAGTCGATACCGCAATCGCATCTTTGAGCTGCCCGTCGTCTTCGGGGGCGAGTTCCTTGGCGCGATCGGCAACAGGCTGAAGCGACTTCTTCATGGCGCGTCGCGTCGCCTGCTTGGCGTGCGTGAGGCTCAGATCGCCGAGGGCCTTGTCAATTTCCTGGAAGCCCTCGATCCGGAACTTCATTCCGTGCTGCCGGTGGTTCTTGTAGCTCATGCCGACACCTCCGCGACCGCGGTGATTTCGACTTCTCGATTGCGATCAGGGCCAGGCTTGATGCCTGCGATGTCATATACGCGCCCCTTGAATACAATGCGATCGGCCGGGCCGAGGTCGGCAACCTTCGAGGAATGCCGGACCTTGAAGCGATACATGCTCGTCGCGATTACCTGGCCAGCTGCGATCTTCTCTCCGTCGCGCACCGGAACGGCCTCCGCCCAGACGGTCGCGATTGGCTGCCAAGTGGCTGCACCTGCCGAGGTGAAACCGTCGTCGACACGGATGGCACGCTCGAGTCGGATGCGCTGGTCATATTTTCCTGCGCTCATCTCGCCTTGATCCTGTGCTGCGCAACCAGGGCATCAACTGCGAATGGAAGCGTAGAGGCGGCAGCCCCCAGAACTACGGCCTCCCGGTTCTCATAGAAATGAGCGGCAAGCAGCTTCACCGCCGCCTTCAAGTCGGCGGGCACCTCCGAATATCCGACGGTGTATCGGATCTCGACGGGGTATTGGTCCGGATCAGAAACAGCAGGCCAGTCGATGGAAGGGATCAGTTTCGCCGGACCGCCCCCAAGAACGATGAATGCGTCGGGAGCGAACTCTACGCCGTTGATGGTGATGCCATCGAGGGATTGCACATCACCGCCAGGAAGCTCCACCGCACTACGGCCATATGGAAGACATGCAAGGCGGAGCACAGCCGGCCGCGCCGGCATAAGGCGATTTACAAGGCTCTCGATGTGACGCACAGCCGCTGCCTCTGCGTCCATGATGGCGGCGTTGTCGTCATCATCGTCACGCCGGAGATGGAGCTTCATGTCATCGAGTGAGACGATTGGCTGCGTCGGCGCGACAGAGGGAGTGAAAAATCTGCGCGCCATGCGCTCACCTCAGATCGCTGAAAGAAGAAGGGGCGCCTCGCGGCGCCCCCGTCTCGGTCATCTTAGGCCGGGGCAGTGCCTTGCTTCAGAGCCCGGATCGCGTTTCCGTCGATCAGGTTTCCGCCGGAGCGGAGCCAGGCAAGGAAGCCGACCTGACCGCGCTTGGCGTAGGCGCTGTCGTCGAAGCGGAACATCGTGACGCCCATGACATCGCGGATGTAGTAGCCGGAGAAGTCGCCGTAGAGGATTGCCTTCTTCGACGCGCCCAGGTCCGGCATGTCCTGGTTGATGTAGATCGGACGGCCCAGGAGGGTGTCCGGAGCGCCACCGGCGGGGCCGGTCTCATAGCCGGGAACGAAGATCGGGCGGCCGTTGGCGTCCTTGATCTTCCGCACGACAGCGAGGGTCTTGTCGTTCATCAGCCAGCCGTCTTTGCCGTTCCGGTAGGCCGGATCGACGGAGTGCTGGAGATCCACGAGCATATCGTAGTCGATGGTCGTGGCGGTTCCGGCAGCGCCGGTGACACCAACAGTCGCGCCAACCTGAACGCCAGTCGGCTGGCCGTTGCCGTTGCCGATGACGAAGTGGCGGTTGGTGATCCGACCAAGGCGGGTCACGAGGCGGCCGCGGACAAAGCCCTCGACATCAATCGAGCTGTCCTGGAGGAGCTCCCAGGGAACAGTCACAACCTTCGAGGAATACTTGAAGACCGGAAGGCCGACGGACGCGAACGAAACATCCTCGTCAGTGGCGGCAGCGTTCTCGGGGACGATCTCGCCGATCTCGTTGGTGCCGTCAGACTTGGGGAACGACAGCGCGTTGCCACCTTCGGTCTGAAGAACGGTCGCGAGATTGCGCATCCCGCCGTAAGCCTTCATGGCGTCAATGACGGACTTGGTGACATCAGAGTCGACCGTGAAGCCACCTTCGGTGTCGGTGCCGGTCGAAAGGGCCGCGCGAACCTCTTCCCAGTCAGCGCTGTTCAGGGCCTTGTCGCCGCCGCGCAGCCACTTCTGGTAGACCGAGGTGGACTTGCCGGTGTCACGCTCAACGCGCTTCGCAGCTTCGATATGGTTCTCGACGCTGCGAGTGTCGTCTGCAAGGCGGGCATTGACCGCCTGGATGCGCTCGATCTCAGCATCGATGCGATCGACCTCTGCCATGCCGGCTTCGTAGGTGAACTGATCAGCATCGGTGAACTCACCGTCTTTCTCGACGAGAGCCTTGAGTTCTGCGCCTTTCGCAGCACGCTTCTCGCGAAGTGCCTGAATGGATTTCATCGTTCTTCAACTCCTGCTCGATGATCGCCCTTCGCGGGCCGCGTTCGTGTTTTGTTCTTTCGAGGAGATGGGGCGTTTCCCTATACTTCGCTTGCGATCAGATGCCTTTTTCGATCAGAGCCACGCGCCGCTTGCGGCTCTCCATCTCGCGGGCCTGAATTTCCGCGTCGCGATCTGCTTCTTCGATCTTCGGCTCTTCCGTGATTGTCGCGCCATCCGGCAGCTCAACATGGGGAACCTCATCAACGACCGGCGCCACCTCCTCCGCAGGCTTCGGCGTGTTCTTGAATGCAGAGAGATCCCAACGGTTCTGAGAGGCACGCGGCGAGGCTTCGATGGTCTCGTCAGACAGGCCCTTCGCAAGGGCAGCGGCAGCCCCATACCAAGACTCCTTGTTCATCTCGGCAGCCCAGTCGGTCTTGTTCCCGGCTTTTCGGGCATAGGCGCCGGCGATCTCGCCATCGATTTGCTCCAGCAGGTCAGCCTCGGCACGAAGGTCGTGACGATCTCCCATCGAGATGGTCCAGGCGTTGTGGATCATCATCATCGCCCCAGGGATCATCACAACGCGATCCGAGTTCGCAGCGATGACGGATGCCGCCGATGCGGAAAGGCTGTCGATCTGTGAGGTGATCTCGTGCGGGTAGTCATGCATCGCAGCAATCATCGCTTGAGCGCCGAACACCGACCCGCCGGGGCTGTTGTGTCGAATGCGGACCGGCCCATCCATCTGGAAGAGCTTTTCCCGGAACATGTTCGGGGAAATGCCACCGAGCCACATTGCTTCCTCGTCATCCGAGGCGATCGCGTCATACAGGAAAAGGTCGTTGCCCTCCGCACGGAAGGAGCCTTTGTCCTTGTTCGCCAGGCGAAGCTTGATCTGGTTGGGGTTACGATTGCGCATCGAGGTCTCCGTCGTCGGGGGTGTCATCTCCCGGCTCGACGGCCGGCTCGGATTTGGGCTCAGACTGAGCAGATCCGGCAGTGATAGCCTTCGGAAGCTCTGCATTGCGCGGAAGTGAAATGAATTCACGGACTTCTCCAATGTTCATGAAAGGCTGCTCACCCGCTCGGCCGAGCGCGATCCGCAGGGCTTCGAACAGTTCTTTGGTGTTGGCGCGCTCAAGCTCACGGGTGTCAAACTCGGTGCAGAACATGGAGCGCCGAAAGATTTTCCGGTTCAGTTCTGCGGTGAAGGCGCTGAGGTGATCTCGAAGCGTAAAGCGCACGAAGCCTTGCCCCATCTCGGAGACACCCGAACCCCAGCTCGTTGTCTTCTCGGTATGCCCCACCATGAACGGCGGCACGCCGTAGACGCGGCAGATTTCCTCGACCTGGAACTTGCGCGTCTCAAGAAGCTGCATGTCTTTGAGCGGCATCGTGATTGGGCAGACTTCCATTCCACCCTCGAGGATCATCGCCTTTCCCGCATTCGCGGGACTGCGATGCTGTTCGAGCATCTCCTTGAGATCGTTGAACTGATCATCGGTCAGGTTCTGCTCAGACTTGATGTAGAAGTCAGGCCGGCTGTTGTTCTCCAGGAAGCTACGAGCGAAGCGTTGCGACTCGCGCGCGATGTGAGCCGGGTTGTTCAGCCAATGACTGAGCGGAGAAATCCCCTTCACCCCATCAAACCCAAGGCCGGCAACATGGATCATGTCGTCCTGGTCAATGATCCGGGTCTTGGATGCTTCAGCTGAGGGCTTGTCGATGGTCGTATCCGGCGCAACCTCATAGACCAAACGGCTACCGTCCTCCGTCGCAATCGGCCTCACCCGAGAGGGGTGGATTGGAATGAGTGCCTTGACCCGACCGGATTTGCTTCGAACGATTTCTGCGTAAGCGTTCCCATGCAGAAGCTTCGAAGCAACCAGGAACTGCCACCCGGCAGCGGCTGTCCAACGCGGCGAAAACTCTTCATTCAAAACCCACCACAGGTCATGATTGTAGTCGCGGATTTTGTCGCCGTCCGTTTCGCGCTTGTAGATGTGCATCGGAAGCGATGCGATCGCACCCGAGACAATTTGCGTGCAGGCATATACCGCCGAGATGCTGAGCGCAGAACTCTCAGAGATATTCCCGCCCTCACCTCGAACGAAGGTGCTGAACATCCCAGCTCCACGCCGGATTTCACTCGAATTCGCTGTCGAGTTCGATGGTGCGATGAGCCTGGCGGCGGACATGCGGATATTGCTGATAATGCTCATGCAAGACGGGCCCTTGGTGTTCCCTTGGAAGATGGGGCGTTCAGATGCGCTTCGCTTGCCGCGCCGACCGCCATGACTGCGGCGACTGCAAGGTCGATCCGGGCAGTTGATTTCTTCTTGTCCAGGAACCGCTGGCCGGTGGCTGTCTCGACCACCACGGCCGAGGAAATCGCAGATCGGAGAGCGGGATTGACAGCGATCCTGAGGCGCTTCTCGAGAAGCAACTCCTCGAACATCTCCACGCTGTCGTTCATGCAAAGCGGGGTGTCTTTGCGACGCTTCGGGCCTTGGGGATGCTCTACAGTGTTGAACTCGACCTGGAACTCATCGAGGGCATCCTCGAACTTCGAGAACATCCACTTGTCATAGGCGATGGCCCGGATCGCGATCTTCTCCTGGAAGTCGACCAGATCTTTGACCACCCATTCATACTGCGTGACCTTCCCTGGTGTGGTGTTGAGATATCCCTCATCGACCCACTCCACATATCTGGCGCTGTCCCGTTTCGCTCTCTCACGCAGCGTGTCGGCCGGTGTGTATCCCGTCACAATCAAAGCGAACTTCGGCTTGCCATCCTCCGTCTTTCCGTCTGGAAAGACCTTTGCCAAGCCGGTGAGGTCTTGCTTTGCGCCGAGATCGAGACCCACAACGGCCTCAACATCGAGATCGTAGAACTCCTCCTCAGTGAGCGAGGAGTCTTCCGCAGCTTCCCAGATTGTCCGGTCGAGCCACGCGGACTCAGCGTCTGTCCACTGGCAGAAATGAAGTCGCTTGATGCCGTTGGCCTTGCCCTTGGCAGTGCGAGCATCAGCCGCGACACCTGCCAGGTATTCCTCCGTCAGGATCGTCCCCAGGAGCGGGTTGGCTTTCTTCCATACATCGACAGGATGGATCGGCTTGCCATCCTCATCGAAATCCACAGCCAGGGGATCGTCTCCCTCATCGAGGGCGCAGACATAGGAGAAGAGGCGATCAAGGGATGCGAGTTCAGCCGGCTCATGTGAGCGATGCGCAGCCTTCACCGCCAGCTCGTGCTGCTCGAAGCAATAGCTGTTCCGGTCGGAGCCGGAGTTGGTGATTTGGAACAGAAGCGGGTTCTGTCGAAACTTGAAGCCCCGCTCGATCATCTCGGTGATGTCGCGGTTCGGATGCTCGTGCAGCTCGTCGATCAGACCGCAATGAGGACGCGGCCCCGAGCCAGTCTTGCCGCTTTCCTTCGAGATCGGCTTGAAGAACGAGCCGTCTTTCAGGCGGCTGATCGTATGGACGGGGTTGTTTCCCGACAGCTCGAGACGCGCAGACAAAGCCGGCGATTGCTGAACCATCTTCACAGCATCCTTGAACAGGATGCGAGCCTGCTCAGTCTTCGTCGCAGCTGCGTAGATCTCGGCGCCTGGTTCGTGGTCTGCCGTCATCATGTAGAGACCGATACCGCCAGCCAGAGGAGACTTGCCGTTACCCTTGCCCATCTCGATGTATGAGGTGCGGAAGCGGCGCGCACCGCTCGCTATCTTCCACCCGAACAGGGACCCGACAATGAATGCCTGAGAGGGATGCAGGTCGAACGGGATGCCTTCGAACTGGCCACCATTCAGGCGCAGCACATCTGGAAAGAAAGACAGAACGCGCTGACAGGCTTCGTAATCGAACCAGAGCCCCCGCTCGTGTCCGTTCTCCAGGTCATCGAGGTGCCTCTGGCAGGCGGCGCGGACATGGGGCCCGGCGATTTCCTCACCGGAAACGACGGCCTCAGCATAGAGGCGAACCGGGCAGTCATCCTCAGAAATACTTGGATGCCGGGTCATCGACCTCTCCCTCTCCACCCTGGGCGCTGACCTTCGAGCGCGAGGCAGGCGTCAATCCGAACTCCGACATGAGAGACTGGAACCGGCGCGCCGCGTCAGAGCGCATCGCCACTGCGGGGTGCGCCCGGATCATCGTTCCGCCCGATTGAGAGGTGGTCTCGTAGTGTGTGCCTTCAGCGGCGATGATCTCCATCGCCTGGCGCCAATCGGCATAGGCCTCGACACATTGCTCAAGCGCCAGCTCGTCGGCCACGGTGAGGACACCCATGCCATCCAGAAGGTCGCAAAAGCGCGGCCAGTTCTCCTGGGCAGTGGTGGAGAGCGTCTCTGGCATCGGCGGACGGGCCCGAGCAGGCGTCGGGGCGTCGTCATTCCGGCGGTCAGCCCGATCGGTGCCGCGGACGACCTTCAGATGCTCTGGAATGCGCTTTCGCCCTTTACTCATTGGAGCTTTTTTCCTTCCAATTTTGACATTGAGAAAAGTCACCTCCCCCCCGCCGGTCCCTAATCGGGCGGCCCAGAGTTTCGACCACCCCCCGGGTCTCGGATTTTCGAATTTTCCGGGTCATTGGTGAGAACCCCGATTTTCGGGCTCCTCGATCAGCCATCCGTCCTTGTCGAACTGCGGCTTCCTGCGGCTGCTGCGGCCTTCTTCAGAGGTCTTCTTGGCGTGGCACGGCTTGCAGATGCACTGGAGATTTCTCAGGTCATCGACATGCATGCGCGTGCCATCGACCGAGATGATCCGCTCCTGCGCGTCTGCGCGTGCTTTGTTCACGATGTGGTCGACGGCATGATACTGCCGCACGCGCCCTACCCTCTCGCACGGCTGACACAGGCCCTTGTCGCGGCGCTTGACCCGCTCACGCAGCTTCCGCCACCGGGAGCCGTAGCCCCGGCTGGACGCGCTACCGCGACGGTCTCTCCACTGACCTGAGGATTTGCCTGTCTCGCTCATGCCGAGGAGATGGGGCGTTTGGTGGGTGATCGCTGATGAGCAAGCCACTGGCGGGACTTGAACCCGCTTCGGAGATGGAGAGGGCTTGCTGTGCCGCCCTCTGCTCTCCTACCGCCTTCCCCTGGCTATGCCAGGCAGTGGTGCCGGCCCTCATAACGAAGACCCCGTAGGCTCAGCCTGCGCAGGAGATGGGGCGTCTCAGGCGGTTTCGCTACTCGGCGCATTGAGAGCCACATGGAATGTCAGACGCTCGTGATTCGATCGGGGCAATGCCCCGCCCCAGATCTGAATACCATGGACGCTGACCGCAGCCTGCTCGGGGCTTCCGCCAGACCTGGCCCAGATCTCTACATGGGGCTCACGCAGGCGCGTGGTGCGATCATCAAAGCCCGGATTGGGTCCCGCGCGATGCCACACCTCCAAATCGGGGTGCTGACGAATGAGGGCATCGAACGCGACGGATGAGATACACACACAGGTGCCGAACCAGTCAGAGCGTTGGCCGATGGTCGCGGCGCGAGTGATGAAGTCGATGAGGTGCATCAGAGGAGTCTGTCTTCCTGGTCGATGCGTGCGAGCAGAGCGAGCATGGCCCGCTCCCAGATCGCGTCGAGCTCCGCTTCCGTTGCTCCGTCAATCGAGAGGCCGACCAGATCGGGGTTGCCGGTTCCGATCGTGCCAGCGTCCGCGCCCGCCTCGTGCAGAGCATCCAACAGCGCATCGAGATCGACAGCTGGTCGAGGATATGTGCGGTCAGTCATGTGTCTTGCCCCCAATGTCGCGCTGTGCCCGTATCCTGCGACATCCGATGTCGCGCGGTGCCCGTATTGTGTGACATCGCCTCACGTCCGAAAACCTCATCCAGCACGC
>Ga0208131_1000027_pt1 | contig 40643 bp, 47 predicted proteins | sample ETNtaG_14_FD_185781 | JGI IMG/M metagenome (GOLD analysis project Ga0208131, IMG submission 185781) | Marine microbial and viral communities from oxygen minimum zone, Eastern Pacific Ocean - ETNP201406SV73 (SPAdes) (version 2) | ecosystem: Environmental > Aquatic > Marine > Oceanic ...
TATTCTATGAGCGCCACTGCTGCTGGTTTAGTACTCGGCATGAAAGTGCCTATAATGTTAACGTCACGTGCAGATCCCCCAGAGGCAAGACTTGCCTCTGCCGCCTTGGCATCTGTTTATGCTGCCCATAGGGATTTATAAGACAAAATGATTGTAACAACAAAAAAATCAGTCATCTTAATCTGCCTTCTTTTGATGGCATCAGGTTTCAAACTAGAAGCAATGAGCACTATTTTGGATGGACAATCAGCAGATGTTATTTTTATAGGGGATCATATTATTACGGTAGATTCAGCATCTGTAGATGTAACTGCTGTGGCTGTGGCTGGTCAAGACATTATTGCAACAGGTTCTGCTGAAGACATTTTAAAATTAAAAAAGAGTTCTACTCGTGTTATTGAGCTTGGGAAAAATGCATTGGTCCCAGGATTTATTGATGCCCATGGTCATATGACAGCTGTTGCTAAATTAACAGAAGTAATTGATCTTGCTCCTCCGCCAGTTGGTCATGTAAAGAGTATTGATGATATTGTTACTTTAGTTGAATCTACAATTGAACAACAGCAACTTGCACCTGGAACTTGGGTATTGGGATTTGGTTATGACGACTCTTTACTTAAGGAAAGGCGACACCCAAATCGCAATGACCTAGATCAAGCGTCACTTGATCACCCGATTATGTTGACGCATGCTTCTGGACATTTGGCTACTGTAAATTCAGCAGCTCTTAAGGAAAGAAATATTGACAAATATACAGAAAACCCGCCTGGAGGGGTGATTCGTCGTATCTCTGATACTGATGAACCCAACGGAGTGATGGAAGAAACAGCAATGGGTTTATTTCCAAGAAACATATTGGCCCCTATTGAAGATGACAAGTTTGAAAATTTAGTCAGACAGGCAATACAACGCTACGTAAGTTATGGCATCACCACCATTCAAGACGGCGCCGCTAATATGTTAGATATTGAGAAATTGCGAGTGGCCGCAAAAAATAAACCTTATATTGCTGATGTTGTGGTGTTTCCTTGGTCAAACTATTTTGATGACAATCAGTTGGCATCTATTGAAACAGAATCATCATATACGGATGGTTTACGATTGGGGGGTGTGAAATTTGGCTTGGATGGCTCACCCCAAGGACGTACAGCTTTTCTTTCAGAGCCTTACAATGAGGGTCCACCTGGAGCCACTTCTGACTATCGAGCTTATCCGATTTATCCAGCAGAACAATTTAACCCCAAAATTGCTCAATTACTTGAACGAGGAACTCCTACGTTAGTGCATGCAAACGGTGACGGTGCCATTGATATGTTAATTGATGGCGTAGCTGCAGCCCTTAAAAATAAAGAGATATCAGATCATCGTACGGTAATTATTCATGCACAACTCATGCGCAGAGATCAACTTGAAAAAACTAAAAAGCTAGGACTGATCCCTTCTTATTTTTCAGCACACCCTTTCTTTTGGGGGGATTGGCATCGACGGAGTTTTGGTGAAGAACGAGCAGCATTTATAAGTCCTGCGGCAGAAACTGCACGTCTGCAAATACCATTTACCATTCACAATGATGCACCGATAGTTCCACCGGATATGATGCGTTTAATGTGGGTAGCGGTTAATAGAAAAACACGCAGTGACTTTGTTTTAGGACCTGATCAGCGCCTAACACCAATGCAAGCCTTGCATGCCATTACACTTGGTGCTGCATATCAATACTTCGAAGAAGATAAGAAAGGATCGATCACCCCAGGTAAACAAGCCGATTTAGTGATCTTGGAGCGTAACCCATTGTTGTCAAATCCCGATACAATAAAAGATATTGCAATTATGGAAACATTTGCTCGGGGACAATCTGTTTTTAAAAGATAATAATGAATTCTTGAGACTACTTTTATGGCAACCATTGATGAAACAATTAACGAAGCATTTAAACCGATAGCATCAGCGTTTAATGATTTGGTTTTTTATTCGATTCCAATCGGGGAGTCACAACTTCCTTTGATTGTGGTTTGGCTTATTGCAGGCGCTTTGTATTTTACGTTTTATTTACGACTTATTAACATCCGCGGTTTTACACATGCGATTCGAATTATTCTTGGAAAAGAAGATAAGACAAATACGGCACTTGGGGAGGTCTCTCATTTTCAAGCACTAACAACTGCTGTGTCCGGCACTGTAGGTGTTGGCAACATCACACATGTTGCTGTTGCCATATCCATTGGTGGCCCGGGAGCTACTTTTTGGCTCATTGTGGCTGGTTTTCTGGGCATGGCATCTAAATTTGTTGAGTGTACTTTGGGGGTTAAGTATCGCCAAGTCAATGCAGACGGGTCTGTCTCAGGTGGGCCTATGTATTATATGGACAAAGGTCTTGCTGAGAGAAATATGCCACGTTTGGGCAAGATAATGGCCTGGTATTATGCCATTTGTATTGTTATTGGTTGTCTTGGAGTGGGGTGCATGTTCCAAGCCAACCAAGCGTATGTTCAATTTGTAAATGTTACTGGAGGTACCGAGGGTTTTTTCGCCAGTCGCGGATGGTTGTTTGGTTCAATCTTGGCTTTGCTAACTGGGCTTGTCATCATTGGAGGAATTAAAAGTATTGCTAGAGTTACATCAAAACTTGTCCCTTTTATGGCACTCCTGTACGTCGGTACTGCGCTAGTAGTAATTGGGGCTAATTTTTCTGCCATTCCTGCTGCTATCTCTTCAATCATCACCAACGCTTTCAGTCCTGAGGGGGTCACTGGTGGCATGATCGCTGTCCTTATTTTGGGGTTTCGTCGCGCGGCCTTCTCCAATGAAGCGGGGATAGGGTCTTCATCAATCGCTCATGCAACGGTTAAAACCGATGAGCCCTTGACTCAAGGATTTGTGGCAATGTTGGAGCCATTTATCGACACTGTTTGTATTTGCACAATTACTGCACTAGTTATTATTCTCACCGTCTACGATCCTGCGATGCTGAATGAGGGAACGATCCGTGGTGTTGAACTGACATCAAGCGCATTTGCCAGTGTTATCCCTTGGTTTCCAAGTGTTCTTGCTGTTGTGGTGATGTTGTTTGCATACTCGACTATGATCTCTTGGTCTTATTATGGATTGGAGGGCTTTGTTTATATGTTTGGGAAAAAACGCCGAACAAAAATAATTTTCAATACAGTATTTTGTTTGTTTGTGGTTTTAGGTTGTACTGTGCAGCTTGATGCTGTTCTGGATTTTTCAGATGCTATGATCTTTGCGATGGCGCTTGCCAACATGTTGGCGTTGTATTTGCTCGGACCAAATGTGAAACGGGAATTGGATGTTTACTGGGCCAAGTTAAAAACAAGATCGTCTGGTTAATTGATAGAGCAAAGCTAAACAATAAATAATTTATAATCATATAATCTTTGTTTTTTATGCATAAGCAAGTTACATCTCAATTATTGATGGTTAGGCCAGCTAACTTCTCAAGCAATATAGAAACTTTAGAGACCAATAAATTTCAAACTGGACTAAATGTAAACGATTCTCAAGAATCGATCCAATCTCTTGCTATTGAGGAATTTGATAATATGGTCAACCTTTTGAGAGATCATCAAATCACTATTTTTGATGTAGATGACATTAAAGAACTAAATAATACTGACGCTTTATTCCCTAATAACTGGGTAACCTTTCATCAGGACAATTCTGTTGTTATTTACCCAATGATGGCTAAGTCAAGAAGAAAAGAAAAAAGAAATGACATTCTAAAATACATAGAAGAATTTGAATCTTTTAGGATAGAGAAGGTTATTGACCTTAGTTATCTTGAAAAAGATGGTTTTTTTCTTGAAGGCACTGGCAGCATGGTACTGGATCGAATTAACAAAATTGTTTTTGCTTGCAAATCTTCCAGAACATCAATCAATGCCTTAGAAGTATTTTGTAAAAAATTAAATTACTCTTCAGTAGTTTTTGAAGCATTAAATGATGATCTTCCAATTTATCATACTAATGTCATGATGAGCTTGGGTCAGGAAACAGCCTTTATTTGTAGTGAGTCAATTAAAGATCAAAAAGATACCAAACATATACACAAACTTTTTGGAATCTCAGAAAGAAAAATTATTGAGCTATCAATGGCTCAGATGAATCAATTTGCAGGAAATGTTTTGGAAGTTGAGAATACAAAAGGTCAATCACATTTAATTATGTCTGAAAAGGCATATCAATCTTTAGAAGCTCCTCAAATTCAATCGATCAGTAAGTCATCGAAGATTATCCCTATACCTTTGGATACAATTGAGAAGTATGGTGGCGGAAGTGCCAGGTGTATGATTGCTGAAATTTTTTTACAAAAATCTTAATTATGTTCTGTAATCTATGAGTGATTCAATAAAGGGTTCATTAAGTGTTCTTTTAGGGGCTTTTTTAATTAGCTTTTCACCTGTATTTGTTGGTTTAGTTACATTAGAACCCTCAGTTAGTGCTTTTTATAGGGTTTTATTTGGATCTATAGTCCTTATTTTTATTTTAATTTTTAAAAGGAAAATAAGAATAAATATAAAAAAAGTTTCTAAGTTTCTTTTCTTAGCTGGTGTTTTCTTTTCTATAAATTTATGGTTTTTTCATAGATCAGTTGAATTTGTAGGGCCTGGGCTAGCTACTCTTTTATCTAATCTCCAAGTTTTGATTGTTCCTTTTATTGCCTATTTCTTCTTTGGTGATCTACCTAAAAGGGGGCAAAAAATTTCTTTGATTCTTAGTTTTTCTGGACTGTTTTTGTGTTTAGATAATAATTTACGAATATTTGGATCAGATTACCAAATTGGAGTATTACTAGGGATCTTAGGTGCTTTTGCTTATAGCTGTTATCTAATCTCTTTAAAGAGAGCTAATCTTTATAGAAATGAGCAAACAGATCCTTTTTATAATTTAATGATAGTGTCTTTGATTGCATCATTTATATTGTTTATTGTTGTTTTTATTGAAGGTAATAGCTTTGCCTTTGATAACAGTAAAAATTTATGGTTAATGGTGGCTTATGGAACTGTTTCGCATGTTCTTGGTTGGTATTTCATAATTTCAGGACTTCAGAGAATATCAACGGTGTCGGTTGGGATTATTTTGATTTCTCAACCAGTTTTTTCTTTTTTATGGGATGTTTTGTTATTTAATAGAATAATTACTCAAATGGAAATATTTGGCATTATGATTGTTTTTTTAGCTATGATTATTTGTATTAAATCAGAGGGACAGATAGTGAATAAATCAGGAATAAATTAGATCAAAAAATGTTACTACTTGGAATAATAATTTTGTTTGGTTATGTGGTTGGCTCAATTAATGCAGGGCTCATCCTAAGTTACCTACAAGGTCTTGATATAAGAACTAAGGGTAGCGGTAATGCTGGTGCTACTAATGTTTTGAGGGTTATAGGGATAAAATCAGGGATTACGGTCTTTATTATTGATTGTCTTAAAGGGATGCTTGCAATCTATGGAACTGCAATATTATTAAGTAACTCTGATCAGAACCTTATATTTAGCAAAGAAATCTATTTTTATACTGCGAGTTTAGCATCTGTTATTGGGCATTCTTACCCTGTTTGGTTTAGTTTTAGGGGGGGTAAAGGAGCAGCTACAGGGCTAGGTAATATTTTATACATATTTCCAAGTCTTACGATTGGTCCTTTATTGGTATTTATAGCCACACTTGTATTAACAAAATATGTTGGGTTATCAACAATTCTTGCCTTCTTTTCACTTTCACTTTTTGCTTATTTTTATATAGGTATTGAGGATATTAAGTTCTTAACCTATTTGTTCTTACTATTTTTATTCATAGTCTATGCTCACAGGGATAATATTGCATCGATGCTTAATAAATCAGAGCATAAGATATCTTTTTAATATGATTCAAGAAAAGATCTTAGTATCACTAATACGTTTCTTAAATGAAGGCTCTAAGGACAGAAGGGCTATAGAATATTTTCTAGGTAGAGGTAAAAATATAGATCATTATTTAGATGAACTTAATTTATTGGGGATTTATCCTCAAATAGAAAATGATATTTATTCTATTGAAAAAATAGAGTTGTTAGATAAATCATTAATTTCAGAAATTTTAAGCCCTCTTGAGAATAGTTTTCAAATTCAATTGATGATTGAGGATATTATTGAAACCACAAGTAAAGCATTTTCTCCCTCAGAAATTTTCAATAACAGAGTAAAAATTTGTTTAGCTGAATTCCAGACACAAGGGAGAGGAAGAGGAAAACGAGAATGGTTGTCTCCGTTTTCATCAGGAATTTGTTGTTCTGTGTACACTCAACTTCATCTTAAATCAGCTCCACTTGGTCTGAGTGTGTTCATGGGTGTTCAGTTGGTCAATCTTCTTGAAAGCATTGGTTTTATTGGGCTTCAATTGAAATGGCCAAATGATATCTTTTTCAATGAACAAAAGTTAGGTGGTATTTTGATAGAGTTATCACAAAATAAAAATAATGATTTAATTGTAAATTTTGGCTTTGGAATTAATTATGCTTTGCCAAATGAGTTTAGAAGCCTAAATGCAACTAACAACAAACCAATAGATTTAAAAAGTGTTAAGAATGAAAATCTTTTATCTAGAAATGAAATTACTGGCTATATACTCAAAGCAATCATCGTTAGCATTCATGAATTTACTCCTGATTCTGTAAAAGAAATAAGAGATCATTGGAATGAACTTGACTATTTTCATGATCAAAATATCAGTGTTGAGAGCGATAATGAGATTATTCACGGTTATAACAGAGGCATAGATATTGATGGATCATTGCTTATAGAACAAGGATCAAATATAAGGAAGATTATTTCAGGCCATATAGTTCACTAGAATAACTTTCAATCAGCTTCAAAATGATTATAATCACGAAAAATTAGGTGAGATTGATAGGTTATTGTTTTTGCCGGAATAGCTCAATTGGCAGAGCAACTGATTTGTAATCAGTAGGTTGGGGGTTCAATTCCCTCTTCCGGCACCACCTTATAAAAAAAATAATTAATAATATTGTTGACACCTATAATTCTTAGAATGAAAATAGTGGGTTATGTCCGCGGAGGGGTACCCAAGCGGTCAACGGGGGCAGACTGTAAATCTGCTGGCTTAGCCTTCGTAGGTTCGAATCCTACCCCCTCCACCATATATAACATAGGGTTATGAAGGTGGATAAAGGCTAAGTGGAATGGAGAAAATTGAGTGATGATGATTAATTTTATTAAAAAATTGTCGGGTATGATCGCATCTTTCTTGCGCGGGCGTAGTTCAATGGTAGAACCTCAGCCTTCCAAGCTGATGATGTGGGTTCGATCCCCATCGCCCGCTCCAAGTTATTTTGGATGTGTGTTTGCCCACATAGCTCAGCAGGTAGAGCACTTCCATGGTAAGGAAGAGGTCACCGGTTCAATTCCGGTTGTGGGCTCAGAGAATTTTATTGTATTAATTTAAATTTAGTTAAATCAGGAGTAATAATTATGGCTAAAGAAAAATTTGAACGTACTAAACCGCATATTAATGTAGGTACCATTGGACACGTTGATCATGGTAAAACTACCTTAACAGCGGCGCTTACAAAATGTATGGCTGAAAAGTTCGGTGGTGATGCTTCTGCATTTGAAGATATTGATAATGCACCTGAAGAAAAGGAAAGAGGAATCACTATTGCCACAGCTCATGTTGAATATGAGAGTGACGCAAGACACTATGCTCATGTAGATTGTCCTGGACACGCGGATTATGTAAAAAATATGATTACTGGTGCTGCACAAATGGATGGAGCAATCCTAGTTGTCTCGGCAGCAGATGGTGCTATGCCGCAAACAAAGGAGCATATACTCTTAGCAAGAAATGTTGGTGTACCTAATATTATAGTTTTTCTTAATAAGGCAGACCAAGTTGATGATGCTGAACTTGTTGAACTTGTTGAGATGGAAGTCAGAGAGGAGCTCTCTAAATATGACTTTGATGGCGACAATATACCTATTATAACAGGTAGTGCCTTGAAAGCCCTTGAAGGGGATACAAGTGAAATCGGAACAGCAGCTGTAGAAAAACTAGTAGCAGCAATGGATGAATATTTCCCTGAACCAGAAAGAGAGATTGACGGTGATTTCTTAATGCCTATTGAGGATGTTTTCTCAATTTCAGGACGAGGTACAGTGGTGACTGGTAGAGTTGAAAGAGGAATTGTTAAGGTCAATGATGAAATTGAAATTGTTGGTATTAAGGATACTCAAAAAACCATTTGTACAGGCGTGGAAATGTTTAGAAAGCTTTTAGATCAGGGTCAAGCTGGTGATAATGTTGGTGTACTTCTAAGGGGCACTAAACGAGAAGAAGTTGAACGTGGCCAAGTTCTTGCGAAACCAAAGAGTATTAATCCTCATACAAAGTTTGAAGCTAATGTCTATGCCTTAACAAAAGAAGAAGGCGGTAGACATAAGCCATTCTTTAATGGATATAGGCCACAGTTCTACTTCAGGACAACTGATGTGACTGGTGCTGTGACACTTGCAGAAGGATCTGAAATGGTTATGCCAGGTGATGACACACACATAACAGTTGAATTGATAGCGCCTATTGCTATGGAAGAAGCTGTAAGATTTTCAATACGAGAGGGTGGCAGAACTGTTGGATCTGGAGTTGTAACAAAAATTATAGAGTAAGGTAACTTTTAGGCCAGTAGCTCAATTGGTAGAGCGGCGGTCTCCAAAACCGCAGGTTGGGGGTTCAAGTCCCTCCTGGCCTGCCACTAGATAGAATAATATATGAGTGAAAGTAATAGAGAAAGCAGTACGGTTGCAGACACATTAAAATTGATGGCATCAGTTTCAATACTGTTTGCTTCTATTGTCTCATTCTATTACTTTTCAGAAATATCTGTTTTGATCAGAGCCTTGGTGATCATTTTCTCTTTAGTAATGTCGTTGTTAATATTCTTTAGGACACAGAGAGGATTAATCCTTTGGGAATTCTTTCAAAGTTCAAGGGTAGAAATGAGAAAAGTTGTTTGGCCAACTAAACAAGAAACTATTCAAACAACACTAACAGTTTTTATCTTTGTTTTGATTTTAGGGATCTTTTTTTGGCTTCTTGATTTCGTGCTGCTCTATATAACAACGTCAATAACATCATAAGGTCACATTTTTATGGAACATCAATGGTATGTACTTCAGGTCTTTTCTAACTATGAAAGTAAAGTTATGAGAATGCTGGAAGAGAGAATCAAGATCGTTGGTTTAGAAAAGGCAATTATTGATATTGTCGTTCCTATGGAGGAGGTTGTAGAACTCAAGGGTGGTGAGAAGAAAACCACCGAAAGAAAATTTTTCCCAGGGTATGTATTAATAAAAATGATCATGAATGATGATACGTGGCATTTTATTAAATCTATTCCTAATGTGATGGGATTTATAGGCGGAACAAGTGACAAACCAAGCCCTATTTCTGAGAATGAAGCTATGAATATTTTACATAGAGTTGAAGATTCTATTGATATGCCGAGACATAAGATTACCTATCAACCTGGTGAAGTTGTAAGAGTTATTGATGGTCCTTTTAATGATTTTAATGGGGTTGTAGAAAATGTTAATTATGAAAAAAATAAACTTAGTGTTGCTGTTCAAATATTGGGTAGGCCAACACCAGTTGATTTAAATTTTAGTCAAGTGGAAAAATCTTAAAGTAGAAAAATGGCAAAGAAAAAAAAGAAAGCAAAAAAGGTAGTAAACCTAGTTAAGCTACAAATACCAGCAGGGCAGGCTAATCCCAGCCCACCGGTAGGGCCAGCTTTAGGTCAAGCTGGTTTGAATATTATGGAATTCTGTAATGCCTTTAACTCTCAAACAGCAAATTCAGAATCCGGTGTTCTAATTCCTGTTGTGATCTCAGTTTACAGTGATAAATCATATACATTTGTAACCAAATCTCCACCAGCCTCAACATTATTAAAAAAAGCTGCTGGTGTTAATAAGGGTAGTGGTACCCCCAATACTGAAAAAGTTGGAAAAGTCACAAAAAAACAAATTGAAGAAATTATAGAAATCAAAAATAAAGATCTTAACGCGATTGATAGTGAGGCTGCATTCAAGATCATTGCAGGCACTGCTCGAAGCATGGGTCTGGATGTTGAATAAAAGAAGAAAAGAAATATTATGACAAAAATTTCAAAAAGACATCATGAGAATAAAGGTTTAGTTGATTCTGAAAACAGGTATGAATTGCAAGAAGCTATTTCAATTTTAAAGAACTCAGTTAATGTCAAATTTAATGAAAGTGTTGATGTTGCAATCAACCTAGGAGTTGATTCTAAGCAAAGTGATCAGAATGTTAGAGGCTCTGCATTATTACCCAATGGCACAGGTAAAACTTTGAGAGTCATTGTGTTTGCTGAAGGAGATGAAGCTGATATAGCTAAAGAGGCAGGAGCAGACGAAGTTGGTATGGATGACTTAGCTGAAAAAATAAAGTCAGGCTTTCTAGATTTTGACCTGGTAATTGCTACTCCATCAAGTATGAAGATAGTTGGACAATTAGGACAAGTTTTAGGGCCTAAAGGTTTAATGCCTAACCCTAAAGATGGAACAGTAACAAAGAATATTAAAGATGCTGTTCTTAATGCAAAAAAAGGGCAAGCGATGTTTAGGAACGATAAGTCTGGGATCATTCATTGTTCAATAGGTAAATTAAGTTTTGAGGACAAAGCAATTAAAGAAAATTTTTCATCCCTCTTAGAGCAAGTTAACAAAAGGAAGCCACCATCTGCAAAAGGGGTTTTTATTAAAGCAGTTACTCTTAGTTCAACGATGGGTCCTGGAATAAAGCTAAAAGAGTCTTGATATTAACTACAGATTTAAAAAGGTAAAATATGCCACTTAATATAGAAGAAAAAAAACAAGTTGTTAAAGAGCTAAATAGTGAAGCTACAAATTCTGTTGCTGGAGCTATTGCAGAATATAATGGTCTTAATGTTAAAGACATAACTCTTTTGCGCACTAAAGCTAGAGAATCAGGTGTTTATCTGAAAGTAGTCAAAAATTCTTTATCAAAAAGAGCATTCAATGACACTAGTTTTGAATGTCTCATCGATGATTTAAATGGACCAATCATTATTGCTTTATCTAAAGAGGATTTAGCTTCACCAGCAAGATTATTTAAAGATTTTGGAAAAGATTATGATCAGCTTAAAACCATTGGACTAGCTATAAATGGGGCGTCTTTCCCTGTATCAGATTTGGATAGAATTGCAGAATTACCTACTAAGGATGAAGCGTATTCCACGCTGCTTGGTTTGATGAAAGCCCCAATAGAAAAAGCAGTGAGATTATTGAACGAGTTACCTACAAAGTTTGTCAGATTGTCAAATGCTGTGAAAGATAAACAAGAAGAGGTTTCTTAAACTTAATTAATTGTATAAACTTCCCAATCTTTTTTTGGGTTGGAATAGGAGATAAAAATGGCAAAAGCTACTGTATCAAGTAAGGAAGAGGTTTTAGAAGCAATTTCGCAGATGTCTGTGATGGATCTAGTGGAATTAATTTCTGAAATGGAAGAGAAATTCGGCGTAACTGCTGCCGCACCAGTGGCTGTTGCAGCTGCACCAGTAGCAGGGGATTCAGGCGATGATGCTTCAGGGGAAGAGCAAACTGAATTCGAGGTTATTCTTCAAGGCATGGGCGATAATAAAATTGCAGTGATTAAAGCCGTTAGATCAATAACAGGTTTAGGTCTAAAAGATGCAAAAGATCTAGTAGAAGCTGCACCAAAGTCACTAAAAGAGTCAGTATCAAAAGATGAAGCAGACGAAATGAAGAAACAGCTTGAAGAAGCTGGAGCTTCAGTTGAACTTAAATAGTTTGATTTTGTTTCAAGACTTGATGCTAGGAATATAAGTAATATAACTGCTCGATCTTCTAGGAGATCGTGCTGCGTTTATAGGTTTTCAATATATGACATTCTCATTCACTGAAAAGAAAAGAATTAGAAAAGATTTTGGCAAGCAAAAGCCTGCTTTAGATGTACCAGATTTATTAACTCTACAAGTAGAGTCATACAATAAATTCCTTCAAAGTGACATAGACCCTAATAAAAGGAAAAATATAGGCTTACAGGCTGCATTTAAAAATCTGTTCCCGGTTGAAAGTTTTTCTAAAAATGCAAGGTTGGAATTTATAAGTTACAGACTGGAAGAGCCAGGGTTTAATGTAAGGGAGTGTCAATTAAGAGGATTGTCTTATGCAGCACCTCTAAGAGTAAAAACTAAACTCATTACCTACGATAAGACTTCAGATAAAGAGACTGTTAAGGAAGTACTGGATTTAAAGCAAACCGGCGATACTACCGATGTTTATTTTGGCGAGATACCATTAATGACTGAGCATGGAACGTTTGTAATTAATGGAACAGATAGAGTAATAGTTTCTCAGCTTCATAGGTCTCCAGGGGTGTTTTTTGATCATGACAAAGGTGTCCATACTTCTGGGAAGCTTTTATTTTCAGCTAGAGTTATTCCTTATAGAGGTTCTTGGTTAGATTTTGAATTTGATGCTAAAGATAATATTTTTGCCAGAATTGACAGAAGAAGAAAAATTCCAGCAACAATTTTACTCCATGCTTTAGGGCTTACTGATAAAGAAATTATTGATATCTTTTTTGAAAAAGATAAATACCTACTATCAAAAAAAGAAATAAAGATTCAAATAAATTTAGACCATTTAAAAGGAAGTGTTGCTGATTTCGATATCAATATTGGTAAAAAAACTATAGTTGGTAAAGGTAAGCGAGTTAATTCGCTCCATATTAAGAAAATAAAGGACACTAAGAATAAGTACTTAAAACTATCATTTGAAGATCTAGAAGAGAAAATATTAGCCGATGATTTAATTGATAAAGAAACAGGTGAGTTATTGGCATCTACTAACGATAAATTAGATAAAGAACTTCTAGAAATGATTATAGAAAAAGGTATCAAAGAGGTTGAAACTATTTACATTAATGATGTTGACCAAGGGCCTTATATTTCAAACTCTCTTCGAATAGATCCGTCTTCCACAGCCGAAGAAGCACTTATTGAGATTTATAGAATGATGAGACCTGGTGAGCCCCCAACTAAAGATGCATCTGAAAATTTATTTACTAATCTTTTCTTTAATCCTGAACGATATGATCTTTCTGAGGTTGGAAGAATGAAGTTTAATAGGAGAATCGGTACTGATTCTGAGAAAGGAATATCAGTTCTAACAAAAGAAGATATTCTCAATGTTTTAAAGACATTGATTAACATAAGAAATGGTTCTGATGTTGTTGACGACATAGATCACTTAGGTAACAGAAGAATAAGAACAGTAGGTGAAATGGTTGAAAACTCTTTTAGAGTAGGCCTTATAAGAGTAGAGAGAGCTGTTAAGGATAGATTATCACTAGTAGAAACTGAAGAGTTAATGCCAAGGGATTTAATAAATTCAAAACCAGTATCTGCAGCTATAAAAGAGTTTTTTGGATCCAGTCAACTGTCTCAGTTTATGGATCAAAATAATCCTCTATCTGAAATTGCACATAAAAGAAGAATTTCTGCACTTGGCCCAGGTGGTTTGACCAGAGAAAGAGCTGGATTTGAAGTTCGAGACGTCCACCCTACTCATTACGGAAGGGTTTGCCCTATTGAAACACCAGAAGGACCTAATATTGGTTTAATTAATTCTATGGCAATTTATTCACGAGTAAATGATTATGGCTTTCTTGAAACACCCTATAGAGAAGTGGTCAATGGAAAGGCTACAAATAAAATCAAGTATTTGTCCGCTATTGAGGAGAGTAATTTTGTAATAGCACAAGCTAACTCAACTCTTGACTCTAAAAATCAATTGGTTGATGAACTTATATCTGCCAGGTTCAATAATGAGTTTACTTTGATGCCTCCTAAATCCATTCAGTATATGGATGTGTCTCCAAAACAGATTGTGTCAATTGCAGCATCTTTAATTCCTTTTCTTGAACATGATGATGCAAATAGAGCGCTCATGGGATCTAATATGCAAAGACAAGCTGTTCCAACGTTATTAGCAGATAAACCTTTGGTTGGAACTGGAATGGAGAGAATAGTAGCAACTGATTCAGGAGTAACGATTGTTGCAAGAAGGGGAGGAGTTATTGATTCTGTTGATGCTTCAAGAATTGTGATTGCTGTAAATGATGATGAGGCAACTATAGGAGAATCGGGTGTAGATATTTACAATCTAACAAAATATACACGCTCTAATCAAAACACTTGCATAAACCAAAGACCATTGGTTGTTGTTGGTGATGTTATTTCTAAGGGAGATGTAATTGCTGATGGCGCATCAACAAGCCTTGGAGAATTGGCCATTGGTCAAAATTTACTTGTAGCATTTATGCCATGGAATGGATTTAATTTTGAAGATTCGATACTTATATCAGAAAGAGTTGTGCAAGAAGATCGATTTACTACAATTCATATTGAGGAACTTCAATGTATAGCCAGAGACACAAAGCTTGGCTCAGAAGAAATCACTGCAGATATACCAAATGTAGGAGATTCAGCCCTAAGAAAATTAGATGAATCTGGTATTGCTTATATTGGAGCCGAGGTCGTTTCTGGCGATATCCTTGTAGGAAAGATTACACCAAAAGGTGAAACTCAGTTAACACCAGAAGAGAAGCTACTTAGAGCAATTTTCGGAGAGAAAGCTTCAGATGTTAAGGACACCTCCCTTAGAGTCCCATCAGGAATGGATGGTACTGTAATAGATGTTCGTGTTTTTTGCAGGGAAGGCGTTGAAAAGGATGAGAGGTCTAACGAGATTGAGGATGCAGAGCTCGAATCTGTTAGAACAGACCTTAAAGATCAGCTTCGAATCATGGAAGCAGATATTTTCAATAGGATCGAAAAGTTATTAATAAATAAAATGGCTAAGGTTGGACGAAAGTCAGTCAAGATAGATAAAGAATATCTTGATTCTATAGGAAAAAATAAATGGTTTGAGGTCAAGTTACAGAATGAAAAACTAAATTCAAAACTTGAAACTTTTTATAACAATCATAAAGATCTAAAAAAAGAGTTTACCCAGAAGTTAGATGCTGCCAAGAAAAAAATAGAAGCATATGATGATTTACCACCAGGCGTTTTAAAAATGGTAAAAGTATTTTTAGCGGTCAAACGAAGAGTTCAACCTGGAGATAAGGTAGCAGGGAGGCATGGAAATAAAGGAGTTATTTCTAGAATTGTTCCTGTCGAAGATATGCCATACATGGAAGATGGAACACCAATAGATATTGTTCTTAATCCTTTGGGTGTTCCTTCAAGAATGAATGTAGGCCAAATTCTAGAAACTCACTTAGGATGGGCAGCTAAAGAACTGGGCAACAAAGTAGAAAAAATTCTTAGAGAAAAAACAGCTCCAGGCAGGGTCAAGGCTCTAAGAGATTTTCTAGATCAAGTTTATAACACCAATAAAGCATCAGAAAAAGTACCTTTATCAAAGCTTTCAGATGAAGAAATTATAGAATTAGCAGAGAATCTTAGAGAAGGCATACCTATGGCAACTCCCGTTTTTGATGGTGCTGATGAACACGAAATTAAAGCATTGCTAAAATTAGCAGATCTACCAGAATCAGGTCAAACCAGGTTAATTGATGGTAGGAGCGGAGAACATTTTGATAGACCTACAACAGTAGGTTACATGTATATGCTTAAACTTAATCATCTTGTTGATGACAAAATGCATGCTAGATCAACTGGCCCTTATAGTTTAGTAACTCAACAACCTCTTGGCGGTAAAGCACAGTTTGGAGGACAAAGATTTGGCGAAATGGAAGTTTGGGCCCTAGAAGCTTATGGCGCTTCTCATACTTTAAGAGAACTACTAACTGTCAAATCAGATGATGTTCAAGGCAGAACAAGAATGTATAAGCAAATTGTTGATGGAACCCATGAGGTGGAGACAGGAATACCTGAATCGTTCAATGTCTTAATGAAAGAAATTAGATCACTAGGATTAAGCATGGATTTGATTGAAGACAAAAATAAATTTAAAGAGAAGTAGATTTGGAAACTAAATGAAGAACCTATTAAATATATTTAAGAAACAAACACTTATTGAAGACTTTGACTACATCAGGATAGGTTTAGCTTCTCCAGAGTTGATTAGATCATGGTCTTATGGCGAAGTTAAGAAGCCAGAGACTATTAATTATCGAACATTTAGACCAGAAAGAGATGGTTTATTCTGTGCTAAGATTTTTGGACCAGTTAAGGACTACGAATGCTTGTGTGGAAAATATAAAAGATTAAAACACCGAGGTGTAGTTTGTGAAAAATGTGGTGTTGAGGTAACCCAAAGTAAAGTAAGAAGGGAAAGAATGGGCCATCTTGAATTAGCTAGTCCAGTTGCACATATTTGGTTCCTAAAATCTCTTCCATCAAGAATCGGTCTGCTTCTAGATATGACCTTAAGAGAAATAGAAAGAGTATTGTATTTTGAAGCACACCTTGTAACTGATCCTGGAATGACTGACCTTAAAAGAGGTCAACTAATGTCTGAAGAAGAATACATTGAGGCTTTGGAAGAGTTTGGTGATGATTTCTCTGCAGCCATGGGAGCCGAGGCTATACATGATATTCTAAAGAATATAGATCTAAAGGCAGCAATGGGCCTCATTCATGAAGAGATGAAGTCTACAGCATCTCAAATTAAGATTAAACGATATCAAAAACGAATAAAACTACTAGAATCTCTTATAAAGTCTGGAAATAGACCTGAATGGATGATCTTAAAAGTGCTCCCAATTTTACCTCCAGATTTAAGACCACTGGTGCCTCTTGATGGCGGAAGATTTGCAACATCTGACTTAAATGATTTGTATCGAAGAGTTATCAATAGGAACAATAGATTGCAAAGGCTTTTGGATCTAAACGCACCTGAAATCATAGTTAGAAATGAGAAAAGAATGCTTCAAAAATCAGTTGATGCTCTTTTGGATAATGGAAGAATGGGGCGAGCAGTAACCGGATCTAATAAACGTCCACTGAAGTCATTAGCAGATATGATTAAAGGTAAGCAAGGCAGATTTAGACAAAATTTGTTAGGAAAAAGGGTTGATTATTCTGGAAGGTCAGTGATTGTTGTTGGACCGACTTTGAAATTACACCAGTGTGGTATACCTAAAAAAATGGCACTTGAACTTTTTAAACCATTTGTTTTTAGTAAACTAATTTATCGAGGTGAGGCCTCTACAATAAAATCAGCTAAAAGATTAGTAGAACAAGAAGGACCTGAAATATGGGATATTCTTGATGGTGTAATTAGGCAGCACCCTGTTTTATTGAATAGAGCTCCTACACTCCATAGATTGGGTATTCAGGCGTTTGAACCGGTTTTGATTGAAGGCAAAGCTATCCAACTTCACCCATTAGTTTGTAAAGCATTCAATGCAGACTTTGATGGCGATCAAATGGCAGTGCATGTTCCCCTCTCAATTGAAGCACAGTTAGAAAGTAGAGCGCTTATGATGTCATCTAATAATATTCTTTCTCCTGCCAATGGTGACCCTATTATTGTTCCATCGCAAGATGTAGTTCTGGGCTTATATTATATGACAAGAGAAAAAATTAATGATAAAGGTGAAAACAAAATATTTGCAGATGTTAAAGAGGTTGAAAGAGCCTTTTTAAACGGCTTTGTTGGATTACATGCAAGAATTAAATTAAGAATTCAAAATGAAAATAAAGCGTTAAAGAGTGAGATGATTGAAACAACAGTGGGCAGAGCAATATTTTCTAGAATTATTCCTAATAAGATTCATTTCTCAGAGATTAATAAAGCAATGGACAGTAAGGCAATTTCTAAACTGATTAATAAGACTTATAGAGAGGTTGGTTTAAAGGCAGCAGTGATTTTTGCCGATAAACTTATGTACCTAGGTTTTGAATATGCAACAAAATCAGGGGTCTCTATAGCACTCGATGATATGGTTGTTCCTGATCAAAAAGAGGATATATTGGCTGATGCAGAAGCACAGGTTAAAAATATACAAAGTCAGTTTACTTCAGGATTATTAACTCAGGGTGAAAGGTATAATAAGGTTGTAGATATTTGGTCTAGGACTAATGATCAAGTCGCCAAGGCTATGATGGATAAGTTAGGCACTGAAGAAGTAAAAGATTCAGAAGGTAAAAAACAAGAACAAGCTTCTTTTAATTCAATTTTTATGATGGCTGACTCTGGAGCAAGAGGTTCAGCAGCACAGATCAGGCAGTTAGCTGGTATGAGAGGATTAATGGCAAAACCTGATGGATCAATTATTGAAACACCAATCACAGCAAATTTCAGAGAAGGTTTGAATATTCTTCAATATTTTATCTCTACCCATGGAGCTAGAAAGGGATTAGCTGATACAGCACTAAAAACAGCAAACTCTGGATATTTAACTAGAAGATTAGTTGATGTGGCTCAAGATCTAGTAATTTCTGAAGAAGATTGTGGGACTAAAAATGGGCTTACACTTTCTGCAGTTGTTGAAGGTGGTGAGATTGTTCAGAACCTAAGTGAAAGAGTTTTAGGTAGAGTGCTTTCTCAACCGATAAAGGATAGAGAGAATAAAAAAGTTATTCTTAAAAAAGGCACTTTAATTGATGAAGATAACGTAATTCTTATTGAAGAGCATGGGGTTGATGCAATTAGTATACGAACCCCTGTTACTTGTGAAACTAATCATGGATTATGCATGAACTGCTATGGAAGAGATTTAGCAAGAGGACACATAGTTAATATTGGTGAGGCTGTAGGTATAATTGCTGCTCAGTCTATTGGTGAACCTGGAACTCAATTAACAATGAGGACCTTTCATATAGGTGGAGCTGCTTCGAGTTCTGCTGCACAAAATTCTATCGAGATTAATAATGATGGAGTTGCTGCTTTATATAATTTAAAAACTATTAAAAACGTAGATAAGAATTTAGTGGCGGTTAGTAGGTCAGGTGAAATTATTATTTCAGATCAATATGGCAAGGAAAGAGAACGCTACAAGGTTCCATATGGTGCAATTATTACCATTAAAGATGGACAAAAAGTAAAAGCTGGTGATCTTATTTCTACATGGGACCCACATACGCACCCAATAGTTGCAGAAGCTGCTGGCATCATAAAATTTGAGGATTTTGTTGATGGAGTGACAGTAACAGAGCAAATTGATGAGGCTACAGGGCTATCAAATATTATGATTATGGACTCTAAAAAACAAACAAGCACAACTTCTCTAATAAGGCCTAAAGCTGCTTTAGTAAATGGAAAAGGTAAGCCCATTATGTTGACTAAACCTGCAACTCCAATAGTTTATATATTCCCTGCTGGAGCCATTATAAGTATTCAGGATGGAGCAAAAATAAATGCTGGTGATGTTATTGCTAGAATCCCTGTTGAATCTTCAAAAACGAGTGATATCACTGGGGGGTTACCAAGGGTTGCTGACTTATTTGAAGCAAGAAAACCTAAATCTGCCGCCATTTTGGCTAAACACAGTGGTGTTATAAGTGAAGGTAAACCAACAAAAAGTAAAGTTAGGTTAGTCATCACGGATGATAAAGGAGAGATTCATGAGGAACTAATACCTAAAATAAGAACTTTAAATATTTTTGAAGGTGAAAGTATCCAAAAAGGTGAGATTATTTCGGATGGTGAATTAAGTTTACATGACATTTTAGAAGTTCAAGGTGTTGACAAGTTAGCAAAGTATCTCGTTAAAGAAGTTCAAGATGTTTACAGACTTCAAGGCGTGCCAATTAATGATAAACACATAGAAATAATTATTAGACAAATGATGAGAACCGTTGCAATAGAAGAGCCAGGAGATACTAATTTATTACCTAATGATTTAATTAATAAGTCAGAACTTCTTGATATTAATAACAAGATCATGTCAGAAGAACTCAAACCTGCTAAATACAAACCTATGATAATGGGAATAACAAAGGCTTCTTTAGCAACAACATCATTTATCTCAGCTGCTTCTTTCCAAGAGACGACTCGTGTACTTACAGAAGCTGCAGTTAAAGGTTCCATAGATAAATTAAGAGGTCTAAAGGAGAATGTGGTGGTTGGTAGACTTGTTCCTGCAGGAACAGGATACAAATCCGAAACTGATGCTGCATCAATTGCAGAAGAAGAATTTGCTAAGGGTCTAAGGGATCTAGATGATTCTAAAAAAAGCCAAAGAAACTTTGATGCTAAGGTTGCGGAAGCAAAAGAAATTTAAATTACTTGAACCATTCGCTATAGAAGAATAGAATCCCTCAGAATTTATTTTGAAAATTAATTATGACAACCATTAATCAATTAGTTAGAAAATCTAGAAAAAGGAAAATAGTTAAAAATAATGTTCCGGCTCTAGAAGGCAAACCTCAGAAAAGAGGGGTGTGTACTCGTGTTTATACTACAACACCAAAAAAACCTAATTCTGCTTTAAGAAAAGTTGCAAGAGTTAGGTTAACTAATGGTTATGAAGTGACCAGTTATATAGGTGGTGAGGGACATAATCTTCAAGAACATTCTGTGGTTTTAATTAGGGGAGGAAGAGTAAAGGATCTTCCTGGAGTTCGTTATCATACAATCCGTGGGACCTTGGATTGCTCTGGAGTTAGAGATAGAAGGCAGGGTCGATCAAAGTATGGTGCAAAAAGGCCAAAAGGTTAATTATGTCTAGGAGAAATGCAGCAATAAAAAGAGAGATCTTACCTGATCCAAAGTTTTCTAGTCGATTATTGGCTAAATTCATAAATATGATCATGAAAGATGGTAAAAAATCTACTGCAGAAACTATTGTCTATGAGGCCCTAGATACTTTAGTTAGTAAACTTGGGCATCCTATTGAGAAAGCACCTGAAATATTTGCAGAAGTCTTGGATAAAGTAAAGCCAGTGGTTGAAGTAAGATCAAGAAGAGTTGGTGGCGCTACTTATCAAATACCCGTTGAGGTAAGACAGGAAAGAAGAGAAGCATTGGCAATGAGATGGTTGATAGAATCCGCCAGATCCAGACAAGAAAAGAGCATGAAAATTAAACTTGCTAATGAGTTACTTGATGCATCAAATGATAGAGGTAATGCAATCAAGAAGAAAGAAGACACACATAAAATGGCAGAAGCAAATAAAGCTTTCTCTCATTTCCGCTGGTAATTCCCCAATACTGAATCCAGAGACACAGTAATGGCTAGAACTACACCAATAGAAAGATACAGAAATATAGGGATTATGGCCCATATTGATGCTGGCAAAACAACGACAACAGAGCGTGTTTTATTTTATACAGGTATATCTCATAAGATAGGTGAGGTTCATGATGGAAATGCTGTTATGGACTGGATGGAACAGGAGCAAGAAAGAGGTATTACTATTACTTCAGCAGCTACAACCTGCTTCTGGCAAGGTATGGATCAACAATTTGATGAACATAGAATTAATATTATTGATACCCCAGGCCATGTTGATTTTACAATTGAGGTAGAAAGATCGCTTAGAGTTCTTGATAGCGCAGTTGCGGTGTTTTGTGCAGTTGGAGGAGTTGAGCCACAATCTGAAACAGTCTGGAGACAAGCAAACAAGTACTCTGTTCCAAGATTAGCTTTTGTTAATAAAATGGATAGAGCGGGGGCAGACTTCATTAGAGTTGTTGAACAAATCAAAGACCGGCTTGGAGCTAATGCGATTCCTATTCAGATTCCAATTGGTGCTGAAGAAAATTTTAAAGGTGTAATTGATTTAATTAGAATGAAAGCGATTAATTGGTCTGAAGATGATTTAGGTGCAACGTATACAGAAGGAGATGTTCCTGAAGAATTAATTACCACATGTGAAAAATATAGGGAAACAATGATCGAAGCTGCTGCTGAGGCATCTGAAGATCTTTTAAGCAAATATTTAGAGGATGGGGAACTCGATAATAATGATATTATTCAAGGTTTAAGAATAAGAACTATTAATAATGAAATAGTACCGGTTATTTGTGGCTCTGCTTTTAAAAATAAAGGTGTGCAAGCTATGTTGGATGCTGTTATCCATTTCTTACCTTCGCCTTTAGATAAACCAGCAGTTGTTGGTATCTCAGAAGACGGATCAGATAGTAATAGAAAGTCTGATGATAATGAGAAATTCTCCGCTTTAGCCTTTAAGATTGCCAACGATCCCTATGTTGGTAATTTAACCTTTTTTAGAGTTTATTCTGGAGTATTGAACTCTGGAGACACGATATATAATCCTTTAAAAAGTCAGAAAGAAAGAATTGGACGAATACTTCAAATGCATTCTAATACTAGAGAGGAAATCAAAGAGGTGCGTGCGGGCGATATTGCAGCTGCAGTGGGTTTAAAAAATGTTACTACAGGAGATACTTTATCTGATTTAAAAAACATCATCACGCTAGAGAAAATGGAGTTTCCAGATCCAGTTATTTCAGTAGCAGTTGAACCAAAGTCTACAGAAGATGAAGCTAAAATGGGAATTGGCTTACAGAAATTAGCCAAAGAAGACCCATCATTTAAAGTTAGGACTGATGAAGAATCTGGTCAGACAATTATTTCAGGAATGGGTGAATTGCACTTAGATATTATTGTAGATAGGTTATCTAGAGAATTTAATGTTGATGCAGATGTAGGGAGACCTCAAGTTGCTTATAGAGAGACTATTAAAAAGATTGTGGAGCAAGAAGCAAAATTTGTAAGGCAATCTGGTGGCAGAGGCCAATATGGTCACGTTTATATCAGGATTGAACCCCAAGAACCAGGCGCAGGATATGAATTTGTTAACGAAATCAAAGGTGGGGTTATACCAAGAGAGTTTATACCTGCTGTTGATAAAGGTATCAAAGCACAAATGTCAAATGGTGTTATTACTGGTTTCCCTGTGGTTGATGTAAAAGTCAGTCTATATGATGGTTCATTCCATGATGTAGATTCTAGTGAAGTTGCTTTTAGGGTTGCCGGTTCTATGGCTTTTAAACAAGGTGCTTTGAAAGCTAATCCTGTTTTATTAGAGCCTGTAATGAAAGTTGAAATTGTAACACCGGAAGATTACATGGGCGATGTAAATGGTGATTTAAATAGAAGACGAGGTATATTACAAGGAATGGATGAGTCACCTGCTGGAAAAATTATTAAAGCTGAGGTACCGCTTGCTGAAATGTTCGGTTATGCAACAGATTTAAGATCTATGAGTCAGGGTAGGGCTACTTATACAATGGAATTTCAAAAGTACAGTGAAGCTCCTAGGCAGCAAGCTGAGGCATTATCAATTAATGAAGGATAAAAAAACTGTGGCAGATAATCAAAATAATCAAACAATTAGAATAAGGCTTAAGTCCTTTGATCATAAACTTATTGATTCTTCAACAGAAGAGATAGTAGAAACAGCAAAAAGGACTGGGTCAGCTGTATCAGGTCCAATACCTCTCCCTACCTCAAGAGAGAGATTTACAGTTCTTATTTCACCTCATGTGAATAAGGATGCGAGAGATCAATATGAGCTTACAACACACAAGAGAGTTATGGATATATTGAACCCAAGTGACAAAACAGTTGATGCACTAATGAAGCTTGAATTACCTGCTGGGGTTGATGTTCAAATTAAATTGAACTGAAGTTCAAAATTGATATACTTCCCGAACGCTTTTGGGGCTAAGTATTAGATATGCTTAAATAGTCTTTCTATTGAAGGTATAGAGTTACAAAAATGCGTTGGTTTAGTGGAAATAGTGTTTGTTAGTTTTATTGCTAAATAGTCAATAAAAATCAATAACTTACGTTTTTCTTCTAATAAAATATAGTTAATGAAAAATACTAATATAAAAAGTTTAAATTACTTACTGGAAACAAGGAATGATAGGCATTGTTGGGAAAAAGTGCGGAATGACAAGAGTTTTTACAGACGATGGACGCTCTGTGCCGGTTACTATTGTTCAAGCGAATCCTAATTTCATTAACAAAATCAAGACTAAAAACACCGATGGCTATGATGCTATTCAAGTAACTACTGGCCAAAAAATAAAAAAACTATCAAAACCTAATCAAGGTCAAATTAAGTCTACTAAAAAAGAACATTCCTCAAAACTTCATGAATTCAGATTAAATAATCATGAGATTGACAAAGTTGAAACAGGAAAAGAAATAACTGTTGATTACTTTCAAAAAGGTGAATTAGTAGATATTTCAGGAAAAACCATTGGTAAAGGATTTGCAGGTGTTATCAAAAGACATAATTTCAGTATGCAGGATGCAACCCACGGTAATTCATTATCACACAGAGCTCCAGGATCGATTGGTCAGAACCAAACACCTGGTCGTGTTTTTAAAGGTAAAAAGATGTCAGGACACATGGGTAATGTTAAGAGGACAATCCAGAATCTTGAGGTGGTTGAGATTGATAGTGAAAGAAATCTGATCTATATAAAAGGGTCCTGTACAGGTCATGATAATAGTTATTTAGTAATTACACCGTCTATAAAATCTAAACAAGAAGAAAGAGAAATATTTCCACAATTTGATCTTGAAGAAACCCCTGAAACAGCAGCTCAACCAGAAGAAACAGAAGTTGAAGCTCAACCAGAAGAAACCCCTGAAACAGCAGCTCAACCAGAAGAAACAGAAGTTGAAGCTCAACCAGAAGAAACCCCTGAAACAGCAGCTCAACCAGAAGAAACAGAAGTTGAAGCTCAACCAGAAACCCCAGAAACAGACTCTGTTGGCGAAGACGAAAAGAAGAAAGATAAATGAAAGTTGATATAAGAAAACAAGACAATACTAAGCTTGAAAGCATTGATCTCAATAAGACTGTGTTTGGTGTACAGGTCAACGATGGTTTAGTGCATCAGGTTGTGACAGCATATTTATCTAATGCAAGGTCAGGAACAAAGGGCCATAAAAATAGATCTACAGCTAGTGGAGGAGGTATAAAGCCTTGGAGGCAAAAAGGAACAGGTAGAGCTAGAGCAGGAACAATCAGAAGTCCATTATGGGTAGGAGGAGGAAAAACCTTTACTTCTGATAATCAGAACTTCACAAAGAAAATTAATAAGAAGGAATATAAGACAGCAATTAAATCTATACTCACTAGCTTATTAAAAAATAAAAGACTGATAGTTGTTGACACATTAAAGATAGACGAACCAAAAACAAAGGAAATGAGTAAAGTCCTTAAATTACTAGAAGTTGATGATGTGCTGATTGTTGTAAATGAAAAACAAACTAATTTAGATCTTGCATCAAGGAATATCCCTAAAGTGGAGCTTATAACTGCAGAAAAAATTAATCCTGTAAGTTTAATAAGCCATGAGAATGTTGTCATAGACACGGCTGGTATAAAAAAAATTGAGAGTATTTACGGATGAGCCAAAAAATTAGACATGATCAGATAAGGACAATTCTCATTGAGCCACATGTTTCTGAGAAAACTACTTTATTAAACCAAGAAAATGGCCAAATTGCTTTTAAAGTAAGATCAGATTCAAATAAAAAACAAATAAAAAGGGCTGTTGAAGAAATGTTTAATGTAAAAGTTAGTTCGGTAAAAACAGTTTCTGTTAAGGGAAAGAAAAAAAGAATGGGAATGCGAAGTGGGAAAACTAATGATTGGAAAAAGGCCTATATCAAGCTTGCAGAAGGTCAAAAGTTAGATTTTATGAATACAGAAGTATAGATAATGGCAATAATTAAAGCAAAACCAACATCCCCAGGAAGAAGATTTGTCCAAACAATCAAGTCTGATGGTTTGCATACAGGTAGACCACATAAGTCACTTGTAATTGGTTTAAGAAAAACAGGTGGAAGAAATAATCAGGGAAGAATGACTACAAGACATATTGGAGGTGGCCATAAAAAGTTATATAGAATGATTGACTTCAAAAGAAATAAAGATGATATACCAGCAATTGTTGAAAGAATAGAATATGATCCAAACCGTTCTTCTCATATTGCACTTATCCTATATAAAGATGGAGAAAGGAAATATATAATTGCACCAAAGAAACTGAAGCAAGGCGACAAATTGGTTTCTGGAGAAAAAGCACCCTTAGATATCGGTAATACACTCCCACTTAATAATATTCCTGTTGGAACAGTTGTCCATTGTATTGAGATGAAACCAGGTAAGGGAGCTCAATTAGCTCGTTCAGCTGGAACAAGTGCACAATTGCTTGCAAAAGAGGGTAATTATGCAACTCTGCGTTTGAAATCTGGAGAAGTAAGAAAAATATTGATTACTTGTAGAGCCACAATTGGTGAGGTAGGACATTCTGAACATAACCTTAGAAAATTAGGTAAAGCAGGTGCTAAGAGATGGAGAGGTGTAAGACCTACCGTAAGAGGAGTTGCGATGAACCCTGTTGATCACCCACATGGAGGGGGCGAAGGCAAAACGTCAGGCGGTAGGGACCCTGTTTCTCCTTGGGGAATGCCAACTAAAGGCTTTAAAACAAGGTCTAATAAGACCACAGATAAGTTTATTGTAAGAAGAAGAAGGAAAAGGAAATAAATATGCCTAGATCAATAAAAAAAGGACCGTTCGTGGATCTGCATCTACAAAAGAAAGTTGAACAAGCAATTGCTGCAGGAAGCAATAGAGCAAGGATTAAGACTTGGTCACGCAGATCAATGATTATTCCAGATATGGTTGGCATGACTATTTCTGTGCATAACGGTAGGGAGCATGTCCCCGTATTAATCTCTGAGAATATGGTTGGACATAAATTAGGTGAATTTGCCCCAACAAGATTGTTCAGAGGACATTCAGCAGATAGAAAAACAAATAGCTAGTAAATTATGAAAGTAACTTCAACATTGAGATATGCAAGGATATCACCACAAAAGACACGTCTAATTATTGATATGATTAGGGGATCTAATGTTTTGCAAGCTATGAAGTTAGTTCAATTTCTTCCACAGAAAGCAGCAAAAATAGTTAGAAAAATCTTGGATTCTGCAGTTGCTAATGCTGAAAATAATTTTGGTCTAGATATTGATGATCTTAAAGTGACGCAAGCGTTTGTAAATGAAGCGCCTACTTTAAAAAGGTTTAGAGCTAGAGCGAGAGGTAGAGGCACAAGAATTCTTAAAAGAAATAGTCATATAACAATAGAAATTTCAGACGAGTAAATTATGGGACAAAAAGTACATCCAATTGGCATAAGATTAGGCATCAGTAAAAACTGGGAGTCTAGATGGTTTTCTAGTTCTTCAGATTATTCAAAATATGTTTTTCAGGATTTTAAAATAAGGGAATATCTTACAAAAAAATTAAAAGATGCAGCTGTAAGTAGAATACAAATTGATAGAAGTTCTGAAAATGTAACTATAGCAATATTTTCAGCAAGGCCTGGTATCGTAATTGGTAAAAAAGGTGAAGGAATTGAATCTCTTAGAAGAGAGATCGCTAAACTTCTGGATACTTCTATAAATAATATTCTGCTGAATATAAAAGAAATAAAGAAACCAGAACTTGATGCAAAGCTTGTTGCTTCTTCTATAACCCAACAATTGGAAAGACGTGTGCTTTATAGGAGAGCCATGAAAAGAGCAGTAACTAATACAATGAGACTCGGGGCTCATGGGATAAAAGTAAAAGTAGCTGGAAGGCTGAATGGAGCTGAAATTGCTAGAACTGAATGGTACCAAGAAGGTAGAGTTCCTCTCCATACTCTTAAAGCAAATATTGATTATGGTGTCTCAGAAGCAAAAACAACTTATGGAATTATTGGTGTAAAAGTTTGGATATTCCAAGAAGACGAAACCAATTGAGATAAATAAGAGAAAGAAATGTTACAACCAAAAAGAACAAAGTATAGAAAGCAGATGAAGGGAAAGAACAGAGGTTTAGCTTCACGAGGAAGTTCTGTTAGTTTTGGTGAATATGGCCTTAAAGCAACTGGAAGAGGCAGAATCACTGCTAGACAGATTGAGGCAGCAAGAAGAGCAATGACAAGGCATATAAAGAGAGGTGGTAAAATTTGGATAAGAATATTCCCAGACAAACCCATTACTAAAAAACCTCTAGAGGTAAGACAAGGGAAGGGTAAAGGTAATGTGGAATATTGGGTTGCACAGATACAGCCAGGAAGAATTTTATATGAAATGAGCGGCGTTGAAGAAACTTTAGCTGAAGAGGCTTTTAAACTTGCAGCTGCGAAACTTCCAATAGGTACCAGGTTTGTGAGTAGGGAAATTATATGATTGATCTAAATGAAATTAGAGCAAAGCAAAAAAATGATATAGAAAAGATTTTGAATGACCTTCTTGATGAGCAATTCAAGTTAAAGCTACAAGCTGCTACAGGCCAACTGGCTAATTCAAATCAGTCTAAGAGAGTAAGAAAAGACATAGCTAGAATAAAAACAATTTTGAAAGAGAAGGGAAATGACTGAAGAAGTGGAAAAAAAAGAAAAGAAAAGTATTACTGGAAAAGTGGTTAGTAACTCAATGGAGAAAACTATAACAGTTTCTATTCAAAGACGGCTTAGACATCCGCTTTATAACAAATATATTTATAAGACTACAAAAATTCTCGTTCATGATGAGGAAATGGTCTCAAAGGTTGGAGACATTGTATCTATACAAGAGTCAAAACCTATATCAAAGAATAAATCATGGATATTAAATAAAGTTATAGAAACTTCACAAGCAGAGTAAACAAATGATTCAAACAGAAACAGTTTTAAATATTGCTGATAATAGTGGGGCTAAAAAGGTTTTATGCATTAAAGTGCTTGGTGGCTCCAAGAAGAGGTATGCAAGAATCGGTGACATTATTAAAGTCACTGTTAAGGATGCAATCCCAAGAGGCAAAGTAAAAAAAGGTGATGTTTATGATGCACTCGTTGTTAGAACGAAACATGGGGTTAGAAGAGCTGATGGATCATTAATAAGGTTTGATGGTAATGCTGCAGTCCTACTTGATAACAAAAAAGAGCCAATTGGGACAAGAGTTTTTGGTCCAGTTACAAGAGAGCTTAGGGCAAAAAACTATTTAAAAATAATTTCACTTGCCCCAGAGGTAATTTAAGAGGTTTAGATTGAAGAAAATAAAAAAAGGCGATGATGTTACTGTTCTAACTGGAAAGGATAAAGGCAGAACTGGACAGGTTTTGAGTGTTTTGGGTAACTCCAAAGTACTGGTGGAAAATATCAATATTGTGAAGAAACATCAAAAAGGTAATCCAAACACTGGACTGGAATCAGGAATAGTAGAAAAGGAAATGCCTATTCATATTTCAAATGTCATGCTTATGAATCCTATAACCAATAAAGGGGATAAAGTAGGCATTAAGCAATTAGAAGACGGTACGAAAGTAAGATTTTTTAAATCAAATAATGAAGTTGTAGATATATAGTTATGGCAAGATTAAAAGAACAATATATGCAAGATATAAGACCTAGTTTACAGAAAAAACTTGGCCTTAGTAACCTAATGGAAGTACCCCAGATAAAGAAAATTACTCTTAATATGGGCGTAGGTGAGGTTCTCCAAGATAAAAAGGCCATTGAAAAAGCTCAGTCTGATATGGAAAGATTATCTGGACAAAAAGCAATTGTTACTAGAGCAAGGAAATCAGTTGCTTCTTTTAAAATTAGAGAAGGCATGCCTATCGGGGTCAAAGTTACTCTCAGAAAAGACAGAATGTATGAATTTCTTGACCGCCTGATCAACATTGCATTACCTAGAGTTAGAGATTTTAGGGGTTTAAGTAATAAATCTTTTGATGGCACCGGCAATTATAGTATTGGTGTTAAAGAACAGATTATTTTCCCAGAAATTGACTATGACAGTATCGATAGGATAAGAGGTCTTGATATTAGTATAACAACTACTGCTAAAAGTGATGACGATGGATTAGCGTTGCTAAAGGCCTTTAATTTCCCAATAAAGGAAACAACCAAAAAGGAAGAGATAAAAGAAACAGAAGTTGAAGCTCAACCAGAAGAAACAGAAGTTGAAGCAGAAACTGATAAAAAGGAAGAGAAATAAAATGACAAGAAAGGCACTCGTTCAGAGGGAATTAAAAAGGGTTAAAACGGTCGAACGTTATGCAGAGAAACGATCGGCTTTAAAGAAAATAATGAATGATCCTAACGCAAGTTATGACGAGAAAAATAATGCAAGAATTAAATTTCAGAAAATGCCAAGAAATGCTAGCCCCTCAAGGCTAAGAAATCGTTGTGCAATTACGGGAAGACCAAAAGGTTTCTATAGAAAGTTTGGACTAGGTCGAAGTAAATTGAGAGAACAAGCAATGATGGGAAACATACCAGGATTGCATAAAGCAAGTTGGTAATAGATTAGGGATAAAATTATGACAATGACAGATCCAATAGCAGATATGCTAACTAGAATTAGGAATGCACATAAGATAAATGCAGTTTCTGTGTTGATTCCTAATTCACAAACTAAACAAAATATTGCCAAGGTTCTCTATGAAGAGGGTTACATCAATGCTTATCGTGTTGAGGAACTTGAGAATAATAAGAGCCATATTGTAATTGAATTAAAATATTTTGAGGGCAAGCCTGTTATAGAAAAAATAGATAGAGTTAGTAGACCAGGTTTGAGGATATATCGATCAAAAAATGATTTACCCAAAGTTATGGGTGGTTTAGGTATAGCAGTTGTGTCTACCTCAAAAGGAATTATGAGTGACCGACAGGCCAAGCAAGATGGTTGTGGCGGTGAAGTTTTGTGCGTGGTGTCTTAAATTATGTCAAGAATAGCGAAACAACCTGTTAGTTTTCCCGAGTCTGTTCAGATTTCAATTAAGGATGAAGAGATTTTGCACATTCAAGGACAAAAGGGGGAATTAGAATTGAATTTGATTAGCCAGGTCGCAGTAAAGATAGAAAGTGATCAGTTGTTAGTTAATTCAACATCAAAATCAAAATTCTCTAGGGCTGCTGCTGGGACATACAGGAGTCTGATTAACAATATGGTTATAGGGGTTACTGAAGGTTATAAAAAAGAATTAGAATTAGTGGGCGTGGGTTATCGTGCTAAAACGCAAGGTAAAATGCTAAATTTGACATTAGGATTTTCACATCCAGTTAATTATCAGATACCAGATGGCATAGAGATTTCAACACCTTCCCAAACAGAGGTTGTAATCAATGGAATTGATAAGCAAAAGGTAGGTCAGGTTGCAGCAGAGCTAAGAGCTATTAGACCACCAGAGCCATATAAGGGAAAAGGAGTAAGGTATAAAGACGAGCAAATTACCTTAAAGGAAACTAAGAAACAAGTTTAGGATTTTATAAATACATGATTTCAAAATTAGAAAAAAGACTTCGAAGATCAAGGAAAACTCGATCTAGAATCAAAACGTTAGAAGCTTATAGACTAAGTGTTCATAGGTCATCAAAGCACATCTATGCCCAAATTACATCACCACAAGATAATACTGTTGTTGCTGCTGCATCTAGCCTTGATCCAGAAATTAAAAAGCTTATTACTGATAAAACCAAAGGCAAAGTTGATGTCGCTAGAATAGTAGGTGAATCAATTGCTGAGAAGGCTAAAACAGCAAAAATAGATAAGGTCGCGTTTGACCGTTCAGGTTTTTTATATCATGGTCGAGTCAAGGCCTTAGCTGAGGCTGCAAGAGAAAAAGGACTTAATTTTTAACTATAAATATTATGAATACACAAAAACAAATGGATGATTTGATAGAAAAGTTAGTAGCGGTTAACAGGGTTGCTAAAGTTGTAAAAGGAGGGAGGCAATTTGGTTTTACAGCAATAACTGTTGTTGGTAATGGGAAAGGAAAGATTGGAATGGGCTATGGCAAGGCCAAAGAAGTGCCATTAGCAATTCAAAAAGCTATGCAGGCTGCAAGAAAGAATCTCCATCAAGTAGCTTTGAATAAAGAAACAATTTATTACGAAGTAAATGGTAGGCATGGTGCCTCTAAAGTTTATATGCAACCAGCAGCAGATGGTACAGGTATTATAGCAGGGGGTGCAATGCGTGCTGTTTTTGAATGTGTTGGTATAAGAAATATTTTGGCAAAGAGTTATGGATCAAGGAACCCTATAAATTTAGTAAGAGCAACAATTAATGCACTTGACTCCATGAGATCACCACAAAGAGTAGCAAAACGAAGAGGTATTCCTGTTCAAAAAATATTCACCTAGTTATGAGTAAGAGTTCAAAAAAAATAAAAATTAAATTGATTAAGAGTCGGTTTGGAAGGATTAAGAAGCATAAAGCTTCTCTTTCTGGTCTGGGCTTAAGAAGAATTAATCAGGTTATTGAATTGGATGCTACACCAGAAAATCTGGGTATGGTTCACCAAGTTAGGTATCTTCTAGAAGTTGAGGAAATTTAAATGAAATTAAATACTTTAAAGCCAAATGAAGGCAGTCGATCCAAAAAATTTAGGAAGGGAAAGGGTCACGCGTCTGGACTTGGTAAGACTTCAGGAAGAGGACATAAAGGTCAGAAAGCAAGATCTGGTGGTTTTCATAAAGTTGGTTTTGAAGGTGGGCAAATGCCACTCCAAAGAAGGCTACCTAAAAGAGGTTTTACTTCCTTAAATCAAAAGGAAACTTCTGAATTAAGATTAGATCAACTTGAAAAGGTACAAGCAGACATCATAGATCTAGATGCTTTAAAGAATGAAAATCTAGTACCTAGATATATTCAAAAGATAAAAGTTATTGCAACAGGTGAATTGAACAAGGCTGTTACTATTCAAGGTTTAGGTCTTACTGAGAATGCAAAAAAAGCAGTGATAGATTCAGGTGGAAAAATTTTAGATTAATATGGCTAAAACGACAAAAAATACTACAAGATCAGCGTTAGGTGAAATGACAAGATTTGTTGAATTAAGGCAAAGACTTCTTTTCCTTATGGGTGCCTTAATTATTTATAGAATTGGTACTTATATTCCTGTACCCGGCATAGATCCTAATGCTCTTCAAAATTTCTTTGAAGAACAATCAGGGACTATTTTAAGTATGTTTAATATGTTCTCTGGTGGCGCACTAGAAAGACTTAGTATTTTTGCATTAGGTATTTTCCCATATATTTCTTGCTCAATCGTTATGCAAATGGCTAGTGTTACTGTTCCATCACTAAAAGAGTTAAAGAAAGAAGGTGAGTCTGGCAGAAGAAAAATAACTCAATACACAAGATATGGAACTGTCTTTCTTGCCTCATTCCAATCAATCGGGGCCTCAATTGCATTACAAAATCAAGGGGTTGTTGTCAGCCCAGGATTTAATTTTGTATTTACCTCATGCGTTACATTAGTTACAGGAACAATGTTTCTAATGTGGTTAGGAGAACAAATCACTGAAAGAGGTTTGGGTAACGGTATTTCAATGATTATTTTAGCTAGCATTATTTCGGGATTGCCCTCAGCAATAGGCGGAACTCTTGAGTTGGCGAATACAGGTGAAATATCTCCTGCTTTGGTCTTGATTCTTTTGATATTGATTATCTCTGTGATAACTTTTGTAGTTTTTGTTGAGAGAGGCCAGAGAAGAATACCTGTCAACTATGCTAAAAGACAACAAGGCAGGAAATTAATGCAAAGTCAATCAACTCATTTGCCTTTTAAAATAAACATGTCAGGAGTTATACCGCCAATCTTTGCATCAAGTATAATTTTATTCCCTGCAACAATTGCTAGTTGGTTTGGAACCTCTGAAGGATTTGATTGGTTGCAAAATATTGCGGCATCATTATCGCCTGGGCAACCTGTATATATACTTTTATACGCATCACTTATCATGTTTTTCTGCTTTTTTTACACTGCGCTAGTTTTTGATTCTAAAGACACTGCCGAGAATCTCCAAAGGTCAGGAGCTTTTATGCCCGGAATAAGACCAGGACATCAGACTGCACAATACATAGATAAAGTGTTAACAAGGTTAACATTTTGGGGCGGATTGTATATCATGCTCGTCTGTTTACTTCCAGAGTTTATGATTCTCTACTTTAGAGTACCATTTTACTTTGGCGGGACATCTTTGCTAATCATAGTTGTGGTTACCATGGATTTTATGGCTCAAATGCAGGCATTAATGATGTCAAAACAGTATGAGGGTCTTTTGAAAAAGGCTAACCTCAAAGGATATAGTAAAAGCGGTCAACTAAAATAGGTAATGACAAGTAGAAATGAAAGTTAGAGCATCAGTTAAAAAAATATGCAGGAATTGCAAAGTGATACGTAGAAATGGCGTAGTGCGAGTTGTGTGCAAAGATCCTAGGCACAAGCAAAGGCAGGGCTAATATAATGGCTAGAATAGCAGGAGTTAATATACCCGATAATAAGCATGTTAGAGTTTCGCTGACCTATGTTTATGGTGTTGGAAATTCATTATCAAAGAAACTTTGTGAAAAGTTAGATATTGCTGAAGATAAAAAAGTAATGGATCTAACAGAACAAGAATTAGAGAGTATAAGAACTGAATTAAGTAACCATCTAGTTGAAGGTGATTTAAGAAGAGAAATATCAACCAATATTAAAAGATTAATGGATCTAGGTTGTTATCGAGGCATAAGACATAGAAGAGGGTTACCAGTCAGAGGACAAAAAAGTAAAACTAATGCAAGAACTAGAAAGGGTCCTAAGAAACCTATGAGAGCATAACAACGAGTATAAAAAATGGCAGTAGCAAAAAAGAAAAAAGCAAAAAAGACTGTAATTGAAGGTATTGCACATATTCATGCAACTTTTAATAATACAATAATTACTATTACTGACCGAGCAGGAAATACCATAGCTTGGGCTACTGCTGGTGGCTCAGGATTTAGAGGATCAAGAAAAAGTACACCGTTTGCAGCGCAAGTTGCTGCAGAAAAAGCTGGAACCAAGGCACAAGAATTTGGTTTAAAAGATATAGTAGTGAAGGTTAAAGGACCAGGCCCTGGAAGAGATTCTGCATTAAGATCTCTGAATGCAATTGGGCTTCATATTGTTAGCATAGAAGATGTAACACCTTTACCACATAATGGCTGCAGACCACCAAAACAAAGAAGAGTTTAGAGGGATTAATCATGGCAAGATATTTGGGACCAAAATGTAAGTTATCGCGAAGAGAAGGAACAGACTTGTTTCTTAAAAGCGGTATACAACCCTTAGAAAATAAATGCAAACTTAATACAATACCTGGATCCAAGGTGGGTTCTAGAAGAGACAGGTTATCTAACTATGGCATCCAATTGAGAGAGAAACAAAAATTAAGAAGAATGTATGGTGTTTTAGAAAAACAATTTAGAAATTATTATAAGAAAGCTTCCAAAACAAAAGGTTCAACAGGAGAAAACCTATTGAAATTGTTGGAGACACGTTTAGATAATATGGTCTATAGAATGGGTTTTGCTGTAACTAGAGCTGAAGCAAGGCAATTAGTAAACCATAAAGCGATTAAAGTTAATGGATCCATAATAAATATCTCCTCTTTTCAGGTTTCACCTAGTGATGAGATTTCTATTACTGAAAAAGCACAAGAACAACTAAGAATAAAGAATGCTGTGAATATAGCTTCTCAATTAGGTATTAGTGAGTGGTTATCGGTAGATTTAAAGCAACTCAAGGGCATTGTTAAATCAATCCCAGAGAGGGAGGATATACTCCCAGATATTAATGAAAACTTAGTAGTGGAATATTACTCTAAGTAATTTAGGAGACTGAATAAAATGTTAGAAGATGAGAAAAATATTATTGAAGAAATAGTTGAAGAGGAAGAAATAGAAAAAGAAGAGATTGTAATTGATCTTCTTAATCCTCTTGTCATAAAGCTAGAATCTCAAGAAGATGAACTTCATTCGAAAGTTTCTATAGAGCCTTTTGAAAGAGGCTTTGGATATACTTTAGGTAATGCATTGAGACGAGTTTTACTCTCAAGTTTACCTGGTTATGCGATTACAGAAGCGCAGATAGATGGAGTTTTACATGAATACACCACTATTGAAGGCGTACAGGAAGATGTTGTTGAAATTCTTTTAAATCTTAAGGGTGTGGCAATAAATATACAAGGCAGGGATTCAGCAGAATTCACTTTGAGTAAGAAGGGGCCATGTACTGTTACAGCTGGTGATATCCAAGTAGATGGAGATACAGAGGTAGTGAATCCTGATCACTATATAGCAACCATCAGCTCTAAAAAAGAATTGAAAATGCAAATAAAGGTAGAAAAGGGTACAGGCTATAGGCCTGTTGCTACTCAGAGCAAGGACGCTGATGTCACTATTGGATTATTAAAACTTGATGCTTCGTTTAGTCCAATAATAACTGTAACTTACACCGTCGAAGCAGCTCGAGTTGAAAAGCGAACGGATTTAGACAAACTCATTGTAGATTTAGAAACTGATGGAACCATTGATCCTGAAAGAGCAATTAAATATGCTGGTGCAATTCTTCAGAATCAGTTAAGTATTTTCGCTGATTTGACTAGAGTTCAAGAACAGCAACAAGAAGAGGAAGTAGTCTTAATAGATCCTATTATGTTAAGACCTGTTGATGAGCTTGAATTAACAGTGCGCTCAGCAAACTGTCTTAAAGCCGAAAATGCCAACTATATTGGTGATTTAGTACAAAAAACAGAGGTCGAGTTATTAAGGACTCCTAATCTTGGAAAAAAATCTTTGAATGAAATCAAAGAAATATTGGCGAGCCACAGTTTATCCTTGGGTATGGAGTTAGATAATTGGCCGCCAAAAGAAATAGCTGTTGATGAAGTAAGTCAATAAGGTTTATATTGTTATTTAAGGATGAGTCATGAGACATAGAAAAACAGGAAGACGCTTAGGAAGAACAAGTAGTCACAGGAAGTCTATGTACCGTAACATGGCTTCGTCTCTTATTGAGCATGAATCAATATCAACCACATTACCAAAGGCAAAGGAGTTGAGAAAAACTCTAGAACCATTAATTACCCTAGCTAAAGAAGATGGAGTCTCACAAAGAAGAAGGGCGTTTGATCTATTGAGAGACAAGCAAGCAGTTGGAAAGTTATTTAATGAATTAGGCCCAAGGTTTAAGGATAGACCTGGTGGATATCTTAGAATACTTAGAAAAGGTATTAGAAATGGAGACACCGCACCTATGGCAATAGTCCAGCTTGTTGATTATCAATTTGATAAAGATCTAGATGAACTTTCTGAGTAATTTCTTATATTTTGGATAGAAGAACCATATTAACTGGTATTACCACTACGGGGACACCCCATCTTGGTAATTATACTGGAGCCATCAACCAAGCTATTCAATCAAGTAAGAACGAAGAGCACAATTCATTCTTTTTCTTAGCTGATTATCATTCTCTTATTAAAAATAAAAATCCTGAAGAAATAAGACAATCCTCTCTAGAGGTAGCTGCAACTTGGATTGCATTAGGCCTTGATACTAAAAAGACAGTTTTTTATAGGCAATCAGATATTCCAGAAATTCTAGAGTTAAGTTGGATACTAAATAACTTCACAGCAAAAGGATTAATGAATAGGGCGCATGCTTATAAATCAGCTGTTAATGAAAATAAAAGCAATAATGATTCTGAACCTGACAAAGGCATTACCATGGGTTTATTTTCATATCCTGTGCTTATGGCGGCTGATATTTTAATGTTTAAAGCATCCCATGTGCCTGTAGGACAAGATCAAATACAACATTTAGAAATGACCAGAGATATAGCACAGAGATTTAATCATCTTCACGGTGAGATATTCGTTATTCCTGAAGCAATATTGAACAAGAAGTCTTCAGTACTCCCAGGCTTGGATGGCAGAAAAATGAGCAAAAGTTATAACAATTTTATTCCTCTTTTTTGTTCGTCTGATGATCTGCGTAAATTTGTAATGAAGATAAAAACTAATTCATTAGAGCCAGGAGAACCCAAATCAACCGATGATTCTCATTTGTATGATATATATAAAGCTGTTGGAACAAACGATCAAACAAATAGTTTTAAGAACAAATTACATGAAGGATTAGCTTGGGGAGATGCGAAAGAAGAATTATTTGAATTATTAGATAGCTTACTATCAGATTCTAGAAATGAGTACTATAGGCTAATTAAAGATCCTTCCCATCTAAACTCACTCTTGCTGAATGGGGCTCAAAGAGCTAGAGAATTATCAGTACCCTTTTTATCCAAAATTAGGCAACTGGTAGGTATAGGTTCACTAAGTTAGAAGATTTCTAAGATATTGACCTGTAAAGGAAGCTTTAGATTTTGCAACCATTTCAGGGGTTCCTTCAGCAACAATTTCACCACCTTTATCTCCACCTTCAGGTCCAAGATCAATAATCCAATCAGCAGTTTTAATAACATCTAAATTGTGTTCTATAATAACAATCGTATTGCCTTCATCCCTTAGTCTAATGAGTACCTTAATCAGTTGCTTCACATCATGAAAGTGAAGACCAGTTGTAGGCTCATCTAAAAGGTAAAGAGTATTTTGATTGGTTTTTTTAGATAATTCTTTTGATAGTTTTATTCGTTGTGCTTCTCCGCCAGAGAGAGTAACAGCATTTTGTCCTAATTTAATATAACCCAAGCCTACATCTACGAGTGTTTCGAGTTTCTTCTTGATTAAGGGAACATTTTTGAAGAATAGATATGCTTCATCCACTGTCATATCTAATACTTCATATATGTTCCTTTCTTTATAGATAATCTCTAATGTTTCTCTATTAAATCGCTTGCCAGCACACACATCACAAACTACATAGATATCAGCAAGAAAGTTCATTTCTACTTTAATTAGACCTCCTCCTTGACATGTTTCACAACGCCCACCTTTCACATTAAAACTAAATCTTCCTAGTTTGTATCCTCTTGATCTTGATTCTTGAGTGCCTGCAAATAGCTCTCTAACAGCATTAAATAAACCAGTATAAGTTGCTGGATTAGAACGAGGTGTTCTACCTATTGGGCGTTGACTGATGTTAATAATTTTTTTGATATTTTCATATCCACTGATTGATGTAGCTTCAAAATGGTCAGAGATTTTGTTTTCTAATTTAGAGCGGAGCAGTGGCTTTAAAGTATTATTTATTAGTGTTGATTTACCGGAACCAGAAACACCAGTTACACAAGTAAAGAGATTCAATGGTATTTGCGTGCTTAATGATTTGAGATTATTTTTGCAGGCATTGTTGATACTAATTGCTTGTGATTTATTAGCCACAATTCTTTTTTTAGGTACTTTTATGGTTTTTTTACCATTTAGATAATCCGCTGTTAATGATTTTTTTGCCCTGATAATGGATTCTAGGTCCCCTTGGGAAACAATTTCACCCCCATTATTACCAGCGCCAGGTCCAAGATCTACGATATGGTTTGCAGATCTGATCACCTCTTCATCATGTTCTACAACTATAACGGTATTGCCTAGATCTCTTAATTTTGTAAGTGTTTTAATTAATCGTTTGTTATCACGTTGATGTAAGCCAATGGTAGGCTCATCCAAGACATACATTACACCCACTAGTCCAGAACCAATTTGACTTGCTAATCTTATGCGTTGTGATTCACCACCAGATAACGTTTCTGCGCTTCTCTCTAAATTAAGGTAATTCAGACCAACATTTGATAAAAACTCTAAACGGTCAATAATTTCTTTAACAACACTCTTTGCAATTTCGCCCCTGCTACCAATCAATTTAAGTTGATTAAAAAAACTCAAGATTTCATTAATATTCATTCTCGTTAAATCTGAAATATTTGCTTCACCTATGAAAACGTTTCTAGCAGATTCATTGAGTCTGGATCCTTGGCATAAACTACATGGTTTTGTACTCATGAATTTAGATAAAGCATCTTTAACAGCCTGTGATTCAGTCTCCTTGTATCGTCTTTTAAGATTAGGAATTACCCCTTCAAATGGGTGTTTTCTGGATATCCTTTTACCGCCTCTTCCAGGGTAGTAGAATTGAATTTTTTCTTTGCCACTTCCATGGAGTAGCATGTTTTTTACACCTTCATCATAGGAGGCATATGGTTCCTCGATATCAAAACCAAAGTGTTTTGAAAGACTCCTGATCAAATGAAAATAATAAAAATTTCTTTTATCCCATCCTCTAATAGCACCTTCAGAAATACTCAATTTATCATTTTTTATAACTAATTCTGGGCTAAAAAAATGTTCTACACCAAGTCCATCACATACAGAGCATGCTCCGGCAGGATTATTAAATGAGAAGGTTCGTGGTTCAAGTTCTGTGATTGAGTAACCGCATTCTGGACAGGCAAATTGATTAGAGAATAAATAATCGGTGTCACTGCTTTCAGAAGAGATTACTCTTGCTATTCCATGGGATAAATTAAGAGCAGTTTCAAGTGATTCAGTCAGTCTTGAAGCAATCTCAGATTTTATAGAAAATCTATCTACCACTACCTCTATAGTATTATTCTTCTTTGCATCAATAGTGGGAAGATTATCTACATCATATACAGAACCATTAATTCTTAAACGAATAAACCCTCTAGATTTTATGTTTTTTATTAATTCTAAATGTTCACCTTTTCTGTCACTGACCAAAGGAGAGAGTAGGAGAAATTTCTGACCCCCTTCTAATGTCATTATTTGATCTACCATTTCACTGACATTTTGAATGCCAAGCGTTCTTTTATGGGTCGGACAT
>Ga0208131_1000028_pt1 | contig 40282 bp, 37 predicted proteins | sample ETNtaG_14_FD_185781 | JGI IMG/M metagenome (GOLD analysis project Ga0208131, IMG submission 185781) | Marine microbial and viral communities from oxygen minimum zone, Eastern Pacific Ocean - ETNP201406SV73 (SPAdes) (version 2) | ecosystem: Environmental > Aquatic > Marine > Oceanic ...
CCGGGAGCTGGGAGGCTCACTAACCGCTGGCCTCGCCGGTGACCTCTGGTGAGTGCCGGTCCTCGACGGCCCACGGCCGCCAGGGCGGCTCCGGTGTCGTCGGTCGCCAGGACCTCAGTGCTCTCCAGGCCCCCGCCATAGTGACCTTTGGTGTGGGGCGACTATTTCTACCGACCTAGTGGCCAGGTTGTCGACCGGGCTGAACGAAGCGAGAATGATTCTCATCATGGATCCGCGACAGATGGGCGACCAGCCCGTGATCGGACTGAGCAATGTCACCGTGGTGCGGGGAGGACTACGGGCTCTCGACTGCATCGATGTCGACTTCCGCTCGGGAACGGCCACTGCGCTGGTGGGCCCCAACGGTTCCGGCAAGACCACCCTGCTGGAGGTCCTCGCCGGCCTACGGGCACCGACCACCGGCCTCATCGTCGGCGAGCGGCCGTCGGTGGCGCTCGTGGCGCAACGCCACGCTGGAACCTGGATGCCCCTGACCGTCGGCGAGGTCCTCCGCATGGCGCGCTTCCGCTCCACCCTCCTGCCCCGCCGTCTCGGACCGTCTGACCACGCCGCGGTGGATGCTGCGGCCGGACGCCTCGGCGTCCGGACACTCCTGGACAGACCGCTGGACCGCCTGTCCTTCGGGCAGCGTCAGCGCGTCCTGGTGGCCCAGGCCCTGGCACGCGAGGCGGACCTCCTGCTCCTCGACGAGCCGATCACGGGCCTCGACCTGATCAGCCAGGAGAGGATCCTGAGCGTCATCGGCCAGGAGCGGGAGGCGGGTCGCATCGTCGTCCTGTCCACCCACCACCTCGACGAGGCCAGGCACTGTGACCAGGTGCTGGTGCTAGACGGTCGTCTGGTGGCAGCCGGAACGCCCGATGAGGTGTTGACCCCCGACGTGCTCCGACAGGCCTACGGGGAACGGGTCCTGGACGACCACGCGCGCGGCCTAGTCCTGGTCGACGACCACGGCCACGGTCACGAGTACGTCTGACCGCCGTCCTGTTCAGGTGATTCGCCCGGTCACCCGATCCGAGACCGCCAGGCACCTGGCGATGGCGGCCATGATCTCCTGGAGGGCGAAGCTGGGCTGCTCGGCCTCCATGACGCCCAGCACCTCGCACCGCAGCGCCAGAGGGAAACGCCGCCACGGTCTGATGTGGGGGAGGTTCCGGCCCCGTGGCCAGAGACGCTCGGTACCACTCGCGCCGACTGCGACCACCGGACGACCTGTGGTCAGGGCCAGGCGACCGATTCCCGGGCGGGCGGTACCGACGCCGGTGGCCGCCCATTGGGCCTCCGGCACCACCCGACCCTCGGGCATGATGGCCACCGACCAGCCATCGGCCATCACCTCGGTGGCGATGTCCAGGGCCTCCGTCCCGTGGACCGGTATGCAACGAAGCCGATGAAGCAGGCCACCGATACCTGGCCTGTCGAAGTAGGAGCCGGCCACGAGGGGGCGGATCGGCCAACCCCATGAGCTGAAGGAGGCGGCGGCCATGAACAGGTCCGCCATGCTGCGATGGTTGCCGGCGAAGATCACCGGCTCGTCTGGCACCTCGGGCCTCGGACCCGCATCGAGCGTCGCCAGGAGGCCCAGACCGCGCGCCACCCGTCGTTGTACGGCCGCCAGGGACGAGGCCTCGACCGGATCCGGTGCGTTCGGGAACTCGCGCATGGTTCCAGAGCGTAGGGAGGCGGCGCCGCCGAACCCCGTTCCGGTCAGGGTAGCTCCGGCAGGTGGCAGCCCAGCGAGGCGTCATGGCGGGAGCGACCGGCGTTGCGGGCCCAGAGGCAGATCGGTCCACCGGGATCATGGTCCCCGACCATGATGTGGAAGTCATGGTCTGTGGTCGTCGCTCCGAGCACGGTAGGGACGGGGCCCCCGGCCACGACCAACCCCAGTCCGCCGTCCGGGGCGTCGGCGTCGAACGCCCATCCACTGATGTGCACCACCCCCCCGGATCGCCAGACCCGTTCCACGAGGCCAACGGGGACGTCGCCGGGTCCACGGGTGGCGATCCGGGCCTCACGTTCGGCGGCGGGCCGGCAGGCCGGCAGGGCCTCGAACCGCCAGCCGTCGGCGATGAAGGCCGGCAGGACCTCGGCCACGATGTGCAGGGCCAACCACTTGCGGTCGTGGAGGAGGACCACCGAGCCGTCGTGGCGCTCGTTGGCCAGGTAGGCCAACGCCACCGGTACCCATGGGTCCCGCCACTCCTGGGGGTCCGCCGTCCAACCGACATGGACCATCCCCAGGCTTCCGGCCACGGCATCCACGACCTCGTTTCGGTTGCCGTAGGGGGCCCGGAAGCAGCTCGGGCGGAAGCCTCCCAAATACTCGACCAGGCTCGATGTGCTGTCCAGGTCCGCGGCCACGGCCCACGGATGCATGTCGGCCATCCGCCGGTGGTTCCAGGAATGGTTGCCGACCGTGTGCCCGCGGCTCAGGAGGTCCTGGACCTCCTCCTCCCCCCAGCGGGGTTCCAGGTTGCGACCCAGGGGGAAGAAGGAGGCACGGGCCCCGTGCCGGTCCAGGAGGTCCAGGAGAAGCGGTGTCAGCATCTGGTCGGGTCCGTCGTCGAACGTGAGGTAGACGACCCCGGGATCCCGGCCGACGGGTTCCGGGAGGCTGGTGTCTGTGGGGGTGCCCACACCTGCTGCTGATGCGGGGACAGCGTGGCCGGTGGCGGGTATGGCCAGGAGTGCTACCGCCAGCAGCAGGACGAGGGACCGGAGGCGGTGCCGGATGTCAGGTCGTCCCGAAGATCCGGTCGCCGGCGTCTCCGAGGCCCGGGACGATGTATCCCACCTCGTTCAGGCATTCGTCGATCGCTGCGGTCCAGATGGCCACGTCCGGATGGGCGTCGTGGAGGGCGGCGATGCCCTCCGGGGCCGCCAGCAGGCAGAGGAAGCGGATTGCCGAGGGGTTTCCGGCCATCACCCGGTCGAGGGCAGCGATGGCCGAGTTGCCGGTGGCCAGCATGGGGTCCACCACAATGGCCATCCGGCCCTCCAGCGGCGGGAACTTGCAGTAGTACTCGACCGCCTCAAGGGTCTCATGGTCACGGTAGAGGCCCACGTGGCCAACCCGGGCCGACGGGAGGACCTGCAGAACACCGTCCAACAGGCCGTTGCCGGCCCTCAGGATCGAGATCACCACAGGCTCGGCGACCAGCTCCGGCTGGTCGGTCTGGGTCAACGGCGTCGTTATGCGCACGTCGCGCAGCGCCAGCTCCCGGGTCACCTCGTAGGTCAGCAGCAGGCTGGTCTCGGTAAGGAGCCGTCGAAACCGCTCGCTGGAGGTGGTGTCCCGGCGCATCTGGGTCAGCTTGTGGGCGACCAACGGGTGGTCGACGACATGGAGCTCGGGCATCGACCCACCCTAGGCTGCTCGGCCGACGGGGTACGGATACGGCCCGGGGCTCCACGCCCGGGCACTCAGGCGTGGGCGACAAGCCAGTCCCGGAGGGCCTCGGTAGCCGAGGTCAGCGTCCGTCCGGCGGGGGCGTTCAACCACATCGGCTCGTCGGTGGTCACGGACTCGAGTACCGGCCGTACGAGCATCCCCCGTACCACCATGTCGTCCACCAGGTGGTGCCAGCCGAGGCCCACCCCCTGGCCCTCCATGGCGGCGTGCAGCAGGACGGTGTAGTCGTTTGTGATCTCCTCCCCCATTCCCTCGGGGACGCCAATGCCTACGGCCCGGAACCACTCCGACCAGCGCATGCGCGACCGGTGGCGTTCCTGCAGGGTCAGCAGCTCCGCTCCCATCAGGACAGCGAGGCTCCAGGGACGCTTGCCGATCGAGTCGGCGTACTTGGGGCTGCAGACCGGATAGACGGTCTCATCCATCAGGGCCCACCGCTGGCAGCCCGGCCATCGGGCCCGGCCGACCGGGATGAACAGATCAACCGTGCCGGTGTCGAAGTTCCGGTCGGAGTCGGTGGTGACACAGCGCACGTCGATCTCGGAGTGGGCCGCCTTGAACCGTGCCAGGAGTGGCATGAGCCAGCCGCTGGCCGTCGCCGTGGAGACCGAGATGGTCACCACCTCGGTGGCTCCGTCGTGCAGGTGCTGGACGTCGCGGACGGCCTGGTGTACACGGGTTAGGCCGGCTCCGACGCCGTCGGCCAGGATCCGGCCCGCCTCGGTGAGGCTGATCCCGCGGTGGTCCCTCTCGAATAGGGCGCATCCGAACCACCTCTCCAACTGTCGGATGGCATGGCTGATCGCCGACTGCCCCACCTCGAGCTCGTCGGCGGCACTGGAGAAGCTGTGGTGCCTGGCCACGATGGCAAAAGTCGTCAGCCCCTGGATGGACGGGAGGTCGCTGGTGGCGGGGGTATCGATCTCTTTCATGCATCCATGAGATTACTCATCCTTTACAAGGAGTGAAAGCACGCGTACCTTCGTCCCGCCGTAGCCGGTGAGCCGCGGCACCCGCGCCTATGAGCACACGAAACGAAGCGCTGAGCGCCACTGCTGCATCCCCCTGGGCTTCCGAGGAGGCCTGGGTCGGTACCCGTCGCCCCATGCTGGAGGCACACGCCCTCCCGGCCGCCGCCTACGCCGACCGGTCATTCTTCGACGTCGAGCAGGAGCGGGTGTTCGCCACCTCCTGGGTGTGCGTCGGTGTCCACGACGAGCTGGACGCACCGGGCAGCGCCATCGTGCGCACGGTGGCCGGGCGATCCGTGATCGTCACCCGCAATGCCTCGGGTGAACTGCGGGCGTTCCTGAACGCCTGTCGACACCGGGGCACCGAACTGCTCGCCGAGGACTGCACCCTGGGCCGCACCATCCGTTGCCCGTACCACCGATGGGGCTACGACCTGGACGGCGACCTGGTGGCCACTCCACAGTTCGCCGAGGCGGGCGTGGACTGCTTCGACCCGGCCGACTTCGGCCTGCACACGGTCCGGATCGCCACCTGGCAGTGCCTGCTGTTCGTCTGCCTGTCGGACGAGACGCAGCCGATCCACGAGTGGTTCGGTGACCTCGGCCAGCGCCTGGCCGGCTACCGGTTCGCCGACTGGCGCAGCCACCACACCCTGACCATGGAGATCGACGCCAACTGGAAGCTCGTCTCGGAGAACTTCCAGGAGTACTACCACCTGCGCTGGATCCACCCGGAGCTCGCCAAGGTCTCCCGGGTCCAAGACCACTACCGCTACCAGGGCGGCGGAATGTACTGCGGGCAGACCACCACGCCGATCTCCAGCGACGAGCGAGGCGACTGGGTGGCCATGCCGCCTGCCGAGGGCCTCGACCCGTCCAACTCGGCCAGCGGTCGGTTCATCGCACTGTTCCCGAACGTGCTGCTCAGCATCCTTCCCAACCACGTATTCGTGATGCGCCTGGACCCCGTCTCTCCGGGCACCACCCGCGAGACCTGTACCTGGCTGCTGCCCCCGTCCACGGACTACGTGGCCGACGAGGACTTCGCCCTCACCCGGGACTTCTGGCTGGACGTCAACGCCGAGGACATCGACATCGTCCAACGGGGACAGCGGGGCCTGGCAAACGGCGGCTACACGCCGGGCCGCCTGTCCCCCCGCTTCGAGGAACCTCTGCACCGGTTCCACAACATGCTCGCCGACCGGTTCAACGCGATCTCCCGGATCCCCGACGGTGACGAATCAGACGACCAGCCGCTCTACGGCACCGGGGTCAACCCGCTGCCGTGGCGCACGTTCGAGAGCCAGGCAAGGAAAGGGAATTAGCCCATGGGGAAGCGACCCCCGAAGTACTCAGCAGGCGCGCTGATCAAGCACGGCCTGACACGAGGCGACTGGCCCAGGATGTGGCGCCGCCCCGAGATGCGTGACTCCTACGACGTCGTCATTGTCGGCGCCGGCCTGCACGGCCTCGCCACGGCCTACTACCTGGCCGCGAACCACGGCATCACGAACGTGGCCGTGCTCGACAAGGGCTACGTCGGTGGAGGCGGGTCGGGCCGAAACACCGCCATCGTGCGCTCCAACTACCTCACGCCCGAGGGTGTGGCCTTCTACGACCGCTCGCTCGAGCTGTACCGGACAATGGCTACCGACCTGAACCTGAACATCATGTTCTCCGAACGAGGCCACCTCACGCTGGCCCACACCGACTCCGCGCTGCGCACCATGCACTGGAGGGCCGAGGTCAACAAGCTCCAGGGCATCGACTCCAGCGTCATCGATCCGCAGGAGGTCAAGAAGCAGGCACCCAGCCTCGACGTCTCGGCGAACACCCGCTACCCGATCCTGGGGGCACTCCACCACCCGCCAGGCGGCATCGTCCGCCACGACGCAGTGGTCTGGGGTTACGCACGCGGTGCCGACCACTACGGCATCCACATCATCCAGGAGACCGAGGTCCTCGACATCAACGTCGAGGGCGGCTCCGGCCCTGGTGGCAAGGGCCCCGGTGGCAAGGTCACCGGCGTTAGGACCAGCCGCGGTGACATCAGCGCTCCGATGGTCGTGAACTGCACGGCCGGCTGGGCGTCGCTCATCTCCAACATGGCCGGCGTGCCGCTGCCCATCACCACCCACCCGTTGCAGGCCGCCGTCACGGAACCCTGCAAGGTGTTCCTGCCGACCGTGGTGGTCTCCGGATCGCTGCACGTCTACGTCAGCCAGACCGACCGCGGCGAGCTCGTGTTCGGCGCATCGGTGGACCCGGTCGGCACCTACCGGGTCAACGGCACACTCGAGTTCACAGAGGAACTTGCCGGTCACGTGCTGGAGCTCATGCCGGGCATCTCCAAGATGCGCCTCCTGCGCCAGTGGTCGGGGTTGTGCGACATGACCCCGGACTATTCACCCGTAATGGGATTCACGCCCGTCGAAGGCTATTTGGTCGACGTCGGCTGGGGCACCTACGGATTCAAGGCCGGGCCGGTGGCCGGCGAAACCCTGGCGGAGACGATCGCCACCGGCCGCACTGCGGACCTGATCTCCCCGTTCGGAATCGAGCGCTTCACCCACGGAGACCTCGTTGGTGAAAAGGGCGCTGCGGCGGTGGGTCACTGATGATCGTTGTTCCATGTCCAAACTGTGGTCCCCGGAACTCCGGCGACCTCCGGAACTGCGGCGAGCTGATGGCCCGCCCCGATCCCTCGACGACATCGCTGGTCGAGTGGCGTGAATACCTCTACATGAGGGAGAACCCCGCGGGCTGGGTCACCGAGACCTGGTACTGCCGGGGCGGATGCCGCCGGTACTTCACCATCGAGCGCAACACCGCTACCAACGAGATCCGCGGTCAGGAGGCGTCATGAGCAACCGGCTCACCGCCCAGCCGGGCGAGGTGATCGACAGGTCCTCGAGCCTGACCTTCACCTGGAACGGAAAGACCGTCACCGGCTTCGAGGGCGACACCATCGCCTCGGCGATCGCCGCCGACGGCGCCGACGTGTTCTCGCGCAGCATGAAGTACCACCGCAGGCGCGGCATCCTGACCGCCGACCACTGGGATCCGAGCCTGTTCGTACAGGTCGGTGACGAGCCGAACGTCCGCGCGGGCAGCCGCCGCCTGGAGGCCGGCATGGTCGTCAGCGCCCAGAACGTGTGGCCCAGCCTCAGGTTCGACCTGGGTGCCGTGAACCAGCTGGTCGGGCGCTTCCTGTCCGCGGGCTTCTACTACAAGACCTTCATGCGCCCCGCCTTCCTGTGGCCGGTGTACCAGAAGGTCCTGAAGAAGTTCGCCCCGGGTGGCGAGATCCACTGGAAGACCAGCAAGCACGGCGCCTACGACAAGAGGTACGTCCATCCTGACGTCCTCGTTGCCGGTGGCGGCCCCGCCGGCATGGGGGCTGCGCTGGCCGCCGCCGATGCCGGTGCATCGGTCCTCCTCGTCGAGCAGTACGGCGACCTGGGGGGCCACCTCCTCTGGGGTGATGACGCCCAGCGGGCCAGGGGCGCCGAGTTGGCGGTGGCCTGCCGGGCACACGCCGGCATCGAGGTCCTCGTGGACTCCACGGTGACCGGCCGCTACGACCACAACTGGGTCGCCATCATGCAGCGGAGCCACGCCATTGCCCCCGAGCGCCTCATCAAGGCTCGGGTCGGCGTCCTGGTCGTCGCCCCCGGGCTGGTTGAGCGTCCGTACGTGTTCGCAGGCAACGACACCCCGGGTGTCATGCTCTCCGGTGCCGTACGTCGGCTCATCAACATCTGGGCCGTCAAGCCGGGGAAAAGGGCAGTGGTCCTGAGCGCCAACGCCGACGGTGACGCTGCGCTGGCCGACCTGGAGCGGGTCGGCGTGGAGATCGTCGCCGTGCTGGATGCCCGAAAGGGCGAGAGAATCGTGTCGGTCGAGGGACGTGGTCGGGCCTCGAAGGTCACCGTGAGCGACGGTCGGACGCTTGACGCCGACCTGGTGGTAACGGCGACCGGTTGGACGGCGCCCACCTCGCTGCTGAACATGGGCGGTGACCGGCCCGTGTACGACGCATCGGCGGCCCGCTACTTCTCCAACTCCCTGCCCGACAACATCCTGGCCACCGGTGGCATAGCCGGTGACGGGTCCACCGCCGAGCTGACTGCCCATGGTCGGGCCACCGGCGAGTTGGCGGCCAACCGTGCACTGCGACGACGCCACGACCGGGTTTCGCAGACCTCCCGGGCAGCCACCCCCACATGGGAGAAGCCAGCCGAACGGGTCGACAACCGGACCCCGCTGGCCCGTGTGCCGCATCCCGAGTGTTACCGCAGCACCACCCACGGCATGGTCGACTTCTCCGAGGACGTGTCCTCGAAGGACCTCGTCCAGGCCTCAAAGGAGGGTTTCGACTCCATCGAGCTCATGAAGAGGTACACCACCGTGACCATGGGTCCCTCCCAGGGCAAGTTGGAGACGGTCAACGCCGCATCGGTCCTGGCCGAAGCCAACGGCGTCTCCATGGCCGAGATCGGCACCACTGTGTGGCGCCCGCCGTACGCCCCCATCTCGCTGGGTGCGCTCGCTGGTCGGATCCACGAGCCGGTGCGCCGTTCCGCCCTCCAGGACTGGCACGACGCCCACGGCGCCTCCCCGCTGTTGGCGGGACAGTGGGTCCGTCCGGACCACTACGGAGACGCCATGGCAGAGGCGGCCAACGTGAGGACCAACGTCGGCCTGATCGACGTGACCCCACTGGGCAAGCTGGACCTGCGCGGCCCCGACGTCTCCAAGCTCCTGGAGCTGGTGTACGTGAACAAGTGGTCGAAGCTGGACGTCGGCCGGGTCCGCTACGGCACCATGGTCGCAGAGGACGGCGTCGTCTCCGATGACGGGGTGACCGCCCGCCTGGGCGAGGACCACTGGCTGATGACCTGCACCTCGTCAGGTGCCGGAGCGGTCTGGGAGATGCTGGAGGACTGGCTGCAGACGGCCCACCCCGAGTGGGACGTGCACGTCACCGCGGTGACCGGCGGACTCACCAGCATCAACGTGGCCGGCCCGAACTGCCGCACGCTCCTGGAACGCATCGTGGAGGGAGTCGACCTCTCGGGCGACGGCTTCCCGTACTTCAGTGTGCGCCGCGGCACGGTGGCCGGCGTGGCCGACTGCATCATCTGGCGGATCGGCTTCACCGGGGAGCTCTCATACGAACTACACGTGCCCTCCGGCCATGCCCTCCACGTGTGGGAGACCCTCCTGGAGCAGGGCGCGGACCTGGGCTGTGCGCCGTTCGGCGTCGAGGCTCAGCGGATCCTGCGCCTCGAGAAGGGCCACTACATCGTGGGCCAGGACACTGACGGCCTCAGCAAGGCACCGACGGCCGGGCTCGGCGGCCTCGTCAAGCTGGACAAGCCGGACACCATCGGCCTGCCCGAGCTGAAGGCCGCCTATGAGCGGAGTGACCTTCCTATCCTGGTCGGCCTCCAGACCGACGATCCCGCGATCGTCCCGACGGAGGCCTCCCAGATCGTGGACGGCGACACGGCCAGGATCATGGGAAGGATCACGTCCAGCCGCATGTCGCCGAACCTGGGGAGGTCGGTCTGCCTGGCGCAGGTGGATCCCTCGCTGGCAGCTGCCGGCACGTCCGTCACCGTGCTGCTCGCCGACGGACGGCGCGTAACTGCCACCGTCCAGGAGCACCACGCCCACCTCGATCCCGAAGGAGCACGCCAGCGTGTCTGAGATCACCTTCAAAAGCCCGGTGGACGTCGGTCCGCTCACCTCCCCCGACGGGAGCGTGACGGTGGCCGACGCCGCCTCCACCACCAAGGTCCAGGTCAGGGCAGGCACCGATACGTCTGCAGCCGCGGCCCTGGGCGTGTCCTACGGCAGGAGCCAACGCCGGGCCGACGGTGCGCTGGTGTGCGGGACCCGTCCCGACGAGTGGACCATCTACGGCGATGCTGGCCAGGCGGGTGCCATCTCGGCGACGATCCCCACCGAGGGCTTTGTCACCGTCATCGACATCACCCACGGTCGGGCCATGCTGCGGATCAGCGGCTCCAACACAACCTCGGTGCTGAACAAGATCTGCAACCTGGACCTGGGTGACGAGCTGACCCCGAACGGCGCCGTCTTCTCGGCATCGGTCGGCAACGTGGGCTGCGACCTGGTACGAGACGACCAGGGAGGCCAGCCGTCGTTCCTAATCGGCTGTGAGCGCTCCTTCGGGAAGTTCCTCTTCATCGCTGTGGCCGATGCCTGCACCGAGTTCGGGCTGACGGTCCCCGCCGGTTGGGAGCTCCACGGCCACTAGGCCCGTGCTCCCGGTGGCATGAACTCCGGCGCTCAGGTTCCGGTGGCGAGCGGTCCATCGACCGGTGTGCCCTAGGGTGCGCCGGCGATGGACCTCGCCGGCTTTTCCGCCACCGAGCAGAAGGCGCTGCTGGACGCCGGTCGGGCATCCTGCCGTGAGTTGCTGGCCTCCTGCCGGTACCGGGCGGAACTGACCGAGCCGGTGGTAAACGCCATCCCGACCACCGACTGGGAGACCGCCGAGGCCCTCGCCGGACGCCTCGACGACGACCCGGAGCTGTCGGCCGGGGCGCCGCTGCGGGGCCTTGTCACCGCCCACAAGGACCTGGCCGACACGGCCGGCGTGCGGACCACCTACGGCTCGCCAGTCTACGCAGAGCACATCCCCGAGGAAGACAGCCCACTCGTCGCCCACCTGCGAGGTACGGGGCTGGTCTCGATCGGCAAGACGAATACCCCGGAATTCGGCAAGGGATCCCACACCTTCAACCCGGTGCACGGCCTGACCCGCAATCCGTGGGACCCCGCCAAGAGCGCCGGCGGTTCCAGCGGGGGGGCCGCCGTAGCCCTGGCCTGCGGATCGGTCTCGGTCGCCGACGGATCCGACCTGGGTGGCTCCCTACGCAACCCAGCCTCCTTCAACGGCGTCGTGGGTTTTCGCCCCACCTCCGGCGCCATCATTCACGACGTGGTCCGTGATCCTCGGATCCGGCAACCCATGTCCGGGCCGATGGGTAGAACAGTGGCCGACGTGGCGCTCCTGCTGGGCGCCATGACCGATCAGGTGGTCGCCCCGGATCCTGCCAGCGAGAGGCCCCGGGTGGCCTTCTCCCCCGATCTGGGGGACCTCCCCTTGGATCCCGAGGTGCGTGCGGCGACCCGGAATGCTGCGGACATGCTGGCCGATGCAGGCTGGGACATCGTGGAGGCCTGCCCCGACCTGACCGGCGCCGACCGCTGCTTCGAGGACCTCCGCGGCCTCTCCATGGCACTCAGCTTCGCCCATCTCGTCGACGACGACCGGGTAAAGGAGACGGCCCGATACGAGATCGGTCTCGGGCTGGCGATGGGCGTCAACCGTATAGCCGAGGCGGTCGAGGCCGAGCAGCACCTACGGGCGAGCTGGGGTCGCTTCTTCGCGGTGGGCAGTTTCGACATGCTCCTGAGCGCCACCAGTCAGGTTCCGCCGTTCCCGGTCGGCATCGAGTGGGTGGAAGAGATCGACGGCGTCCACTTCGACCAGTACACGCACTGGATGCGGTCCTGCTCGCGGATCACAGTGCCCGGCGGTCCGGCCGTGTCGGTTCCCGCTGGCTTCACGGCCGACGGACTCCCTGTCGGCGTCCAGCTCGCCGCGCCTCGGGATCACGACCACGCCCTGATCGCCTTCGCCGCAGCCGCCGAGGAGGTGTTCGGCCCCTGTCCGGCCCCGGACCTGGGCGCCCTGGCAGTTCTTGACCCTGCCACCCTTCCGCCGGGGCCCCTGGGGTAACGGCCCACACCCACCGGTGTGTCCGATGACCCCGGGATGGTGATTGTCCCGGATCCCGGCACGGTCGTAGATTGCGCGCGTCAGCGCCACCTCTGGTGGCACCACCCCATCGCCCGCGGCCTCCCCGGAGTCGTGGTCGGTACGGCCGGACTGTGGAGGTCAGGTCGATGGCAGCATCCCCCGAGCCGCTCCGGATCTGGCGAACCGTCGTACCGGCCGAGTGGATCGACTACAACGGGCACCTGAACGAAGGCTTCTACGGCGTAGCGTTCGGCGACGCCTCCGACGCCCTGCTTGACCACCTCGGGTTCGGTCCTGACTACCGGGAGGCCCACGGGACCTTCTACACCGTGGAGACCCGTATCCGCTTCCTCCGCGAGGTGGAGGAAGGCTCCGAGATCCACACGGAGACACTTCTGCTGGGCGCGGACGAGAAGCGCCTCCACGCACACCACGCCCTGTTCTCCGGTGAGGATCCCGATCCGGCGGCCACCCAGGAGACCATGATGCTCCACGTGACCGACGGTCCCGACGGCCCCACGGTGGCACCCATGGCCGAACCGGTGCTGGGCAGGGCCCTGAGCCTGGCGGCCGCCCACTCTTCGACCCCATTCGGTGACCATGTGGGTCGGGGCGTCAGGACCCTGGGGTGAACATCGCGCCGGCCGGGGGGTCGGCGGCGGGCACGGGCCGGAACTCGGCGGTCTCATCCCTGCTCGGCGTGTGGGCCCTGTTCCTGGCATTCCTGTTCCTGCAGGTCGGAACCGGCCTCCAGCGGATCCTCCTGCCGATGCGGGCCGAGTCAGAGGGGTTCAGCGCCGGATCCATGGGCATGGTCATGGCCATCCACTTCGCCGGCTACCTGCTGGGCGCCAAGGGCATCATCAGGGCGCTGGCGTCGGTCGGACACATCCGGGTCTTCGCAGCCCTGGCATCTACCGCGTCGACCGCCGTGCTCGTCAACGCCGTTCTGGTGTTCCCCGCGTCCTGGGCCGCCGTGTACTTCGTGGGCGGAGTGTGCAACGCGGGTGTGCTCGTCATCCTGGAGAGTTGGCTCAACGATCGGGCCACCAACGAGACCCGGGGCAGCATCCTCGGCGCCTACATGATGATCATGATGGGTGGGACGGCCATCGGCCAGTTGCTCCTGAACGTCGGCTCTCCCGACGGCTTCGAGCTGTTCGTCCTGTCCTCGGTCCTGATCTCGCTGGCGGTGGTGCCGGTGACGCTCTCGGCGTCCACGGCCGCTCCCGTCCCGAGCAGCGACCCGATGCCCCTCCGGGAGCTCTACCGGACCATTCCGGCCGCAGTGGTGGGCATCATCCTGTGCTCGTTCGTCCAGGCGGCCTCCACCTCGATGGCTGCCGTGTTCGGTACGGAGTCGGGCCTGGGTGCCGGCCGCATCACGCTGTTCACCTCGGCTGCCGTCATCGGCGCCATCACCCTGCAGATCCCACTCGGACGCCTCTCTGACCGCTACCCGCGACGCGCCGTGATCATGGTCACGGCCGCCACGTCCTGCGGTCTGGCCGTCATCGGTGCCCTCATCTCGGCCTCCAGCGTCGCCATCATCGTCGTCAACATGGCGTTCGGTGCGTTCGTCTTCCCTCTGTACGGCCAGTTCGTGGCCCTCGCCAACGACTGGGTAACTCCCGAGAAGCGCGTGGCCGCCGCGTCGACCCTGGTGCTGGCGTCCAGCTTCGGCGCCATGGCCGCCCCCATGGGAATCGGCATGGCCCTCGAGGCCTTCGGACCCTCCGCCTACTTCTGGTCTCTGGCCGTCTGCCTGGCCGTCCTGACCGTCTACCTCGCCTACCGCGTGCGGGTCCGCCAGGCCGTACCGGTCGAACGCCAGTCCACCTTCCAGCCGATCCTGGCCCGGTCCGGCGAGATCGCCCACTCGGTGGGCAGGTGGGTCCTGCATCCCCTGGCCGGTTGGCAGCACCACCACCACCGGCACGAATGCGAGATCGACGAGCGGCACCCCAGCCACTGGACCTGGCCCAGCGACGGCGCCGGAGGCTGAACGGCCCACGGCGCCGGGTCGGTCAGTGGATGCGTGTCCAGCGCTCCTGTCGGGCACCGGAGGCCCCGTCGGCCGGACGGTTGTCAGCCGGCCATTCGCTATCCCGCAGCCAGGTGATCCGGCCGTCGGCGCCCTCGGCGTTCGTCCAGCCCTGACCCGGCCAGGCCGGTGTTCCCTCCGGCGCGGTGACTTGCAGGAGGAATGACCAGCCGGGCAGCCAGTCCGCTGGCGTATTCGGTGGTGCGTCCCACCGCTCGAAAGCGTCCTTGCCGACGGTCAGGGCCGCCGTGGTGTCGTTGACCGGTCCGTAGTCGACGAGCGTCTGGAGGCGGGCAACTTCACCCAGGAACCAGGCGTGGTTCTCGTAAGTGGTAGTGGCCAGAATGGCTCCCGGGTGGTCGCCGTCGGTACGCCGCCACCCGGTCATCTCCAGGCCGGTGTGTTCGTTAATCCACGCCAACTGGCAGACGAACGCCGCCATCCCGTCGTCGAGATGGTCCGGGTGGATCCACCGCCGTCGCTGGAAGAGCTGCACGCCGCCAGTCTCACCCACCAAAGCCGGCTTCCCGAACCGGCCGGCCGTTCAGACCAGGCGACGCATCACGATGCTAGTGGTGACCACTGGCGGCCCCCAGGATCCCCAGGGCCCGCTGCACGGCACCGTCGGCGGCGAGATCGGCCTCCCGTTCCACCTGGGCCAGCATCGTGCGACGCCTCAGGAAGTCCTCGGGTTCGGTAATCCGCTCGTGGTCGGCCATCACCCGCACCTCAGCCTCGGTGAGCGGCACGAGGCCACCCATCGGGTCACCCATCAAGCGGTCCTCGGCCACCAGCTCCAGGGCCTCGAAGGCACGCATTCCCTGCCTACGCCACAGGGTGGCAGCCACCACGGGATCCATGCCGAGGCCCGCCGAACGCTCCGTGAAGCGGCGCCGGGCAGTCCGTCCCGGTTCCCCGTACCAGCGTGTGGGCGGCGTCATCGGCTTCAGCCCACACGACCGGGCGGCATCGACCACCTCTTCGCCCACGTTCAGGCAGTCGGAGAGCTTGCCACCCAGGATCGAGACCACGCCCAGCCCCTGGTGGACCTCCACGGCATGTTCCCTGGACAGCTCGGTCCAGTCCCGCCCCTTCGAGGAGCCCTCAGGCGCCACCACCAGGGAGCGCACCCCGCAGCGCTCCGCGATCACATCACCTCTTCCCAGGGGCCGGGGCATGTCTATCCGCTCGTTGATCTGGGCCAGCAGGAACGCCCTGTCCTCGTCGGTGACCGCCACGGCCGGATCCTCTACCGGGGTGTCGGTCGTCCCAATGACCGACCGGTCCCCCATCGGCAGTATGTAGAACAGGCGCTCGTGGTCGTCGTAGAAGGCCAGGATCCGACCGGAGTCGGTGATCCGGCGTACGACCAGGTGAATGCCCTTGGAGAACACCAGGCGGTGCCGGGTGCTCGTGCCCGTCAGGCGGCCCACGTCCGGGACGTACGGCCCACCGGCGTTCACGACCATCGTCGCGGTGGCCTCCAGATCGCGGCCGCCCGCCACGTCCCGCAGGCTGACCCGCCAGCCGTCCGTGGCATGTGATGCGGCTAGCACCTCCACCCGGTTGGCGATGACCGCACCGTGGCGGGTGGACTGCAGTGCCATCTCGGAGACGAACCGGGCGTCGTTGTCGACCAGCAAGAAATCCGAGTACTCGATACCGCCCCGCACCATCGAGGTGTCGACAGCCGGTTCGAGGCGCTCAATGGTCGCAGCGGACCGATGCCGTGGCGGCTGGGTGGCGAGCCTTCCCAGTCCCCAGTACGCCACGGCGCCAAGCGAGGCGAACCACGGCGGGAACGGCGCGCCGTGGTCCAGGGCGGCCAGGAACCGGGTCTCGAGCAGTCGGGTCGGAAACGCCTTCGCCAGCCGGTTCCGGGAATCACACAGGCCGGCTACCAGCCTCAGGTCGCGGCTCTCCAGGTATTTGAAGCCGCCCCACACCATGCAGGAGGACTCCTGGCTGGTGCCCGAGGCGAAGTCGTGTCGCTCCACGAGGGCGACCCGCAGGCCGTGGGATGCCAGAGCCAGGGCCGAGACGGCGCCGTTTATCCCGCCACCCACCACCAGGGCATCGAATACCCCTCCGTCCAGGGTTTCGAGCGCCTCGACGCGCCGATCCGGTGGCCGTTCCACGGGTCTGTTGTAGCCGGTCCGCAGCACTGTCACACGGTTGCCTCGCATTCAGCGCAGGATCCGGGTCTTTCCGAAGATGCTGCCGAAGAGGACCCGCCCCTCCTCGTCGAGGTGGACCCCGCCTCCGAGGGTGTTGTACCTGGAATCACCCAGCACCCAGTGCCCACGGGCCCCGCCGGTCGTCCAGTCCAACGCCTCTATGGTCCAGCGGCCGGCCCTCGTTCCACACGTGTACACGGTGTCGGACCCCTGGCTGACATACGGCACCGAGTTCGGCGAGCTCACCACGGTGTTCACCCAGGCCTCCCGGAACTCCCGGGCCTCCGGATCCCATTCGTACTTGTGCAGGCCGAAGGGCGTGTACTGCTCGTGGTGGCCAAGGAAGAAGCACAGCAGTCGGGCGCCACGGGCCGGAAGCCAGTCCGGGCGGGAGCCCGGCTCGTTGTTGACCGTCATGGCCCCGTACCCGGACACGGTTATCGACTGCTCGGTCTGGATGGCCGGCAGGGCCGGATCGCCCATGTTGGCCGGCCCGATTCCGGCGATGCGACGTGACGGGGCCCCCGGGAGCTGCGTCCAGTCGTCGGGGATCCGACCGCGCCAGAACAGGGTGATGTTCACCACCTCGTCGCCGTCGCCTATGACCACGAACCGGTCCTCGTCGGGGCCGAATCCCATGAGCGACGGTGTGGTGCCCGAGCCGTGACCGGTCCCGTTGCGGTAGGCCGCACTCCAGGCGCCATCCACCTCGTCCAGGGAGAACCTGTCACCGGTCCAGACCACGCGGTGGGTGTGGTCCACCGAGCTGATGTAGATGCCCCCTGCGTCGTCGCAGCACAGGCTTGTCCGTACCCAGCCGTAGCCGGTGTTGCCCCGTTGGGCCTCCATTCGGGCGCAGTGGTCGGCCGCCTCCTCGGCGGCGCCGGGAATCCGGATGGCCACGTGGTCGGAGAAGTCCCGGGCCAGACTGACCAGCCAGCCGTGGTCGGTGGACAACACCAGTCGGCCGTCCGGGGTCATGTTCACCCCGACGAAGAAGCCCTCGATCCCATCGGGCTTGTCCCAGCGTGCCTTCTCGACGATCGCCGACGAACGGTCTCCGGGATCCACTTCGGCGTACGCGACCGCGCAGGACTTGCGGCCCAGGAACAACGTGTTGTCCAGGTCCAGCAGGGCGTAGACGCCATCCAGGCCAGTCATGAAACGGGAGGCCAGGTCCACGGCGTGGCCGATGGCCTCGTCGCCGGACAGGTCGTCCAGCCCGGCGACGCCCGCTTCCCACTCCTCCCTCGTGGACGGATCGCCGTCCCCGACGTCGAGGGTGGACAGCACCTCGAGGGTTTCGTAGTCCAGCTTGACCACTCTCTCGCGACCGTTGCTCCAGATGACGCGCCGCCCGTCGGGATACTCGCCGGAGATGAGGCCTCCGAAGTGACCCGGGCCCAGCCAGGTGTGCTGCAAGTCCCCGGTGCCCAGCACCTCGCCGACCTTGGGGCCTCCGGCCGGCAACGCCCCGGCGATGGGCGTGCAGTCCTGCTGGTCGCAGCGGCCATGGGCAATGGGGTTCTGGCTATTGGCCAGAAATGGGTTGCGATAGCCGACTGTCACGGGTCCCCCGGAACGAGGCCCGGCTCAGGCGGTCATCGGTCCACCGGCAAGGTGGACCCGCTCAACGACCCGCTGGCCGTCGAAGTCGAACAGGGCATAGTGCTGCGTGCTGCGGTTGTCCCAGGCCACCACGTCGCCCTCGGCCCAGGTGTGCCGGTAGGTGAACTCCGGCCGAGTCACGTGGCGGAGCAGGAACGGGAGGATTGCCAGGCCTTCCTCGGGCGGCAGATTGATGATGCCCCGGGTGAAGATGTCGTTCACGAAGAGCAGCCGCCGGCCGGTCTCCGGATGGGTCACGACCACCGGATGGACGGCCTTGGCGTCCGCTGTCTGTTCGTGAAGGGCCTTCCGACCGTCCAACAGGCCCTTCATGCCGTTTGAGAGGTCGTCGTAGGCCGCGCAGCAGTTCGTCCACATCGTGTCTCCCCCGGTCCCGGGCGAGGTTCGCATGCAGAGAACGGCGGCGCTGGGGATTACGTCTCGGAAGGTCCCGTCGGTGTGCCACTTGTCGGCCTTGTAACCGCCTGCGCTGTCGAACCGGCAGATCAACGGATGGTCGGGGTGCCTCGGCAGGTGAGCCTCCGGTTCGACCGGGTCGCCGAACGCTCCGGCCAGGCCGATGTGCTCCTTGGGCGTCGGGTGGAGCCCCCTCATGACGACAACGTGGTGGTCGAGCATCGCCCGGTGAACTTCCCGCCGGGCCGTGCCATCGGACAGCAGGAGCCGCAGGTCGGCATCCAGCACCTCGACGCCGATGCGTCCCGACAGTGGTCGGAGTCGAAGGCCCATGGTCGTGCTGTCGGTCATGGGCGTGTACTCCCCGGTCCTGGCGCGTGCCGATCTGAATGGTGCCTCCACCAGGCGCTCGACGCGATGCCCTGCAGTCGCTCGTAACCCCGCATGAGGCCCCGTACGGCGGCCAGGCCGGCGTCGTCGTCGATGTCGGCGAATACCAGGTTGTAACGGTCGACGAGGTCGTCGAACTGGAGGTCGTGTGCGGCGGATCCTGCCTCCGTGAGGGCGACCAGGAGACCACGACCGTCGGCCGGGTCCGGTAGGCGCTTGATCCAGCCGCGCCGCTCGAGTCGTCGCAGGGTGGCGGTGAGACCACCCGAGGTCTGGACGATCCACTCCCTAATGAACGTCGGGCTGACTGCCTCGGCGTCGTTGTTCGCCAGCAGCATCAGCACCACCGCCTCGGCCGACGTGCAGGAGTGTCGTCGGTGGTGGTCGGCCAGGAACTGCTCGTTCAGCCGCCCGAGGCGGGTCAGGAGGAGCCCGAGGGTCGCCGTCGGCATGTCCGGAGGGTACTCCGATGCTATCTTGCTGGCAAGGTACCTGGTGTTGCGCGGCTCCCAAACTGCGGGTTCACCTACAGAACGTTGCCGACGGTACGGTCGACCAGTCGTACCGACATGATCCACCAGAGGAGACATGCCATGCCCTTTGCCGACGTGAATGGCCAGACCATCCACTACCTGGACACCGGCGGCGACGGGCCAGCCATCCTGCTCAGCCACGGCTTCACCATGGGCCATGAGATGTGGGTCCACCAGGTGGGACCGCTGAGCGGAGCCGGATGGCGGGTCGTCACCTACGACGAGCGGGGCTGGGGGCAGACCGCTCACACCGAGCCCTTCGACTACTGGGACCTTGCCGGTGACGTGCTCGGACTAATGGACCACCTTGGCATCAACCGGGCGGTGCTCGGCGGCATGTCCCAGGGCGGCTTCCTGACGCTGCGGGCCGCCCTCACCGCCCCCGAGCGGGTCCGGGCCATGGTCCTAGTCGACACCGAGGCCGAGACCCTCTCCGACGAGGACCGGGTGCAGTACCAGGGACTGTTCGACGCCGCAAGCGCCATGGGCCTGACCGGCGAGATCGGTGACGCCCTCGAGATGACCCTGTTCGCCCCCGGCTACGACGACGCCCGCTACTGGCGGGGCAAGTGGACCTCCAAACCGATCGCCGCCTGGGTGGGGGCCAAGAACTGCCTCTTCGAGCGGGACTCGATCGTCGACCGCCTCGGGGAGATCACCTGTCCGAGCATCGTCTTCCACGGCGACGCCGACATGGCCATCCCACTGGAGCGGGGGCGCCTCGTATCGGAATCGCTCTCAGGACCGTCAACCTTCGTGGTCGTGCCCGGCGCCGGCCACACCAGCAACCTCGAAGCGCCCGACGTGGTCAATCCGGCCATGCTGGACTTCCTGGCCGGCCTCGACTGACACGTGAGCACGGGGCCGCCCTCAGGTACCCAGGATGGGCCTGAAGCCTGTGATCGTGACCCGTTCGAACAGGCCTGCCACGGCGTAGGGATCCCCGGCCGCGAACTCCTCGGCCGCCTCCCGGGAGTCGACGTCCAGGACGATCAAAGAACCGCACATCCGGCCGTTGTCTTCCAGCAGGGGTCCACCGTAGAGGACGTCGAAGCCTCCGACGTAGGCCAGGTGCTCCGGCCGGGTCGCAGCGCGGAGGTCACCGGCATCGGCTCGATCCAGGGCGTGGATCACGTGGGGCATGGGGTACTCCTCGGCTCGGCGTTCAGGTGGGGGTTCGATCGTGGGACAGGGCCTGGAGTGTGGCCAGGTCGAAACCTGCCAGCTCCTTGTAGGCGTTCGCCTCGTGCTCCAGTTCACCGGTGGGAACGCAGGTGTGCCGGTCGCGACAGGAACGATCGCAGCGCTCCTCCACCCACTGCATGACCCGCTCTGGGCCGGCCTGGCGGTTGGCGAGCACGAGGCGGCTGGTCGGTTCCCGACGGTCCGCGTCATAGGACTCCAGCGCAGCGGCGACCCCGACGTCGGCAGACAGGGCGACAGCCAGAGCCTCGCCGTCCAGGATTGCCTGGCTGGCGCCATTGCTCCCGTTGGGCCGCATCGGATGGGCTGCGTCGCCCAGCAGGGTCGCCCGGCCGTAGCTCCACCGTTCCAGCGGATCCCGGTCGACCATGGGGAACTCGTAGGCAACCTCGGTGGACGATAGGAGCTCGCCGACGTGGATCCAGCCGAAGTCCCAGTCGGCGAACCAGGGGGCTATGTCGGCGGGATCGACCGCCGCATTCCAGTCGGCGGTGGCGACGTCGACGTCCACCGGGCGCTCGGCCACCCAGTTGGTGAGGACGGTGCCACCGGGTTCGACGGGGCCGCGGATCGGGTACACGACGGCCTTCTGCCGGTCGTGGCCGGCCATAAACATGGTCCTTCCGTCCAGGAACGGCGGCGCCTCCACGGCACCCCGCCAGAGCACCAGCCCCGAGTAGCGGGGCGGACCCTCGTCGGACACGAACGAGCGGCGCAGCGCCGAGTGCAGTCCGTCGCAGCCGACCAGGGCCTCCCCCTCGTACTCACCGACCAGGACGCCCGAACGACGATCCACGAACCGGGCCAGCACCCCGTCCTTGTCCTGGTCGAAGCCGTCGAGGTGGTGGCCCGTGAGGATTCGGTCGGGTCCGAGGGTCCGGCGTACAGCATCGAGGAGCACCATCTGGAGGCGCCCCCGGTGGATCGAGTACTGGGGCCATGGATTGCCGGCAGCCAGACCACGGGGCTCTGACCAGATCAGGACACCGTCGTCTGAGCAGAACCGCAGCTCGGAGGTGGCCACCGCGGAGGCCGCCAGATCCGACTCCAGACCCAGGTCGTGGAGCACCCTCACCGAATGGGGCAGCAAGTTGATGCCCACACCCAACTCCCGTGGCTGGGACACGGTCTCGAAGACCGTCACGTCGTGTCCAGCCCGATTCAGGCACAGCGCCGCGACCAGCCCACCTATGCCACCACCGGCGATCAGGATGGAGCGACCCATTCTCAGGACCCGCCCGCCACAGCGAAGTCGAGGTACTCCGGGGTGGGCAGAACCTCCATGGTTCGGAACCTACGACCCGGAGCTACCCGTACCGACACCCGTTGACCGGTCCGAGGTCTCCCCCACCACGGTCAAGAGCCACAGCACGCCCGCGACCATGACGACCGTGAGAGCGACAGCCGCAGCCCCCAGGCCCAGTGCGTCGGCCACTACGCCGACCAGCAACGGGCCCATGATCCGTCCCGTGTCAATGAGTACCGAGACGGCCGCTAGGAACGAGGCGGTTCCCTCCACGGGCGCCACGTCGCTTCCGAGGGTGAACAGGGAACCCGAGCTGAGGCCATTGCCCACCCCCATCACCACCCCAGCAACCAGCACACCGGCCGAGGTGTCAGCGGATGCCAGGAGGAGGAACCCGGCGGCCAGGAGGCCGTAGGCCGGGACCATGGCCGCCAGGCGTCCCAGGCGGTCCATCACGTATCCCGACACCGGAAAAAGGAGTAGGTCCGCCGCATAACCGGCGGCCACGAGTGCACCGATCGCCGAGGGGCGGAGACCCAGGGCCACCCCGACCAGCGGGAGTATGACCATCCGTCCCTCCCGGGCTGCCATGGCCAGCGCTCCGAACACGCCGACCGCCAGCAACGGTCGAGTCTCGTTACGGACCACGGTCGCCAGTCCCGGTCCGCCCGCACCGGTCGGCACAACCTCCCGCTCCGGCCGACGAGCGGTCGGGATGACTGCCGGAAGCCCGATCGCCGCTCCTAGGCCTGCCGCCGCGATGGTCCACCGGCCGCCCACCAAGTCGACCAGCACTCCCCCACATGCGGTTCCGACGAGGACCGAGAGGCGCATGGAGCCACCCATCATGGACATGGCCCGCCCCCGTAGCCACACGGGAATGCGGCGGGTCAGGTCAGCCTGGCGGGAGAGCATCACCCCTATGGAACCGACGCCGAACGCCAAGTGGCCCAACCCGAGCACGAGAACGTGTCCGACGAGGGCCATGGTGGCCGAGGCGACGACCATCAGAGACAGTGACCCGGTGGCCACCCGCGCCGGGCCCCAGCGGTCGGTCGAGCGGCCGACAAGCCACGCACCGGCCGCGGCCCCGGCACCTCCTGCGCCGACCACCACGCTGGTCGCCACGTACCCGTATCCCCCACCGAGCAGCCAGATGGGGAGAGCCACGAGCAAAATGCTCATACCGAGGCTGGCCGCCATCCACGGTGCGTAGATGGGCCAGACGTGGGGCGAGAGTGATCGGAAGCCCATTCGGACGGAGGCTAGACGGGCCTCCCACCTCGAGGCCCACCTTCTCCAAACACCTGCACCGGCCGTATGGTCGGCGGTGCACACAAGTGGCCGGCGGCTGCAACACGCCGCCTGCGATGGACGCCTCGGAGGTCATCGTGTCGGAACTTGAGCTGCTGGTCGACGGCCTCGACTTCGGTGAGGGGCCCCGCTGGCACGACGGGCGCCTCTGGTACAGCGACTTCTACCAGAGCCGCGTGTACGCGGTATCTGCTCTCGGGGAACGCGAGACCATCCTGGACCTGGGCACAGAGCAGCCGTCGGGCCTGGGCTGGCTGCCGGACGGCTCGCTCCTGGTGGTCGCCATGACGACGCGACGGGTCCTTCGCGTAGTGGACGGCGATGTCACCGTCCACGCCGACCTCTCGGAGATCGCCACCTGGCACTGCAACGACATGGTCGTGGCCGCCGACGGAACCGCCTATGTGGGCAACTTCGGATGGGACATCGAGCATGACCGGGGCCATCCCCGGTCCGCCACCCTCGCCGTCATCGGGCAGGACGGCGCCGTCGAACCGGGTCCGGACGACCTGCTCTTCCCGAACGGCTCGGTGATCACTCCCGACGGCGACACGCTCATCGTCGCCGAGACCTTCGGGGCCAGGTTCTCCGCCTTCGCTCTGGATGCCGACGGGCGACCCGGGGAACGTCGCGAGTGGGCGTCGGTGCCAGGCACCGCCCCCGACGGGTGCACCCTCGACTCCGGCGGGGGAATCTGGTTCGCCGACGCCGCCGGGTCCGGCGTAGTCCGGGTACTCGAGGGTGGCACGGTCACGGATCGCATGCCCACACCCCAGCCGGCCTACGCCTGCACCCTGGGTGGCGACGACGGACAGACCCTGTTCGTCCTCACCGCCCCGGGCGCCGGATCCGACCGGGCGGGTTCCGGTGACGGCTGCATCTGGACGACCCTCGTGGAACACCCCGGAGCCGGCCTCCCATGACACACGGGATCACCATCACGCCGGTCACGCCGGTGCTGGGTGCAGAGGTCCGGGGAATCGACCTGGCCGAGGGCGTCGACGACGCCAGATTCGCCATCCTCCACCGGGCGTTCCTGGACCATGGCGTGCTGGTGTTCAGGGAGCAGACGACTATGGCAGCAGCGGCCCAGGTGGAGTTCGCCCTACGCCTCGGGCCACTCCACGAGCATCCGGCGGCCCCCGCCGAACACGAGAACCCGGCCGTGTTCCTCATCCGGACGCACCGCGACTCCCCCATCTCCAACGGCAACGGCTGGCACTCCGACGTCTCCTGTGACGAGGAGCCACCGTCGGCCACCATGCTCCAGGTCCACGTGCTGCCCGCGGGGGGCGGCGGGGACACCCTCTTCGCCGACATGGAGGCCGCCTACGCCACCCTCCCACCGGAATTGCGGCAACGCCTGTGCCGCCTGTCGGCCCGCCACGGCTCGGAGCACGTCTACCGGGGGCGCTACGCCGACAGGGGTGCCGTCGATGAGGGCACCGCCTATCCCGAGGCGCTCCACCCGGTGGTCCGGACCCATCCCGAAACCGGCCGGCGGAGCCTCTTCGTGAACCCTTCCTTCACCGTGGGGATCGAATGCCTGGATCAGGCCGAGAGCGACGACCTGCTGTCCCACCTCCATGCACACTGCGCCCGGCCAGAGTTCCAGATTCGCCTCCGCTGGGAACGCAACGACGTGGCGTTGTGGGATAACCGCCGGGTCCAGCACTTCGCCATCTGGGACTACTGGCCTGACGAGCGGCGCGGCCACCGGGTAACGGTGCAGGGCGACCGACCGTTCTTCGATTCCGACGGCGAGGAACCGCCACCGTCGCCGCTACGGATGTCAATCGGCCGGCTGGCCTGACCTGTACCGGACCGGTACGGGCTGTAACGGTCCCGGTCCCGGCCGATCGGGATCAGTCCGTGATGGCCTCGGTTTCGGCCAGCCGGACCAACGGAATCACACGATCCGTCTTCGCCTGGTAGTCGGCGTACCAGGCCCGGTCCTCAAGCAGGGCTGCCCACAGGGCGTCACGCTCGGGGCCGCCGTCGAGCACCACGTGCTCGGACCAGAACATGCCACCCTGTATCCGGACCTTCACCCGGGGATTGGCCTCACGGTTCCGCAGGTTCAGGACCCACGACGGGTCGCTCGTGGAACCGGCGAACGAACCCACGACGATCCGGTGCCCGTCGGCGTCCCGCCAGAACGGCAACGCCACCTTGTGCTCATCGCCGGACCGTCGTCCGATGGTGTGGAGCAACACGTGGTGCATTCCTGCGACGCACCAGACCGCATCGTCGTCGGACATCTCCATGCCCATGACGTGTCCCCGCGAGATCTCGATTATCTGGTCATGGGACGGCGTCTCCCATTCCATCTCCACCTTCTGGCTGAGCCCCTTCTGGCTGGATTCCTGGCTGGATTCGTTCGTCATGGCCGCCGACCGTAGCCCCGCCGAATGGTCTCGACCCGACCCGGCGGCCATGGCCCGAACCGGCATCCGGGTCCCGGTTGGGCCGTCGAGGTTGTCAGCCACGACAATCGCTTCGACCACGGAGGCACGATGGCCCGTCGACCGAACGTCATCCTCATAAACTGCGACGACCTGGGTTACGGCGACCTCGGCTGCTACGGGTCGACGCAGCACCACACCCCGGCCCTGGACCGGATGGCCGACGACGGGGTCAGGTTCACCGACTTCTACATGGCCTCTCCGGTCTGCTCGCCCAGCAGGGCCGCCATGCTCACCGGCAGCTACCCCTTGCGGGTCGGCTTCGGCGGCAGGAGCATCGACAACGCACCGGTTCTCTTCCCCGGGCAGGCCCACGGGCTGCATCCCGACGAGATCACCATCGCGAGGCTCCTGCAGGACGGCGGATACGCCACCCGCCTGATCGGCAAATGGCACTGTGGGGACCAGCCCGAGTTCCTGCCGACGCGACACGGCTTCGACGGCTGGTTCGGGCTCCCGTACAGCAACGACATGGGTCGGCAGGCGTGGCCCGACGAGGATCGTCCGTACCGGGAGATCATGGCCCGGCTCGGCACACCGGTGCCGGACGACGCCCCGATGCTGCAGGAGCGACCTCCGCTACCCCTGATGCTGGATGCCGAGGTGGTCGAGCAGCAGCCCGACCAGGCGGCCCTAACCGAGCGCTACGTCGACGACGCCGTTCGATTCATCAGGGACAACCGCGACCGTCCGTTTTTCCTCTACCTGGCCCACATGTACGTACACCTGCCGATCTACGTCCGGGACCGCTTCGTGCAGGACTCCCGGAACGGCCGGTACGGCGCGGCAGTGCACTGCATCGACTGGTCCACCGACGTCCTCCTAGCGGAACTGCTGTCGGCTGGCATTGACGAGGACACCGTGGTGGTGTTCACGAGCGACAACGGTGCCCTGATCCGCGACGGTGGCGGAAGCAACGGCCCACTGCGCGCCTCCAAAGGAACGACATGGGAGGGAGGCCAGCGGGTCCCATGCATCGTCCGCTGGCCGGGCACCGTGCCATCGGGTCGGGTGGTCGCCGACGTCGCCAACGCCATGGACCTGTACCCCACGATCGCCGGATGGTGCGGGGTGGCGGTCCCGGACGACAGGACGCTGGACGGTCGGGACCTGGGAGGGCTGCTCTCCGGGGGCGATGGCCCCGGGACGAGGCCCTTCTTCTACATCCTGGGAGGCAACATCGAGGCCGTTCGCCTCGGTCGCTGGAAACTCCACGTCCGCAAGTGGACCGACGAGCGGTTCCGGCTCTACGACCTGGAGACTGACATAGGCGAGCGCCATGACGTACTCGACGAGCAGCCGGAGGTGGTGGCCGACCTGCTTGCCCTGATCGATGGCGGTCGGGCCGACCTGGGCGATGACGCCACGGATGTCGTGGGCGCCGGCGTCCGACCGGTCGGGCGGGTGACGGGTCCCGTCACCCTCACGAACTTCGATCCCGATACCCCGTACTTCATGGCCGAGTACGACCTGACAGAGCGGGGCTGAGCTCTCGCCATGGCGGAACGCATCTGACCGGGGGACCTTTCCCATGCCATCTGGCAGAAGAGGGTTCGAAGCGCTGCGGAGCAGCAACCAGAAACTTCACAAGGGGAGCCAGTATGTCCAAGGTATTCGTACACGGAAATCCGGAGACGGATGCCATCTGGTCGGACCTCGTAGGAGAGTTGACCGACCGGGGTGTCGACGGGATCGTCCTGCTCTCGCCTCCGGGCTTCGGCTCACCCTCTCCCGACGGTTGGGGAGCCACCCGCTCCGAATACCGCGACTGGCTGGTGCGGGAGTTGGAGTCCGTCGTGGAGACCAGTGGCGGCCCGGTGGACATCATCGGCCATGACTGGGGAGCTGGTCACGTGTTCGGCCTGCTGTCCGTCCGACCTGAACTGGTGCGATCCTGGGCCTGCGACTGCACAGGGCTCATCCATCCGGACTACGTGTGGCACGACATGGCTCAACTCTGGCAGACCCCCGACCTCGGAGAACAGGTGGTCGCCAGTATGCGAGCCGGCACCCGGGAGGAACGGATCGCCATGATGGCCTCCCTCGGCATGGCCGCCGCCGCCGCAGCAGATGTAGCTGACTCCATCGACAGCATCGCCGCCTGCATCCTGCCCCTCTACCGCACTGGAGCCCAGCCGGTGATGGCCCAGCTCGGCGAGGCACTCGCCGCCGCCGACCTCCCGCCGGGACTGGCTGTCGACCCGTCGGAAGATCCCTACGTGGGCCCGCCCGGAAGGGCCGCCGAGATGGCCGACCGGCTCAGCGCCCGACACGCTCCGCTGGAGGGCGCTGGTCACTGGTGGATGTGTGAGCGTCCCGGCGAGTCGGCCGGGACCCTGCTGGAGTTCTGGAATTCACTGTCCCGGTAGCACGCCGCCCATAAGAATCGGGCGGCTGGCTTGAACCGAGACATACTGCGCCGCGTATTGGCCCGGAGGCCCGTCGAGGTGGACAATGCTCACCTCTGCCGCAGCGCGGACTACGACGACACGGGAGCCGCCAGAGGATGCTGGGACTCATCCAGGAGGGGAACGGCGAAGAACACGTCCGCCTGTCCGAGCACATCGAGCACGCTGCCGCAGTCGGGCCACGCCAGGTCAGGGTGGAGGTCATGGCGGCCGGCGTGTGCGGCAGCGACCTGAGCTGCGTCACGGGCAAGTACTACATGCCGACTCCGCTGGTGCCCGGCCATGAGGCCGCCGGTGTGGTGGCGGAGGTCGGCGCCGCCGTCACCTACTGCGCCGTCGGGGACCATGTGGTGCTCTCGACGTTCGGCAACTGCGGTCACTGCCCGACCTGTGAGGCCGGTGACCCCGGCAACTGCGGGTTCGGAGGCCTCCGCCACACCCACACCGAGGGCGACACGGAACTCTGGGGATTCGCCAACCTGGGCGCCTTCTGCCAGGAGACGATCGTCCACGAGAACCAGGCCGTTCCAATCCCGAAGGAGGTACCCCTAAGTTCTGCAGCCCTCATCGGATGCGCGGTCATGACCGGTGCCGGTGCCGTGTTCAACCGTGCACGCGTGGAGTTGGGCGACACGGTGGTGGTCATCGGTGCGGGCGGGGTCGGGCTGAACGTCATCCAGGCGGCCCGGCTGAGCGGAGCGTCCCAGATCATCGCCATCGACCGGGTGGCGTCCAAGGAGCGAATGGCTGTCGAGTTCGGTGCCACCGACTTCATCCTGGCCGAAGGCGACGACTTCGATTCCATCGCCGCCGTGCAGCAGACCAGCACCAGTGGCGTCGACCACGCCTTCGAAGTGGTGGGCAGCACGAAGCTGCTTGCCGATGCCATCTCGATGGTCCGGCCCGGGGGGAACATCTGTGCCGTCGGGGTCCCCGACCTGACTGCGACGGTGACCTATCCGTTCCAGGCCCTGCACCAGAACAAGAACCTCCTGGGCATCCGGGCAGGTGGCGGCCGGCCCAGGGCGGACTTTCCGTTGATCGCCGACCTCTACCTGAAGGGCATATTCCGACTCGACGAGCTGGTGTCCAACACCGCCGGCCTGGACGGACTCCAGGGCGCCTTCGACGCCCTCAAGGCGGGTGCCGAAGCCCGCACCGTGCTCCTCCCCCACGGCTGACCGGCCGATACGACCGACCACCCGAATAGTCCAGGAGTCCCCATGCCACGCATGAACCTCGAAGGCAGCTCGTCCGTCGTCACCGGCGGAGCATCCGGCATCGGCGAAGCCAGCGCCCGACAGCTTGCCTCCGCAGGTAGCCGCGTCGTCATCGCCGACCTGAACGACGACCGCGGCCAGGCCGTGGCCACTGAACTTGGCGGCCTCTTCGTCCACTGTGACGTGACCAGCACGGATGACGCCGACACCGCTGTGGTCGCCGCGTCCGAGATGGGCCCGCTGCGGGCGCTCGTGAACTCGGCCGGTCTGGGCCACCCGGGTCGCACCATCTCGAGGGACAACGAACCCATGGACCTGATGAAGTTCGAGTTCGTGATCCGGGTGAACCTCATCGGCTCGTTCAACGTTCTGAGTCGTGCTGCTGCTGCCATGGCACGCACCGAGCCCTTGGACCAGGACGGCCAGCGGGGAGCCGTGGTCAACATGGCATCGGTTGCCGCCTTCGACGGCCAGATCGGCCAGGCCGCCTACTCGGCCTCCAAGGGCGGCATCGTCGGCATGACCCTGCCCATCGCCCGGGACCTGGCTGTGGCCGGAATCCGAGTCAACACGATCGCCCCCGGCCTCATCGACACCCCCATCTACGGGGAGGGCGAGCAGAGCGACGCCTTCAAGGCCCATCTAGGCCAGTCGGTGCTGTTCCCCATGCGACTCGGGTCGGCCGAGGAGTTGGCCTACATGGTCATGGAGTTGATCACCAATCCGTACATGAACGGCGAGGTCATCCGGGTGGACGGTGGCATCCGGATGCCCCCCAAGTAGGCCCACGCGGCCGAGCTGACGAATCACGAGGAACCATTACATGAGCGAGACGAACGAGACCGATCAGCCGGCAGTCCTGACCGAGCGTCGCGACCGGATTCTGGTCATCACCCTGAACCGGCCAGACGCCATGAACGCCATAAACGGCGACCTCTCCAACGGGCTCTGGAACGCCGTGCAGGACCTAGACGACGATCCCGGCCTGACCGCCGGCGTGGTCACCGGAGCCGGACGGGGCTTCTGCTCCGGCATGGATCTGAAGGCCTTCACCCGCGGTGAGGACATCGGCCCCATGCTGAAGTTCGTCCGGAACGGAGCCCAGAAGCCCCTCATCTGTGCCATCGAGGGCTTCGCCCTGGCCGGCGGACTGGAGTTGGCCCTGTCGTGCGACCTGCTGGTGGCGGCCAAGGGGGCGAAGCTCGGCATCCCGGAGGTCGGTGTAGGCCTGTTGGCCGCCGGGGCGGGGCTGTTCCGCCTGCCCGGCCGCGTCGGCTACGGCAAGGCCATGGAGATGGCCATAACCGCCGATCCCATCACCGCCGAGGAGGCAGCCGACCACGGTCTGGTTGCACGCCTCACCGAGCCGGGCCAGGCGCTCCAGGAAGCCCTGGCCCTGGCGGAGCGCGTGGCCCGGAACGCGCCGTTGGCCGTCGCCGCCTCCAAGCAGGTCATCCGGGCCACACAGGGCGCCACCGAGGAGGAGCTGTGGGCGATACAACGGCCACTCCAGGAGAAGGTCTTCGCCTCAGACGATGCCCGGGAGGGCCCACGGGCGTTCGCCGAGAAGCGCCCTCCGGAGTGGTCTGGTACCTGAGTTCCCAGACCTGGTTCGCTCAGCCGCCCTCACCGGCGTCCGGTAGGAGCATGGCCAGCTGGCGGGATCGTGCGATGAGGCGGCCCTCGGCGTCCCAGAGGTAGCCGTCCTCGATCATCCGGCCGTCCTGGAGGTCCTCGGTGACGAACCTCCCCATCATCCAACCCGGTGAGGGCCTCGCCCTGACGTGCACGGTCAGCTCGATTGTCGGTACCCAGCCGACGCGACCCAGGAGGGCAAAGATGGACGGGGCAAAGGCGTCGGAGAACAGGACGGCGCCCAGGGTGTCCGGCTCCCGACCGTCCACGAAGCGGATCCACCCGAGGGTCTCGGCTCTGGAGGACCTTCCGGCGACGGAGGTGTCCGGATGGACGCGAAGGTCGACGCGACTCGAGATAAAGAGGCTGACCCCCTGCTCCAGGAGGTCGCGCTCCACGCACTCCGCCACCGGGGGCATCTCTGGTGGCGGAATCGTCAGGCGGTGTCCGTTCCGGGATGCGGTATCCAGGTCCCCCATGGCCGCAATCACCTCGAGGCGCTGTGTCCCGTCCTGGAGCAGGGTGGCGCGTCCGGTCGTGACCGAACGCCCCGACCGTACGAGCGATGTGTGGACCTCTCCGGGGCGACCCCCCGACCCGGGTCGCAGGAAGTGGGTGGTCACCGACATCGGGTCCTGGTGGTCGCCGAGCCGGCGAAGGGCCTGAAGGGCAATGGCTGTCAGATAACCCCCGTTCGGGTTGTCGCCGATGTTCCAGCAGTCGCTCACGTCGACGGCGTACCGGCCGTCCCCCAGCGACGTGAGTGTCGTCTCGCGATCCAGGTCGAACCCGTCGACTGGCCGATCAGTCGTGTTCATCCGAGCATGTCCTGACAGACGTCCAGGTACATACCTGTCGTAAGCCGTAGTGACTCCACGTCGATCCGCTCGTCATGGCCGTGGAACCGGCGGGAGAACTCCCCGCCGCTGATCGATGGGCTGAGCAGGCCGGCCCCATAGGCCACGGACCCCATCTCCCGGTAGACGCGGGCGTCGGTGAACCCCACGATGAACTGGGGGCTCAGGCGGGCCGACGGGAACGGCTTCGTGATGGACCTCTCCAAGGCATCCCAGAGCGGGGTGTCGATCCGGCTGGCCGATGCAGCGTCGTCGATTATGACCTCGGTCTCCACGTGATCGGCCAGGTCACCGAGGGCCTCGCGAAGATGGGCGGACACCTCGTCGGTGTGTTCGCCGGGCATGGTCCGGATGTCCACGTCGATGCTTACGCGGTCGGGTATGACGTTTGTCTTGCCGGGGCCTTCGCCCACGTTGGGCGAGAAGGTGGTGTGGGTGCAGGCGTGAAGGTGACCGGCGGTCCCGGCGTGCGGGACATCGGCCAGGAACTCGTCGATCCTGTCCTCGTCCAGGAGTTGGTCGCGGGCCTCGTCAGGCAGGCCCATCGATTCGACCTGGGCCCGCCAGAGCTCGTGGAAGCGGGGCTGCGGCTTGTAATCGGCCAGCCGTTGGACCACGGCGGCCGCCTTCACCAGGGCGTTGTCGGTCCGGTACGGCATGGAGCCGTGGCCGGGGGTCCCTCGTACTGTCAGCCGCCTCCATGCCGCACCCTTCTCGGCGACGTTCACGCTTATGACGGGCGACGCATCGGTCCCCGAATGGAGCCCGCCGTTCTCGGTTAGGACGTAGTCGGCCCGTATGGCGTCGGCCTCGTTGGCGGCCATCCAGCGGGCACCGTGGGCGCTGCCGGACTCCTCGTCGGCTACGGCGAAGAAGACAAGGTCGCCTCTCGGGCGGAAGCCCCGGTCGGCCAGCGCACGGAAGACCACCGCCTGTGCGGCGGTCAGGTTCAACATGTCCACCGCGCCCCTCCCCCAGACCTCGCCGTCGACGAGTTCCCCTGCGAACGGGTCCCGACTCCAGCCGTGCGGGTTGACGGGCACCACATCCGTGTGGCCCATCAGGCAGAGCGAGGGGGCGTTCGGATCGGAACCCTCGATACGGGCCACCAGCGAGGTCCGGCCGGCCGTCGGCTCGAACCGTTGGACGTCGAGGCCCGCGCTCCCGAGGTAGGCCGCCAGCAGGTCGGCGTTGCGAACCTCCTGACCGGATTCGGGCGTTCCGTCGTTGACGCAGGCGTTGCGGATCAGGGCCTGGAGCAGTTCGACTGTCTGGTTGGTCAGGGCGTCGTCGCTGGCCATCGGCCCCTCACTGCATCTCGGCGGCGGCCGCCAGCTCGATGGCAGTCTCCTCTTCGGGGCGGAACGACCGCGTGGTGCCGATCTCAACACGGGTCAGGCGCCCGGCGAACTCGTAGGGCGCTTCGTAGGCACTGCTGATGCCAGTGGGGTTGCGTCCGATGTCCATGCCGATGGAGGAGACCATGACCGGTACGAGCGGGACGATGACATCGGCCACCTGGACGCCGTCGACCACTAGATGGGCGCGTCCGGGCCCGCGCCGAACCCGATCCTGGTGGACCTCCAGCACGCTCGAGCCGACGGGGACGGGATCCAGAGAACGCACCACCGTGTGGTTCGAGTAGGCGTTGTGGTCATATACGAGGTGCCCGTCGTCGTCTACGTAGACCACCAGGCCATTGTTCACGGTGCCGAATCCCAGGAGGACTCCGGCCTCGTCCCCGACCGGTCTCTCCACCTCGAAGCGCATGGTCCAACTGCGTGAGCCCAGGGCAGGTGCCGAGTCCATGGGGACTCGCTGGGTGGGTGGCAGGTACACGAACTGGTCTCGGGCCCGAGGGGTACCGGGGGTGGGGTGGCCTGCGAACAGGCCCCCGGAGCGGTCCATGATCGGTAGAACCTGGTAACGCTCGGCCTCCTCCCAGAACATCTCCACCATGTCCGCCAGCCGCTCAGGCTGGGTCGCTGCCAGGTCGTTGCACTCGGAGAAGTCCTCGTCCAGGTGGTACAACTCCCACACGTCGTCGTCCAGCGATGTGTCGGGCCGGTGGAAGGCCACCGCTTTCCAGCCGTCGGCCCAGATGGCGCGATGGCCGAACATCTCGAAGTACTGCCGTTCCTTCTGGGTGGGAACGGCGACGGCGTCGTTGGCGTTCTGCTTGAACGTGTAGGCGAGGCTGGTGCCCTCGATGGGCTGCTGGGCAACCCCCGCGATCTCCCCGGGAGCGGCGATCCCCAGCAGTTCGAGGAGGGTCGGCGCCAGGTCGATCACATGGTGGAACTGGGTCCGAACCTGGCCCAGCGCTGCGAGTTCGATCCCTCCAGGCCACGAGATGATGAGTGGATCGCGGATTCCGCCGGAATGGGTGTTCTGCTTGTACCGCTTGCCCGGGGTGTTGCCGACCTGGGCCCACCCCCACGGGTAGTTGGTGCTGCTGGTTCTGGTACCGATGTCCGCCAGCCGGTCCAGGGCTTCGTCCAGGGGCTGGTCGTCACCGTTGAAGTGGCGGAACGAGTCAAGCACACCTAGGGCCCGGCCCTCCTGGGAGGCCCCGTTGTCGCTGAGCGCCACGACGATGGTGTCCTCGGCGATACCCAGGTTGTCGAGGGTGTCAAGCAGGCGGCCCAGTTGCGCGTCGGTGTGGTCCAGCATGGCGGCGAACGCCTCCTGGAGGCGACAAGCCACCGCCCGCTCCTCGGCTGAGAGGTCTGCCCACGCCTCCACGCCAGGGTTGCGGGGAGCCAGTTCCGTTCCGGCCGGGATGACGCCCATTTCCAACTGACGCTCGTAGACCTGCTGGCGGGCGACGTCCCAGCCGTCGTCGAAGCGTCCCCGCCACTTCTCGAGGTAGGCGTCGGGCGCCTGGTGGGGCGCGTGGGTGGCTCCGAACGCCAAGTACAGGAAGAAGGGACGCTCGGGAACCATCGTGTGCTGGGTCCGCACCAGGTCGATGGCGCGGTCGAGGAGGTCCTCGGTGACGTGGTATCCGTCCTGAGGTGTGCGGGGCGGGTCGACGAGCCGGTTGTCCTCGTACAACTCGGGGTGGAACTGGTCGGTCTCCCCCTGCATGAACCCGTAGTAGCGGTCGAAGCCGCGCTGCAGCGGCCAGTCTCCGAATGGTCCGACGGCCGATGCCTCGCGCATGGGGGCGAGATGCCACTTGCCCACCGCCCACGTTGCGAAACCCTCGTCGCTGAGCATCTCGGCCATGGTTCCGGCCGAGCGGGCGATCCTGCCCCGCATGTTGGGAAATCCGGTGTCGAAGTTAGAGACGGCCCGCATGCCGACCGCGTGGTGGTTGCGACCGGTCAGGAGGCAGGCCCGGGTCGGCGAGCACAGCGCCGTGGTGTGGAAGTTGGTGTAGCGCAGGCCGCGTTCAGCCAGGCGGTCGTAGTTGGGGGTGTCCACCAGCCCTCCGTAGCAACTGAGGTGGGCGAAGCCGGTGTCGTCCAGGAGCACCACGACCACGTTCGGAGTACCGCTGGCCGGCAGGACGGGATCGGGCCACCAGGGGGTGGACTCGCTGGTGGCGCGACCGATGACCTGGTCGGCCTGGCTGGTGGCGGATTCGTTCATGCCCCGAGCGTGGCCCAGATCGGCTCTCCTATCGTCACCGGAGGCCAGTGCTTCAGGCCGGGCCTTCGGTCCCTGCCTCAGACAACCTGCTCGGTCCGACGGCGACCCTTCAGGCGCTCCTCCATCTCGCGGGTCCCGTCGTGCCAGGTCCCGGTCACCTTGTCGATCGGCGTCGTCGTGTTGCCGTAGTTGACCTCGAAGCAGCGGTGGTGCAACTGGTGGAACAGGTCGCCCGCAGGCACCGACCACCGGCGGACGAGGCGGACCCGCTCGAAGCCCGAGTGGGACGGGGCCGGGCCGGGCCCTTGGTACATGCCGCACGCCAGGATGACCACGGGGTGCACGGGCACGACCCACCAGAGCAGGAACACCGAGAAGTAGATGAGGTGCTCCAGCGGGTGCATCGAGATGCCGCTCCACGGACCGGGACTCACGTTCCTGTGGTGCAGTTGGTGGGCGATCCTGTATAGCGGCCTCCAGTGGAGGAGCCGGTGGTTGGCCCAGAAGTGGGCCGTCGACCAGAGCACCACGCCGAGAGTGGCCATGAGGAACACGTACGCCGGGTTCGACGCCCAGTCGGGGCGGCCGACTAGCCCGCTGGCATAGGCCCAGTGGGTGAGCGACTCGTACGCCGTCCAGAAGAACCCCCCGCTAACGAGCGTCCAGAACATGTTGTCGCGGACCTGGCTGCGCCACAGGAACCTGCGGCTCTCGACCGGCCAACGGCCGTTGAACTTGAAGTCTCGGTCCTGGCTGCGTCGCCGGTACAGCAGCAGGTGCAGCCCACCGGCAACGAGGGTGAGCAGGGCCAGGTTACGGATCCAGATCTGGAGGATCCATCCCAGCCGGAGGGTTGCCATGGACTCCTCAGAGGGCAGGAGCCACCTCCAGATCACGACCGACAGGATCAGGTAGAGGCCGACCCAGGGGTAGAGCAGGCTGCCGATGAACCACCGCACTGTGGCGACCGGCCTGGGTGGCCAGGCCCAGAGCGGCGGAATCTGGATCGGAACCGGCGGGTGGTACTCCCCGTTGGCAACACCTGCATAGGGGGTTGACTCGGCCATCACGGCCCTCCAGCGTATTCTCATGGCATCGAAGCGCTGACCCGGGGTTCCGGAGCCAACAACCCGGCAGCGCGCCGGATAGCCGTCGCGCCTCAGGCCCAGTCCAGAGTGCGCTCCACGGCTTGCGCCCACCGGATGGTGAGCCGCTGTCGCTCGTCAGCATCCATGTCGGGCTCCCAACGGCGGTCCTCCTGCCAGTTGGCCCGAATGTCGTCCAGGTCGGACCAGAACCCCTCGGCCAGGCCAGCAGCATACGCAGCACCCAGAGCCGTGGTCTCGGCCACCACCGGACGTACCACGTCCACACCCAACAGGTCAGCCTGGAACTGCATCAGCAGGTCGTTGACCACCATGCCCCCATCGACCTTCAACTCGGGAATCGCAACCCCGCTGTCGGCCAGCATGGCGTCGAGCACTTCTGCCGTCTGGAAGGCGGTTGACTCCAACGCCGCCCGGGCCAGATGCCCTCGCTCTGTGAAGCGGGTGAGGCCGACCACGACGCCGCGTGCATCGGATCGCCAGTGTGGGGCGAACAGCCCAGAGAAGGCCGGCACCAGGTAGACGTCGCCGTTGTCGTCCACCGAGCAGGCCAGTTCCTCGATCTCGTCGGATCCGGCGATCAGCCCTAGGCCGTCGCGTAGCCACTGCACGGTCGCTCCGGCCATGGCCACCGAGCCCTCCAGGGCATAGGTGGCTGGCTGTCCGGCCACCTGGACGGCCACGGTGGTCAGGAGGCCGTTGGTCGACGGCACGGTGTCGGTGCCGGTGTTCATGAGCAGGAAGCAGCCGGTGCCGTAGGTGTTCTTTGCCTCGCCCGCTGCATGGCAGCCCTGTCCGAAGAGGGCGGCCTGCTGGTCGCCGAGGATGCCGGAGATGGGCACGCCGGCCAGCGGACCGGTGCCGATACCCAACCGACCGATGGAGGGAACGATCTCGGGCAGCATCGACTCCGGAATGCCCATCTCGGCAACCAGTGCCGGCTTCCAGTCGAGCGTGCCCAGGTCCATCAGGAGGGTCCGTGAGGCGTTGGTGACGTCGCTGGCATGCCTGCCGCCGCCGGCGCCACCGGTCAGGTTCCAGAGCAGCCAGGAGTCGATGGTGCCCGCACACAGAGCACCGGCCTCGGCCCGTTCCCGCAGGCCCGCCACCTCCTCCAGCAGCCACGAGACCTTGGGCCCGGTGAAGTAGGTAGCCAGCGGAAGGCCGGTTGTGGCCCGGAACCGGTCCGGACCGGCATCGCCTGCCAGCCGGTCGACGATCCCGTCGGTCCGGGTGTCCTGCCAGACGATGGCGCGGTGGACCGGCTCGCCGGTGGCCCGGTCCCACACGACTGCGGTCTCCCGCTGGTTCGTGATGCCCACAGCCACCAGGTCGGCGGCGGTCAGGTCGGCCCCGGCCAGTGCCTCGTCGACCACAGCCAGGGTGTTCACCAGGATCTCGACGGCATCGTGCTCCACCCATCCGGGTTGGTCGAAGTGCTGGGCATGGGGGCGCTGGGCCATCGCCACGACCCGACCGGCATGGTCGAACACCATGAACCGCGTGCTGGTGGTTCCCTGGTCGATCGCCCCGACGAAGGCCATAGCCCCGGTCCTCTACCGGTCGCCCCGCGACCAGAAGGCGACGTGGCCGGGAACAGTGGCATCGCCGGTGACCTCGTCTGGAAGCGGCTCCCCCACCCCCACCCGAAGTGGGATCAACCCGGCCCAGACGTCGGCATCCATATCCACCTCGTCGTCGATGGGCGGCCCGGTACGGACCTTCATCGAGCACTCGTCCAGAGGAAGGGACAGCACCAGGGTGCCCGCCACCTCCTTCTCCGTGGGCGGGCGGATCTGAGCCGTACGGCCGGGAACCGCGTGCTCCACCAGGCGGTCCAGTGCCGCCACCTTCTCGGCATGATCGGTGATCTCGGTGGCAGCGCCCATGACCACCACCGAGCGGTAGTTCATGGAGTGGTGGAATCCGGAACGGGCCAGCACCAGGGCGTCTACCAGCGTCATGGTGACGCAGACCTGTACGCCGGCCCTCCCTGCACGCAGCAGGCGACTGGCCGGCGATCCGTGGAGGAGCAGGCGGTCGCCGTGGCGTGCGTGCAGCATGGGTATGACAACCGGATGTGCGGCTTCGCCTTCACCGGCGACAATCCCCACGTGGGCGAATACCGCTTCGTCGATCACCGATTGGATCGCCGTCTTGTCGGTGACAGAGCGATCCGGCTTCCGCCGCAAGGTCGTCCTGTCAGCCATCACACCTCCGTTGGGTCCCACGTTGGCTACAAGCCCGTCAGGGCAGGAGTGTCCCACGCACGACGGTCACGGCGCGGCCGGTGATGCGCACACGGTCACCGACCAGCTCGACCTCCAGTTCGCCGCCCCTCTGGGACGCCTGCTCGGCCCGGAACGCAGCACTACCCAACCGGGGTACCCACCAGACGGCCAGCGTGGTGTGGGCGGAACCGGTCACCGGGTCCTCTGGTATGGCCACGTTCGGGGCGAACACCCGGGACACCACGTCGAAGCCCTCTCGCTCGTTGCGCGCTGTCAGGATCACCCCTCGTTCTGCCAGGGCTGACACTGCTCCCAGGTCGGGAATGCAGGAGCGCACGTCGGCGTCTGCACCGGCTTCCAGGAGGAGGTCGGTGCGCCCGTACGCAGCGGCCAACACCTCGACGCCAAGGGCTGCGCCCATCTCCGCTGTCACATCGACCGGAACCAGTTCGTCGACTGGAAAGTCGAGGGTGATGTCCCCATTTTCTCCTACGGTCGCCGACAGTCGGCCGGACCGCGTGTGGAAGCCCATGGTGTCAGTCGAACCGTGCTCCGTGGCCAGAACGTGTGCGGTGGCCAACGTGGCATGCCCACACAGGTCAACCTCGGACCCCGGGGTGAACCAGCGGAGTTCCCACTCCCCCGCTACCGCCGTCGACGGATGGCAGAAGGCGGTCTCCGAGAGGTTCATCTCCCGGGCGACGTCCTGCATCCACTCCTCCTCTGCCGGTGCGTTCAGAATGCAGACGGCGGCCGGGTTGCCCCTGAAGGGCCGGTCGGTGAAGGCATCGACCTGGACGAACTCGTTTGGCATGTCTTGGAACCCGGTCAGGCAGATCGGATTGAAGCGGCGAGGTTATCGACGTTGGGACGCACCAAGAGGGTGTAGGTGTCCGCTATCGACACCTCCCGGTGGGCCCGTTGCGCCTCCAGGCGGGACGGGTCGGCCACCACGGCCATGAACGCCGCCCGGCTGGGAAAGAGGTTGAAGCGCACCTGGTCCCAGCGTCGACCGTCTCCGATGATGGTCCCCTCGACTCCGAACCAGCCTGAGATCCGGGCCCCGTGTGCCGACGCCACAGCGAACGCCGTCGTCTGGTAGGCGGCCATGTCGGCCTCTGCGTCGCCCTCGGCGAACCGCAGCACGTGGATCACCATCAGAGGGCCGTCCCCGTCGCTGGGCGGGTATTCGACGTCATCCCAGGCGACCTCCCCGAGGTGGCCGGCCGGTGGATCGACCGGCAGGCAGCCGGCCACGATCGTTTCGGCCATACCGGCCTCCTTGTGCAGGTGCTTCTCACGGAAGTCTTCTCGCTGCTGCATCTCGATGAACGACCGCCGGGTCGGGTACCGAACCACAGCGACCCGGTCCCACACAGGTGAGTCGCCAAGGAGTTGCTCAGCTACGTCTCCCATGAACACGACGCTGGCGCCTATGTCGTGCAGTATGTCGATGGGCGAGTATCGCTCGTCGGCCTCCCTGCCGGTCACGCCGGTCACACCGGTCACACCGGAGCCTGGCCCGGTGTCGGACACCTCCCGGTACACGGCTTCGGCCCGGTAGCGCATCAGGTTGACCATCCAGATGGGACCGTCCCGGTCCGGCGGTGTCGTCGCCAGGCG
>Ga0208131_1000031_pt1 | contig 39429 bp, 27 predicted proteins | sample ETNtaG_14_FD_185781 | JGI IMG/M metagenome (GOLD analysis project Ga0208131, IMG submission 185781) | Marine microbial and viral communities from oxygen minimum zone, Eastern Pacific Ocean - ETNP201406SV73 (SPAdes) (version 2) | ecosystem: Environmental > Aquatic > Marine > Oceanic ...
GGGGGTCTGCCGCGTCCGGACCCACGGCCGTTCCGGCGGGGATCTTCCAGGATGGGGGAGCGGCCTTTGCTGGGCGGGTGGCCGTTCGCCGGCCGGTGGTATCCGTTCCACAGGACGGGTCCTGTGTCAAGATAATGGATATTATCATTCATTGAATGGCGTTCCGGGAGGATCGTGGCCTACAGGACCCTGCCAAAGGCCGATGAGATGCCTCCCGTGTACCACGAGTGGCTGCACTGGCTGCCCCTCTACGAGGACAAGCCCGAGCACACCGTCCGTGCCTACGGCCAGGGTGTCCGGCGGGTCGTCTCCTACATGGACGTCGGGGCCGGAGGCTTCGGGCCCGACAGCCTGGACCAGGCCGGCCTCACGGACACCGTCAGGTTGATGCGGTCCGATCCGGAGGTCTCCAGGGCCACGCTGAACCAGACCCTGGCGGCCCTCAAGTCGTTCTTCGACTTCTGCATCGCAGACCGGCTCGTCGCCCAGGTGCCGGACATAGCCAGGATCCGGAAGGTGGCACGGCTGGACGTCCCACAGGTCGACCCCGAGTACTACCGCCCGACGGAGGTCCGGGAGCTCTACGCCGAGGCCTCCAGTCGAGATAACGTCGGGGGTCGGGTGCGCTGGGCCAGCAGGGACCTCGCCATGTGCTCGTTCCTGGCCGTGCTGGGCCTCAGGGCCGCCGAGCTGGCTGCAGCCGACCGGGGCTGGTTGACCAGGGAACGGCTCGTGGACGCCGAGGACCGGGCCAACTGGATGCTCCACGTGGTCGGCAAGGGCCGCCGCATCCGCCGCCTTCCCCTCTCGGACGAACTGGTCGAGGCCACGAAGCGTTGGCAGGAGGAGCGAACCAGCCGATTCGGTCCATCGGGTGCCGACGACCCCATGTTCGTCACCAACGACGGAGACAGGTTCAACTACGGCCGCCTCCGCTACTGGCTTCGCCTTCTGAACCGGGAGGCCGGCCTACGGGATCGTTCGTTGCACGCCCTCCGGCATACGGCCGGCGTGCAGTTGGCAGCGGATGCCGTGCCGATGAACGTGATCCAGAGCCTCCTGGGCCACGCCACGATCAAGACCACCGGCATCTACACCGAACTTGCCGGCGGAGAACTCGTCGGAGTGCTGAACCGGTCCGGAGCCAACACGCTTCTGGGCGAGGCCCTCGAGCAGGCCGACCGGTGAGCAGCACCAGGGCCCGCCTCCTGGTGGCGACCCCCGAGCTGGTGGACCCCAACTTCCACCGGTCCGTCGTGCTGGTCCTGGAGCACAACGACGACGGTGCCCTGGGCGTGGTCCTGAACCGGCCACGCCTCGTCGGTGGTGCCGAGGTCGTCCCGCAGTGGGCGGACCGCCTCGCCTTCCCGTCGAGGCTTCACAGCGGTGGGCCGGTCTCGGAGGACTCGGTCATCGGGCTGGCGCTCGGGCCGGCCGGTGGGATCGACGGCCTGAGCCCCCTCCTGGGCCAGCTCGGCGTCGTGGACCTGCACCGCAGCCCGGAGGACCTACCCGGGGTGGAACCGGTCAGGTTGTTCGCCGGCTACTCGGGGTGGTCGGCGGGCCAACTCGACGCCGAACTGGTGGCCGGCGGCTGGGTCGTGGTGGATGCGATCCCGGAGGATGCCCTCTCCACCGAGCCGGAAGGGCTCTGGAGTGTCGTCCTGGCCCGCCAGCCGGGCCTCCTGGGCCACCTGTCCGGGTATCCGGACGATCCATCGGCAAACTGACCGGGGACGCTCAGGCCCGGACCTCCACCGGGGTCCCCAGGGGCAGCCGGGCGAGCCGTTCCACCACGTCCTCGTGGACCCGAATACAGCCGAGCGAGACCCGGGTTCCCAGGACCGAGGGATCGTTGGTGCCGTGTATCGCCACGGCGGGGTCGCCACCCTCGACAACATCGAGGACCTCGGAGAATCCCGATGTACCCAGGATCCAGGAGCCGAAGAGGGTGTCGGGATCCTCCTGGGCCTGGATTTCGTTCAGGAAGTAGTTGCCGGGTGGTGTCGGCGTCTCGTCGGTTCCCAGGCCGATCGCCCCCTCGGCGACGAGCACGCCGTCCTCCCAGGCCCAGAGACGCATCTCGGAGAGGTCCACCATTATCCGTGCGTCGTGGGTGGAGAGGATCACGTCCGAGAGGTGCACCCATGCGGTGGAGCCGTTGGGCCGCACCGGTATGTCGACCAGTAGCCAGTCATCCTGCTGGTCCAGCACCAGGACCACCCTGTCCCCCTCGTACGGGCCGGGATTGGACAGCGACCACCAGACCTCGGCGTCGACCGGCGATCGGTATGTGTCCATCCATTCACCGACCGCCCGGGCGACCGTGAAGCTGTGATCCGGTGGCATCGTCGTGGGTGAGGCCACGGCGTCGGTCGTACCGATGGCCACTCCGGCAGTGGTCGTCGAGGACTCCGCCCCGGGGATCGTCGTGGGGCTGGAAGCCTCGGTTGTCGACCCGGTTGCGACGCTGGTGGTCGGCGCCCGAGTGGCGGCAGGAGCAACGGTGCCGATGCGCACCATGGCCGCGCGGTCGTCCGGCGGAGGGGATTCCGGCGGGCTGCAGGCGGTGGTGGCCGCCATCAGGACCGCAACCAGCAGGACAGGGGTGCGGATCAGGGCTCTGCGCGCCATTCAGGCCACCGGCGCTGGTCTCAACGTCACCTGGCCGGAGGGCGACGGTGTCAGGAGCGGGGGCCAGAAGACAGGCAGGGGGGACGGGAGCACTCCCCCGCGTTCCAGGAGTGCGACCAGCACGCCGGACAGCGCCCTGGTGTCGTCGAGCGCCTGGTGTGCGTCGACGAGCGGAACGCCCAGCGCTTCGGTCAGACGGGCGAGGCGCCCCGGGTAGCCGAGCTGACGTGCCATCTGGAGGGTGTCCACGGCGGTCAGGTCCAACGGTCCGAGACCGGCCCGTTCCCATTCAGCCCGTAGGAAGCCCACGTCGAAACCGGCGTTGTGGGCCACTGGAACGCAGCCGGACAACTCGTGGGCGAGGTCGCCGGCGATGGCGACGAAACCCGGTGCGGCCTCCAGCCATGGACGCCTGATGCCGTGGATGTCGATACGGCCGAGGTCGGTGTCCCCGGCATCGACCAGGGTGGTCCACTCCCCCATCACCGTTCCGTCGTCCCGAATACGCACCACCGCCACCTCGATGACCCGTCCGCCGTCCGGATCCAACCCGGTCGTCTCCACGTCGAAGCAGGCGAAGGTGGGCACGTGCCGACGGTAGCCGCCGGGTGCGACCCTCGGGATGTCCCGGTCCTACGCTCCGCCGATGGATCACACGCCGCTGGCGGCCCTGGATGCCGTGGAGCGCGAGCAGCTCCAGAGGCGGACGCTGCGAACCCTCATGGGAGGCCTCATCCCCGCCGGGGCGGGAATGAGCGGTGCCTACAGTGCCGCGGCCATCCTCGGTGAGGAGCTCTCGGGCAGCGCCACGCTCGGAGGCCTGGCGGCTGCCGGAATGACCGCCGGATCGGCGGTGGCCGCCATTCCCCTGGCCAGGCTCATGGCCGCCCAGGGTCGCCGGCCGGGTATAGCTGTCGGATACCTGCTGGGCATGGGTGGTGCGACGGCCTGCGTACTGGCCGCCATCAGTGGCTGGTACCTGCTCCTCGTGCCCGGGATGGCCGGCATCGGGATCGGACAGGCCGCCAGCCTGGCGGCCAGGTTCGCCGCCGCCGACATGGCCCAGGAGGCCGGGCGCGCAATCGGAACACTCGTGTGGGCCTCCACGGTCGGCTCCGTCCTCGGGCCGATGCTCGGCTTCGGTCCGGCCAAGTCAGCGGCCCGTTTCGTCGGCCTGCCGGAACTGGCTGGGCCCTACCTCCTCTCGGTCTGCCTGTTCGCCGCTGCCGCCTTCGTGGTGCTGAGGTACCTACGTCCCGATCCGCTGGTGATGTCCGGTGGTGTCGGAAGGGAAATCGAACGGCCGCGCCTGCGGAGCTTCGTCCGGCCTCTGGCCACGACGCCGGGTGGCCGCCTCGCCGTGGGTTCAATGGTGGCCGGCCACGTCGTCATGGTCGGGGTGATGACCATGACACCCCTGCACCTCCGGAGCGGTGGTCATGCACTGGAGGTCGTCGGCTTCGTCATCTCACTTCACATCATCGGGATGTACGCTTTCTCACCGCTGGTGGGCATGGCAGCGGACCGCCTGGGCACCAGGACCGTCATCGCAACAGGAGGAGTCCTTCTGGCGCTGGGTGCCGCCTTGGCCTCGGGAGCGGAGGCCACCGACTCCCGAGGGGTGTACCTGGGCCTCTTCCTCATCGGGCTGGGATGGAGTTGCGGTCTCGTGGCCGGGTCGACCCTGCTGGTGCGCACCTTCGACGGGCCGCACCGCGTGGGGATACAGGGCCTGGCCGACCTCTGCATGACCACTGCCGGAGGGCTCGCCGGGATCGGATCGGGCTTCATGGTGGCCGTGACCGGATACCAGAACCTGGCCCGCCTCGGTGTGCTGGTGGGCCTCCTGCCCACGCTGGTAGTGGTCGCCACAGTCCTATCCGGGCGGAGGGACGGCCGTCCCCAGCCAGCCTGAGTCCGGGCACCACTCCAGCCCTCCTTCGCCGAGGAAACTGCTCGGGGGCTACCATCACCGCCTCGGACAGGAGGGGGAACCATGCCGGGACCGCTGCACGGATACCGGATCATCGACCTGTCCCAGATCGTCAGCGGGCCCATGGCCACCATGCTGCTCTCCGACCAGGGAGCGGACGTCCTGAAGGTCGAGCCAGTGGATGGCCAGGACGTCCTACGCCGGCCCACCTTCGCGAGGGGAGGCTTCTCGGCGTTCTTCCTGAACAACAACCGCGGAAAGCGTTCCCTCGCCGTCGACCTGCACCGGGCAGAGGGGCGGCGGGTCATCCTCGACCTCGTGGCGACCGCGGACGTGTTCGTCCAGAACTTCCGGCCCGGCGTCTGCGACAGGATGGGAATCGGCTACGCCGACCTGCGGGCGGTCAACCCGGACCTGGTCTACGTGTCGATCAGCGGATTCGGTCCGACCGGCCCGTATGCCGACAGGCCGATCCTGGACCCGGTCATCCAGGGACTCACCGGGATGGTCGCGTACCAGGTGAACCCGGACATCCCCTTCCCCGACCTTGTCCGCAACATCGTCTCCGACAAGTCCACGGCCCTCACGGTCGCCCAGGCGGTCACCGCCGCCCTGTTGGCACGCGAGAGGGGTGCCGGCGGCCAGCACGTGGAGGTACCGATGCTGGATGCCACCCTGTTCTTCTTCTGGTCCGATGCGATGGTCGACCACACCATGGTCGGTGACGGTGTCACCCCGGGCCTGACCCTGGCGGAGGTGTACCGGCTGACGGAGTGCCTGGACGGCAAGATCGTCTACTTCGCTGCCTCCACGGCCCACATCCACGGTGTGAGCCGGGCCGTCGGACATCCCGAGTGGTGCGAAGACCCCCGCTACGACCTGGCCGGCTTCACCGAGGACCCCCAGAACCTCCTCGACTACGGCCAGATGACGGCTGAGGCCTTCGCCTCGATGACCGTCGCCGACGCCCTCGCCGGACTGCTCGAGGGAGATGTCCCCAGCGGACCGATCCTGGAGAAGGCGGAGGTCCTGGGCGACCCGCAGGTGCTGCACAACGGATCGGTGGTGACCTGGGAACATCCGGAAGCCGGTACCGTCCGCCAGGCCCGGCCCTCCGCCAGGTTCTCCGAGACGCCCGCCGAGATGCGGCTCAGCGCCTCGGCCAAGGGGCAGGACTCCGATGACGTCCTGCGGGGCATCGGGCGGACCGATGAGGAGATCGCAGCCCTTCGCTCCGGGGGGATCGTGGCCTGATCCACTGGTTAGCGTCAGGCCATGACCTTGATTCCGGAAAGCCACCGAGACCTGTTCGACCTGCCAGCAGTCTGGCACGTGGCCACCATCGGGCCCTCGGGCGAGCCCCAGGTGTCGCCCGTCTGGGCAGACTTCGACGGCACCCACATCCGGTTCCCCCACCTGGAGGGCCGACAGAAGTGGCGCAACCTGTGCGCCGACGACCGGGTCGCCATGTCGGCCACGGATCCGTCGGACACGGAGCGGTACCTGGAGGTACGGGGGCGGGTCGTCGCCTTCGAGCACGACGGAGCCCTCGAGATGCTGGATTCGCAGGCTCGCAAGTACCGTGGCGAGGAGTCCTTCCCCCGTGACCACGCCGAGCCGTTGGAGAAGCGGATCAGCGTCGTGGTCGAACCGCTGCACTGCACGACGATGGGATGACGACACTGCCGGTCTGGAATCGACCAGCCCGATGACCGGGGCGTACGGAGCGCCACCGTCCCCGGATCAGAAGCGGAAATAGATGAACGGGGCGACGCCGTCCGGGCCAAGGGCATCGAAGGCCAGGATGGCAAGCGTGATCGCCGCTGCCTGGACCACCAGCGGTAGCCGTCCAGCGCCCTCCCAGAGAACGTCCAGACGACCGGGCCTGACCACCTGCGTCAGAGCACCCAGGAGGAGTAGCAGGACCACCCCGCCGGACAGGCCGGGACTCGATGCCCAGGACCCACCGAGGGCTGCGAACATCTCCAGCGCACGCTCCACGTCGACCGAACGGAAGAACACCCAGGCGGCACAGACAAGGTGGAAGGTCACCAGGGACCTGGCAACACGGGCAACCCGGCCGGGATTGTCGGAGAGCCACCGTTCCGTGAGCCAACGCTCGATGACCAGGCCGACTCCGTGGACTAGTCCCCAGAGGACGAAGGTCCAACCGGCTCCATGCCAGAGCCCGCCCAGGAGCATGGTGGCCAGCAGGTTGCGCGCCGTCCGGGCCCTCCCCCGCCGGTTGCCTCCGAGGCCGATGTACAGGTAGTCACGCAACCAGGAGGAGAGGCTGATGTGCCAGCGCCTCCAGAAGTCGCTGAGGCTCAGCGCACGGTAGGGCTGGTCGAAGTTCACCGGGAAGCGGAATCCCAGCAGCAGGGCGATCCCGATGGCGATGTCGCTGTAGCCGCTGAAGTCCCCGTAGATCTGGAGCGCGTACCCGTAGATGGCCAGCAGGGTCTCGAGGCCTGTGGCACCGCCGGGATCGGCGAACACGCCGTCCACGAGGCTGGTCGCCAGGACGTCGGCCAGGACCATCTTCTTGAAGAGGCCACCCAGGATCAGGCGAACGGCGCGTGTCGTGTCGATGGGTGAGCGGTCGTCTGTGGCCAACTGGGCGAGGAAGTCCCTGGCCCGAACGATCGGACCGGCCACCAGTTGCGGGAAGAACCCCACGAAGAGGGCGAAGTCCAGGAGGCTGTCCGTCGGTTCCAGGACCCGACGGTGCACGTCGATGGAATATGACATCGTCTGGAACGTGTAGAAGCTGATGCCGACCGGGAGGATTATTCCCAACGGCCCAGCCGAGACCTCCATGCCCAGGTCGCCGAGCATCCCCACGAACGAATCCACGAAGAAGTCCGCGTACTTGAAGAACCCGAGCATCGAGAGGTTCGTGCCGAGGCTGATCCACAGGTAGAGGCGACGCCGGCCCGGATCCCCGGAGGCGTGGATGGCGCGACCAGCCAGGAAGTCCACGATGGTCGAGACCCAGATCAGGGACAGGAACCGCCAGTCCCACCAGCCGTAGAAGGCGTAGCTGGCCAGCAGCATCGTCGCCTTCCACGCCGTCGGGCGATGCAGCAGCACCGTGTGTACCGCCAGCACGAGGGTCATGAAGACGGCGAAGGTGATGGTGGGGAACAGCATGGGCGTCGATGAGTCTGCCACCGGAGGCTCCCCTGCCCGGGCTGTGCCGGGTCGACCGGTACGATTCGGCCGCCATGTCCGATGACCGGCGCCGCCCGGCGAACCAACCAGCCCTGCCCCAGGGGGACCTCCACGAGCTGGTCTCCGGCTCGGGCATCCGACGGGTCCACGTGCTGGCCTGGAGGGACCTGGACGACCCGGAGGCCGGCGGTTCCGAACTCCACGCCCATGAGGTGCTGAAGCGTTGGGCAGCAGCCGGGCTGGAGGTGCTGCTGCGAACCTCGGCGGTGGCGGGCCTGCCCGAACGGGTGGTCCGCGACGGCTACGAGGTGGTCAGGAGGTCGGGTAGGTACCGGGTCTTTCCCGCGAGCGCCATGGACGAGTTGCTCCGTCGGCACGGGCGACGAGACGCCCTCGTGGAGATCTGGAACGGCGTGCCCTTCCTCACGCCGATCTGGGGCCGGGGCCCGCGCACGGCGATCCAGCACCACGACCACACAGCTATGTGGCCGCTGGTCCTCTCCCCCACGCTCGCCCGGTTGGGATCCCTCCTGGAACGGAGACTGGCCCCACCGTTCTACCGGTCCACGCCCGTGGTGACCCTCTCCCCCTCCTCGGCCGAGGGCCTGGCTGTCGGGCTGGGCCACCGTCGCCAGTCGATCCACGTCGTGGAGCCGGGGATCGATCGTCGTTACCGGCCGGGGGGCGGTCCTGAGCAGCCGCCGCTGGTCCTCAGCGTGGGCCGCCTCATGACATCCAAGCGCGTCGACCTCCTGCTGCGGAGCGTGGCCGAGGCACGCCTGAGCATCGGAGACCTCCGGCTCGAGGTGATCGGTGAAGGCCCTGAGGAGGGTGCGTTGCGCGCACTGGCAGCGGACCTCGGCATCGGCGCTTCGGTTGCATTCCGGGGCAGGGTCACTGACGGCCAGTTGGCGGAGGCATACCGACGTGCCACCGTCGTGGCCAGCGCATCGATGAGCGAGGGCTGGGGCATGACCATCACCGAGGCAGCCGCCTGCGGGACCCCAGCGGTCGTCACCGACATCGCAGGGCACCGCGACGCCGTTCTGGACGACCTGTCGGGCCTGCTGGTGGCCGATCCATCGGACCTCGCTGCCGGACTGGTGGCTGTCGCCGGTGATCCGGCCCGGCGGGCCGACCTCTCTGCCGGAGCCATCGCCTTCGCCTCCCGCTTCGACTGGGACCGCACCGCCACCGAGGCCTTCCGGGTGCTCGCATCCACGGTGCCGGGCTGATGGGGACCAGCACCGGAGTGCTCGGCCGCGACCGTGTGCAGGCCCTGGTGCTGGCGGCGGTGGCATACCTGCCCCTCCTGGCCAACGACGTGGGCCGGGTGGCCGCCGACACCAAGGCCTACCTGTACCTGGACCCCGGACGACTCCTGGCCCGGGCTCCCTACATGTGGCAGCCGGAGGTGGCGATGGGGACCGTCACACACCAGAACATCGGCTACCTCTGGCCGGTGGGACCGTTCTTCTGGGTGGGCGAGGCCATGGGCCTGCCCGACTGGATCACGCAGCGGCTCTGGTTGGGTTCGGTGCTGCTGGCAGCCGGCCTCGGTATGCGCTGGTTCCTACGGACGCTCGGCTGGCGGGGCGCTGCGCTGCTGGCATCGGCGCTGGCCTACATGCTCAGCCCCTACCTCCTCAACTACGTGGACCGGCACTCGGTCATCCTGCTTCCGTGGGCCGGCCTGCCATGGCTGATGGGCCTCACGGTGAGGGCGCTCCGTACTCCGGGCTGGCGCCACGCGGCGATCTTCGGCCTCGTCACCCTGACGGTCGGCGGTGTGAACGCCAGCTCACTGCTGCTGGTCGGCATCGGGCCGGTCGCCTGGCTGGCATGGTGTGCCCTGGAGGGTTCCGCCCCGTTGAGGCGGGTCGTCGGAACCGCTGCACGGATCGGCGTGGCGTTCGCCGCCACCGGCATCTGGTGGATGGTCGGCCTCGCCATCCAGGCCCGGTACGGGCTCCCGACGTTGCACCTCACGGAGAACTACAAGGTCATATCGGATGCCGCCACCGCACCCGAGCTCTTCAGGGGCCTCGGCTACTGGTACTTCTACGGACAGGGGCGCCTGGGGGCGTGGATCGAGCCGGCCACCTCCTACACGCGGTGGGCCCTTCCCCTCTCCTTCGCCCTTCCGCTCCTGGCCCTCCTGGTGGCGGCGGTCGTGCGCTTCCGGCACCGTGGCCACGCCCTGATGCTGATCGTGCTCGGTCTGCTGGTCGGCATCGGAGCCCACCCATACGACGGACCCTCGCCACTGGGACGCCTCTTCCGGGAGCTGACCCTGACGGATGCGGGCCTCGCCCTTCGGAGCACCCCCAGGGCACTCCCCCTGTCCATCCTCGGCATCTCGATGCTCCTGGGAGCCGGCGTCGGCGCAGTGGGACGATGGCGTCCACGTTGGGAGCAGCCCGTCGCGGCACTGCTCTGCATCCTGGCCGTAGCCAACCTCTCGCCGCTCTGGCAGGGAGAGATGCTGGGCAGCCTCGTCCAGAGGCCAGAGGGTGTTCCCGGCTACTGGCACGATGCCGCCGTACACCTGGACGCCAACGGCTCCGGTACCCGCGTCCTGGAGCTACCCGGGTCCGACTTCGCCGCATACCGGTGGGGCAACTCAGGTGATCCGGTCCTCCCGGGCCTCATGGACCGCCCCTATGTGGCACGCGAGCTGATCCCCCAGGGTTCCCCCGCCTCGGCGGCCCTCCTGGTGGCGCTGGACACCGAGGTCCAGGAGGGCAGGCTGGATTCCGACGGCCTCGCCCCACTGGCCCGCCTGATGGGGGTGGGTGACGTGGTGCTGCGGTCCGACCTCCAGTTCGAACGCTTCCGCACGCCCCGCCCGGATGACCTCTGGGCGGAACTGCGCGACGCTCCGGGCTTCGGACCTCCGGTTCCCTTTGGAACCCCCGCACCCAACGTGGCCGGTCCGGAGAGGCCGTTGTTGGACCAGCACACCCTCTCGAGGCCGATCGACCTACCGCATCCGGCCCCGGCCATCGTCCTTCCGGTGCTGGATGCAGAGCCGATCCTGAGGATTGCCGACCCCACCAGGAGCATCGTGGTCTCCGGTGATGCCGACGGTGTCGTAGCCGCCGCCGGTGAGGGCCTCCTGGAGCCCGGCAGGCCCGTCCTGTTCAGTGCCACCATCCTGGACGACCCCGAGCTGCTGGCAACCTCGCTGGGTCCCGACGCCCGTCTGGTCCTGACCGACACGAACCGCCTGCAGGGACGGCGCTGGGGCACGATCAGGGAGACGACCGGCTACACGCAGCGCTGGGACGAGGAGTCGGTCGGAGGCGACCTCTCGGACCAGCGACTCGACGTGCTGCCCGCACGGCCCGGGACGCTCACCGTGTCACGCCAGACCGGCATCCGGGTCGACGCATCCGGCTACGGCAACCCGGTGACCTTCACAGCGGGTGATCGACCGTTCCACGCGGTCGACGGCCTTCCGGATACGGCCTGGACGGTCGGGGCGTTCGATGACGTCGTCGGAGAGAACCTCACCCTCACCCTGGACAGACCGGCGCCAATCGACAGCCTGACCCTCCTGCAGGCCCGCTCCCGGGGACAGAACCGGTGGATCACCGACCTGCGGATCCTCCTTGACGACCGGGTCCTGGACGTGGTCCTCGGCGATGCATCACGCACTTCGCCGGGACAGGTCATCGGCCTCTCCGGAGCCGACGTCAGTGTCGTGGTCCTCGAAGTCCGAGGCACCGACGTCGGCCGACTGGACCACTACGCGGGCATGACGGGTGTCGGCTTCGCCGAGGTGCGCCTCGACGGAGTGGTCGCTGACGAGACGATCCTGCTCCCCACCGACCTCACGGGCATCCTGGGCGACGACACCGGAGCGGAGGTGGTGGTCCTCCTGACCAGGCGGCGCTCGGACCCACGTGACCCAATTCGCTCAGAGCCCGAACGGGCCATGGACCGCACGATCAACCTGCCGTGGACCCGGAGCTTCGAACTGCGTGGCGAGGCCCGCTGGTCCGCCCACGCCGCCGACGGCTTCCTGGACGACCCCGGAGCGGTGGCCGTGAGGGCCACCGCCAGCCTCGCCGGAGACCTCCGATCCAGGGGACGCTCCGCCTTCGACGACGACCCCGCCACTGCCTGGCAGCCACCCATCGGTCCCCAGGATGGGCAGGCGGTGACGATCACGCACCCAGAGCCACGCCCCTTCAGGAACCTGACCCTCACCTACCGGGCCGACGGGCTGCATTCAGCGCCGAGCCTCGTCACGGTCCTGGTCGACGGCACTGCCATCGGAAGCTCCACGCTTCCCGGAACGCTTCGTGGCCCCGGGGGCCTCGTGAGCTTCGACCTCGACGTGCCGGATGACAGCGGTCTCTCGCTGACGCTGCGGATCGACGAGGTGGTCGAGCGGCGCACCATGAACTGGTATTCCGGCCTTCCCGATGTGCTACCGGTGGCCATCGTGGACGTTTCCGACGGGTTCGACTTCCCGGAACGTGCGGAGCGGATCGACACGGGTTGCCGCTCAGACCTGCTCCTGATGGACGACCGACCCGTGCCGGTCCGCATCACCGGCTCCACGGCTGATGCCTTCGCCAGACGACCCCTCACCGTCACGGCATGCGGTCCAGCCCTCACCCTGGTCCCGGGCGAGCACAGGCTCGTATCCGCTGCCGGCGCCGACACGGCGTTCGACCTGGATCGCCTGGTGCTCACCTCAGCGTCCAGGAACGGGGTGGGAACCATGGACGCCCCAGCCGCCACGGCCTCGCTGAGAGTCCTGAAGATGGCCCGGACCGAGATCCACCTCGAGGTCGTGGACGCCACAGCGCCCTACTGGCTGATCCTCGGCCAGAGCCTCAGCTCCGGATGGCGCCTCCGTGACGGTCCCGGGCAGGACCAGGGTCCACCCCGACTGGTCGACGGCTTCGCCAATGGCTGGCTGGTCACGCCGGCTGCCGCAGGAGACTCCACGTTCCGCCTCGTCTGGGAGCCGCAGCGGACCGTCTGGATGGGCCTGCTTGCCTCCATGATGGCCGCCCTGACCTGCTTCCTGGTTGCCATCCGGGGGGTCGGTGACCTCGGGCCGGTAGCTCCGGGCCAGGCCGCGTTCGAGGATCCCCGCAGGCGACAACGGGTCCTGTCGGACGGCCGAGCCGCCCTCGTAGGCGTACTGGTGGCGGTCTTCTCCGTCGTGAACCTGCCGTCCTGGCACCTGGCGGGTCCACTCATCGGCCTCGTTGTCGCCGCCGCCCTGGGCGGCCGTACCCCGCGGCGGACCACGACCGTGCTGGCCGTGCTGGCCATGGGGTCCGCCACCGCCCTCATCGCCATCGAGCAGATTCGCTTCCGCCACCCGAGGGACTTCGTCTGGCCGCTCTTCTTCGAGGACTACCACGTACTGGGCGTGCTGGCCGTCCTCTGCCTAGCCGCCGGAGCCGTCCAGGCCCTCGTGGAGCGGCGGGCGGCCTGACCCCGGGGATCAGCCGAGTGGGGTGTTCGCCCCCGTCCACAACCAGGTCACCACCGAAGCGCCGACGGCCGCTATCGGGACGCCGACCACCCCCACGACGGCGAAGCGTGGTCCCAGGCGTCGTGCCGGACCGACCAGGGCCCTTGGCGACCATGCGATGAACGCCAGAACCGCCAGCGGGACCGAGTACCTGGCCATCTGAAGGCCGATGTGGTCGTAGTCCGGCCGATCGGTGAAGTAGACGAAGCTGGCCGCGTAGATGGCGACGATCAGCCCCGCCACCCCCATGGCGATGGTGACCCGACGTACCCCCGAGAGGCGTTCCATGTCATCACCGTCCAGGATCAGGAGGGACACGGCCAGGATGGCCACGAAGGCCCAGGGCACCATCGAGGCCATGTCCGCCTCCCAGAACCCCAGCTGGCGGAACCAGCCCTGCACATAGAAGCGGTACTCCGTGATCCACGTGTCCACGGTGGCCCACAGGAAACCCGGCACATCGCCCAGGAGGTGGTCCATCTGGAGTTCCGGGTCGTAGTCGATCCTGCCGGTCATCGTGGTCGTCACCGCCTGGTAGTTGTCACCGGAGTTGGCGACGGTGGCGATCAGGCCCACGAGGAGCGCCGCCCCGGCGACGCAGGCCGCACGGATCCGGGCAGCCGTCCGATGCAGCACCGCAGAGGCGACGAAGAGGCCGAGTACCAGGAAATAGGGAGGCTTGGCGAGCGCCAGCAACCCGGTGGACAGCATGAGAGCCGGAAGTGGCACGTCCTCTCCGCCCTCGACCCGGGTCCACATGGCAACCGTCAACAGGACCGCGGCGATCGTCAACCCATCAGGCGAGATCGATGCCGCCAACGCAAGGTTCAACGGAATGGTCGCCGCTACCGCCAGCGACCAACGGAAGGCCGCAGTTGTGCGTACCGCCCACGCCGCCAACAGCATGTAGGCGCCCAGCGAGGCGAGGCGGCCCGCCCAGAGCACCACGACGCCGGGCGCACCCAGAGCCACCGGCAACAAGGATCCCAACGCCGCAGGGAGGTAGCCGATCGGACTGGAGGCGGTCGTCGGCCGGGTGTCCACGAACACGGTGCGATCATCGGGGCGATGCCCCAGCAGTGCCCTGACGGAGGTGGGCGTCCAGGGCGGGCGACCTGCCTGATGGTTGAGGATGATCTCGTCGGTGGCCTCCTGGTAGGCCGCCGGTATGACCGACCCCACCCCCTCGGGCATCGGGTGTGGCTCGAGGTTCCCCTGTGCCATGTCGACGACACGGGCGAAGTGGGTGAACTCGTCGTAGGCAGTCCACGCCGGTGACAACAGGGCGATCAGGAGGCCGAGGGGCAACCCGACCGAAAGGAGCAGGCGCTGCGGCGTCACCGCACAAGATTAGCGAGGACACCCCGTGGGGCACGCCGTCGGATCTGGAGCCACTACCTCCTTGAACCCGGAACCGCCGTCTGCGCCCCTTCCCGGGCCCGATCCGATGGGTGGACCGGGCCCGGGATATGTTCCCCGGGATGGGTGGCCCAGACGTGCTGATGGTGCATGGGTTCGGTACCTCCTTCGCCGCCACATGGCTGGGCAACGGCTGGGTGGACCTCCTCGCCGAGGCAGGTAGGACCGTCATCGGCGTGGACCTACTCGGCCACGGCGAGTCGCCGAAGCCATCGGATCCGGAGGCCTACCGGGACCTCGAGGACCGAATCCTGGAGAGCCTTCCGGACGAGCCGGTCGATGCGATCGGATTCTCGGCAGGAGCGATGGCCATCCTCTGGCTGGCAGCCCAGCACCCGGCGAGGTTCCACCGCATCGTGGTGGCCGGTGTGGGAAGGAACCTGTTCGAGTCGGATCCGACACGGGGCGCCACTGTCGTCGAGGCGGTACGTACCGGAGAGGCCGACAATCCGGAACTCCGCTACTTCGCCGACCTCCCGGAGGCCGCCGGTGCCGACCGCGCCGCCCTGACCGCCTTCCTGACCCGTCCAGACCGGCGGGTGTTCTCCGCCGAGCTGCTGAACGGCGTCACGGTTCCCGTACAGGTCGTGTTGGGCGACAGGGACTTCGCCGGTCCGGCGGACCTCCTCGTCGAAGCGTTACCCGACGCCACGCACGTGACGTTGCGCGGAGTCGACCACTTCGCCACACCGCGGGACTTCGGCTTCATCGACGCTGCGCTGGGCTTCCTGGATGCGCAGCCCTTCTGAGCACGATCGAGCGACCGACCAGCAGCGCTGGCGGACCGCTGATCCGGGGCGCTCAGCCGTCCACAGCACTCAGGGTGGCCCGAAGCGCCCCAGTGCAGCGTGGGTCACCGCCCGGAACCGTGACCTGCCCGTGTGGTAGGGCCCGCGGACCTCGGGACGCCACCACCCGGCCACCGACTCCACGAGGACCACGGCGGCCCGGAAGACGGCGTTCCTGAGCCCGAAGTGGGTTCCCAGAAGCAGCAGGGTGTTGCGGACCATTAGGTAGTCGATGACGGCGGCCTCCGAGCCGCTCTCGGGGTTCTCCACCACGGCGCCCCGAACCAGGCCGACCTGCCATCCGGCACGTGTGGCACGGATGCCGAGGTCGGCCTCCTCGCAGTAGGCGAAGTACCTCTCGTCGAACAGGCCCACGTCCTCCACGCATCCACGGCGGAGCGCCATGAGGGTCCCATGGGGGTAGTCGGCGGCCTCCCAGCCGTCCTCTTCGCCTGCCGGTTCACCGATCGGACCCAGGAATGGCTGGATCCTCGGCACCTCGCCATCGCCGACGTCTGCGCATGCGAGACCAGCCGAAGGCCGTTCACCCATCGCCCGGAGCAGGCTTCGGACGGTTCCATCCAGTGGGCGGGCATCGTGGGGGGCGAGTAGGCAGACCGCGTGTGGGCCGGCCAACCAGCGTTCCAGACCCCTGTTGGCTCCCGGCCCGAACCCCAGGTTGGAGCCCGTCTCGAGCAGCTCGACGCCCTCCGGGAGTCCGGCTCGCAACTCGGCCAGCTCGACGGGGTCCGAACCATTGTCGACCACGGTGACCATCAGGTCCGCCTGGGACAGGAACCGCTCCACGGTCCGTCCACAGACGGCTCCCCGGTTGCGGTGGACGACCACCAGGTGGGCGGCTGGCGGCATCGTCTACCTCAGCGAAGCGGAGCCGGGCTCAACGCAGCGGAGCCCGGCTCGGGGTGATCGGATCCGGAAGCTGGCTGCTCCCGCTCAGGAGGCGGTCCACCGAAGCCGCACAGGAGCGACCCTCGGCGATCGCCCAGACGATGAGGGACTGGCCCCTACCCATGTCCCCACATACGAACACGTCCTCCACGTTGGTGCGGAAGCCCTCGTCCCGCTTCACGTTGCCCCGCTGGTCCAACTCCACACCCAGGCCATCCAGGAGCTCGTTGCGTTCCGGACCGGTGAATCCCAAGGCGAGGAAGACGAGGTCGGCCGGGAAGTCCTCGACTGACCCGTCGACCGGGTTGAAGGACATCCGCCCGTCTACGAACGCCTGCTCGACACGGTGGGTCCGCAGGGTCGTGACCCGACCATCGCTACCGATGAACTCAGAGGTCTCGATGGCGAAGACCCGCTCGCCGCCCTCCTCATGGGCCGAAGAGACCCGGTAGACCATGGGCCAGGTGGGCCAGGGGTTGGCGTCGGCACGCTCCTCCGGGGGGCGCGGCATGATCTCGAACTGGTGGACCGTTCGCGCCCCCTGCCGCAGCGCCGTCCCCAGGCAGTCGGCTCCGGTGTCCCCGCCGCCGATGATGACCACGTCGCAGTCCGCTGCGTCGATGGGGGCCTTCAGGTCATCGCCCTCCTGGACCCGATTCGAGCCGGGCAGGTAGTCCATGGCCTGGTGCACGCCGTCCAGGTCGCGTCCGGGGATGGGCAGGTCCCGACTCTGGGTGGCACCGCACGCAAGCACGACGGCGTCGTAGTCGGCGCGGAGCTGTTCCACCGAGAGGTCCACGCCCACCGTCGTGTTGGTCCGGAACTCCGTGCCCTCGGCTTCCATCTGCGCCAGCCGTCGATCGAGATGGTGCTTCTCCATCTTGAACTCGGGGATCCCGTACCGCAGCAGGCCCCCGATTCGATCCGTGCGCTCGAACACCACCACGGCGTGTCCCGCCCGGGTGAGCTGCTGTGCGGCCGCCAGGCCGGCCGGCCCGGAGCCGACCACGGCCACCCGGCGACCGGTGTTCTCGGCCGGGACGAGCGGGGTGATCCAGCCTTCGGCCCAGGCCCTGTCAACGATGCTCACCTCGACCTGCTTGATGGTCACCGGAGGCTCGTTGATGCCAAGCACACAGGACCCCTCGCAGGGCGCCGGACAGAGGCGACCCGTGAACTCGGGGAAGTTGTTGGTGGCATGTAGCCGGTCGCTGGCGTCACGCCAGTGGTCGCGGTAGACGAGGTCGTTCCAGTCGGGTATGAGGTTGCCGAGAGGGCATCCGTCGTTGCAGAACGGGATGCCGCAGTCCATGCAGCGACCCGCCTGGTGCCGGAGCGTCTCAGCCGGGAACGGCTCGTAGACCTCCCGCCAGTCCCGCAGGCGTACAGGCACCGATCGCCGGTCCGGTAGCTGCCTGTCGTGCTTCAGGAATCCCCGTGCGTCACCCATGTCGGCTTCCTAGGTCCGGGAGGAGGCCATGACCGCCTCCACCTCGTCACGTCCGGATGCCCGCGCCGCCGTTGCCGCCTCCATGACCCGCTTGTAGTCGGTCGGCATCACCTTCACGAATCGCTCCGATTCGACTGCCCAGGAGGACAGCAGCCTCTCGGCCACGGTGGAGCCGGTCTCCAGGCGGTGGCGCTCCACCACCTCGTGCAGCCATGCCACATCATCTGCTTCCGGCTCCTCGATCAGGACCATCTCAGGGTTCACCCGTCCGGGGAAGGTGCCGTCGGAGTCGTGAACGAAGGCAATGCCGCCCGACATGCCGGCTGCGAAGTTCCGACCGGTGGGTCCCAGGATCACTGCCCGGCCGCCCGTCATGTACTCGCATCCGTGATCGCCGATTCCCTCCACCACGGCCATGGCGCCCGAGTTGCGTACGCAGAAGCGTTCACCCACCCGGCCCCGGAGGAAGGCCTCGCCCGAGGTGGCTCCGTAGAGCAGGACGTTGCCGGCGATGATCTGCTCTTCGGCAACGAACGGTGAATCGGCCGGAGGCCAGATCGCTATCCGGCCTCCGGAGAGCCCCTTGCCGACGTAGTCGTTGGCGTCACCGGCGAGGCGCAGGGTGATGCCCCGGGGCATGAACGCACCGAAGCTGTTGCCAGCCGAGCCCACCATGTCCATTTCGATGGTGTCATCGGGAAGGCCGGTGCCGCCGTACCGGCGCGTCAGCTCGTAGCCGAGCATGGTCCCCACCGAGCGGTCCACGTTTGTGACGGGAGTGGCGAACCTGACGTGTTCCGCCCTCTCGAGGGCCGGTTCGGACGCCTCGATCAGCCTCCGGTCCAGGATGTCCTCGAGGCCGTGGTCCTGGCCCTTCGTGTTCCTCCGGTCGGCGTCACCGATGTCGGGAACGTGGAGGATGGGGGCGAGGTCCAGGCCACTGGCCTTCCAGTGCTCCACGACCGCCCGGACGTCCAGGACCTCGGTCTGGCCAATGGCCTCCTCCAGGCTCCGGAAGCCGAGGACTGCCAGCAGCTCGCGCACCTCCTCGGCGATGTACTCGAAGAAATTCACGACGAACTCAGGTCGCCCGGTGAACTTCTTGCGTAGTTCCGGGTTCTGCGTCGCCACCCCCACGGGGCAGGTATCCAGGTGGCAGACCCGCATCAGCACGCAACCGGAAACGACCAGCGGAGCGGTTGCGAAGCCGAACTCGTCACCGCCCAGCAGGGCGGCGATCACGACGTCGCGGCCCGTCTTGAGCTGGCCGTCGACCTGCACCACGATCCTGTCCCGTAGGTCGTTCAGGAGAAGGGTCTGCTGCGTCTCCGCCAGGCCCAGTTCCCAGGGTGCCCCGGCGTGCTTGATGGATGTGAGCGGCGAGGCGCCGGTTCCACCATCGTGACCGGAGATCAGGACCACGTCGGCATGGGCCTTGGATACGCCGGCGGCCACCGTTCCAACCCCCACCTCGGATACCAGCTTCACGTGGACGCGGCTCACCGGGTTGGAGTTCTTGAGGTCGTAGATGAGCTGCGCCAGGTCCTCGATCGAATAGATGTCGTGGTGCGGTGGCGGCGAGATGAGGCCCACGCCGGGGGTCGAATGTCGCGTCCTTGCGATCCACGGGTACACCTTGTGCCCGGGCAACTGGCCGCCCTCACCCGGCTTGGCACCCTGGGCCATCTTGATCTGCAGGTCGTCGCTGTTCACCAGGTACTCGCTGGTCACGCCGAATCGCCCGGAGGCGACCTGCTTGATGGAGGACCGCCGGAGGTCTCCGTTCTCCTCGGGCGTGAACCTTTCCGGATCCTCGCCCCCCTCGCCGGTGTTGGACCTGCCGCCGATCCGGTTCATGGCGATGGCCAGGGTCTCATGGGCCTCGGCGCTGATCGAGCCGTACGACATGGCCCCCGTCGAGAAGCGGCTGATGATCGCTCCGATCGGCTCCACCTCGTCGAGTGGCACCGGCGGCCGCATGCCGTCGCGGAACTCGAAGAGGCCACGCAGGGTCGCCAGGTTCCGCGACTGGTCGTCGATCAGGCGCGTGTACTCCTTGAAGACGTCGTAGCGCCCCTCCCGCGTGGCGTGCTGCAACTTGAAGACCGTCTCCGGGTTGAAGAGGTGGTACTCGCCATCGCGTCGCCAGCGGTACTCCCCTCCCTCCTCGAGGGTGCGGTGTGCCCGCTCCTCCGGGTTCCCGGGGAAGGCCGTGGCATGGTTGGCGGCCACCTCGGCGGCCAGTACGTCCAGCCCCACCCCACCCAGTCGGCTGACGGTTCCGGCGAAGCAGGCCTCCACTACGTCTTCGCCTAGGCCTATCGCCTCGAAGATCTGGGCACCGGTGTAGGAGGCCACCGTCGAGATGCCCATCTTGGACATGATCTTGAGAAGGCCCTGGTCGAAGGCCTTCACCATCTGCCTACGCGCCCTACCAGGCATCAATTTCGGCGACAGGCCGTGGTGTCCTGCGGCCACCATGGCATCCACAGAGGCGAAGGCGAGATAGGGACAGACCGCCGATGCCCCGTACCCGAGCAGTAGGGCGACATGGTGCACCTCGCGGGCGTCCCCGCTCTCGACGAGCAGGCCGACCCGGGTGCGGGTCTTCTCACGGATGAGGTGGTGGTGGACCGCACCTGTGGCCAGCAGCGACGGGATGTGGGCCAGGGCCGGAGTCGGGTTGCGATCGCTGATGACCAGGATTTCGACCCCGTCGGCGACGGCTGCGGAGGCATCCTGCCGCAGCCTCTCCAGCGCCTCGGCAAGGCCATCGCCTCCACGCGCCACCTCGTAGCGGGCATCCAGGACGCGACTGGTGAAGCCGCCCGGGGTGCCCGGCCCGTCCAGGGCCACGATCGACGCCAACTGTGCCTCGGTCAGGACCGGATGGGGAAGGTGGATCTGCCGGCAGCTACCCGGTACCGGTTCCAGCAGGTTGCCCTCCGGTCCCACGGTGGTGCACACGGCGGTGATGAGTTCTTCGCGCATGGCATCCAGCGGAGGATTCGTGACCTGGGCGAAGAGTTGCTGGAAGTAGTCGTAGATGGGGCGGTTCATGTGCGAGAGGACCGCCACCGGCGTGTCGGTTCCCATCGACCCGATCGCCCCCTTGCCGTCGCGGGCCATGGGGGCCAGGAGCACCTTGAGTGCCTCGTGGGTGTACCCGAACGCCTGCTGGCGCTGGACCAGGGGGGCATCGTCGGTCGCTGCCGGGTCCCCGGGCGGAAGGTCGTCCAGGTGGAGGAGGTTGGAGTCCAGCCACTCCCGGTATGGCCGGGCCGATGCCAGGCCGGCCTTGATCTCGTCGTCCCGAATTATCCGACCCTCGCGGGTGTCGATGAGGAACATCCGACCCGGCTGCAGGCGGCCCTTCTCGACCACCTGGCTGCTGGGCACGTCCACGACACCGACCTCGCTGGCCATCACGACCAGGTCGTCGGCGGTGACCCAGTAGCGACTGGGTCGCAGGCCGTTGCGGTCCAGGACCGCACCGATCACCGTGCCGTCGGTGAATGCGATCGAGGCCGGGCCGTCCCACGGCTCCATGAGGGATGCGTGGTACTGGTAGAAGGCCCGGCGTTCGTCGGACATGTCGGCATGGTTCTCCCACGGTTCAGGGATCATCATGAGGACCGCTTCGGACAGCGAATAGCCGCCCAGTGTCAGGAGCTCCAGTGCCTCGTCGAAGCCGGCCGTGTCACTGGCCCCCGGCGTGCAGATCGGAAAGAGCCTCCGGATGTCTCCGGGGATCAGGTCCGTGGCCATCAGGGCCTCGCGGGCGCTCATCCAGTTCCTGTTGCCCTGAACCGTGTTGATCTCGCCATTGTGCGCAACCATCCGGTACGGGTGGGCCAGCGGCCATGACGGAAAGGTGTTCGTGGAGAACCTGGAGTGGACGAGCACCAGAGCGCTCTGGAGGCGTTGGTCGGTCAGGTCGGTGAAGAACTCGGCCAGCTGGACGTTGGTCAGCATTCCCTTGTAGACGATCGTCCGGGCCGAGAGGGACGGGAAGTAGACGCTCGGAGCGGCGGATGTGGGTCCTTCGTCGCCCAGCCGGATCTCGTGCTCCACCCGCTTGCGGACCACGTACGCCTGACGATCCAGGACAATGCCGGAAGGTCGGCCATCGGCGTTAGCGGCGCCAGCCAGGAAGACCTGGCGGAAGATCGGCTCCGCCGCACGTGCTGCGTCACCGATCGTCGAGTCCTGGATCGGGAGGTCCCGCCAGCCGAGGACCTCCAGGCCCTCCTGCCGGGCGATCTCGTCGACCATCCCGGCGGCCCTGTCAGCCAGGTCCGGTCGGTCGGGCAGGAAGGCGATGCCCGTGGCGTACGACCCTGGCTCAGGCAGCTCGAACGACACGACCTGGCGATAGAAGCCATCGGGTACCTGCAGCAGGATGCCGGCACCGTCACCGGTGTTCTCCTCCGCCCCGAGGGCACCGCGGTGTTGCATCCTGCAGAGCGCCCCGAGCCCCAGTTCGACGATCCGGTGGCTGGCTTCGCCCTTCAGGTGGCATACGAAGTTGACGCCGCAGGAGTCGTGCTCGAATCGGGGCACGTAGAGGCCCTGTGCCGGAGGCAGGTGGCCACCTGAACGCTCGGGTCGCGTTCCGGTGGAACGGCTTCGGCGCTGCTGCTCGGGTTCGGTTGACATTTCGGTTGGGGTCGTCTCCCGGGATCCTGGACCCGAGTGGGTCCGCCGTCTGGAGATCGCCCGGAACGCCGTCGGTCGGAGCGAAGGGCTGGAATGGACGCCGTAACCCTGCTGGCGTCTCACGTCGGCCGTGGAGGGACCAATATAGGGCAATGCCCGTCACCGACACCTCTTCGGCACTCGATCTGTGCCGATTCATCGATTCCTCCCCCAGCCCGTACCACGCTGTCGAGGAGGCGGCACTGCGCCTCACTGCGGCCGGATTCACCGAGTTGGGACAGGACGACGACCCGCCCGGGCCGGGCCGCCACCTGATCAGGTCGGGCGGTGCCCTGGTGGCCTGGTCTGACGGGGGCAGGTCGCCCGAGGCGCCTCTCAGGGTCATCGGGGCGCACACCGACAGCCCCAACCTACGGCTGAAGCCGAGGCCGGACCGGTCCGGGGCCGGGTTCCGTCAGGTCGGGGTGGAGGTCTACGGCGGCGCGCTCCTGAACTCCTGGCTGGATCGGGACCTCGGATTCTCAGGCCGACTGGTGTTGCGAGCTGAGGGCGGTACGCGGGTGGTCCTGGTACGCGATGACCGTCCTGTCGCCAGGATCCCCCAGTTGGCCGTCCACCTGGACCGGGGCGTGAACGACAAGGGCCTGGTCCTGAACCCCCAGGTGCACCTGTCCCCCCTCCTGGGGACAGGGTCCGCCATGGACGGGGACTTCGCTGCCATGGCAGCGACGGCGGCAGAGGCAGATCCCGCCGAGGTCCTGTCCTTCGACCTGATGTTCCACGACCTGACGCCGTCGCGCCTCGTGGGCACCAACCAGGACATGGTCAGCGCCCCGCGGATCGACAACCTGCTCTCCTGCCATGCCGGTACCGAGGCGTTGATCGCATCAGTTGATGGCAGCGGCCCGGTACCGGTCCTGGCGCTGTTCGACCACGAGGAGGTTGGAAGCGTCTCGGCCACGGGTGCAGCCGGTCCCCTCCTGGAACGGACCCTCCGCCGGTTCATCGGCCTGGACGACCGACCGATCGGAGCCTCGCTCGTCCTCTCTGTGGACGGCGCCCACGGGACCCACCCGAACTATCCGGAACGGCACGATCCCGAGCATCGGATACTCCTCGACGGCGGTCCGGTCCTGAAGTTCAACGCACGGGAGAGGTACGCAACGGATGCCGTCGGTGCCGGAATCGTCAGGCTTGCCGGCGAGAGGGCAGGAATCCAGATCCAGTCGTTCGTGAGCCGATCCGACATGGCCTGTGGCTCGACGATAGGTCCGGCCACGGCAGCGGTGCTCGGCATGCGAACCGTGGACCTCGGGGTTGCCCAGCTGGCGATGCACAGCGCCCGCGAGCTCTGCGGTAGCGCCGACCCGGCCCGGCTCCGAGACCTTCTGGTGGCGCTGCTGGACTGAGCTGAACCGACCGACCCTCAGGAACGGCCTCCCCTGCCGGCTCCACGGAGTGACCGGTAGGGCGCAACCAGCATCAGCAGCATCGGGAAGATCTCGAGGCGGCCCACCAGCATCAGCACGGCCAGCACCATCCGGGCAGGCGTGGAGAAGCCGTCCACGAACGAATTGGTCGGCCCGACGTCCCCGAGGGCCGGCCCCATGTTCCCCAGGGCCCCGATCACGCCACCCACGGCGGTCACCAGGTCGGTTCCCAGGGCGGCCACCACCATCGTGCCGACCACCACCAGCATCCCGTAGACGACCATGAACCCGGCGATGCGGGCGACGATGGCTTCAGGGACCGTCCGGGCGCCCTGCCAGACCGGGAACAACGCCCTTGGCCGGCGGAAACCCCGAAGGGTCCGGTAGGCGTGGGCCATTCCGACCCTGAGGCGCAGGATCTTCACCCCACCGGCAGTGGATCCGGTACAACCACCGAAGACCATCAGGAACAGCAGGATCATCTGGGGCCCGGCGGCCCATCGCACGAAGTCGCCACCGCTGCCGGTCCCGGTTGCGTTGCCGAAACCGCTGCTGGTTCCGAGGGTGACCACGTTGAACACGGCCATGCGAAGCGCCCTGCCGATTCCCATTCCGTCGATTGCCAGCATCCCGGCCACCAGCAGGGTGCCGAATCCCAGGACGGCCAGGTAGCCACGGAACTCGTGGTCCCGGAAGTGCACGACCCGCCTGAGGGAGATTGACCGCCAGTGGAGGGTGAAATTGGCTGCGCCCAACACCATGGCGACGACCAGGACCAGCTCCACACCCAGGCTGTCCCAGTGGCCGATGGATGCGTCACGCGTCGAGAAGCCACCGGTCGATGCGGTCGTGAGGGAATGGGCAATGGCGTCGAATGGGCCCATCCCGGCAGCCAGCAGGCCGAGGGCGATGAGGGCGGTGAGGCCTGCGTAGAGCTTCCAGAAACGGGTGGCCGTATCCCGGACACGTGGCGCCAGCCGATCCACGCCCATGCCCGGCGCCTCGGCGTCTATGAGTCCCAGACCGCTGGCCCGCAGGGATGGCAGCACCGTCACCACCAGCACGACGATCCCCATGCCGCCGGCCCACTGGGTCAACTGCCTGTAGAGCAGAACACCGGAGCCCTGGTCGCCGATCAGGTTGTGTCCGCCGAAGACCGTGGATCCCGTGCAGGAGTAGCCCGAGATGGACTCGAACAGGGCGTCGGCCAGGACCACGGCCCATGGTCGTCCAGCCACGGCGAAGGTGCCGGCGAAGAGGTAGGGCAACGCACCGAAGGCCGATGCCACCAGCCACGTGGTTCCCACGGCGGTGAAGATCGTGGCGTGGTCGAGCGACCCGGGCCGGGTGGACCACCAGAGGGCAGCGCCCGGCACCGCCGTCACCACGGTGGCCAGCAGGAGGGCGGCGCCGCTGGTTCCGTCCAGGTATTCGACGACGGACGACAGGAGCATCCCCGACGAGATGAACATGAGCGCCAGCCCGGTGACGTGCACCGTGGTGCTCCGGAACCTACCCCTCGCCGGAATGGTCCGGCCTTCCCGACCGACCTCCAGGTCCCTCCTCGGTTCCGTCATACGGTCCGTCCCCTGTACGAGCGGATCCGACGCCTCAGCCTGACCCGGTGGCGGACCGCCGAGATCGTGCCGCTGGCGGCGACCATGGCCGGGTAGATGGAGAGCCGACCGATCACCATGGCCGGGAGGATCGCCAGGCGGACCGGAGCGGACCAGTCCGTCGGATCCAGGAGGGAGCCGTCAAGGGCCCGCACGGGACCACCGGTGGAGACGGCGTGCACTGCCACGCCCAGCGCAGTGGCCAGGTCCAGTCCCATGGCCGCTACCACCGTGGCAGTGGCGAACACGACGCTGACCACCAGGAACTGGACGACCACGATTCGGGAGAGGGTGGGTTCGGACACGACGCGGCCGCCAAGGCGCACCCTGGACACGACCCGCGGGTGGAGTTGGCGGACCATCTCCCGCAGGGCGATCTGGATCAGGGCGCGGTGTCTCATGATCTGGAAGCCACCGCCGGCCGAGCCCGTCATCGGTCCTATGGACACCAGGCCCAGCAGGAGTACGGGCGCCGCCGCCGCCCAGGTACCCGATGGAGCCGACGAGAATCCGGTGGTCGTCACCGCTGCCGTCACCGTGAAGGCGGCCCGTCGGAGCCCTTCGACACCGGAGCCCCCCGTCCACAGCAGGAAGAGGGCCGTTCCCGTCACGAGGAGGCCGAGGTAGGCACCCAGTTCCGTTGACCGGAGCAGCCCCCTGGACCGTCCGACCACGAGGCGCCAGAGGACCACGAGGCTGGTACCGGTGACAGCCATACCGACGATGGCCACGTACTGGACCGCCGGAGCGGCGAACGGGTCGCCGTCGACCATGCCCCCGGTGGAGACCGTGGCCATCGCCACCAGGAGGGCGTCGAACGTCCCGAGGCCCGCCAGGGTGAAACCGATCCAGGTACCCAGAGAGACGACGCCGTGCAGGTAGACGAGGTTGCGCACGGCCGTCTGCCGGTTCGGAGCCATGGGCCGCCGTCCACGCTGCCGGGATCGATCAGCGAACTCCCGCTCCGCTCCGAAGAACGGCAGGACGGCTACGGCCACCATGAGGCCACCGAATCCGCCGACCCACTGACTCCCGGCCCGTAGGAAACGGCCGGCGTGGTCGGTCATGTCCGGGGAGAGCACCCCGAGCGCCGTCGTGGTCAGTCCGGCGGTGGAGTCGGCGAGGGCGTCGACCACTGAACCTGTCGTGCCGATCAGGAGGTGCAGGGCCGCGACCATCGCCACCATGAGGAGCAGGCAGAGGGTGACACCACCAAGGACGTCGGCATCCCGGATCCTCTCTGCCGGCCGGATCCGGGTGAACCCGAGGCTGGTGGACAGGCCGACGAGACCACCGACCGTCACCAGCAGGACGGTGTCGTCGCCGGTACCCAGAAGGTCGACGAGGCCGGAGACGGTCGCCAGCACTGAGAGTGTCCCTGCGGCGGCGACCAGGGCCAGGGCGCCGGCTGTCGCCCTCGAGGACCATCGGAAGCCTGGGACCGTCGTAGGCCGGAGTCCGGCCAGGACGGTGCGGATCATCTGGTCGACCGGGTCACTCGAAGAGCGAGGAAAGGAGCGGAGCCGAGTCGGGCCGGGTCACTGCTATGACATGGTCGCGGGCCCTCAGGGTGCTGCGGCCACGTCCGATCTGGGGCTTTCCGTCGCGCACGATCGCCGCTATGAGCACGTCCTCGTGGAGGCCCAGGTCGGCGATCAACTGGCCGTCGCAGCGACAGCCCTCGGCCACGGCGAACTCCAGTACCTCTGCGTCACCGTGGAGGGAGGTGGCCACGGCAGCGACCGTCTTCTCCTCTCCCCTGACGAAGCGAAGCACGCTGTTGGCCGTGGCCGTCCGGGGACTGAGGGTGGCGTCCACGTCGTGCGTCTCCAGTAGGTCCAGGAGCTGCAGCCTGTGGACGACGGCGATCGTCTCGGGTCCGTCATCGTCCCCGGAGCGCCGGTGGCGTCGGCCGGCAGCCTTGGCGTACAGGCAGGCCAGGACGTTCGCGTCGTCGGCGCCGGTCAGGGCGATGACGACGTCCTGGCTGGCCACGCCGGCCTCCTCGAGCATCGTCGCATCCGTGATGTCTCCGTGGTACACGAGCGCCCGTTCCAGAAGCTCGGACAGCTCGGCAGCCCTCTCCTTCTTCTGCTCGATGATCGCCACGTCCAGGCCACGCTGGATCAGCGACTCCGCCAGCATCTGGGCGGTACGACCCCCGCCGAGCAGCAGCGCCCGGTTGGGCATGTCGTGTGCGAGCCCCATCCTGGCCGTGACGTCCCGCAGCGCCCGGCGCTTGCAGATCACCGTCAGGAGATCGCCCTTCCGCAGGATCCAGTCGCCACGAGGAATGATCGTGGTCTCTTCATCGGCATCGCCCTCCCGTCGGGTGATCGAACCGACGATGAAGTCCCAGTCGGGCTCGAGTTCCGCCCCCAGGTCCTTCAGCGACACCCCGACGAGCGGCGCATGGCCTGGCAGGCGGGCGGTCAGTACCTCCACCTCGCCACCAGCCATCTGGTTGACCTCCATGGCGCCCGGATACTCCATCAGCCGGAGGACGGCGTGGGCCACCTCCTCGTCCGGGTCGATGACCAGGTGGTCGTCGACCCCGTCGAAGAGCGCCTCCACCTGGTCGTGGCGGAGGAGGCGGGACTCCACGCGAACGACCGTCTTGGACACTCCGGATCCGCGGGCCAGGAGGGCGCTCAGGATGTTCGTCTCGTCATAGGGGGTCACGGCGACGAGCAGGTCCGCCTGGTCGACGCCGGCCTCGCCGAGCGTCAACGGATCGGTGCCGCTCCCGCGGATCGTCATGACGTCGAGTTGTTCGTGGATCTCCCTGAAGCGATCGGGGTCGGACTCGATGAGGGCCACGTGGTGACCCTGTCTGCTGAGGCGTTCAGCCACGTAGGAGCCGACCTCGCCGGCACCCACCACGATTATGTGCACCGCCCAATCCTTCCCCATGGAAGGCCTGCAGCGGTGGCAATCCTCCATTCCTCCGACCGAGGTGCGCCTTCCACCCGATCAGCTCCCCGGCCGGACGAGCCCGGCGTCGGTGACCAGCAGGTCCATGGGTACGTCCCATGGTTGCATTTCGAGGAAGGGCACCACCTGGAAGTCGTGGCAGATTCCGATCAGGACCGGACCAGCCCCTTCTGCATCCCGGCATCCGGCGAAGGTCCGGTCGTAGAAGCCGGCGCCATGGCCCACCCTGTTGCCCCGGTGGTCGGCGGCAACGAGGGGCACCAGCACGACGTCAAGGGAGTGGGGGTCCACCTTCCGACCGGAGTCGGGCTGTGGGATGTCGTAGGGGCCCGGGTGCAGCGGCCCGTCGGGTACCACGAAGCGGAGGGCCTCTCCGGCGGTGGTCACCGGGAGCGCCACCTCGAAACGCCGATCGTCACGCAGTGGAGAGGGGTCCACCTCGCCCCGAATGCCCATGTAGGCACCGATGGTCCGTGCGGAGAGCATCTCGGGAAGTCCGAGGAGGCGTTCAAGGATGATGGCCGAGGACCTTGAGACGGCGTCATGACGGAGCCGATGCCGACGGGCCAGCATCTCGGCCCTGATCGCCTCGACGTCACCCGACACGGAGTCCACGCCCTGATCGTGGCCCACGATCCGGCAGCCCGCCACCCCGGCTGGCATGCAGCAACCTTGACGATGGTGTAGGGCCCGAGGCCCGAATCTCACTAGAGTCCCCCCGGTTCCGGTCGATCCCGCCCAACGCGGCGAGTTCCGTCGAACCACTCCGCCCAGAGACAACCGGCCGGAGTGAAGCTACGTCCCATCTGATCGAGGAGACATTTCCTTGGACGCCATTCCCTATCTGGCAGGCGCGTCGGCCCTTCTGGGCCTGCTGCTCGCCGGATTCTTCTTCAAGAACGTGAAGGCCGCCGATCCCGGCAACGAACGCATGGTCTTCCTGATGATCGAAATCCAGAACGGTGCAAAGGCATTCCTCAAGAAGGAATACAGCTGGGTGTCGGTCTTCGTGGCCGCCATGGCGATCCTCATCGCCGCCCTGATCGCGCCTGCTGCAGCGGTCACCTACGTGATCGGCGCAGGGCTCTCGGCACTGGCCGGCTACATCGGCATGACGGTTGCCACGATGGCCAACGCACGCACCACCGAAGCGGCCAAGGATGGACCGGGCAAGGCCCTGCCCATCGCATTCCGTGGCGGCGCCGTGATGGGCTTCTCCGTCGCAGGCCTGGCCCTGCTGGGTCTGATGGGCGTCTACATCGTCTTCGTCCTACTCCTTCAGGTCGACGACGCCTTCGAGGTCGTCACGGCATACGGCCTGGGCGCATCCTCCATCGCCCTCTTCTCAAGGGTGGGCGGCGGCATCTACACCAAGGCCGCCGACGTCGGCGCCGACCTGGTCGGCAAGGTGGAGGCGGGCATCCCCGAGGACGACCCGCGCAACCCGGCGACCATTGCCGACAACGTGGGTGACAACGTCGGCGATGTCGCCGGCATGGGTGCTGACCTGTTCGAGAGCTACGCCGGGTCGATCCTGGCGCCGATCTCGCTGGTCGCGTTCGCCCTCGGACTGGGAGCCGAGCAGGCCTCGGCGGTGACAAACATCTCCCTCCTCTCGTTCCCGATGGCCATCGCCTTCGCAGGCATGCTTGCCTCGATCATCGGGTCCTTCTTCGTCAAGGGCTCCAGTTCGACCGACACGAAGCACCTCTCCAAGGCGCTTCACATGGGCACCAACGTCGCCATGGCGCTGGCCGCAGTGGCGACCGTGGGCATCGCCTACTGGCTGTTCGGAGACAACGACGCCTTCGACAACCCCCTGGGCCTGGCCATTGCCGTGATCGGTGGCCTGATCGTCGGATGGGCGCTGGGCAAGACGGCGGAGTTCTACACCTCCGACCACTACTCGCCGGTCAAGAAGATCGCCTCGCAGACCGAAACCGGCCCTGCTACGACAATCCTCGGTGGCATCTCCACCGGCATGGTCTCGGTGGCTGCCTCGGTGGTCCTCCTGGGCATCGGCGTCGCCGTCGCCTACTGGGGCGGCGAGATGGCGTTCGACTCGATCGGAGCCCTGGACGGTGGCATCTACGGCATCGCCGTGGCGGCCATCGGCATGCTGGCCACCACCGGCATGGTGGTCTCCGTCGACGCCTACGGCCCGATCGCCGACAACGCCGGCGGCATAGCCGAGATGGCTGAGTTGGATCCCAGCGTCCGCGAGGTAACCGACGCACTCGACTCGCTGGGCAACACCACCGCCGCCGTGGCCAAGGGGTTCGCCGTCGGCTCGGCCGCCCTCACGGCCCTGGCCCTGTTCAAGAGCTTCGAGTTCGCTGTGATGCAGGCCGGAGGCACCCTGTCGCTGAACGTCGGTGAGGTGGACGTCTTCATCGGCCTGTTCCTCGGCGCCATGCTCCCGTTCCTATTCGCCGCACTGACCATCGATGCGGTGGGCCGTGCCGCCCAGGAGATGATCGAGGAGGTCCGCAGGCAGTTCCGGGAGATTCCGGGCCTACGCGAGGGCGTCGAGGGTGTCAATCCCGATTCGGCCCGCTGCGTGGCCATCTCGACCACCGCATCCCTCAAGGAGATGATCATCCCCGGCTCGCTGGCCGTGGTCATACCGCTCGTCCTGGGCTTCATCAGCATCGACGTGCTGGGCGGATTCCTCGCCGGCGCGCTGGTCACCGGATTCTGCCTGGCCATCTTCATGGCCAACGCGGGTGGCGCATGGGACAACGCCAAGAAGTACATCGAGACGGGGCACCACGGCGGGAAGGGCTCCGACTGCCACAAGGCGGCCGTGGTCGGTGACACCGTTGGCGATCCCTTCAAGGACACCTCGGGTCCCGCGATGAACATCCTCATCAAGGTGATGACGATCGTGTCGCTGGTGTTCGCCTCGGCGTTCGTCGGCTGACCACCGAAGACGAAGTCGAATCCCGAAGGGGCCCTCCGGGGCCCCTTCGACCGTTTTCGCCCTTCTCAGCCCGGAAGGACGATCATCGGATCCTTCGCCTCGCCACCTGAGCGAAGCTCGAAGTGCAGGTGGGGACCGGTGGCCCAGCCGGTGGAGCCGCACCTGCCCAGCACCTCCCCCTTGTCAACCCTGTAACCACTCGACACGTTGACCTCCTGCTGGTGGGCGTACACGGTCACCACCGGTCCCTCGTGTTCGATCAGGACCACGTTTCCGTACCCGCTCTTCCAACCAGCGAAGAGGACCTTGCCGGCCTTCGCTGCCCAGATCGGCTGGCCCCTGACGCAGCTGATGTCCACACCGTTGTGCTGGCGCATCGTTCCGAAGATCGGATGCTTGCGTGGCCCGAATCCTGAACCCATCCTGCCCTCCATCGGCATGATGAAACCCTGCCCGGATTCCTTCGTGAGGTCGGGCGCCGACTTGCGGAGCTCATCGGCGATGAGGTTCTCGATGAGGATCGCCATCACGTACTGGTCGCGTTCGAACTGGCGGATCTCGGCCTCGTAGGCCCGTATCCGTTCATCCAGCTCGTGCTTCACGTCCTCCTTGGCGGCGATACGCCTATCCAGGACGAGGATCGAGGATTCCAGCTCCCGCTGCCGCACCTGCGCATCGGTGATGGCGTCGTCGGCCGAGAGCGCTATGTCCTCCAGGTCCGATTCCAGGGAGCGGAGGCGGTCCACCAGGTCGCCCCGGTCCCCCGTCACCGCATTCAGGATCGCCGAACGGCGTATCCCGAGGGTCAGGTCCTCGGACTCCAGCAGGATTCCCGGCCGCATGCGTGAGATGTACACGTCGATGGCCAGCTGCTGGATCCGCATCCGGAGCTCGACCACCTCAGCGGCCACCTGGTCGGCTTGGACCCAGCGCAGGGTGGCCTCGGACTCGGCGGCCTCGATCGCCTGTCTGGCCGCCGTGATCCTGGCCTCCTGGAGGGAGACCGCATCGTCAAGCGCATGTAGGGCGTCGGCGACCTGGTCGTCCTCGGCGGCCACCAACTCGAGGGCCTCGGCAGCCGAAGCGGCCTCGTTCCTGGCGGCCTCACGACGGTCACGTGCCTCCCGGATCGACTCGGTCTCCTTGACCGCTCCGGCCGGGACCGCCATCGCCGCCAGCAGGAGGCAGGCGAGTGCCGTGGTTCGGCGGAGGGAGGTGGCTGGTCGGTTCGGCATGCAGGTCTGGCCCGGAAGGGGTGCGCGCAGGGTACCCGTGACCCCCGGTCCGCTGACGTACCCGCGGGTGCGCCCTGCCAGCCGGTCCGGTGATAGACCCACGTCAGATACTTGGCTGACCACCTGGAACCGATGCCGACCACCCACCTGCCGTTGGATGACCTGAGGGTCATTGACCTGACCGACTCCCGGGGCGACCTCTGTGGACGGCTGCTCGGAGACCTCGGTGCCGACGTCCTGAGGGTCGAGCCACCGGGTGGGGTCGGAAGCCGGACGATTCCTCCCTTCGGGCCGGACGGCACATCTCTCAACTTCGCATACCGGAACACCAACAAGCGCAGCACCGTCCTGGATCTCACGACACCGGAAGGTCGGATGGATCTGCTGGAGTTGGCCGCCGGTGCCGACGTCCTGGTCGAGTCATTCCGGCCGGGAGGACTCGCCGCCCTCGGCCTGGGGCCCGATGTGCTCATGGAGCGCAACCCCGATCTCGTGGTGGCATCCCTCACCTACTTCGGACAGACCGGGCCCGACAGGGACCTGGAGGCCACCGACGACGTGGTTGTGGCGCTTTCGGGTTGGCTCGCCCTATCAGGCATCCCCGGCAAGCCCCCGCTGCTTCCCCCCGGGAGCCTGGCTTCCGACACCCTCGGAGTGCTGGGCGCATACGCCGTGACGCTCGGCATCCTCCAGGTCCTCCGCGGTGGCGGCGGACAGCACCTGGACGTCTCGGCACTCGAGGCCCTCTCTCAGATGAACACCTGGGGCCTGCCCAACTTCAGCCACTCGCTGGCACGGGGATCGCAGCCCCAGATGGTCCGCTCCGGCGACAGCCCGATGTACCCGACCATTCCGTGCGCCGATGGCCACGTCCGACAGGTCATCATGGCACCCGGACAGTGGCGGGCACTGTGGGAGTGGATGGGCTCACCGGAGGCGTTCGCCGATCCGTACTGGGAGAGCTTCTTCAACCGACTCACCAACCTGGACGTCCTGAACGAACTCTTCGAGGAGCACTGGTCGGGGATTCCGATGCTGGAGGGATGCCGGGAAGCCCAGTCCAGGGGAATCGTGGCCACTCCGATGCTCTCCCCCGCCGACATCCTGGTCGACGAGCACTTCGCCGCCCGGGGCTCCTTCCGGCAGGCGGAGGTGGCTCGGGGCCTGGAGGCACAGGTCATGGCAGGGCTGTGGGAGGTGGACGGAGAACGGGTCGGCTACAGGTTCCGGTCCCCGGACCTCGGAGAACACGAGGCGGGCTTCAGTGGAGCCCGTTTCCTGGACCAGAGGGACCAGCGGTCGTCGACGGCCGACGGCGACACGGGCAATCTCGATGGCCCTGGGCTGGCAGGCCTGTCTGGCCTGCCGCTGCATGGCCTACGGGTCGCCGACTTCGGACATGGTGGAGTCGGGGTGGAGTGCGGCCGGATGCTGGCCGAGTACGGCGCGGACGTCGTGAAGGTGGAGAGCCACGCCTACCCGGATTTCATCAGGATCTTCCTCGGCAGCGAGATGACCCCGTCGTTCGCCTCGTCCAGCCGAACCAAGCGCTGTCTCGGCCTCGACCTGAAGCATGAGGACGCCGGCGAGGTGCTGGAGCACCTGGTGGCTTGGGCCGACGTGATCATCGAGAACAACTCCACCGGCACGATGGAAGACCTGGGCCTGGGCTGGGAGACCCTGCATTCGGTGAACCCCCGGTTGGTGATGGTGAGCAGCCAGTTGATGGGATCGCGCGGACCGCTCGCCGGCTGGACCGGCTACGGGCCGACGATCCAGACCGTCGGTGGCTTGAGTTGGCTCTGGGCATTCGACGACGGCGATGGACCCCCCGGTAGCAACGCCATCCATCCGGACCATCTGGCCGGGCGGATCTGCGCCCTCGGTGCCCTTGCGGCTCTCATCGGCAGGGAGAGGGGAGGCCCCGGTGCCCATGTGGAGGTGGCACAGGTCGAGGCCCTCATGGGAACGCTGGGCGACCTGTTCATGGGCGAGTCCCTTGCGCCGGGTTCGGCCCGCCCGGAAGGCAATGACTCCCCCGTCGGTGCTCCCTGGGGCGTGTTCGAGTGTGAAGGCGACGAGAGGTGGTGCGTCGTGTGTGTCCGTGATGACGAGGACTGGGTGAACCTGCGTCGGGCCGTTGGTGCTCCCGGATGGATGGAGGATCCCGAATTGCGGACCACGGCGGGCCGCCTGGAGGCCCGGGACCGGGTGAACGCCGGCGTCTCGGCATGGACGGCTGGTAGGTCCACACGGGAGGTCCAGGATCTCTGCCAGGCTGCCGGAGTGCCGGCCGGTCGGCTCATGCACCCGGTGGACCAACTGGAGGACCCGCATCTGGAGAGTCGCGGCTTCCTGGTCGGGATGGACCAGCCTGGCCTCGGTCGGGTTGTGCTGGAGGGGGCCTGCATAACCGGCAGCGGCATGGCAGCGCCTGTGATCGGTCCAGCGCCGTTCATCGGGGAACACACACGTGATTTCTGCGTACGGGACCTCGGCATGGACGCTGCGCTCGTCGAGGAACTCATCGCCGCCGGGGCCATGGAGGCCACAGACGAGCCACCCGCATGAACCGCTGCGTTCCGCTCGGAGTCTCCGGCCAGTCCAGACAGGCGTCGTGACCGACCTCCGCCACCGCTACCTCGACCTCCTGGCAGGTTGCCTCTCGCGGGACCTCTTCCTCGACCAGGACGAGCCCGGGGTGGAGTCCGGGGATCGACTCGAGGGCCGGGACTGGCCCGCCACAGCCGAGACGATGATCGGACGAAAGCGCCTGGACAACCTCATCGCCTGTCTCACCACGGTGCTCGACGATGGCATCCCGGGCGATGTGATCGAGACCGGGGTCTGGCGTGGAGGCTCGACCATCCTGATGCGCGCCGCCCTTGCCGCATGGGAGGACCAGAACCGCTCGGTCTGGGTGGCCGACTCGTTCATGGGGCTCCCGCCTCCCGACCCGGCGTCGTATCCGGCGGACAGCGGTGTGGACCTCTCCGGAATCGAAGCCCTGGCCGTCTCCAGGGCCGAGGTGGCATCCAATTTCGATCGCTACGGCCTCCTCGACGACCGCGTCCGGTTCCTGGAGGGGTGGTTCGCCGACACGCTGCGGGCCGCCCCCATCACGGACCTGGCCCTCATCCGCCTGGATGGCGACCTCTACCAGTCGACGTGGGAGGCATTCGACGCCCTGTACCCGAAGCTCTCACCGGGCGGCATCCTCATCGTGGACGACTACGGCGCCTTCGAGCCGTGCCGTCGGGCCGTCCACGACTACAGGGAGCAGCACGGCATCCACGAGGAGATCATGGCCATCGACTGGACGGGCGTCTGGTGGAGGCGGGACCGGTGAGTGCCCCGTATGAGACCTACCTGCACATGCTCGTGGACCTGCACCGCCTGATGGCTCCGGCCCGCTACCTGGAGATCGGCGTCAACGAAGGCCACTCGCTGGCGTGCGCCGGCCGGGACACGAGGCTCGTGGGCGTGGACCCCTCTCCCCGGGTGGAATCCCTGGACCATCCCGACTGGGCGGTCGTGGAGGCCACGTCGGAGGCCTTCTTCCGGGAGCGTGACGTGGCAGAGATGCTCGGAGGCCCGCTCGACCTGGCCTTCGTGGACGGCCTCCACCACTTCGAGGTGGCCCTGGCCGACGTGCTCTCGATCGAGTCCTACGCCCACGCGGGCACCGTCGTACTGGTCCATGACGCCCTGCCGATCGACGGACCCACGTCGGAACGGGACCGTTCTTCGGTGGTCTGGAGCGGTGACGTCTGGAAGGCGGTGGTCCTGCTACGCAGCCACCGCCCTGACCTCACGGTGACGACCCTGGACGTGTCGCCTACCGGAATGGCGATCATCACCGGCTTCGGCGACCCGGTCGACGGCGCCTGGGTCGGACCAGCGGTGGACGACCTGATGGACGCCGGCTACGGGGACCTGTTGGCCATGGGAGTCGAGGATTCCCTCGGGGTGCGTCCCGGCACACGCGAGGTCCTGATCGGGCTGATTCCGACCCTGGACCCCTAGATCAGACAGGCGCCTCGAGCGCCAGATGGCTCGCCGGCCTCTCCGGGAGGTGCGACCATCCAGCACCAGGTCCCTGATGCGGTCCAATGCGCCACCGATGGTTGCGTCCAGGACGTAGGCGGGCGACTCGGGCTCCATCTCCTGTCCGTAGACGACGCGTGCCCCGTCGGGATCATCCAGAACCGTGATCCGTCCCCTGTGGTGCTCCAGGTGCATCGCTCCGGTGATCCGGTACCCAGAGCGGCGGGCGTCGTGGTCGACGTCCAGGATCTCCTCGAGGAGGAACCCTCCGACAGTGGTCGCGACGGTACGGACCTCCCCATCCATGCTGGGCAAAACCATTCCCGGAAACCACTCGGCCTGTCGGGCGGCATCGGCCACGATCCCCCAGACCGCATCCGTGTCCGCGTCGATGACGATCTCGCGTCGCACGTCGACCGCGTGTTCCAGCATGGAGCGTTGCTAGGCACCGGTCCCGGACCGGAAGGCAGCGGGCCGTATGCTCGCCCCATGCTGAATGGCGTTGTCTCGGAGATCTTCGATGCGGACAGGTGGTCTCCCATGGAGGGCTTCGACCTCACCGACGTCACCTACCACCGCGCTCTGGACCAGGGCACCGTTCGTATCGCCTTCGACCGCCCGGAGGTTCGGAATGCCTTCCGCCCGCACACGGTCGACGAGCTCTACCGGGTGCTCGACCACGCACGGATGACGCCCGACGTCGGGACCATCCTGTTGACGGGCAACGGACCATCGCCCGTGGACGGAGGCTGGGCCTTCTGCTCGGGCGGCGACCAGCGGATCCGGGGCCGCGACGGGTACCGCTACGCCGATGGCGAGACTGCGGACTCGGTGGACCCCACCCGTACCGGCCGGCTCCACATCCTGGAGGTCCAGCGGTTGATCCGCTTCATGCCCAAGGTGGTCATCGCCGTCGTGCCGGGATGGGCGGCCGGTGGCGGCCACAGCCTTCACGTCGTGGCGGACCTGACGCTGGCCAGTCGCCAGCACGCAGCCTTCAAGCAGACCGACGCGGATGTGGGCAGCTTCGACGCCGGCTTCGGGTCGGCGTACCTGGCACGCCAGGTCGGGCAGAAGTTCGCCCGGGAGATCTTCTTCCTGGGGCGCCGGTACACAGCTGAGCAGGCGCACGCCATGGGAATGGTCAACGAGGTGGTCGACCACGCCGAGTTGGAGTCAGTGGCCCTGGAGTGGGCGGAGGCCATCAACGCCAAGAGCCCGACGGCGCAACGGATGCTCAAGTTCGCGTTGAACATGATCGACGACGGGCTGGTCGGACAACAGGTCTTCGCCGGCGAAGCCACCCGGCTGGCGTACGGCACAGACGAGGCCCAGGAGGGGCGGGACGCCTTCCTGGAGAAGCGCCCCCAGGACTACTCCGACTTCCCGTACCACTTCTGAGCGGTGGCGCCCGGATGCGGACCGGCGGCACGACCCTGAATGCCCGCCCCCGGGATCGACCCCGTGCCTGAGGCTCCCCGACTCCTCGTCGTCTGGCATTCCGGGTCTGGCGGAACACGCAGGCTCGTGGATGCCGTGGTCGACGGCGCCACCGACCCTGCGATAGCAGAGGCACTGGGATCGACGGTCGAAGTGCTGGTCATGGGGGCCTTCGAGGTTGGCGTCGAGGACGTCCTGGCTGCCGATGGCTACCTGCTGGCCACCCCGGAGAACTTCGGTTACATGTCTGGTGCCATGAAGGACTTCTTCGACCGGACCTACTACCCGTGCCTCGAGCGCACCCGGGGCCGGCCCTACGGCCTCCTGGTGAAGGCGGGTGGCGACGGAAGTGGTGCAGTGGCCGCTGTGGTCCCGTTGGCCACCGGGTTGGAGTGGCGACCAGTGCTCGAACCCCTGGTGGTCGCCGGCGACATAACCGCTGAGCACCTGGCGGCTGCCCGGGAGATGGGTGGCTCGCTGGCGGCAGGGCTGGCCGGTGAGCTCTGGTGAGCGCCTGAATCGGACCGTCGCCAGCCGTTGGTCCGATCAGGCGGCGGGCCGACCACCCACGATGCTGGCCCGTTCCATGATCCTGACGTTGGGCCAGTAGTCGCTGTTGGCGTAGTGCTGGACGGACCGGTTGTCCCAGAAGGCCACGGAACCGGGTTCCCACCGGAAGCGGCACTGGTACTCGGGGTAGTCGGCCTGGCGGGCCAGCCTGTCCAGAGTGCCGATGCTCTCAGAGCGGGCACGACCTGCGATGCGGTCGACGAACAGCCGGTTCACGTAGAGGTGTCGCCGCCCGGTGCGGTCGTGGGTGCAGACGACGGGATGGGCAACCTCCGGGTAGAGGGCCCTGGTCTCGTCCATTCGGTCCGGCGGGACCTGCCTGCCGAAGGAACGCTCGAAGCCGTGGATCGCCGTGAGGCCGTCGGCTTCGGCACGCAGGTCTGCAGGAAGGCCGTCGTAGGCGGCACACATGTCGGCGAAGAGGGTGTCACCTCCGACACCGGGTACCTCGACCGCCCGCAGGATCGTCGAGCGCGACGGCCGTTCACGCCAGGTCACGTCGTGGTGCCACTGGTTCTCGTATCCACCGGTGTCGACTCCCTTGGCGAATCTCGCCAACTCTGGCTGCATCTCGTTGGAGGGGACGAACGGGTGGACCTCCAGGTCTCCGAACCTCCTGGCGAAGTCGAGGTGCTGCTCGGCCGTGATGTCCTGGTCGCGGAAGAAGACCACCTTGTAGACGTCCAGGGCGAGCTGGACCTCCTGGATGGCCGTGTCCGACAGGACGCTGCCAAGGTCGATTCCCGACAACTCCGCACCCACGGT
>Ga0208131_1000036_pt1 | contig 38143 bp, 41 predicted proteins | sample ETNtaG_14_FD_185781 | JGI IMG/M metagenome (GOLD analysis project Ga0208131, IMG submission 185781) | Marine microbial and viral communities from oxygen minimum zone, Eastern Pacific Ocean - ETNP201406SV73 (SPAdes) (version 2) | ecosystem: Environmental > Aquatic > Marine > Oceanic ...
TGCTGCCTCGAAGAGTTCGACGGTGACCTCTTCTTTCGACTCTGTCACACGGGTCACACGGGCCGCTTGACCTCGGAAAGCGCCGCCATGAATCTCCACGATGCTACCCTCTTCAATGCCGGCAGTCGCCGCCTTGGGCTCAAGATAGGGAAGCACATCGCCCAACGGCGACTCACCACCGAGTACCTTGCGACAGTTCTTCATCGGCGTTGTGGAGACACCGACTCGTCCGATGAGCTTCTCGACGTGATGTAGGGCCGAGGCTTCGACGAAGATGTAGCCACGCATGAAGTGAGGACTGAGGACGCCGAAGATCTCGTCTTGGATGTCCTCGAGCGAACCAGTACCGGAGAGCCTGGCTCGGACCTCCCTAGCCACGTTTTGCTCTTGACCAATGGAGGTCTTGAGGATGTAGAGATAGGAAGCGACGTCACCGTACATCTCGCGCAGTTGGGGGGTGGAGTACTCCCTCTCCTGAATGGTTCCCGGGTCAACCCACTCGTAGCCCTTGTACAGGCCACGAGCATCGACCTCCTCGACCGAACTGATGAAGAGAAGTGGTGTGACTTCGTTGAGTCGGTTCTCATAGGCTAGGCCGCGCGCGCCTCCCGAGCGCACGTATTGTAAGTTGTCAGCCTCGATACCGGTGACCTCAGTTATCCGAGCCACCACTGTATCTAGGTCCTCGGGGTCACCGATGCCGTAGATACCGTCCCAGGCGCCAGGAAGAGCGTCGTCTGCGAGTCCATCAGCGCGCTGCATGAGCAGCACTCTCTCTCCGTTTCGAATGTAGACTGTGAACGTATCAGACATTTTTTTACCTCACTCGGTTAGCCAATTGAAGAAGGACGGGAAGGCACTATCCATCAGCCACAGCATCACGAATCCGATTGCGCCGAGGATGAACATCCCAATGCCGCAGACGATTATGGTCTGGCGAAACTCCTGCTTGGACGGCTTCCTCGCCATCTTCAGGATGCGGGCGTAGGGGCCGGTCTGAAGGCTGCGAACACGCCCTTCAATATCGTCCTGCCAACTCTGAACAGTCTCCTCGATGGGACCCACATTGGAACTCTCGATAGCCATCACTAATCCTCGAAGCGACCCGGCGACCGACAGACTCCATTTAAGCACGCCGGGCGAGCCCTAAGGGGCTCGAAATAAAATCAGAGTAAAAATCAATTCACGAACTCGACGGTACGGTCCCTGAGGTTGCGTATCTGAGTGTGTCGCGAAGCTCCGTCTATCTGCTCGCTCTTCACGCCAGTCAACACGAGCAGGACCCTGATATTGTCCCCCATGGTGTCATCAGTAGTAGCGCCCCAGATAATTCGAGCATAGGGATTCACCTTTTCGCGAATCAGTTTGGCGCACTGCTCGGCGTCCCCAAGTGACAGAGTAGGCCCGCCGACCACATTTACCAGCGCCCCGCGGGCATCGGAAATGTCTATGTCAAGCAGAGGTGATTCTAGAGCCTCTTCGGTGGCCCTCTCAGCCCTGTCCTCGCCGTGAGCCTCACCGAGTCCGATGACTGCCACTCCTCCACCGTTCTCCATCACGGAGCGCAGGTCCTGGAAGTCGAGGTTGACGACACCCTCCTTCGAAAGCATCTCGGAAACTCCTGAAATACTCCTCATTAACAATTCGTCTGCGACGCGGAATGCAGCGTCGAGCGGAAGGTCACGAACCCCCTCGACCTCGAGAAGACGTTCGTTGGGCAGTACAACCACTGTGTCGCACACCTCTCGCAGTCTTTCCAAGCCCCATTCTGCATTCTGCTTCCGCAGAGCCCCCTCCGACATGAAGGGGTAACTCACCACAGCGATGGTCAGAGCTCCGGCCGATTTGGCTAGCCGAGCAACTACATGCGCACTCCCTGTCCCAGTGCCACCTCCCAGTCCCGCTGTGATGAATGCCAGATCGCAGTCTTCGATCTCCGTCTTGAGCGCACGCTCAGACTCGTATGCGGCCTGCTCGCCCTTTTCCGGGTCACCGCCGGCGCCTCTACCTCTGGCAGAGCGCCCAATCAGCACCTTGTCCCGGACATTGACCCTCAACAGGTGTTGGGCGTCGGTGTTCACCGCTAGCCCCTTAACATATGTCCCGTCAAACACACCTTCAAGCTCTAGCCTTGCCACGGTGTTGGAACCGCATCCTCCACAGCCGAACACACGTATCTTGGGCTGCAGTGATTTGAGCAGACTCTTCAGTTCCGCATCGTTCTTCCTGTCGCTCAGGTCGTGAGGTGCGACATTGTCATCTCTGTCAGCCAGAGCCCTCTCGACGATGAAGTCCATGAGGCCGAGGCGAGTCGTAGAGAGGATAACCGTTACCCCCCGCCTTCGGCGGGCAAGGCGTGTTTCATCGGGGCTGCTACAAGGCCACTATCCCAGCAGCTGGTTCCGTGTACTGACGAAGCGAGAGAGGAATGTGTATACTCCTCCCCAAGCGGAGATGGCAAGGGCGACCGTCATGCCGTTGAGGTTGCTATTGCCCAGCATGATCCAACTGGCGTAGCCTATGTCAGAGATATCAATACCGACTCCTCCAGAGTAAGCCTGCCAAGAAGCTGCGACCAAGCAGGCCATCGTCAGTACCATGCGGTCGGCACGGCCGAAGCCACCGTAGATTCTGGCGAGTCCTACCGACTGGGCCTGAGTCCCCATGTAGGAGCCGAACAAGGTCAACACCGCCGCTACAGCCCCCGAGCTCGGATTGCTGACGAAGGCCGCGTTCATCCCTATTGCAATGAGTAGGCCCACGTCAACAACCCTGTCGATGGTGTGGTCAAGGAAGTCTCCGTACGGTCCAGCCACTCCCTGATGACGGGCCAAAGCACCATCGAGCGCGTCAAGCACACCGGCCAGCAGTATCAGCAGGACGGAGACCCCGATCATGATTGCACCGTTATTGTCGAGGGTAGCCCCAGAAATCAGCCAGAAGGCGCCGAGGGCGAGGATTAGACTGGTCCAAGTCAGGACACTAGGGTCAAGACCCCCCATTTTCAGGACCAGTGGCTCGCTTGCCTTGGTCCAGGTTTCCCTCATCCTCTCAAACATTGTCACCCCTCCATTCTGGCTACCCAGTCAATCAGCGAGCCCGGGCTAGTTGGCTTGAAACCATCTGCTATCCAGTCGGAAAGCGAGGCGACGACTGAGTCGACGCTGCCATGCGAAGTGTCGAACTCGCACCATGGGGTATCGCCCTCGCGTTCATTCCAAGCCCCCCCTAGCAACTCCCACTCGCAGTTCGCCTGCACCTTCTCGACCGCGTACCCCCTGCCTGCGAGTCTGGATTCTAGAATCTCGGGCGAGCAGCGCAGTACGGCCACCGCATCGCAAGGCAGGTGATGAGAGAGGTGACCGTCCACCACTACGATTCCGTCAGGAGGGGACTTCCATTCAGGAGCGAGCGCATCATGCAATGCGTCGGTATCGATGACCCTCGCCCCGTCGGCTGGATCGATCTCACCTAACAAACTGTTCTGCTCGGCTAGCGATTCTACTGAAACTACAGCGTATCCACCATCGGAGAGTATCTGCGCTACCGTGCTCTTGCCAGTCCCGGGTGTGCCGCTCAGAGCTAGTCGAAAACCACCACTCACATTCCGGCCGGCTGGTCAGGAAGCCATGAACGCTGCGTGTCGCCGGCGCAATATTGACCATCCCCCTGTGCTGCGCAAGGCCCGAGAGACATGGCCGAGGGCGAAGTCAGCTGGATCAGAGCGATGGATCCTCGTCATTCTAAACTGAATTTACTTCTCTTAGCTATTCCTATTACATTCTACTTCGCCTACGTGTCACATGATCAGACAGCAGCATTCTTTTCCTCTATGGTTGCTATTATGCCGCTCGCCTTCCTGATGGGCCATGCCACTGAGGAGATTGCCCTGCGGACATCGGAGTCCATAGGGGGACTCCTCAATGCCACCTTTGGCAACGCCGCAGAGCTAATCATCGCGGTTTTCGCAATCTGGGCAGCCTACAAGGCTGGCGCGGACAGTGAGACTGCAACAGTCATGGTGCACATCGTACAAGCCAGTCTGATAGGTAGTATTCTTGGAAATCTCTTGTTGGTGATGGGCTTAGCATTCGTTTGGGGAGGGATACATCACAAGGTCCAGACGTTTAATGAGACGCAGTTCGTTGCAAACAGTTCGCTCCTACTTCTCGCTGTCATCACTCTAGTCGTACCAACAGTGTATCATCTCACGGTGGGAGGTGATGAAGGAACGGAGGGAGTGAAAAGTCTGTCAAGGGCAGCCGCAGTAATCCTTCTCGGAATGTACATCCTTTTCTTGATATTTCAATTGAGGACGCACTCCGATCTATTCGCCACCGATGGTTCTCACGATGAGGAGCCGAAGATGACCAAGCGCGATTCGGTAATCCTGCTTGTAGTCGCGACACTGTTTGTCTCTTGGATGGCCGAGATTCTCGTACACTCGTTAGAGGAGGCGGCCAGCGAAGTCGGCCTTTCACACCTGTTCATTGGGGTGATCTTACTGCCTCTGTTCGGCAACGCCGCCGAGCACTTCACCGCTGTGACTGTGGCAGGCAAAGACAAGATGGATCTCTCGTTCGCCATAGCAATAGGCTCGAGCACCCAAATCGCTGTGTTCGTGGCCCCCTTGATGGTGGTCTTCGCCTGGATGCTAGGAGTCGGACTGACCTTCGAGTTTGGTACTCTTGAGACGGTCGCCGCCTTTCTCGCAGTGATGATTGTCAACGCCATCGCAGCAGACGGCAAGAGCAACTGGCTCGAAGGGGCCATGCTGTTGGGAGCCTATGCTGTACTGGGACTAGCCTTCTGGTTCCACCCCTAACATATTCTAGGGAATGCTGTATGACGGATTCACAAGGATTCAAGGAGCAGGAGTCGAGAAGCCCGTGAGCCTAGATAATTCCACCAGTCCGCAACAGCGAGCACTCGCCATGTCCGTACATCTGGGCACGGCGTCCGGCGCGCTTTGGGGACTACTTTCGTTGGAAGCGATTTTCGTCGAGGACTACCGGATGGCCTTCTTCTGGATGTTCCTCGCGATGGTGGTCGATTCAGTGGACGGACCACTGGCTAGGAAGGTCGATGTCAAGCGTCATGCGCCACAGATTGATGGAGCACGACTCGACGACATCATCGACTACATCAACTACACTTTCGTTCCCATTGTCCTTCTAATTCACGCCGGATGGCTCCCTGATCCAGCCTCGCTATGGGCAGCCGTCCCGCTCGTCGCGAGCGCCCTAGCGTTCACCAACGCCGAATCCAAAGACACCGAGGAAGGATTCTTCCTCGGCTTTCCGTCCTATTGGAACGTCTTCGCCTTCTATGTCGTAGTCGCAGCTCCCGCCGGCAGCGAGTGGTACGTGCTCCTGCTAACATTGGCGCTCAGCGCGCTGAGCGTTATGCCAGTCCGCTTTGTCTATCCGAATCGATTCAACCGATTGCGTTGGTTCTTCATTGGTGGCGGCATTGTTTGGATTGCATCAATCCTGCTCGTCGCCATGCTATACCCGGACGCTCCTCAATCGCTGGTGTTCGCTTCGATGGCTTATCCAGTGCTGTACCTCGTGTTATCACTGTGGCTGGATAGAGGTTGAATCGTTTGGCGGCCTTCGCAGCCGTCCCCAACCTGGGGGTCCACAAGGGAGGTCAGTGGACGGCGCGAAGGCACGCGCTTGGTTGCAGCACTGAGTTCTTCCAGAGAAGTCTCAGCGTATAGTGGCGGTTAGTTGCCTAGCAGCGCTCACACTGACCACCCCATAGGTGATCTGCAAGCATCACTAGGTCGAGCACGTTGACCGCGTGGTCGCCGTTGATGTCGGCTCCCTGCATCGAGACAGGCGCATCCCCGTAACCGAGGATATACTGCACCATTACGATGAAGTCGCCGATATCTACGCTTCCGTCGTCGGTCGCATCACCGCGTAGCACTCGCTCGGCCTGACCTCGATCGCAGACCGCCACAGCGGTCTTGCTGGCCTTGGTGGTACGGCTGTCCAGAGACTGGGGGCCGGAATCGGACTCATCCTCCCCCCACAGGTAGTCAGCCAGGATGACTAGGTCGAGCACGTCGACTGATCGGTCACCGTTGATGTCTGCCTGAGCCATCGAGGCAGGAGCCCTGCCGTATCCGGCGATGTACTGTGCCATCACAATGAAGTCACCGAGATCCACACTTCCATCGTCGTTAGCGTCACCACGAAGGTAACGCGCGTCGATGGAGGCAGCCTCATCTGACTCACCTTCTATGTCATTCGTTGTTTCAACGCTTCCGATATCCTCACCGGAAACGAGGCCTGCTGTGCCAGCCAAAAAGATCAGCGCAGCGATTGTTAGGTCCACTGTTCGGTCCATGAACAGGGTCCATCGATGTGTCAGACATAAGTAACTTGGTTCAATGATTGGACATTCTTCAACGCCGTGATGTGAATGAGAGGTTACAGATTGAATCATTCCCTAGGGAGTGTTCGGCATCAATCTATTCTTCCTCTGAGTCTTCTTCCTTACTCATTGACTGTGCCCATACCTTTTCTGAAAACGCTTCGTGTTCCCCATAAGACACGCCTCCAATGGGAATCCAGCCAGTATCGATTCTCATCTGGACTTGTTTAATCAAGCAGGGCTTATCCCATTCATCAGACCAATTCAAAACTCCAAGCTTCTCTTTCTTATGCATTTTTTCTGCTACAACTACGCAATATTTCATACCAAACATATCTAATTTCTAATATATAAACCTTTCTATTACTATTTGTCCCTAACACAGGGCCCTATTCTGCTTCATTAAACCAGATTAAACAGACGCGCCCAACGCCGGACATACAGTAGGGAATGAGTCTAGATTAGGAAGATGAGGAGCGTCAAGAAATCTAACGCCATCAAGATGGTGAATATCGCATCCACTAGTACAGCCAGCCTCTGCCACAACGTTGCGTTTCTCAACCACTCTAGGAGACCCATCTCCTGCCTACGGAAGAAATACCAGTTACCTATGACTAGGACGACGAAAGCGAAGGCACCAAGAACGGTTAGTGTTGCAATAGCCCCTGCCCCTGCCATGACATCGATTGGTAGCGACAGGTGAAGAAATTATTCCCGGCACAAAGGGTACTTTCAGGAGCATGAAAAAGTAACGGGCAGAACCCCTACCTCAGAACTCGGAGTAGTAATTGGAGACGGCATCCTCGAGATTAGATCCCGCTGCAGATTCATCGACGCTAATGGTCACTCCGTCCCTACGGAGAGCCTGCCCTCCGACCACTACATCGAGGCAGCGTGCGCCGCTGTAAATCAAGTTGGCCAACAGCCTCCTATTGTCCCGCCCCCACGGCCTCATCCTAACATCATCGAGGTCCCAGGTCACCCAGTCAACTGAGTCCTTGGTCGCAAGTTGCCACGTCTCCACCGGATCAAGTATTCTAGCATCCCAGTGATCGTGTCTTTGAACTAAACTAGCAGCCTTTGATTCAGATCTCATATCAAGTGAGTTGTTACTCGCCGCTCCATCGGTCCCTAACCGCACATCTACTCCTGCCTCGCGCATAGCAGGATAGGACATTGTCCCTCCACACGCGAGTTTCTGATTTGAAGTCGGACAGTGAACTGCATGTGCATCATGCCCGGCCAGAATACGCATCTCTTTCTTGGTCGCCCAACCACAGTGAGCGCAGACAGTCGAACCATCGGAAAAGAAATCTATTGAATCAAGATATTCTATTGGATACATTCCATGTTCAGCATGGCAGTCAGCTACTTCCTTCCTCGTCTCAGAGGTATGGATGCTTAGCGTACATTCGGTTGACTTTGCCACATCGGAAGCCTTCCTCAATATCTCTTCATTACAGACATAAACAGAATGGGCCCCAATACCATACTCAATTCTTCCAGGTCTAGGAGAAGCCCCTCTGATTAGATTCTCCATGTGTCGCAGGGCGTCTCCTGAGCCAGGTTCAAAGTTTGGAGTAAGCCCATCAGTAATTGGGCCACAGAGTTTTGCTCTCAAACCAGTTTGTGCTAGGGTTTCTCCAACGACTTCGGTATAGAAGTACATGTCACAAGCGAACGTAGTGCCGGTGGCAATCAGTTCTGCAGCGGCGGCTCTAGTGCCAACTTCAACAAACTCCGGTGTTAGGAACTTCTCCAAAGGGAAAATCGAGGTCTCAAGCCACTCCATCAGAGGCAGACCCTCGCCCATCGAGCGATTGAGTATCATTGCGAGGTGGGTGTGCCAGTTCTGCAGCGAGCGTGTGACCAGACGGGTCGAGCCATTGATTGTCTCAACCACATCCTCGTCGCCATTGCTCGCAGAGTACGAGCCGTCTGGGTGGAGCAGGTAATCACCGTGTTGGACGGCACCGTCGTGGTCAATCAGGCGCGTTCCTGTGACTCGCCGCACACCCTCGTCCATGGGCGAGCGAGCGGCCCGCCCGCCTCAAGTGTTCTCCATCAGATGAGGGGAATTATCTCCGAGAAATGCAGCAGGTTCCCCTCCCTTTCGTTCTCCGACATGTACTGGATGAAGTAACGTGCCCGCGCTCCCTGATCAAAAGAAATCTCGCTGCGGTCACCATATCGGCTCATCAGATTCGTCCGTGAAGGGTTGTGTTGGTCTAAGGTGCAATTAGCGAACTCACTCGGTTCCTGATCTGGCCTGTCGCTCTCGTAGGCGTTGGCGGTGCAATTGATGACCTCCTCGCACCAGATGTAACAATCGTAGGGTGTCGCGCAGATGAAATCCCCAGTTCGGTAGCACTGTTCGGTTGGGGTAACCCAGTCCTGCGCCCAGACGAAGGCTTGTGCGAGGTCCGAATCTGAGTTCGGATCGTCATGGAACTGGTGGGTGTGGTAGAGCCCGAGGAAGTGCCCTAGTTCGTGACTCGGAACAGGGCTTGTTGCGAATGTCGAAGCGCGCACCGTACTGAAGTAGTACTCCCGGGTATACCACGGGAACATGCTGTAAGCACCCCAGCCAGTGCTTTGCATAACGACGTTGACATTGGCTGGGTTGTAGCCTTCAATGAAACTGTCACCGAGTTGAGAGACTGAGATCTGATCACCAAAATCGCCACCATCTTCACTCGAGTTGTTGAGTGTGTCCGGCTTCTCACCTCCCTCCCCTTCCTCCTCATCTTGGACGTCGGGAAAGGCTTCGTCGATCCAGATTATCTCGTCGAGGACGAAGTCGATTCCATAGGAGTTGTAGATCGAGTTAATCAATTCGATTCCGGTGTCGATTGAGGTCTCGTTGATCAGCCATTCGACACCGTCGTTGTCCCGATAGACGAAGATGGTCATGGAGAGCTGTCTGACTGGCCCAGACTCGCAGTCTAGTCCTGGGTAGGGCGAGTCCTCTGATACGTCCACCCAGTACTCCTGACTGTCACAGTCATAAATCTGGTAATTGTGCTCGTTCCAGATGAGGCATCCCGATAGAATCGGTGCGAACAGGATGATTACGAGCAAGGTGGCCGTTCCCCGCATGACCCCGACTTGTGGTACTGGGGCTAAACCCTTGCTAGACCGGCATCAGTTACTGGGCTTCGGCAAGAACGGCATCAACTTGTCTGCAAGCGACGCCATGTTTCTGGTTTGTATCCAAATCGTACCTGATCCTGTTAACTGCAAGATTAGCCCTTCGCCTCCAAACATAGTAGTCTTGAATCCTCCTGACGGAGCCGGACTGTAGGACACCCCCTCAGTGAAGGCTACGAGGTGTCCGTTGTCCACCACTACAGGCGCATCGGGTGTTACTTCGACCTCTTTGATAGCCCCGTATGAGGTATAGAAGACCTGACCAGCACCACCTTCTGAAAACGCTCTCAGAAAGAAGGCACCCTCTCTGGAAAGTAGTGACTTGGCACCTTGGAATTTGGTATCGTACTCCACGTTAGGCGAGCATGCCATGAAGGCACCCCCTTGCATGTACAGGCCTTGGCCCGGGGCCAAGTCGAATGTGCAGATGTCTCCTGGAGCCGAAGGAGCCATCGATATCCATCCACCAGACGGTCCTGCGGTGTAGGTGTTGACGAAGAAGGACTCCCCGCCCACTACGGACTTGAGGAATCCCCCTATCAGCCCTCCCTTGCTTGCTCTTCCTGTACTGATACTCAAACCAGAGGACTGGGCCACCATGGCTCCAGGTTCGACCTTAATCGACTCCCCAGGTCCGAGGTTTGCAGTCATCAGTGTAAAGGCGGGTTGGAACTCGTAATCTACATCCATGATAACGCGCTGCAAACTCGACTTTTCAAATGAACGGAGATGTGCTAGACAACACATTTCGCGTTGAGCACACTAACCGTCTCTCCCTCCGAGTTCTTCATCCAGCACTCTATGACGTCACCTTCGTGCATTGCCCCTACTCCTTTTGGGGTGCCTGTCCAGACTAGGTCTCCTGGAGAGGGTTCGTACCAACCTTTCAGATGCCCGAGGATTGACTCCACTGAGTGCACCATCAGTTCGGTCGAGGCCCGCTGCCTGCCCTCGCCATTAACCGACAGGCAAATCTCCACCGGACGCGGGTCCCAAGCGGTCCAAGTCCCTAGCACCCCCGAGCCGGCGAAGCCCTTGCCCTCGAGCCACGGCCAGCCCTTCTTTTTGGCCAGTGTTTGACGGGTCCTGTTGGTAGTGTCGTTGCCAACACACATCTCCACCGGCTCAAGGTCCTCGCCGAGCCGGATGACTAACTCCACTTCATGGTCGACATGGTCCTCGGCCGAGCTCAGGGCGACAACATTCTTCCCATCCTCATCGGCCTCGACCAGAGCGGTCGGTGGCATCAGGAAGAAGCGAGGGTAGTCGGTGACGTCACCGTAGATCTCTTTGGCGTGCCCTACGTAGTTGCGGAACACCGCCCATCCGACCGCCATGACACTTCCAACACCCACAATCCCATTATCGCATCGCTACCGAACTAAGCAGGTTGAAGACTCTCCCTCGGCCGAGGCGCATCGATGGCTGAGGACCCCTACCGAGTCCTAGGCGTCTCCAGCGACGCCAGTGATGCCGAGATTAAGCGAGCCTACCGCAAACTTGCCCGACAGTATCATCCTGACCGGAACCCGGATGACGCGGCGGCCGAGGAACGCTTCAAGGCGATACAGGCCGCCTACGAGAACGTCGGAACTGCCGAAGCCCGCAGAGAGCATGACCAGAGTCGTCGCATGGAGGACATGTTCGCTGGAGGGGGCTTTCAGGGTAATCCGTTCGGAGGGGGCTTTGGCGGCACCGATCTGGGTGACATAATCTCACAGTTCATGGGAGGGAGAGGAGCACCGAGAGGATTCGATAACAGGTCCTCAGGTGGTTTCGGCGGTCAGCCCCAATCTCCCTCCAACGAGCCCGCCCAACCAATAAAGGGGGCTGATATCGAGGCAGGACTCGACATCTCACTCGAGCAGGCTTCGCAAGGGACCGAGGTGAAATTCAGCCACCGCAGGCTGAGGCGCTGCAAGAAGTGCAAAGGCTCGAGTTTCGGAAAGTCGCGGCGTTGCGCACCGTGTAGTGGCACGGGAGTTCAAACCAAGGGCAGCACACTCACCGTGAAGGTCCCTCCCAATGCTGAGCACGGTCAGTTGCTCCGCCTCAAGGGTATGGGGCACGAGCACCCCGAGGGAGAACCGGGAGACCTGAGGATTACTCTGAGGTTGGATGCTCAGGAGGGGCGGCGCTGGGAGGAAGGGAGATTGGTTCAGGAGGTCCCAATACCGGTCACGACACTGCTTCTCGGCGGGAAGGTGCGGATCTCTACACCAGTCGGAAAGAGGGTGCAAATCGACGTACCCGAAGGCACTCGCATAGGTGACCGCAGGAGGCTACATGGTCACGGCCACTCCGGTGGACCACTTGACATCGAGTTTATCTTGGCCGAACCAAATACCCTGAGCAAATCCCAGCGCAAAGCGCTGGAGAGACTCAAGGACAGCGGGTTGTGAACCGCACACAACCTGTCAAATACCCGTCTTTCGCGGCCCCCAACATGCGCGACTTCGCTCATGTAGCCGACTTCCTCGTACCGAGGCGTAGACAGGCACACATCGTAATCATCCTCATGTCCATGCTGATGCTCCCTGGAATCTCAGCCACTTTCAGTCCAATCGACATAGAATCCTACGACCTAGAGTCGCCGGAACTCGACGCAAACGAGGTTCTCATGGAGGAGTTCTCCTCGGCTGGAGGGATAGAGGCCTTTGGAATCTTTATTCGTGACCCGAGTTACTTCGGAGAGCCGGACTCCGATGTCACGATGATTGCCGACTACACCGGTCATGGCCTAGGGTTGACCAACCCCGAGGGAGGGGTACTCAACCTCACCGTGCTAAGGGAGATTGACGCTAAGGCCGAGTACCTGAGGCAGCATGAGATTTCCGAGTTTTATCTCTCGTTTGCATCCCAGATTACCGGTGAGTCCGTGGTCGGCATACTCGACCTCGCCACCGACTTCAGGGCCTTCATGTCGGGCCAATCAGCCTTGACTAGCCCCAGAATCGACCCCGAGACGTTGACCATGGCCCCACCCTCCACCGACTGGATCGACTGCGGCGTCCTTGAGTGCCTGTCATTCGATGACGAGAACCTCACTCAGGCCCACATTGACTTAGCCGCACACAGGTTGGCCAATCATAGTTCAGGAGCCTTTCTCAGACTCCTGTCCAAGGATCGTGGATTTACTCCAGATCCATCAAGTCTGGTTTTCGGACCTTACAATCACCAACTCCTATCTGACGGAACAATTACTGCAGAGGAATGGGGCCCTGGGCGTTGGTCAGCGTCTTCTGCGTGGCTACTCATCAACTTCGACAGAGAGGCCATGCAGAGCAACGGCTGGTCATTCTCTTGGTTGAACTCCAGTTCGGATTCGAATTCCGGATACGAGCGGAACGGAGTCACATTCGAGACCAAACCGATTCACAACTCGGTCGAGCAATGCCGCGAGAGGGCTCTAGTGGGTGAGGAACTCTGCTCGATGGAATGGCTCTATTTGGCCCTCGAAGAAGATTTGAGATCCACTGATGAAATGGTTGTCACTCTGATGTTCGCGGAGGGCGTAAATGTCGAGATAAACCGAGAACTGTACTCTAGCGCCCATTTGATTTTGATCATGACACTGGTGGTGACCATTCTGCTGTGGCTCAGTCTCAGGAGAGTATCGGATGTGGCCATAGTCGTAGTTGGTCTGGTACTGTCACTGATGTGGATGCAGGGATTGATTGGATGGGCAATCATCTTGGGGCAGAGATACGGGATGGAAGTGATATTCCGCTCACAGTTCTCCAACCTTTTGCCAATCTTAGTGCTCGCCTTGGGCATAGACGACAGTCTGCACGCGCTGCATAGGTACAAGGAAGAGAGGAGGGAAGGAGCCAGTCCCGAACTGGCAGCTCGCACCTCGTTAAGCAGAGTCGGCCGGGCCATTCTTCTGACCTCGACCACCACTATCGTCGCGTTCATGGCCAATATGACATCGAACATAGCCGCGCTCCGATCCTTTGGCATAGAGGCAGGTCTGGGAGTACTATCCGCATTCATCCTCACCGGCCTCTGGGTCCCTCTGGTTCGCTTCGACTTCGACCTGTGGATGGAATCGAAGGGGAAACTACAGGATGAGAAGGAAGGCCTTGTTCACATGGTACCGGAATCTTGGCTAGCCGCAGTCACCACCAATTCGGCTAGACATGCCCCAGTCGTAGCCGCACTGGCCATCTTAATCACCGCGGTGGCCGTTCCGATGATGCTCTCACTGGAAGGCGATTTCCAGGTTGAGGACTTCATTGAGAGCGAATCCGACCTCGCAGTGGGAATCGGCCTGGTAAACGAGCGCTTCAGCGACGAGGGCGAGCCCGCTTTCATCTTAGTTGAGGGAGATTTGACGAATCCTAAGGTGATAGTCGCCATTGGCGAACTACGCAACAACGTGAATTCGCACGGGCCGGAGGATTCGAACCAACTCTCTCGTCTTCCTACGGGCGAGGTCGAGATGCTAGCCATTGACGGCATACTCGGATTTGCCAAAGCGGCGATGGCTTGGAACAACACCTCGTTCATCGCAGCAGGTTGGGACCCCTTGGCCGAAGATGGTGGAGTCGATTGTGACAAGGATTTCCTAGGCCTGCCTTCATTGGGTGACAGGGAGTGCCTAATTTTCCTCTACGGCTTCGTGTTGACTCGAGGCGTTCCTGAGAGCGGTGGCTACCCCTCGATGCCGCCATCCATAGTCGCCGAGTATATCCAAGTAGCCGAGGAGATCGACTACGAGCACCCCTGGCTCACCATTTCTGGTGAGACCCCTCACTACCTCCGAGCCTCAATCCGATTCGGAATATCCAGTCCTGAGCAGTTTGCATTGGTTGAGCCTGCTTTGGCTCAACTGGAGGATGACATGGCTCCGTTGCAAGAGCTCGCTCGAAATCCCCTCAGAGAGCAAGGTGACCTCTCTTCCGCAGATGAGCAGTATCCTGTCACTTGGGCGATTCCGACCGGTGAACCCGTCATCAGGTTCGTCGCCGCTGACTCGATGCAGGATGAGATGCAGGGCACCTTGCTTCTAGGCGTGGTACTCTGCACAATCACCCTGTGGTGGGGCTTCCGGGAGGAGACCTCGGCGAGGCAGCGATGGGAAGAGGGGATGCAGAACCAAGCTGACTTCGCTCGCAGAGTGGGGTCGACAGTCGTAGTTACTGGAGTGATTACTTATCTCATGTTGGGAACAGGTTACGCAGTCTTCTTCGCAGCCCTCGCGCTTGTTCTTTCTATCCTCTGGGGCACCCTGCCATTCTTCATCGCTACAGTGACCACCGGCCCCATCTTTGTCGTAATCGTCTGGCTGTACGCCATGGTTGAACTGGCCGGATACGGGCTCAACATGGTCACCGTTGCAATCGCAGCAATGTCCCTCGGAGTGGGCATAGACTACGTCATCCATCTCATTGAGAGATATCGTGAGGAGCGTGAGAAGGGAGCAACGCCACACCTCTCACTGGCTGCCGTTGGCAGCGCCTCAGGTCTCGCGCTCTTCGGCTCCGCAGTATCGGACATAGCCGGGTTCATGGTAATCAACCAGTCTAAGATGGGGTTCTTCTCAACCTTCGGGCTGTTCTGCGCTGTTATGATTGGACTGTCACTAATTGCAAGCATGATTTTGACACCGGCAGTCCTAGGGATGCTTCATCGCAAATCACTACTCTCTGAATATTCTTGAGTTCCATTAGGTTCTTGACATAATGTAGGTTCGAATTTTTTCATGATAGAGCCCGGATATGCTGACAGAGGCCATATCATGGCCGTAGAATTCGATAGGAAGATCATCGTTTACTGGTGGATGATGGCGAATTTGGGTCTTCTTGTGACAGTGGTTGGAATCATAGCAATGGTTGTCTGGATTCCGTTTGGATGGATTGTGCATAAGAAGCAGTTCGAGCACATGAGCGGGGCCCTGACAGACCGCTCAATCAATATGCGCATGGGGTGGCTATTCAAGAAACAGCAGAACATTCCCTTGGACAAACTCACAGATGTGTCTATTCACGAGGGCCCAATACTGAACGCATTCGGAGTTGTCAGGATGCAGTTTGAGACAGCTGGTGCTGCACCATTCATCCTCACCGGGGTGAAAAACTCCGATCAGTTCCGCGACCTCGTTCTTCAGCAAAGAGACTCATTGGTTTCCACCCCTCAACAGTCTGCACCTTCAGACGACTCCAACGATGTCCTAGTCGAGATCAGGGATATCCTTCAGCAAATCAATGCGAACATCTCCAACGAGGAGTAGAATGGTATTCGAATGCAACATTGATGCTAGAGGCAAGGCGTATCGTTTCAAGTTAGGAATCATGGGAGTCGTAGCTGGATTGGTATTGGCAGCAGCCTTCTACATATCAGGAATCGAGGGGGGAATTCCTTGGTTAATATCTCTAGGATTCATAGGCGGTGGAGCGTTTACTATTTTCGAAGCCTGGACTGGATGGTGTGTTGTACGGGCTCTCGGATTCCGAACCCCTTTGTGAGGAAGAAATCATGACGAGCGACATTTTGACTGATTTGGAGCGCGGCGGCGAGGACTGCGTCCTCCGATTTGCCGACGGAGCCGCATTCAGGGTCAGTTACCTGTCGATACGCAGTCGCTGTCAGTGTGCCAAGTGCAAGCCGAGGCAGGAGAACCAGCAGAGGCTCATCGAGTTCGAGGAAGAGGTCGCTCGCCTCAGGGTCGAGAAGCCACGAGCCGAGCCGGTAGGTCGTTATGGAATCAGGTTTGATTGGCCGTCTGGCTGCTCGAGCGGAATCCACTCCTTCAGACATCTGAGGAGCGTTGCCGAGGACCTCGGTTCAGCGCTGTGAACCTCCGGATTACCTATCCGAAGGGGTCAAAGGCGACTCTCCGGTCGCGAATTTATCGAAGACACGGGTAGCCCCGTGATTTCGGTGGTGATACAATGCAGGGAAATGGTCCCGATGGAGGCGAGCAGAAGCTCGACGAGGAAGATGAGTGGCAACTCTACGCCAGCGCCGGGTACGCCTCGGCAGAAACCGTCACTGAGGTCGAGGAGGCCGAGGAGATCGACAAGGAAGAGTGGTTTGACGGCGACGATCTCGAGGTCAACGGAGCCCCAATAGATTGGGACGCACCACCCTGTCCCGCTCCGCTAGGCGTCGCTCACATCATCAAGATGGGAACCTGCGATTACTGCCTGCACAGAGTAGCTGGTCGCAGAACCAAGGCCCGTGGAGCCGAGGGCGGTCGGGAGATTCGAGAGGACGCCCACGCAAGGGACCCCGGGATAGCCAAGTTCGGGGCACCTGAACTGTGCCCTCTGTGCGAAGACCTGTTCGACGATACAGGCAACATTGTCAGTAGGGTCATAGAGTCCACCAAAGGCATCGAGTACGGAACCATACAGTTCGGGATCCATCTGCCGAAGGATTTAGTACAGGATGAGGACAAGATCCGAAGTAGGCACGGAGCTCCTGCTTCGAGACCGCTAAAGGCTGCCTTCGCCGATGCGATACAGGAACAGTTGTCCAAGCACATGCCTGATATCGAGTTCGTCAAGGAGAAGCCCGACCTGATGATTCTGGTTGACGGCCTAACCCTCAGGATTGACATCGATGTCAGACCAGTCTTTCTCTATGGCAGGTACAGGAAGCTCAGCCGAGAGATTCCCCAGACCAGATGGCCTTGCCGCGCCTGTAGGGGAAGGGCGCAGGGCTGCGAGTCCTGCCAGGGCACCGGTCTGCAGTACCCCGACTCCGTACAGGACCTCGTCGGTGAGCCAATCAGAGCCATCCTACAGGCTGAGGACACCTCGTTCCATGGCATGGGTAGGGAAGACATCGACGTCAGATGCCTTGGCTCAGGCCGCCCCTTCGTCCTAGAAGTCAAGAATCCTCAACTCCGTAAGGCGAATCTTGTGGAACTCGTCGCAGCAGTCAACGATAGCTCCTCGGGGAGGGTGGAGATCGATCAGCTAGATTGGACAGACAGAAAACGAATCGGGAGAATCAAAGAGACTCGCTCAGATAAGTCCTATACGATTAGGTTCAGGGTCGACGACATCCCAGAAGAGGAGACGGTGAAGGAAGCCATATCAGGGCTATCTGGTGTCGTATTGGAGCAGAATACGCCCAAGCGCGTCTCGCACCGCAGGGCTGCCAAGACGCGAAAGAGAAAAGTTGTCTCAATCAGCGACGTGATTGTTGATGGTGACGAGGTCCAGTCAACCCTACGTTGCGAAGCCGGGACTTACATCAAGGAACTCATCCATTCCGATGAGGGCAGAACGGTGCCCTCGGTCAGCGGCGTGCTGGATAGGGAATGCGAGGTGCTTTGGCTCGATGTCGAGGAAATTCACGCTGACTGAGCCCAATGCCTCATCCGAGCCCTTAAGAAGAATCGGCAGGTCGAACGCTCCCGCGACCTATGGTCGAAAGGTGATTCAATGGCCACGAGAACACACGGCGAACGTCAGGGTACTCGCAGCATCCTGAAGAAGAAGAAAGCCGAACGAAGTCGTGTTTTCATCAATCGTGTGATGCATCCCTATGCAGAGGGAGACCGCGTCGCAATCGTGCTCGACGGAGCCCAACAGAAGGGCATGCCGCACCGCCGCTTCCAAGGTAAGACCGGCATAATCGCTGGAATTCAAGGGCGGGCATATGTCGTCTCGGTCTCGGACGGCGACATGCAGAAGACCGTGGTGGCTAGGCCTGAGCACCTCAGATCCATGGAGTGAGTGATTCTAATGTCTGAGAAAGAGTATGTCGACTTCGCCACCGTTCGCGACCTGTTGGAGCAGGCCAACGAGCGCCGCGGCGAACTCTCCTACGAACAGCTCATGGCACTCGGTCACGCTCAGTGGGCGGCCAGCGAGAATCGTGGAGGTAGGAAGACAGACCCAGAGGTCTTCAGAGGACTACGCGATGCGCTGATGGAGAACGAAAAGCTCGCACCACATCCTGAGATATGCGCCAAGTTGGCCGAACTCTGTCCACTGGTCGTGCCAGACGTCAGGGTAATCGTTGCTAGCAAGAGGATTGCGATGGACACTCCGGAGATCGAGGAACTCATCACAATAATCCGACAGCACGTTCTCTGATACTACTTTTCGGCGCTTTTCGCCAACAATTTCATTCAAGGGGGGGAACCGCTCTGAACGACCTGAGAGACATGCAGTTCGGCGGTCCTGATGAGTCCGATGAGGAAGATTCTAGCCCGTATGAATCCGAGACCCATATCAGGGTCCTAGATATGCAGGACAGACGTCCCATGGGGCATGAGATACACGGCATCACCGAACCATCGATGCATCTGGTCCGCGCTCGATTGAACGATTCTGGAGAGTTGTCCGAAGACTCGAGGATGACAGCCGACTCGGAATCAATTGGCCCCCTCTCTGAAATCAGACACCGAGACCTCTCTCCAGCAGCTACCGGCAAACTGACAGAGGCCCTGTTGGCGACAATCTCTGAGGCCCCCGAGAAGCACTTGGGATTCTACAACAGCGCCGGACCGATGTCACTGAAGTACCACTCCTTCCAGTTGCTCCCCGGTATCGGGAACGCAAAGGCACTGCAGATGGTCCAACTCCGGGGGATTGTTGGGTGGAGTGATTTTACAGCGGTCGATGAGGCCTGTGCAATCGACTCTGCTAGACTGTTAGCGGAGCGCTATGTCAAGGAGATGGAAGACGATGCCCAGACCCCTAGATTGCTCGACATCCTTCTTCGCTCCGAGATTTGACCGGAGTGGGGCCATGGACGACTTGGACACACGGCTCCTAGTAGACCTGCTTAGAGATCGAATTAGACCTAGCAAGGAGTTAGGCCAGCACTTCCTTATCGATGACTCGGTCATCTCCAAATCGATCTCTCTCGCTTCTTCTAAGGTCCCGCTGGGAGAAGATTCGCACGTCATTGAGATTGGCCCCGGTCCCGGCTCTCTGACGCTGGCTCTGCTGAGGGCCGGGACCGCAGTGACCGCCTTTGAGATTGACGAGGAGGCGGTGGCCCACCTGCAACGCGTTTTCGGAGATGCTGATGGGCGCCTCGAAGTCCTTCTTGCTGATGCCTTGGATATTGACTGGCCTGCGGATGCGACCCACGTGGTAGCGAACCTACCGTATCAGATATCCAGCCCCGCAATAGAGCGAATCCAGAGGCATCACGCCATCCATTCCCTCGCATCCATAGTCCTCCTAGTGCAGAACGAGTTCGCCGAGAGGATGACCATCGGCAGGGATGCTTCAGCCCTCAGCCCATTGGCTCTGTCGCTTTGGCTGGATTTCGATGTCGAACTGGACGTCAAAGTGTCCCCTCACTCATTCAGTCCCTCTCCACGAGTGACTTCGCGATTAGTCTCTCTGAAGCCCGTAGATAGAGCCCAAGGAGTGGACCGCAGGATGTTCCGAATCATCACCCAGCACTGCTTCGCCAACAGGCGTCGCAAAATGCGCACTCTTCTATCCAGGGCACCTAGCCGTTTGAGCCGCATCCGGGGCTGGCACAAGAAGCGCTGGGCAGAGGCTGTCAAGAGCATTGGACATTCGACCCAAAAAACTCTACCTGAGGGTTGGATGGAACTCAGGCCCGAGAATCTGCAGACTTCCCACTGGGTTGCAATCGTAGAGGCAATTTCGTCTGAATGAGCCGATATGAGGGGGTTTTGACAGCGCCTTGATAGAGGGCCCACGGTTCCGCAGGTCAGGGCAGCGGGTCACGCGACGGACCCGAGCTGGGATGAATACTCATGGCAAAGAAGGACACCTATCTTGCGCTGCTCAGACGCGGCATAGACGAGAATACTGCACACATCCTCTCTGACAGCGGGGTCAAGGTAGGCGATCTGAAGAAGTTCGACGTTACCACTCTAATCAACAACTACGGACTCAAGAAGAAAGTCGCTGAATCCGTCCTCGATGCTGTGCGCTCGGGCCCGCGCGACTCCGGCAAGCAGAGGTTTCTAGCCGATGTACTGTCCGACCGGGGTAAGAAGAAGGTCGACAAGATAGAGGAACAACGCTTCAAGCGAGAGCAGAAGGATCTACACTCTGAACTGCTTGAAAAGAAGGAGCAACTCAGGATAGCAAAGGTCGAGGCATTCCGCAACAAGAAGTTGGTGATGAACAGGCTCGGCAAGACCATCGAACTGATTGTCAAGTTGGAGAACACCTTCGACGACGAGTCCAAGGACGAGCAACGCTCCAAATTGCGCGATCAACTAGAGACCAGAGGGCTAGAGGCAGCGAGGGATCACGAGATGCTCGAACTAGTCGGGACTCCGCAGGACATCGTCGACTTCCGCAGGAAGATTGTACCAAAGATATGCCTCCACGCATGCCCCTTATGCGGCGAGGAAATCGACCCACTTGGAAGTAATGTGGTCGAAGATATGACCGATTATTCACTCGTCTGCTGGGAGTGTGAGGAGGAGTTCAGAGCCCCAATGGCTCAGATTGTCGAAGACCTCTTGGCCAATGGCTCAAGGATTAAGATCGACACGGAAAAGAAACATCGGCTGCCAGTATCCCGGCAACCGAAGAAGAAGACAGCCCCATCGGTTACTGAACAGATGATACGAGATCTCGAATCTACTGGCGCTTCTACTGAAGAACTTGAGGCGGCGGTCGAGTCAAGCAAACTCTCTGGAGTGCTGATGAGCATAGACGACTGGATTGACCAAACCATAGCCGCGAAGGGCTACATCCAGGCTCAGGAGCACCGCGAGGAATTCATCATAGCAACCGGTGCAGGTGCCACGAAGTTCAACAAGTGGATGAAAAAGGCTGGACTGGTCTTCAACAAGCAGACAGGCAGATGGACCCGCTGGGAAGATCGTTGAGGCAGGTCCATGTCCGAAGAGACTCCGGTTATCCGGTTTTTTCGTGGCTCGAAGCCCATGGGAACTGCCAGAGTGGTGCCAGATACTCCAATTGTAGAAATCGCTGAGTTGGCGGGAGTAGAGATTCCCACCAACTGCACCTCGGGCAATTGTGGGACCTGTCTCGTAAGACTGATCAGCGGACAGGTGGACCTACCCGACGAGCTTCCTCCCGGGCTTGACGAAGATCTGGTGGCCGCTGGAGGCACGCTCACATGCTGTATCCTCCCTATAGGCTCGTGCGAGATCGATCTGATACCTCCTCTGTAGGTGCTTGAATGGTAGATTGGACGGATACCGAGTTTCTCGTCGTGTTGGTATTTGATATCGCTGCAATCGTAATCGCGGTTTGGTGGATTTCAGGGCGTTTCACCTCGAAGATGCGCGAAGTAGAGGAGAGGATGTCGCGAAAGGCCCCGGAAACGGCCGTTGAATCAGAGGAATGAAATCATTATTAATAATTATTAATAACCTCAATCAATATTATTCATTCACTGCAGCAGTCCATCGTTCTGCATGAGGTATTCCTACCACTTCAATATGGCATCCAAGCACTCCTTTCTGAGATGATACCTCGTTCCTGAGGTTGATCAAGTCATCGAGGCAACACGGGCAGTGAGGATGGGGGGGTTTCACCCATAATTCCACTATTCCGGAATCGTCAACCTCCACTCCTCTCAGAATCGTCTCGTCTGTAATTGGTTTTCCGTGTGGTTCGTTACGATCCCGCAGTACTCTAGCAAGTCTCGTCTGCGCGTTCCGTTTGGCTTTGCTCAAAGTCCAAGCACCTCCGAAATCCAAGTATTTGCAGCCTTCACGTCCTCCAGATCAATGACTTTCTGCCCTTCTCTACGATCTAGTTTACTGCCGGCGAGCTTGGTGGCCCATCCCCCGGTACCTGACATAGTAGCGACTGGCTTGTTGAGCTGCCATGCGAAAGCAATCTCTGAGAGAGTTCCAGCACCGCCTCTTACAGCTATGCAGACATCCCCAGCGCGCGCCACCAGCATGTTCCTGAACAGCCCGAGGCCTGTTGGAATGACCACATCGACATGCGGATTGGCTGCATCGGCATCTTCCATAGGCAAGATTCCGATGGTATCGCCACTCTGGTAGCTTTTGCTGCTCCGCGCGCCTTTGCATACTGCGGCCATTGAACCTCCTAGACCGCCGCATGCCACTCTGCAACCAAGGTCCACTATAGTGCGACCGAGATCCTCGCAAAGTGCCTCGACCTCTGGTGCCTCATTGAGGTCGTGGGAGCCGAACACCGAGACGATAGGCTTCCTCATGCTACCACTCCGTCAGCATTGGAAAGGCCTCACCCATCGTCAGGCACTCCATCCCATCTGCACCGCGCACCCATGTGTCCTCGACCCCAATCGCTCCTTCGGAATAGATTACTTTAGGTTCGATGGCCATAGTACCGCCCTTTTGCAGGGGTCGGTCGAAACCCCTTGCTATTACGGGGGTCTCATCTAGTTCGAGTCCAACAGAATGACCAAGGAATCTAGCCTGATCAGGGGGCATCCCCATCAGGTGACCCGCATGGCCCATTTCCGTTACCATCGCGCTCCCTTCGTCCCAGACAGCCGAGCAATTTACGCCTTTTCCAAGACTGTCTATGACGAAGCCAGCGACTTCCTCCATGTCATTGAGCTTCTGTATCCACTCGTCAGAGAGTCGTCCGGCGCTAAACATTCTAGTGCAGTCCGAGACGTAGCCACGGTGGACGTGGACAATGTCCACGAGCACCGGCTCTCCCTCGGTGACTCTGGCAAAACCAGCACCCAGCGAGGCTATCGGACTGCCCCCGAGTCCGGCTACGCCCGAGTCGAAGTACGAGGGCACCGCACCAGAGCGACCGGCGGCGATAACCACCCTATCGCAGTCCATCGGCCAGGTTCTCATTCTGATGCGTCCGCCAAATCCCGCGGACCTACTCACCTCATCGGCGGCTCCAGCCATCCCGATTTCGGTCTGTCCGATGCCCCCTTGATCGCGAATCACATTGAACATCATCTGATTAATTCGACCACTTTCGCGGTGCATCTCAAGCTCCCATTCTGACTTGGTCTCCCTGAGTGAGTACAGTATGCCCGTACAGTCCTCGCTCGCTCCGCTTAATCCATTGATCTTTGATGACAGGAAGGACCACCTAGATTTCGGTACCTTGCCGGCCAGCATCCCTGGGGCCCGGGTGCACCCTGCTTCACTGAGAGAATCCTCGAATTCGCCCATTTCGGGTCTGGCTGCTATGGAGTGGGGTGAATCACTGCCCCCAGCTTCGTGGCGAGCCCGCTGCAGAGAGCGCCTGACCCATTGGGTGTTCGATACCCCCGAGCCTTCAGCGCCGACCAGCAGTAGTGAGTTCTGCCGGCCTCCAGTCAGCCAGTAGAGCTCGACTGGATCGTCGATTAGTACGGATTCATGGCCTGCCTGGGCAAGTGCCTCAGAAAGTCTGGATTGTCTCGTTTCCAACTCTGATACGGGAACCCTCCAGTCCTCGCCGTCCGGGCCTGAAATGCGCTCGGCATCCCAACTCATGCTAGCGCTTCTAGAGTCACCCACGAAAGGTATTGTGGGAGCACACAGAGCGTGTTCTGCACCCACAATGGCCATAGAGGGGACGCTAGTGCCGCCAAACGTGACTACCGTCCTGTCGCTGGACGACGTCCGCCTTACGGGACGGACGGTGCTGTACAGAACCGACGTCAATTCTCCTCTCCATCCGTCGACTGGCGCATTCCTCGATGACAGTAGACTACGCTCGATACTCGAGACCCTCGGGAATCTGTCCGATGCACAGGTTGTCATCATGGGACACCAGTCGAGACCGGGCAAGGAAGACTTCACCGATATGTCGGGCCACTGTGACCGACTGTCTCGTCTACTCGGGCAACCAATTCAATTCGTCTCCGACGTCTGCGGAGATGAGGCGCTAACGGCCATCGAGGCGCTGCAGCCCGGAGAAAAAATATTCCTAGACAACGTCAGGATGCACCCCGATGAGTACGGTCCTGAGAAGGTAAGCGAGGATGAGGAGCGCAACTCTGAGATTGTCACCAAGCTTTCTGCTATGGCCGATGTCTACGTTACTGATGCCTTCGGAGCCTCACACCGAAATTCCCCAACTCTGACCGGATTCGCCGAGGAGATGCCGTGCATCGCGGGTCGGCTGATGAATAATGAAATTAGGGCATTGAGTCTTGCAGTTAACGACCCACCGAGGCCCTATGTAGCGATTCTGGGTGGAGCGAAGTGTGACGACTCACTAAGAGTCGCACTCAATCTGATTGGCCGTGGAGTAGTCGACACCATTGTCATGGTAGGAGTCGTTGGAAACCTAATGCTGTGGGCAAGTGGTCATGACATCGGAAGTGGCAACAAGGAATTGATTCGTGGTACTATGGGGGACGAATTCGAGAAGACATGGGAGATGGCCGAGAGACTGGCCACAGACCACTCGGAACTGCTATTCCTGCCACGTGACCTCGCCATTGAGGTGGACGGCCAGCGCCAGCCGTTGGAACTCAGCGCCCTGCCGACACAACACCCCATCTACGACATTGGCTTCCAGACATTGATGGACATGCGCCCTCTAATCACGGGTGCCAACTGTGTGCTTTGGAATGGTCCAGCCTCATACTTCGAGCTGCCTGAATTCGCTTTCGGAACCATCGAGATTCTCAACATGTGCGCGGAGGCCACAGGGGTATCTATCGTCGGTGGCGGACACACCAGCGCATTGGTGAACCAGCGTGGGATGGCCGGAGAGGTAAGCCACAACAGCACCGGGGGCGGCTCGGCACTGGGCATGCTCTCGGGCGATCCAATGCCCGTGATTGACGCGCTCGCACGCTCGAACGACAAGTTCAGACCACTGCTCGGTGCACTGGGACTCGAACCGGCGGAGTGAGCCACTGGGGAGACTTGAACTCCCGACCTCCTGATTACGAATCAGGTGCTCTACCAACTAAGCTACAGTGGCGTCAGCGCGACCACCTGAGACACTCGCATAAGAGAATCGGTAGAGGGAACAACGTGCAGAGGGCTGTGCTAATCGCCTATTGAGGGGGCCTCCTCGAAACTTTTCCCAGACAGCGCCGCCCCAATCTATTTGACTACTGTTCGGCCGCTGGGGCATTATGGAAGTTGAAACCCCGTTTTCAGAACCGGAGATGACCGGAAGACCAGCCAATAAGATGCCCCTAATGGATGCAGTGAAGACCTGCTTCCAGAAATCGTTCGCCATAGAAGGACGAGCCTCTCGGTCCGAGTACTGGTGGTTCACCCTATTCTTGTTCATAGCACAGATTGGATTGACAATCATCGATTTGTCCCTCGGGACTCCACTCGGCCTCCTCCTCCTTGCTACGATTCCCGCCTCCATCACGGTGATGATCCGCAGAATGCACGACCTAGGCAAGTCCGGATGGATGTGTCTAATCCTAATCATCCCCCTCCTCGGAGCATTGGTATTTCTCTACTGGACCGTCTCTGACGGTCAGCCACACGCCAACGATTACGGCGCTGTTCCAACGAACATCCTAGAGTAAGACCTGTTGCTGATTGGGGCTATCTTGCCCGCTGCAGGTGACTCTGTGGGAATCAACGCAGCGCGCTGAGATTCGCCATGTGCCCGATACGGGCATTCACGTCCGCGAGGATGCGCTCCAGCGCAACCTCGGTCTTACCCTCCGCGCGCATCACCAGGATGGCCTCGGTATTGCTCGGTCGGCACAGGTACCAACCGTCGTCGTAACGCACTCTGATACCGTCCACCGTTGAACATTCCATGTCTGAGAAGGCTTCCTGCACGGCCGTCATAACTTCTTCTCGCTCACCAGGTAATGGGACCTTAGTCTCCCCCGTTGAAGGGTAGTCTGACAGGAATGAGAAGCGCTCTGAGAAGGATGGACCACCATCTGAGGGAGCGGGGTCGCGCCCGATTATCTCAAGCAAACGCGCGGAGTTGTAGAGTGAGTCGTCAAAGCCCGGCCAACGGTCATGCAGGAAGAAGTGCCCTGACATCTCACCTGCCATCGGGGATTGGGGATTGTCCCGCAACTCTCGCTTCATGAACGAGTGACCAGTTCTCACCATTTTTGGTACACCGCCAGCAGATGCAATCGCCTCCTCTAGTGCCATACTGCACTTGACATCGAAGTACACTGTTCTCTCGGCCTCGGTGGCATCCTCTGGCAGGTTGGACAGAATATCTGAGGCGAATATTGCCATCAGCCTGTCCGGGTGGATGAAGCGTCCGGCTTCGTCGACTACACCAATTCTATCTCCATCCCCATCCATCCCTATGCCAAACTCAGCGCCGTGTTCGACCACCGCAGTTGCTAGATCAGCCATGTTGTCCGAGCGAGTCGGGTCAGGAGGGTGGTTAGGGAAGCTGCTGTCCCACTCGCAGTACAGCGGGATCGCATCGATTCCTAAGGCATCCATGAGCCTCACCGCCAGAGGTCCCGGGACCGCGTTGCCACAGTCCACTACGATACGAATCGACCTAGCAGGTTTACCAGCATTCTCAACTATCGTGCGAATGTAATGGTCCTCAAAGCCCCCCACCTCGACGTGAGAGCCCTCCCCCTCGCGAAATTCTCCTGATTCGAAGGTCGCTCGCAACTCCTGCAGATCATCTCCGGCCACTGGAAGCTTACCGTGACAAATCTTGAATCCGTTGTAATCGGGAGGGTTATGGCTCGCTGTAATAGCCACAGCGGCCTGCACAGGGAGGTCGACTGTGGCACGATACAATACTCCGGTAGTGGTCACACCCAGATCGAGGACATCCGCACCGGTGCTGACAAGTCCCTCAACGAAGGCAGCGTGGAGGCTGGGTCCGGAATCCCTGATATCTCTCGCGATAGCAACCGCGGAAGCATCGAGGTGAGTGGCAACGGCTCTTCCAAGGGTGTTGGCGAATTCTGGCGTTAACTCGCTTCCTGCGATGCCCCTGATGTCGTACGCCTTGAACACACTCACGGCCCGGGTCAGATGCAGACACTCCTAAGCATTCCCGATTCGGGATAGCCGCTCAATCAGCGTACTTTTCGACCACTTGGCAACTCTCGTAACTCATCGGGCTTCTCAAAACGCTTCAGGATAATATCGTTCATTATGCTCCCCCGCAACCGCGAAACGCCTCACAGACAATCTCAATCAGCGCCCCTCCAGGTAGGTCTGCGACTCCATAGGTTGCTCTGGCAGGGGGTAGCGAGTCCCCAAGCCACTCGGAGTAGATTTCGTTTATTGTAGAGAAGAATCCTATGTCGGCCAATAGGATAGTGACCTTGACGAGGTCCGATTTGGAGCTGCCGGCTGCAACTAGCAGACCATCCACCTTAGCCAAAGTGCCGTGCGTTTGTGCCTCTATACCGTCTACTGAAATATCCACTTGCCCGGACAGCCAGATGTGGTCCTTCACGCTGATTCCCGGGCTATATGGTCCGAAGACAGCTCCTCCAGTATCAATCTTCAGTTTGCGAGCCATACCTTTCGCACAGGCTCTTCAGTGAAATGTTTACTCACGCAACATCTCGATGATTCGGAAGTGACTTCCAGCTACTTGATCAGCTGTCAGTTCGGCTATTGGCACCCAAGCAGCATCTTCTGCATCATCGCCACTCCGTGGCACCGCTTCGGGTTCCACGTCAACTAGGTAGAACAGCGCAATGATGTGCTTTCTCGGGTCCCTGTCGGGATCACCTTGAATTGAGAGGGCGACCGGGTCGTAACCATCGACCCCTGTCTCCTCCTCAAGCTCGCGCAGGACCGCGTGCTCAGGGTCTTCTCCATAGTCTACGAAGCCACCTGGAAAAGCCCATTTTCCCTTCCAGACTTCGGGCTCACCCCCCCTTCTGATTAGCAAAGCTTCGATGCCGGACTTTCCCTCTCTGAGGGCGACTGCATCCACAGCGACAGCCGGATTGCTGTAGCCGTCGCGCCCGCAGACATCGCACACATCACTCTCCATAGCGACGTCTCCTGCTTTGGTAGGACTCGAGCGCCTCGTATAGGTCGTTCTTGGAGAACGAGGGCCAGTGAACGTCGGTGAAGTGCAGTTCTGAGTAGGCTATCTGCCACAAGAGGAAGTTCGAGATACGCTCTTCACCGCTAGTCCGGATGACAAGATCCGGGTCAGGCAGATCAGCTGTGTACATCCTAGCCGATATCTGAGCCGAGTCTATCGATTCTAACGCGAGTTCACCCTTGGCGTGGTCCGCTGCTACTTCACGCACAGCATCGACAATCTCCTCTCTCCCTCCATAGGCCAGACATACTGTGAACAAGAAGTTGGAATGCCCTGCAGTCCGGCTCTCGGCACGGTCAATCGCGTCGCGTACCCTCGAAGGCAAACTCTCCAAGCGACCCACAGCCTGTACCTTGACTCCGCGTGAGTGTATCCGCGGATCTGCTGCAATCTCGTCGAGACCGGAAACATACAAGTCATACAGTGACTCAAGTTCATCCTCCGGGCGCTCGCGCATGTTCTCGGTTGAGAGTGCATATACAGTGAGGTATGGAATCTCCAGATCTAGAATCCAGTTCATCACATCCTTGAGCTTCTCCTTACCGTGGTGATGCCCCAAATCACGCCCAATATTACTACTCCACGCAAATCTCCTATTTCCATCCATAATGATGGAGATGTGCTCGGGCAATTCGCCCTGCTTCAGTCTGTCCCGCAGTCTGTTGGTCCGAATTCTGTCAGTCCGAGAGATGAAGCTCCATGCATAGCTGGAGTTCGCGATCAGCCGAGCAGGTACGGAGACCAGCCTGAATCGCAGGAACCACTTGGCCAGTCCGTCGACTCGACGTCCCAACGACTTGCGCATGCGTCCCATGCTATCACCAAATGCTGACTGCGCTAAAGGGCGTCGCCTACTCAAGAACCTACTCGAAGACGATATCCGCCCCGTCTTCGAGCTTCTCCAGAAGACCCTTTTCGGGGTTGACGACAATAACCTGTCCAGACCGCTCCCAAACGGCAAGGTCGTGATGACTGTTGCCTGCATATCCGAAGCCGTTCTCACCGTATCTGGAGACTAGAGCCTCGGCCTTGCGCTTGTCACGTAAATTGTAGGTGGCGTCCGAAGCCATCACATCGGAAAACAGACCCACATGGGCGGCCACCCTCTCAGCCACGATTCTATCAGATGCCGTTGCCAACACCAGTGTTCGCCCCCTAGCTCGCTCTCCTGTAATCCAGTCGAGAAAAGCCTCGTGGTAGCTCAGTTCTGCAGGATCGAAGACCAGTTTCTCAGCGAGATCCCGCTTCCACTGTGCCCTTCTTCCTGTGAGTTCTTTCAGAATTATGCCAAGAAGCATCCACGGCCGCCTCGGAATGACTCGGGAAAAACAGATTCTACTCATATCCGAGAGAATCAGAGTACCGTCCATGTCAACGGCCAGTGGGATGTCAGACACAGCATCTCCCATGAGCCTCGCTGAGGGGGCTTGGATTCAAGGCTTCGCCGACCGATTCAATGAAGTCGACCACCACCTCGTGGTTCTGGGGGGTGCGACGTGGCAGAGCAGGAGAGACCTTGGAGACCGGCCGCGATGGCCGAGATTGAGTCCGATTCTGATGCTCCACCGGGATTCAATGCGGTCACTTTCGCAGGAATCGGGATGGTGGCTAGGATGCTGGAGCCACATGATTTGGCGAATACTGACGATTGGAAATCCCTTGTTGCTTGTTTGGAGTCATGGGGAGAGGTCCCTGATCCCGATTCCATAGCTTCGATTTCAACTGCTGCCACTAACAGGGGATTGGTAGCCAAACTGTCTGCTAATTCCGATTGGAGCGCCGAATTCCTTCCATGGGGCTCGGACGGGCGGCTCAGGGCACGGGCAAAAGCGGCCCCGAAAGGCTCTCGTGTACCATCGGGGGGGTACTCCTGGCAAGGCACCGACCTCATCATAATCAGATCCGCAGACTCCACATCGACTGATTCTGCGAGCGAGATTACAAGAGCCCTGAAGGCAGATGAAATGGGCACTGCTCAAGAAGAACTGCGAAACGCCGGAACAGTCTTGGGACACTATCACACAAAAGCCATGGCAGCAAGGACGACACCCCCCGATGCATCCAGATGGAACGCTAGGAACCAGTGGCTAGAGGAGACTCTTCACGCGACGTACATCTGGCGAGCCCCGTACTCGAAGAACCAGCCATGCACCCTCGCCCTCGGCGATGTCAGACTCTCGGACGTCTCAGGTGACTCACTGAAGATAGGGAGGCCGAGATTGGCCGATGCTCTGCGCGCACATACCTGCGAATTCCCGGCTATGCGTGACCTTGCATCCCTAGTCCACGATCTGTCAAGAATCCACTACTCATCGCCAACAAACCTCGAACTGACTCCTCTGCGCTCGGCACTGATTGATGGTTGGAAGACCGCAGCGCCGTCTGACTGGGCCTCCGACGAAGCATTCTACTCACATAGAGGTGGGATGGCGATATGGGAGTACGAGCAGTGCCTACTCGATGTAATCGAGGCAACTTCTCACCAATCAGGTGCGCCAGAGCCGGCAGTGACTACGCTGGCTTACGTCAAGGCTTACCAGAAGCGGATGTTCAGCAACCGCACCTTCTCGTCACTTTCGGTGATGGCTGCGTTCTTCGGCATCGCCTCTTTGGTCAATACTTTCCCACCTACGACGGAGGAGATTCCTATCCCGATAGCCTGCATCGCCCTGAGTTTCTGGTTGTATAGAGTGTACAGGCGAATGTCCCCATCTCCTGAGAGACCGTTCACGCATCTCGGGAAATGACACCCTCTTCGTAGCTGTAGTGTATCGGCTCTCCTGTGGGTATCTCGAGAGAGACGATGTCCTCAGGGCTTATTCCATCAATGTGCATCACAATAGAGCGCAGCGAGTTGCCATGAGCTGAGACTAGGACGTTCTTGCCGTCGACTAGATCCGGTAATATCTCCTCGGCGAAGTAGGGAATGGTCCTCTCGGCTGTCATCTCCAGACTCTCGCCATCAGGGGGGGCGACATTGAACGAACGACGCCAGATGTGAACCTGCTCCGCACCATGCTTCTCCGCCGTTTCTTCCTTGTTCAGGCCCTGTAGCGCGCCATAGTGACGCTCGTTGAGCCTCCAGTCATACTTCGTCGGAACATCTTCTGAGGCCTCGTTGTGCCGCATGATAATCTCAGCAGTCCTTTGCGCTCTAACGAGGTCGCTCGTGTGGACGATGTCGATTCGAATCTCTGCCAGTTGACGCCCAGCCTCTTCAGCCTCTTCCACACCCTGCTCGGAGAGGCCGACATCAGTCCAACCAGTGAAGCGATTGGAGGCATTCCAGACCGATTGGCCGTGGCGGACCAGAATGAGTCTGGCCATGTTTGCACCTTACATCTGGGCCCTGCGCCGCGGCTCGTGGAAAGCCAAACCGCTCTCGTTACCCCTAGCGCGGGCCATTAGCAAAATGTCCTCGGTGAACTCCCTCTGGGTCTTTCCAGAGGAAGCACAGTAGAAGTTGGTTGAAACCGTAATCTTCGATGGAAGAGTCTCAGTGACGCGAACCCACGAGTCTTCGCGCTTGGTAGATCTAGGATCTCCAATCACCTGCTCGCAGAGGGATTCACAGAACTGACGGAGCTGGGCAGCATCGCTATCCTCCTCAAACTCGAAACGCGGGCGAATCCTACGGAATCTTCGGTGACTGAAGTTCTCAACAGGGGAGTTGGTGATGTTGGAGTTGGGGATTGTGATCATCGTGTCTGCCCCCGTCCTCAGCATGGTGGTGCGCAGGCCGATGGTGACGACCTCACCCTCGGCATCCTCGACGACAATCCAGTCACCGACATTGAACGGCTGGTCGACGATTATCGAAATAGCCCCGAAGACGTTCGCCACAGAGTCCTTCGCTGCAAGTGCCAGAGCCAGGCCAGTGATTCCAAGACCTGCGATGAGGCCGTTGAGGTTGACCCCGAACAGTCCTGCTATCACGAAGAACCCGACCACTACCACAGCGAGTCGCCCTATTGACTCGGCAACGCTAGCCAGCGAGCGGCGAGCCGCCATATCGTCTCCCTCGACCACGATGAAAGCATCGAGGTAGTCGACCAATCGGTATGCTGTCAGAAGCACGAGTATAATGAATCCTGCCCATGAGATTACCTCTACAGTGTCCATCAGATCGGCGTCCCAAACGGGTGCTGCGTTCACGTACTCTCCCATTTCATCTGTAGCGGAGAGCCAATCCAGAGAGAACCACATTGCAAAGAAGACGACCATCCACCTAAGTGACTTGGGAGCAAACACATTCTCGCTGTTTATCCTTTCAATTTTGGAGAATACATCCATCAATCGCGGAAAAATCATCCGTCTGGAGAGTATTCCAGCTGCCATACTGAGTGCAGCACAAGCGATTACAACAACCAGAGTTCCTGTTGAGAAGCCACCAATCGTGGCCTCGCCATCCATGAAATTATCGAGCACGTTCATGGTGCGGCCGAGGACGCCCCCCTCAAAAAGGCACCCCCGGTCCTATGGACCGCTTCTCCGAGGGATTGAATACCGCCCCTATGGTCGCAGAGGCGTTCAGATGTCACCAAAATACGCCACACGTGTCGAGCAAGCAGAGGCGCGCTCTCGCCGAGTTCCAATGACAGCGATGCTTCTCCCCTTGCTACTATCTCTAATCGCACCGGCTTCACTTGTGTCTCCGGTCGAAGCTCAAGACGCGGAACCTGGGTACGCTCCCGAAGACATCTGGTCCGATGAGTACGCCTTCCAGGTATTCCCGTGGGGAGGCAATGAGAGAGTTCAGTTCAAGGCATACCACGACTACTTCACGATGAAGGACAGGATGCAGTTCCTCTCTGACCGCAATCCCGAGTTCATCTCCTACCACGAAGGGCTCATCGGCGGAATCAACGCTCGTGGCAACGAGATGGGCTCCGACGACTATGAGGGGTGGTACTACAATCACGCCAGTCCTTGGGTGAAGATCACCGGGGATGCAACCGGAGGAGATTGTAACGACTTTGTTGGAGACTGCGGCAACTACGCCGATCGTCCTGATGTCATGTTTGTAGGTAACCATCATGCAAGGGAGTGGATGTCCTACACCGTACCGATGTTGTTCATCGAGACCGTGGCGTACTACTACGGTCAGGCCGGAGTGGACAATGACGGCGACGGACTGATCGACGAGGATCCCTGGGACGGCATCGACAACGATGGAGATTGTGCGATGCTCAATGCGAGTAATCAGGACTACAATGGAGACGGCGTTGCATGCGGACCAGGGGACTTAGGTGTGGACGAGGACTTCTCTGAACAGTTCATCACCGACCTAGTCAATACGAGAGAGATATATGTGATACCCATGCTCAATGTCGATGGCAATCGCTACGATCGTGAGGAATACTGCGGCGAGACTGCGTGGGAGAACTGCAGGACCAGCGGTTGGAGGAAGAACCTGCGAGATAACACTGTGACCGGGGTCACACCTCTGCCTGACGTCGATGAGGAGGTTGACGAGGGCTGCGACGGAGTCGACCTGAATCGCAACTACCAGTTTGAGTGGGGCGCCCCCCTTGGTGCGACCGGCCCGCTATTCCCTGGAATGTGCTATGCAGGCGGTCCGAACAACGATGTCTACAACGGTCCTGTTGACACCGTCGACAATGACGAGGATGGCAAGGTCAACGAAGATCACGTCGATGGTAAGGACGACGATGCCGATGGTCTGGTTGACGAGGATTGGATGGGTGGTAACAGCGAGCCTGAGACCAAGTTCATCCAAGACTTGACTGAGATGAATGATGATGACGGAGATGGTTCTTCCGAGTTTAAGTCCACGATAACATGGCACTCGTTCTCGGAATTGGTTCTTTGGCCGTGGGGTCATTGCACGGAATGCGTCTCTCCTGATGACGAGTATCTCATCTACCACGGCAATGTGATGGCTCAGATGACTGATTACGCGCCTATGCAGTCATCAGACCTATACCCGACTACTGGAGACTTCTGCGATTGGCATTACGGGGTTCACGACTCGTATTGTTACACCATAGAGATTGGTAACGCCTTCCACGAGCTTCCAGAGGACATAGCCCATACCGCAGTTCGGAATCTGGGGATTTCATTTTACATGTCAGAAATCGCCGATGACCCTCGATACAGGGCGATTGTCGGAATTGAGAACACCACGACCCGCCAGTGGCTGGCAGATCCAGCCAATGTCACTGTGCCGGATAACGGTGACATACCCGTCGAGTTGTGCCTCGATACCTCATTTCCCTACACAATTCAGATCGAGCGCACCCATCTAATGTGGCGCTTCGTAGAGCCAACTAGGCAGCAGAACGACTTCGGCCCGACAGAATGGGTAGATGTCCCGTGGATGATGTCTGCGTTTGCAGATACTGAGGATTCCTGCGTACTTCTCGACGGTGCCAATGGAACCATGCTCCTGAGTCACATTCCTCTGCCTGACACCTCGGTCGGCAAGATTCAGTACAAGGCGATGTTAGGAACGACTAACGGAGCCTTCCCATTCACCTATCCGAATGTCGATGAAGGTGGGAACTACTACGAGTTGGCAATACCTTACCGAGCCTCCTTTGGCTCGGCTGTTCTAGCAGTTCTGATGTTCTTAGTGATAGCGAGTTTTGTCTGGGGCGGCCTCGGCTACACCCTGCGTGCTATGTTCGATGACGAACGTGGCGTAATCGGTTTGCCGGAGGATGGCGGATGAGCCAGCAGGAGCCCTCGTCGGACCAGTTCAGTGGCCGAATGGGACTGATCTTCGCCACCATCGGTGCCGCCATAGGAACCGGTAACATCTGGCGCTTCCCTAGGATGGTAGGCGCCAACGGGGGTGGCTCGTTCCTAGTCCCATGGCTGATTTTCCTATTCCTCTGGTCCATTCCACTAATCATAGCCGAATTCGCACTGGGCAAGCGCAGCAGGACAGGGACAGTGGGCACATTCAGAATCTTCGCCGGCCCAAAATTCGCTTGGATGGGACTTTGGACAGCTTGGATATCAACAGCAATAGGATTCTACTACGCCGTCGTCACTGGTTGGTGCCTGAACTACTTCCAGACCGCCATCCGTGGTGGACTATCTCAGGGCGTTGATACCACCGAGGTCTGGAATAACTTCCTGCAGGCGCCGGGGCAGGTCATCATCTACCAAATGATTGCGATTCTGATTACGATGGCTGCAATATGGAGAGGCGCCAAGGCGATTGAGAAGGCAAACGTAATGCTGATGGTATCATTATTCGTACTGCTCTTCACCGCGCTCTTCCTAGCCTTTGTGATGGACTTCGAAGACGGAACCCTCGATGGCTTCGTCTACATGTTCAGTATCCAGCCAGAGTATCTGATGGAGCCCGAGACTTGGATAAACGGACTCTCGCAGTCAGCCTGGTCGTGTTCGGCGGGCATGGGTATGGCAATCACCTACTCGGTGTACATGCGCAAGGACGAGGACACCACCCTGAACGCCGCCACTATGTGCCTCGCCAACAACAGCATCTCGATCATCGCCGGTCTGACTGTGATGATGGCAGTGTTCGCTGTCTCCGACGACCCGCTCAGCGCGGTAGGCGGCGGCAGTTCAGCAATCACCTTCCTTGTCCTCCCTGAGGTATTCGCCAAAGCGCCCGGCGGCCCCGCGATACAACTGCTCATGGTCGCGGTATTCTTCCTTGCGCTGTCCTTCGCCGCGCTGACCTCGATGATATCGACTGTGGAACTGTGCGTGCGCAATTTCGTCGACCACGGGGTCGACCGCTCGCAGGCGGTCGGGTTCACAAGCGTCGCCATCTTCCTGTTCGGGCTGCCAAGTGCAGCGTTGTGGATTCTAGTGGATGAGTCCACCGGGGTGGCCTTCCCACAGTTCCTCGAGGTACAGGACCATATTTGGGGCTACGGTCTGATGTTCAGCGGGCTGTTCATCGCCTACAGCATCTGGAAGTATGGCTGGAGCCGCTACAAGTCGTGGCAGGAGGAGAACGAGGTCGAGGACTTCGACATGGGGGACTACGTCGATAATGGTGTTTCCGCTTTCCGTGACGACTTCATCAACACCGGAGACAACGACTGGTGGATTGGGCGCTGGTGGGACGCTATCATGTACATCGGATTCCCTGCCATGTTTGCCGTCCTGATGCTCTCTTACTTCAGTGACCTGCTGCTCAATGTGCATGACCCATGGAATCCGACCAATCCTCATGGAATCTCGATTATCCTCTTGTTCTGGGGTGTCACTGCGTTCATTTTCATCTCTCTCAACAAGTATGTTCTCGTCAATCGGATGGTTCCCACCAAAGACTCTCCTTGGTTCTGGCCCCTTTCGAGAGACTTCGAGCTGGAGCCGCGCCCGCTGTTCCGCAACGTCCCCGAGGGCGCGGATGCTCCAATCGACATGCTGCCGGGGGGCAACGATCCATTCGTCGTGCAGGCCGGCGAAACACTTCCTGACTCATTTGTCGACGAGTATGGCGAGACCCGCATCCATTCAACGGCAACTGTTGAAGCAGAACTCGTGTGAGTCGGGCCATGCGCGAGCCGGCATGCTGGGAGATGCGCTGGCCCGAGGTCGCAGTACTCGACGGCAATGCGAATGCACTTGGTATCGAAGAGGCATCGCTGATGGATGCGGCTGGTAAGAGACTCGCTACTGCTGCACGCGAAATGGCAGAAGGAGCGATTGTGATCTTATGTGGACCGGGCAACAACGGCGGAGACGGCTTCGTCGCCGCTCGCTACCTGCGTGAATGGGGCATCGATACCTCGGTCTTAGCCAGTCACTCTGAATCGCGCGGCGCCAGCGCGCGTGTCGCGCGCGAGGCCGCAGGTGAGGTACGAATCTGGCCCGATGCACCTCTCAAACCTCACTCTCTCGTCGTAGACTGTCTGTTAGGAGCCGGAGCCTTGCCTGGACAGAGCCTCAGGCCCCCTATCGAAGAAATCGTGGCTTGGACAGTCGAACTCAATATTCCCGTGCTTGCCTGTGACATCCCAACGGGACTGGGGGGGCTGGATGCGCTACCAGCTGTCGCTACCATCACCTTCCATAGTATCAAGCAGGGACTGGCCTCACCCGAGGCCGGGAAAGTCACAGTGGCTCCATTACCATGGCCGGCCGAGGTCGAAGACTGCGGACCTGGTGATGCGAGCCGGTATCCCCCTCTCACTGCAAACGCTCGCAAGGGAGACCGCGGCCGGCTATGGGTAATCGGAGGAGGCCCCTACCACGGTGCTCCGATACTTGCAGGGATGGCAGCCGCTCGCACCGGCTGCGATCTCGTACACATTGCGATGCCTAGTGCGGCCGCAGCTAGAGTAGAGTGGCCAGCCACACTGATTCCCGAGATATTGCCAGACGAGGACATGCTAACCGATGCTTCTCTCGCACACATCTCCGAAGCCTTCGGATCGCGTGGAACTCAGGCGATAATCATCGGCCCTGGTCTGGGCCATGACGATGCCACGTTGAGTGTTGTGTCGGAGATACTCAGGATGTCTTCGGACAACAGTATTCCCGTAGTGATTGATGCTGATGCCATCAGCGCCTTGCCCAGTGGGTCATGGCCGGATGGGCTAAGCGGCGTTGCCACTCCTCATGCTAAGGAGGCCGAGCGCTGGCTTGGAACAACATCCCCAGCAGATGCCCTCAATGATTGCTCGGGAGAGGCTGTTACCATCGTGGTCACCGGTCCGGAGGATGAACTGACGGGTCCCGAAGGTCGCACCTGCTGTGCCTCAGGGGGCCACTCC
>Ga0208131_1000038_pt1 | contig 37119 bp, 38 predicted proteins | sample ETNtaG_14_FD_185781 | JGI IMG/M metagenome (GOLD analysis project Ga0208131, IMG submission 185781) | Marine microbial and viral communities from oxygen minimum zone, Eastern Pacific Ocean - ETNP201406SV73 (SPAdes) (version 2) | ecosystem: Environmental > Aquatic > Marine > Oceanic ...
GGGAGACATGACAATCGAGCTTCCGTCCGCTCCGATGCCCCGTGGCAGCCTGATTCCAGGTTCTTACTCAGAATTTGAGATTGAGATGGAGGCAAGACGTTTGCAAAGCGCCATTAAGCAGCCAGTGAGGTGGAGTCTGGACACCTGCAGGGCGATTGCACCGCTCACTCTCGAGATTAACGATCTGAAGCGGAAGAACGACGTTTTCCTAATCGCCCACTCCTATCAGACCCCTGACATCACTTACGGCGTAGCCGACTCGGTGGCCGACAGTTACGCGCTTTCGAAGGAGGCCCGGGACGCCCCGCAGCAGACTATCCTGTTCTCCAGCGTTCGTTTCATGGCCGAGACCGCTAAGATAGTCAGCCCGCACAAGCTCGTACTCCATCCGTCTCCCGAGGCAGGCTGCTCTTTGAGCGATGGTATCACCGCTCAGGACATCCGCGACCTCAGGGAGAAACACCCTGGAGCCCCCGTCGTGTGCTACATTAACACCAGTGCCGAGGTTAAGGCCGAGTGCGATGTCTGCGTAACCAGCAGCAACTACATGAAAATATGTGAGATGCTTCCGGGGGATGGTCTAATCTTCGTCCCGGATCGTTTCATGGGTAAGCACTTGCAGAACCACTTGACAGGAAAGAAGGAAATTATCGTGTTCGATGGGGAGTGCGAGGTGCACGCTGCATTCACCGGCGATAAGATTCGCAACTGGAGGAAGCGCACCGCTGCGGTCGGCATAGATCTGAAGGTGCTCAGTCACCCCGAGTGCGATGCCGAGGTAATAGAAGAGAGTGACTTCGTCGGTAGCAGCGAGGTGCTGATGAACGAGGCACTCCGCCTCGCCTCAGGGGGGAACAAGGATTTGATGCTAATCACTGAGTGTGGCACTGCTGACAGGGTGATGGCGGAGTCCGATGACGATTTGAACCTGATAGGAGCATGTGTGATGTGCCCTCACATGAAGACGACCCAGCTCGAGGACATTCTGCAGGCACTCAGAAATCCTCGTCCCGAGCAGGTCATCGAACTCGATGCAGACGTCATAGAGAGGGCGAGAAGCAGCCTTGACGAGATGTTTCGACTCGCTGAGGAATCAGCCCCGGCGTTCTGAGGCGGCTTGGTACGCCCACAGGAATAACAGCGGTATCAGCATCAGGATTGCTGCTTGCAAAATCACTGATGAGTACGGCTGAAAAGTCTCCCCCGAATATACCTTGAGAGCAGATGTCCCGTCAGAATCAACCTCGACCCAAGCTACGTCCTCTAGCAGCACCTGGGGGTCTAACTGATTGACATCGTCGTCGTGGGTTAACGCCAGAGTGGTGTTCGCCTCGATGTCATGTAGGTAGACGTCACTGGCCGTCGCTACTTCTTCAGGGTCCACCGACGGGTCCCACAACGGTATCTGGAGGAATGCCACGCGCCCGTGAGCGACGCTTGGAGATGATGACTGCCACTTCGGGTCGGAGAGCAAGGTTTGCTCTCCAGTTAGTATGTCCACCAGAACAGTTCGGTTAACCGGGCCGACATCGACTACCGCGACAACCCAAGACGGATCCATGTCGATGTCGATGACCTCCGCTTCACTGTAGTTTACTGCGATGCCGGAGATTTCTTCCAAGTACTCGTCCTCGTCCTCGGAAGCCATCACATCCAGAGTCAGACTGATGGAGATACTACCTGAAATCGAAGTCACGTTGACGGTAGGTGAGGACGATGCCCCAACAGCCCACGCCACCAACTGCTCGGATGCGGCTACGATTGAGAATGTCCCTCCGAATGCTACTGCGCCGACAGGTACCTGCTCATCATCCACGACCTCTAGGTAATCTTCGTGAACCATAATCAGCAGAGGTTGCCCTGTCACCGACTCGGCTATGGCAACATCGAGCAACACCTCGCTCTCGTTGCGACTGAACTTCGGAGAGAACTCGGTGCTGATTGACTCGAGTTCATAGTAATCCAGCCTATGCGAGTCGTGAAGCACCAGCGAGGAGCCCGAGATGACGACGGCCGGTGAAGACCCCCATGGCTCACCCGAGATCATACTGCCTTGCTCGGCACTCACATTCCAGACGCTTATCGAGACACTCATAGATTCAGGATCCTCCTCGACCGAGACCAGCCACCCGTCAGAGCCGGCAGCGGACGTCGGCCACTCCACTCCCTCGACAGGGAAGTCCTGATGCGTGGCGTCCCATAGCAACACTAAGCCAGTGGAGAGGAGTAGTGCTGCGATTATCGCACTGGTTTGCTTCCTGTTCGGCTCCTTCAGTGGTCTGAACACAGAGATAATGCTGCTGACCGTGCCTCGGATTGACTTGCCTGGATCCGCGATAGCGCGCGCCAGTCTGCGGCTGAATAAGCGCTCGTCTACGACATCCCACAATGACTGATTAGTCTTGGAGGTCATCTGGACTGCTATGATGCCTACCACCATGCCTCCGATGATGTCGACTATCCAGTGAATGCCGAGGTAGATGATGGTGAATGCAGTCAACATTGTGAACGCCATCAGGAAGCTGCGATACTTTTCCCACCTGCCGTCATCGTCCCATCTCTGCATGGTCAGCCAGATCGCGAATGGTAGTCCAATGTGCAGGCTGGGCATGCCGTTCGAGAACGGGTCGATGCGGGTGAACCAGTTGTTAATCTCGGGAGTCAGGTCGTAAGCGATGGTCTGCATAGTCGGAATGTGGTTCCCGGTCACTCCTACGTTGAAGAACAGGTAGAATGGGATGGCTATGACGTAGACCCAGAACATCGACAGCGACACCCTGTCTGCCATGTGCCTGTCATCGAAATATATTGGGTACAGGAAGGAGGCGAAGGTGGCGGTCATGAATCCCATGACGTAGAAGTGAGTGAGAGCTTCGTCGAGGAACGCGTTGCGGAGTCCCTGCTGTACCCACAGCACTATGTCACCTTCTACGGCGTACACATAGGGAGTCATATCGATCTGGGTGTTGGCCATCAGGGCCCTGTCTATACCATCCAGCAGATCTTTCCAGAGATAGACCGAGAAGACCACAATCATATGCGCCCAGTAGCGTCTGAACATGTCGATGAAACCGTCAAGGCTGAGTTTAGCATACTTCGGTTTGAACAGCGGCATCATCGCTATGCTGAGTATGATCGCACCTGTGACCCAGGTGATGTAGATGCCAGTACCCGCTGCCATGCCCTATCCTTTTCGGGTCGTGAGCGCGTCATCAAATCGACCCCTCCGCGAGAGGCTTCGTCAAGTAATGCGCACCTGAGGCCCGGAACCCTCTTTGAGGGTGGCCAGAATGTTGTCCACTATCAAGTCGAACGAGCCCGCCGTCTCACCGTCGGGCTCAGCAATAATCCGATGCACCCCATCATCACCCCCTCTGACTACCCCCGGATCGAAAGGCAGGGAGCCGAGAAACGGCACATCCAGTTCTGTGGCGGCGGAGGCACCACCTCCGGACTTGAAGACATCCAGAGTTAGCGACCAGTCGCCTGCCTCATCAGCCAACGCCTGTAGAGGTACACCTGCTGGCCCCATTACCGAGATTTCGGTACTAGGCTCGGCTGTGCCCCGGATAGTATAACCACTCATGTTCTCGACCACGCCCAGCACCGGGACAGAGAGCGTCTTGGCGAAGTTGATCGACTTGCGGCTATCGAGCAGCGCCACCTCCTGAGGCGTAGTGACGATTACCACGCCGTCAATTCCCGGCAGGTTTTGGCTGACTGTAAGAGGCTCGTCGCTGGTTCCGGGAGGAAAGTCGATGATGAGGGCGTCGAGCTCGCCCCAAGCTACGTCACCAATGAACTGCTGAATGGCTCCGAGCTTGATTGGACCCCTCCATATGACCGGCTTGTCAGGGTCCTCGAGCAGGAAAGCCATCGATATCACCTTCAGCCCGTGAGGGCCAGACGCGGGATGTATCTGACCGTCCTCGACATTCAACTCGGCTGCCTCTATGCCGAGCATCTTTGGCACATTCGGGCCGGTGATGTCGATATCCATCAAACCGACTTTCATACCCCTGCGCGCGAGGCACAATGCGAGCCCTGTTGCGATGGTGGACTTGCCCACCCCACCCTTGCCGGAGAGCACCATGACCTTGTGCTTGATGTCCTCGTCCAGCTTGGTTATCCGCAACTTGCGTTGCATCTGTTGGTAGGCTTGCTCCATCTGTGATTTCTGTTCGAGAGAGGCACCATCTTCGTCAGTCTTCTCGACCGAGCCTCCCGTATGGTGGCTAATCGGTGAATCTGCCATGTCACGCTCGCGGCATGAGACATACTTGAATTCTGTTCAGACCACCTTAGGCTCCGTATTACGAATATTGCGGTTTAGTTCATTAAATCCGGACCGCACAGGGTTGTCATGCGACTGCTGTTTATCTGTGTCGGCAACACCTGTCGCAGTCAGATGGCCGAGGCTGTAGCCAAGCACATGGGCCACGAGGCCCAATCCGCTGGAACGAGCCCCGGTTCTGCAGTGGCACAGGACGCGATCAAGGCGACCGGAGAGGCCGGCATAGAAATGAGCGGCCAGTACCCAAAATCAATCGATGATATCGTTACCACAGGTTTCGACCGGATAGTCAGCATGGGCTGTGGTGTTGAATGTCCGACCCTACCGCTAGACGACGATTGGGGACTTGAGGACCCGGTGGGCCGGGGTGAGGCTTTCTACAGAAAAACTCTCGAAGAAATCAAGCAGCGGCTCCTAACGCTGGACTGAGATAAACCGACGCTTAGAAAAGCGATTCTAGTTTCCCAGATTCAGCACGAGTGTAGTGTAGTGGTTATCACCGGGCGTTGCCAACGCCTGAACCCGGGTTCAAATCCCGGCACTCGTACCATTCGATTATTCCAGATGCCCTCGAATCGCTCGCAGAGGTGACTTCGACAGATTCAATATGTAATGCCCCTGACTCCACTTCATGAAAGAATTCAGAATCAACATGAGTGATGAACCAGGTTCTCTAGCTGAGCTCTGCGAGACTATCGCTTCGAAAGACGTCAACATACTGACTATCGTTGCAATATCGGGCGAATCCGCATCTGCTGCAATCTTGACCGACAACGCAGATGCCACCTCTGCGGCGCTTGATGGAATGGATGCTGAATACTCGGTAGCAGATCTCAAGTCAGCCAAGTTGGATCACAAACCGGGCTCACTGGCCGCCTTCACAAGAGGGATGGGCAACTCCGGAGTCAATCTCACATCGCTGTACGTCATGTCAATAGATGGCGACAGCGCCACCATCGGTTACACTACTGACTGATGCAAGCGGACATGGTCTAGTGGTTATGACAGTAGGTTCCCAACCTGCTAACCCGGGTTCAACTCCCGGTGTCCGCACCAATCGCACGCGTGAGGGATTTAGCAACGCTAATGCGCAAATCGGAATTCGCACGGCCACAGGGCCCGTGGGTTAGCTTGGCCTATACTTGGCGCTTCGGGGGCGTTAGACCCCAGTTCAAATCTGGGCGGGCCCACCACTTCAGTAGTTGCCGATGGTCGATAGGCAGCGCTCTATCAGAGTGCCAAGATCACCAATCACCGCATCCTCCTCGTTTGTGAATCTGAGGGTCACAGCTCCGGACTTCTTTGATTCAAGACTGGATGGTAGTATGTAGGGGTAGTAGTACAGCGGCAGCAGGTAGACCCCAACGTGGTGGAGCTGTATCCTGACGCTGGCGAAGGGTCTGCCCCGATTCGGTCTCGATCCTGAGGTCTCCTGGTTCGTCCACGGTGACCGGCAGGCCCGCAGAGCCGTCTCTTACTATCTCAGCCAGCCTGGCCCAGAGGAACAGGTGGCTGGGGTTCTTCATCGCTCGACCTTCTTGCCGCTGGTCCAGTCATAAATGCCCTTCCCGACCTTCTTGCCTAGGTCACCTGCCTCGACCAGTTGGTCTAGCATTGGATGCGGCCGGTAATTCTCGTCATCAAAAGCATCCGCGAGGTTGTTGAGAATGTCACGCCGCACATCCAGGCCAACGAGGTCGCTGAGTTCCAGCGGCCCCATCGGATGCCTGTAACCCAGACGCATCGCCGTATCTATGTCGCTTGCCGAGGCAACTCCGTCAGCCAGCATGCGAATCGCCTCGTTGCCGAGCACGACCCCGAGGCGACTTGTCGCGAAGCCCGGGACGTCGCGCACCACGATGGTTGTCTTCCCCATCGCAGAACCGATTGATTGTGCGGCTGCGATGGTCTCCTCAGAGACAGTGTCGTGGCGCACCAGTTCAAGCAGGCTCATCAGCGGTACCGGATTGAAGAAGTGCATCCCGATGACCCTCTCGGGGCAGCCTGTCGATTGCGCTATCTCGGAAATCGGGAGCCCTGAGGTGTTGGTCGCGAGCATCGCGTGACTCGGTGCTAGACGCTCCAGTTCGGCGAAGATATCTTGCTTCAACTGCATGCTCTCTGGAACCGCCTCGATGACGAGGTCGGCATCTTTGACCGCCTCAGCCAAGTTATTGACAGCTCTCAGGTTTCCCGACCACTCGGCCTTCTGGGCGGTCGAGGTCTTGCCTCGCTCGATACCCATGTCCCAGAAATTCTCGATTGCAGCCATCCCCTTGGTCAGGCCCTCTGGAAACGCGTCGTACAAACAGGTCTTCCACCCGGTCTGGGCGCAAACCTGAGCTATCCCCGCGCCCATAGTTCCAGCGCCAACGACGGCGACACTCTGGACATCCATCCGATCACTCCCTGCCATAGGCTGCAAGCGCGGCTTGGAATAGCCTCTGACGCGGCACATCGTGCTCTATGAAGCAAGTGAATGGAGCGACTTCCTTCAGTAACTCGATGGCGCTGACGTAGGCGCCGTATACGAATGGATCAGCCGATTCAGTGGCTGGAATTTCGATTCCCAACTTGACTAGCCCCATTCTTGTATCCTCGTCCCAGATGGCGTAGGTGTGGTTGGTGAAGTGTAGGTAGGCGGACAGCCTCCGTAAATCCGACCTAGCCTTCTCAGTGAAGCTCTCTAACAGAAGCGTGTCCGGATATCTAATGGCGTACAGTGCCAGCATGACCTCTCTCTGAGTCTCCTCGCGCCAATCTCGCTTCTCCAGCCCCATCCAAGAGTCAATCATGTCTAGCATCTCGGGGGTATACGGTCTGCGGACTCTGTACAGCAGTTCCTCGTAACCTCCTGCATCCCCCTCCTTGGAGTGGTGCTGTTGGTGAAAGTAATCAGTCAACTTATCGAAGAACGGTCGACACCGCTCTTTGTTGAAAGATGACAGCGCTATGTGCTGCATATCGAGGCCCCCGAAAGGTTCAGTTTCCCTTCCATTCTCGGTACTGAATCCACTCCTGTTGCATGTACTCGTTGACCAGCCTGCTCTCGTCTTCGTCAGTGGGGGTGACTGTGGAGACGTACTCCTCCCAAGCGACATCATCACCTTCGAACTCCTCTCCGTGGACGGTGTAGTGCTTGCCAGCGAATTTTCCTATCCCGCGCATGAACTTGTCCGAGGGGATGTAGAGCTCCGGTTCGCCCTCCTTGCGGACCTTGCTGATCCTGCGCATCTCGTCTCTTAGCTCTTGGAAGTAAAGATCCCTGCTGGCTTCGTTCAGATGTTCTCTGTCTGCAGGCTCCTGCGCCTCTCGTTCGTCGTATCTGCCCTTGACTCCGTAGACATATGCCCACTGTGCACTAGTAGAGTCGTCCGTACCGAACAGATCCAGGCCTGTACTAACCCACTTGTTGAGGTACTTCTGAAGCAACGCGCAGGGGATTACGCCTTGTTTCACTATCCGTCGCAGGCCATTGGCTCCAGTTCCGAGATGGAACGACTCCTCTTTGAGCATCGGACCCATGCTAGCGGCTAGTGGCTTGAAAGATGAAGTGCTAAGCATCTTGAGTTGATATTTGCCATCACGGTCGATGAAGTGGGTGAAGCAGAAGAAGTCAAGCCAGTGGTCGATTGGTGCGTTGAAAGAGCCCAGAATCCTAGTGCCCTCCTGAGCGTTCCTCTCGAGTAGCTTGGCTGCCTCGCGCATACCCTGCTCACCAAAGAATGTGCAAAGAAGATAGGCCATCTGCCAGCCGTGGCGCTGCTCCTCACACATGATTCGCAGAGCCGATTTACGGTCGTACTCGGTCGGCGCCGAGGCCAGCAGATGATTCTGTTGCTCAACTGATGCGAACTCTGTGTCGCCTTGGACACTCACCATGTTGATGATGGCGTCTCGAATGGTCTGCTGGGGGATTTGCATCCTACGATTCCACTTCGGTTTGCCTTCGAAGTCGCCGAACTCGATTTGGTTACCAGCAGTGTCCCAGTCGAACTTGATGTCGAAGCGGTAGTCACCGAGCCACGAAGGATCGAAGCCTATTCTGGTCTGCCACTCGTTGAAGTCGTCAATCCATCCCTCAAAGTTCTGAGTGTAGTCAGCGACCACTTCAGTATCCGCCATAATCTCCCGACTCCCTTTTCGCTTTTGAAGTAATATCCGAACGGTACAAATCAATCCTTGGGACTCTTTCTCCGGACCGACTCGGAGAACTCTTCGATTATCCTGTGCTCGATGAGTTGGATCATCTCGCAGAGTGTCGATTTGGAGACGCCTACCTTGCTTGCCAATTTAGTCAAGGTAATCCTCCTCGGAGTGTCGTAGTACCCGTGCCTCACTGCGAGATCGAAGACTTCTCTCTGTCGCACAGTGAGCAATCTCGTCTCCCCTTCCTTCGATAGTGAGTGGATCTTGTGATGCAATCCTAACTTATTCAGCCCCTCCACCAGATTCTTCATGTGCATGTTGTCGGTGACGAATTCCCAATCTACCCAGCCGTCCCTGACTTCGAATGGGGTGCGGGGTAGCACCTCAGCCTCGATCAGAGGCCGCAGGAACCCGCCGCCCCCTTTCGTGATGGTGATGTTGATTTCGACCGAGTCGGCGTGTTCATCGAAGAATAAGACAGCCTCGACCCCTGGGTGTGAAGACAGTTCATCCTTGAACTTCTGCAGTCCGTACCCGCTGGCCCTCCCTCGAGCCGAGCCACGGCCCTTAGATAGGGCCATGTGCTCTTCTATTCGCAAAATGATATGGTGGTTGGACCTCGAAACATCACCGGCCCAGTGACCGTCCGGCAGACGTATCGATATGTACAGATGCTGCATCGCCACCCCTGCTCCTCTCAAGGCTCCTTCTTTATTCATCTTCGTCACTCACCTCTGTCCTCGCACCACCATGCGGGATGATGTGGACTATGATTAATGAGGCCGCAAGCCCGAGCAGGAACGGGGGCATCAAACTGGGCTCCCCCGCTCCAGGGGAATCGTCACTGGGTGGTCCCTTCATCAATCCGGTGAGCACCGACCACGCGTCGTCGGAGTCAGCGGTACCATCCCCATCTACGGTGTTCGCATACACGCGGTAACTGATGTCGCGGGCGTATGAGGATGGCGCAGTCCAGATGACAGTCCACGTCCTGCCCATATTGCCCGACTCTGTATGGGTGGCCTCACCGTCCACCACATGCACCGCATCGTCGAGTATAGACAGGCTTCCGGCATCCACATGCAGATTGAATCCCCCTAGGGCGCTGCCGTCCTCGCTGACCGAGCTCAGGGCGGTGATTGAGATCTCGTACTTGACAGAGGCTTCCCACTTCTCTGGGAACCCTGTGACTTCTATGCTCACGCTGTCGCTAGCTATCCCTCCACCATGACACAAGCAGCCGTGCTCCACCGCTTCTCCAGTGATGCCAATGGGATAGGACATTGTGGCGGGGGCCAAGACGGTGAAAATAATGAAGAAAAAGCATGCCAGCCATCTAGAGACACAAGGTCCCTTATTTTCCATCTAGACCCCCGAACATGGGTGGTATACCGAAGTCAATCACACTCGTCCCGAACATGTTCGGTTCATTCTGTTAGTGTGTCTACCATCACTCAGTCATCTCAGGAAGCACATCGAAGTCGTGCTTAGGAGGTGGTGAGGAGGTGGACCATTCGAAAGTGGTAGCGTTCCAGGGGTTGTCACCTGCCTCATCGCCTGATTTCATGCTTCGGATGAAGTTCCAGAAGAATATCATCTGGGCTACGAATACCACCAACGAGCCGATTGTGGAGAACATCTGCTCGGTTGCCCAGCCAGTGCTTTCTTCGTAGACATAGATCCTGCGGGGCATGTCCCACATCCCGAAGAGTGGGATGAAAGTTAGATTGATTCCGAGGAAAGTAAGCCAGAAGTGCCACCAACCCAGAGTTCTATCCAGCATCCGGCCGAATATCTTGGGATACCAGTAGTAGATTCCGCCGAGAGTCATAACCGCAACAGAACCTAGGGTGTAGTGGAAGTGAGCCACAAGGTAGTAGGTTCCTCTGAGTTGAACGTCCATCGCTAAGCTGGAGAGGTAAACTCCGGTAATCCCGCCAATTAGGAAGATACCAATTGCCCCCATAACAAACGCTAGAGGAAGTTTGGTGAAGTCAGGTTTTGATTTGTAGAAAGTACCCAATAGACTCAGGTACACAAGCCCGAAGGGCACAGTGATTAGTTCAGTTCCAATACTTTCGATTTTCCTGAAGGTTGGATCTATTCCAGTGATGAACATGTGATGGGCCCAGACGAGTACGCTGAGAACAGTTGCCACAGTCAAGGCCCAGAGGATTATTCGCCGGCCATACAGATGCCGTCGTACAAACGTCGGAACAATCTCCATTGCCATGCCTAGTCCAGGTAGCAGCACGACGTAGACCTCAGGGTGTCCAAAGAACCAGAAGATGTGTAGCCACCAAGTAGTACCATCAATGGAAGGATCGAAGAACATCGTACCGAAAACCCGGTCACCGACCAGCATCAACACCGCGCCTAGGAGTGCTGGGAATATCACCAACATCAGAATTACAGTAAATAGCATTGTCCAAGTGTACATCGGCATTTGCATCAATCCCATACTGGGGATACGGTGTCTGAGAATTGTGACTAGGAAGTTGATGGTCGAAGCAGTAACGGATAGGATTAGCAGGACCAGACCCGCTCCAGCGAGAGACACCCCCGCACCAGGAGTGTACTCGATGCTAGTCAATGGCGAGTAGAAGGTCCATCCCACATTCGCAGCACCACCAAAGAAGAAGCCCGAGGCTGCAGTCAGTCCGCCTAGCACGTAGGCCCAGAACGAGAATGCGTTCAGCCTTGGGAAAGCCATGTCCCTAGCCCCAATTTGCAAGGGGACCATGTAGTTCGCGAATGCAAACGCCATCGGAGAGACGGCGAAGAGCACCATTACAGCACCGTGCATGGTGACTGCTTCGTTGAACAATCCCCCTGTCATGAAGTCGTTATTCGGCACCACTAGTTGCAGGCGAATAAGTATGGATAGTGCTAGGCCTATCACGGTGAAAATAATCGATGCCCACAGGTAAAGCAATCCGATGTCCTTGTGGTTAGTCGTGCTCAGCCAGTGGATGAGTTCGGCATTGCCGAAGTTCTCCTTGCGCCACAGCACGATGACGATGTGCAGTATGATTACCAGCAGCGCGCCTACGATAATCAACCAGGCTGGTTCGTCTATGTCGATGAGCGATCCAGAGCCAGCGTTCACTCCCGCGACTTTGAACTCGAGAACGTTCCAGTGGTCTTCCGAGTTCGCTGTGGAATCACCATTCACCGAGTTCACCAGCAGGACGAACTCAGCGACAACGTTGTCGGAGCTGGGTGTGACCCACTTGATTTGCCAAGCACGCTGGTCATTGCCCTCTTCGGTGTGTGTGGCAGAACTTTCCATAATCTGAACTGATTCGTCGATGGCGACCAGACTGCCTCGGTCTACCTTCAGGTTGAAGCCTCCGAGATTCTCTCCGACAGCATCAGGTCCGCCAGTGAACGAGATGTCCAAGATATAGGCCTCCCCAGCGACAAAGGTCTCCGGCAGACCTTCAATCGATGGAATCACGCTTTCATCTGCCACAGAGTTGTGGCAGTTACATCCGTTGTTGATGCTTGCACCGTTGATCCCCGACGGCAGAGCGCCTAACTGCGGAGTCAGGGCCAACAACAGCGATAGAGCCAGCAGGGCACCGAGGTAGCGTTTCTGTCGCATTGGGAGCATCAGGCAACACCTCCAGAATACCACATATCGAAGTCATCCTTCTCCATCACTTCTAACACACCTATCATGATGGTGTGTTCGTCACCACATAATTCGAAACACCTGACTGGGTATGTTCCAGTTTCCTCAGCCTGAATCCAACCGGTGTTCACACGCCCCGGTATCGCATCCACCTTGATTCGGTGTTCGGGCAGGGCATAGGAGTGGAAGACGTCTCCACTCGTCACCTCGAAGACGACGGGCACATCCACAGGTACACGCAAAGGCTCTCCTGATGCGCTGGTGTAGGATATTCCATTGGGATACTGGTAGTCCCAGTAGTACTGATACCCCGTGATTTCGACAGTGAACGAGTCATCGGTAGTGTGCTCTTCGTGCTTCTCAAAGAAATCGATGGAATCGAATGTGACGTCGGAGAGCACTAATAGGAACAGGGCGATGACAATAGTAATGCCCCACGCGACCCTATTGTCTCCCCTCTCTTCCGGTCTCTGACCGATTCTCATGTCATCACCCGATCCGTCAGATTCGGTTGTCAGCAGCCACAGGAAGTAGATGTACACCCCCATGCCTATCACAGTGCCTAGGCCCCAGTAAAGAGTGAACAACTCGTCATACACCTCAGCATGGGCACCCGTGCCCCCAAGTCCCTGAAACCAGTTGAAGATGGAAGCGAAGGTCAGTGCTAGGATGACGATGCTGGCGGAAATAATGCCAAATGTTCTCCTATCCATCAAATCACCTCCAGATAGACGACGAGGAAGAGGACGATCCAAACGGCATCGACGAAGTGCCAGTACATCGTGACAGCGCGGTAACCGTCGTGCCTGTCTGTAGACATGTGCCCGTTACGCATCAGCACTGCTACCACGATGAACACCAGCAGCCCGACCAGGACGTGCAGTCCATGCAGCCCTGTCAGTGAGAAGAAGGCGGTGCCGTAGGGATGATCGCCCCACAGGAACCCGGCATTGGAGTACTCGTACATCTGGATTGCCAAGAAGGCCAAGCCCAATGCTATAGCCGCATAGAGCGATTTGCCCGCCTCTTGCAGACGCCCTTCGCTGTGAAAACCGGCTGAGTAGTGCGCGAGCACGCCCGAGGATAGCAGCAGGACGGTGTTCAGACCGACCAGAGCTATGTCGTGCTCCACCCCGGTCGCTGGCCATGAGCCCCCCACCGCACTTTCCCAACTCAATGTGTGCCAGCGGGCCCAGAACCAGTACGCGAAGAACGAGGCGAATATTATGCACTCGGTTATGATAATCCACACCATCGCCCATGAGGCGTCCCCCCAACTCCCTGCTGAGGACCGAGTGGGTCGGTAAGGCCAGAGGTCGACTTCTTCTCTCATCCAGTTAGATATCGAGAGCACGAGGAGTGGTATCCCGAGGACAGCGAGGGGCCATATCAGCAGTCCACCGAGACACAGCGTCACGGAGAGAGCGAGCATGATTGGAGCGAGACTGGAATGAACTTCTCCCTCTCCGTCTTTCTCAACATACTCAGACACAATGTTCTCTACTTCACTAGCGGACATGACCTCACCGCTTGTGGCTTAGATACACAGAGCATTACTGAGTCGCCTGACAAGTTCGGTGATGCCATTAACACCGAACCGGTTCGGTGAGAATAGCAACTCCCTCCTCCCTGTCCGCGACCCGTGGAGGAACCATCAGGCCAGGAAACGCCCCGCCGACTCCTAATCTTTCCAGTGCTCTTGGCATTGCTTCTGGCGGTCTCGCCGATTCTTCTGTTCGGAGACGATGCGAACAGCGGGACGGTCTTGAGAGAGGATCTATCCGAGGCGCAGTTAGAGACTCTAGCGGGACTCGACTTCGCGAGGACGCCTGCAGATGTGAGGGGAGGTATGACCGCATTGAACCAGGCTTTCCTTCTGGATTCTGGCTCACTGATTGTGGCGGGGACGTGGGAAGGTTCACTGGAGCTTGGAAATTGGTCCGATGAGTCCGTTGGCGGTAGGGATCTCTTCGTAGCCGAGTTGACTGCTGATGGAGATTGGTCCTCAGCCCATTTCGCTGGCTCTTCAGGCGAGGATTCTATCGCGTTACTCTCGATATCAGGAGATAGGCTGTCCGTATGGGGTCGGGTGAACGGCGAAGCACGATTCGCCTCCGAGATTCTTGACCATCACACTGGATGGTCGCCGACAGCCTTCGAGGCACATCTCTACATTGACGAGGGTTGGCAGAGAGTCTGGCAGATAGACGATGAACTGCTACCCGTTTCCTCAACCAGCCTGTGGTGCGGCTTCGCGTGATTCACATCTGCTCGAAAATCTGTTGCATCCCAACTATCAGATTCATAGTCTCCTCGAGACAACCCGTCTGAGTCACCCGGCCAATGATTTCGCCGTTCGCGTTTACCACGTATAGCCGACGAATCTCCTCCATCAACAGCATTTTCAGGACCGAACCTACGGGCAGATCCTCTTCGATAGTCACTAGGGGGTAACTCATGATGTCACTCAATTCCATCTCAGAAGGGTCTTCACCCGGACGGAAGCATTTTCTGAGCAAGTCTCTCTCTGTCACAACTCCTTCAGGCTGCCCCCTACGGGTCACAATGACAGACCAGACTCCAGCATTATGCATGGATTCCATCGCCTCGGTGACTTTCGTACGTTCACTCAGGCAAACCACGTTATTGTCAATCATCTTGCTCATGCTGAATTCGAAATTCATCATCCATCCCTTATCATTCAATTTCCTGCACTACAGAATAGGTTCCCGACTTTACTCGCCGTTTTCATCATAGACAGTCGTGTCTTCAGCACCAGTGACTTCGATGATTCCGATAGCTCCCTTGTGGAAAGCACGGGTCAAAGCGTGGTCAACTAGGATGTAGTTTGCTGGTACTTCGAATGATAGGTCGACAACAACTGCTCCACCAGGTGGTACGAGTACAGTTTGTACACTCACCATAGGATCATCACCTACGGCTCCATAATTCCAAACAGTGTCAAAGATTTCTCCGATGACGTGGAAGGACGAGATTGTGTTAGGCCCCCCAACTCCGAAGTAAATTCGCATGGTTTCACCAACGTTTGCCTTGATGGTGTTCTCTCCGGTGAATCCGTGGAACTTGCCGTTGAAGACAACATATGTTGGGTTTTCATCGAACATTGCAACATCGTCGAACTCTTGGTGACCATCCGTTCCAGGCTTCCACTTTGTGTAAATGTCGCCTTGCATGATGTAAATCTCTTTGTCAACTGTAGGGAGAGGAGTCTCCGGCTCGATGAGAATCATTCCATACATTCCCTTGCTGATGTGAGTTGGCACGTCAGGTGTGGCACAGTGGTAGACGAATAGTCCAGCGTGTTGTGCAAGGAAGGAGAAGGAAGTAGTCTCTCCAGGTGCGGTTCCGGTAGCTGCTGCCCCGCCTCCTTGCCCAGTAACTGCGTGAAAGTCGACGTTGTGGTTCATTGTGCTCTCAGCGTTATTGCTGAAGTGAACGACCACAGTGTCCCCAACACGTGCTCGGAACATTGGACCAGGAACTGTACCATTATATGTCCAGTAGGTGAAAGTTGTACCATCTTCAATCTCTGCAGTCAGTTCGACAGCTTCCATGTAAATGTGAACAGTTTCAGCTGTATCACGGTCGATTGGTGCTGGCATCAAGAAAGGATTGCGGGAAATATCGTCAGTATCTACAGCGATTGCAGCACCAATTTCCTCAACAATTGCTCCGGTGTTACCACCTTCGCCGACAATGAATGCGCCTTCCATGCCGCCGGAACGGTGGCCTGGAATTGTACAGTAGTAAGCGAATGCCCCTTCATCGTCTGCGATGAAAGTAAAGGAATCTTGGCTTCCTTCAGCATTCAATTGCTCAGTAGCGATGTTGTATCCTTCGATTTCAACATCGTGAATATTGATTTCTCCCATGATTAGTGTTATGGTGACTTGGTCACCAACATCAACAGCAAGATCAGGATTTACTAATCCGTCAATATCGCCACCGACACCAATAAATTGCATCATTTCGGCACGCAGTGTGTAGGAAACTTCGTCGAATGTAACAACTGGTACACACTCATCTCCAACTAGTCCTGTGCCATCACCGCACACAATATCAGGGCTTCCTCCAACACACCCCGCAATCGAAGTAACTATCAACAGCAATGCCAAGGAAGTCGCTCCAGTTTTCTTCATTCCATTCATTTTTACTATCTTATTTTTCAAGGTGTTCTCCTCCGCGGGTTTTGCCCACAATGGGTAGGGGAATGAAACCTAACTTACAACATAGTCACGAACATGGGAGGTGTTTGAAATCACACCTAGTGCCTGTTCGGAGATGTTCGGAACAGGAGTTAGGGCAGACTCCGGAATTCCAATCCTGTGGCATTTGATTTGCACACCTTGAGATTGGCAGGCGGAGAGGCAGCTGCACAGTGGGCAATGGAGCAGGAGAACTGGGTTATCCTCGGCATCGACCACGAGGAGGACCACCTTAGTCTGAGATTAGTCAGAGAGTTGCAGAAACTCGGCAAATCGGTACATCTGGTTTGTCCTAGATGTGCTAGGGATGGAATCAAGCTGCTCCGTCTGCCAGTTTACGAGTTCATCGAGGATATAGACGAGCAGGTGGATGTCATCAGCCTGCATGGAGATGTGGATCAGTGGACATTAGCCCCTCATATCTCACAGAGAATGCAGTGGTACGGAGACATCAAGGTGATTTGGCCGCCCGAGAATTTAGTCGACGATAGGTGGGTGTCCGAGATGTACGATTACGGAATTGCAGTTGCCTACAACTGTCGGCTGCCCATATAGAGGCCGATTCGGATTCTCAATTCCCATCGAACTCTGGTACTTCTCGCTTGACATAGGCGGCAATCCCCTTCTTGGCATCACCGCTTTGGAAGAGGTCTGACTGCAACTCCCTCTCGAGAGCGAGATGGTACTCGAGAGGTATCTCCATGCCGCTCTGGACGCTGCGTTTGATGTTCCCAATTGCCTTGCTGGCAGCATAGGGTAGGGTGAACTGGCCAGCGTAGTCTAGGGTGTCCTGGCGAAACTCGTCGAGGCTACCGGCCCAGACGTCATGAACTAGATCCATTTCCTTAGCTTCCTCATACGAGAACTTACGTCCAGTGACCATAATCTCCATCGCCTTCGCTTTACCGACCAGACGAGACAGTCTGGCGGTTCCGCCGGTACCTGCGAGGACGCCTAAGGAGACCTCGGGCAGACCGACCTGCCCAGAGTCCTTGCGACCGATTCGGATGTCGGCCGCCATGGCAATTTCGAGGCCGCCTCCGACGGCGTGACCGTTGAGGGCCGCGATAACGAGCTTGGGGGTCTGCTCAAGTCTGCTCAGGGTCTCGTTGGCGTGAAGGCAGAAGAAATACTTGAATCCAGGGCTGACAGAATCAAGCATGCTGATGCTGGCTCCTGCTGAGAAGAACTTCTCACCATGGCCAGTCAGCATAATCACAGTCGCATCATCATCGAAGCGAGCCTTCAGCACAGCCTCGTCGATGTCGCGCATCATCGCGTGAGTGTACGTGTTGACCGGAGTTTTCCCCTCAGTCAACGGGTCACCGGCTGAATCGGAGCACAGCTCGATGACGGCTATTCCGTTGTCCGTTACTCCGTAGTTCACAAGATTGTTTGTCATCGGCTCCATTTCGGGCCAAGAGGTCATGCTCGCGCCACTGAGGGCCGCCATATCAATCAAACGGAGCAGGATGGACGCCTTTAGGTGTCACTCTTGTCGAAGGAAGTCTTGCCCCCGCCCCTGCGAACGAGGTCCCACTGTTCTGCAATCTCTTCGCCTCTGACGCTCGGTTCCCAGCTGTCCCTAGAAAGAGCCTTCCTGAATGGCATGCGACTAACCATTCTACCGTCTGCGAGTTGTTTGCGTCTGAGCATACCGAATCTGACCATTGGCCACAGCATTCTCCGAATTAGTCCCGGCTTGTACATCCAGCGCATGAACGCGAGACCGTCTCCCTTCCTGCGCTGATCTCGCATCCAGTGATTGGCAACCATCTTGAATCCGCGATTACCGACTCTGTTCATCATGAAGCGGTTGATGGCACTGGCCCTGACCAGTGGAACGAGGCGTTTACGCACCTCACTCTCATAGTCGCACTCACCGAGAACTGCTCTGGCTGCCAGTACACCACTGGTGACCGCGTATCTCATGCCGAAGCCCCACATGAAGTCCTGTAGGCCACCCGCCTCGCCCACATAGTAGCGTCCCTCGTGGATGTATTTGTCCGGCAGCGAGAAGTCGCCTTTGCCACCAACCCTCTTGATAGGTTTGCGATTTAGGTCGTAGTGCTGCTCGTACCATGCTATGGTCTCGTTGAGGTAGCGCGAAGTCTTCTTCTGCTGCCGCCACAGACAGGTGCAGATCAGACCTATGCCGTCGATGATGATGAGGTAGGAATAGGCTCCCGGTGCCAACTTATCATTCAGCTGGAAGGTGACATGATTGGGGTGACTGGTGTGAAATATCTCCCCGAAAGCCACCGCGCTGGATTCCTTCGGACCGGCAGCGACGATTTGGCAGTCCCCGGGTTCCCTGCGGGTATCGTAGTGGATTTCTGCGCCCGCATTGAGCGCCATCTGCTTGAAGCCCTGGTCGATGCAGTGCTCGGCCGTCCCACGCTCTACTACTCGAAAAGCAACTCCTGAGGTTCGCGGTTGGGTTATCTCGTCGTCTGGGTGGACCAGGTCGATTACATCGAAAGCATCGGATTTGAACTCATCCGGGTCTAAGCCCCACTCTCGCATTTCATCGAAGAAGTCAGAGCCACTGGTCCAATTCTCTATGCCTTGGAAGTCACCATCGAAGCGAGCCCCACTATCTGAGCGGATTTCGTGGACATGAACCTCCCGGCCCGCGTTCGCCAGATAGGCGGCCGCGGCGAGACCCGAGAGGCCTGCTCCGAGGATGTGGACTGGCTCGCTGCTCACGGCTCCGCGACTTCAGGCCTACCGTTTGAACGGTTGGGCCTCGGCCGTCGCGTTCAAGCGCAGCACCCGGATGGCACTGCATGACTCGAGTACGGGTGCTCATCGAGCCCGAGCGACTCGACCCAGAGGGACTGCGCGAGATGCTCGATTCGGATGGTTGCGGCAGCGTGGTCAGCTTCGTGGGCCTGACGCGTGGAGAGGACGAAGGAGTGACCGTCGAACGGCTCGAGTTCGACGCTTGGGAGGGGGGGCTCCTCGGAGTGCTGAACGAGCTCGCCGAACAGGCTCTGGGCCAGTTTGGGGTGAGCTCGGTGGTGCTGGCCCACCGCACCGGCTCGGTCGGGGCGGGTGAGCCTATCGTGTGCATCCATGTTGGATCAGCCCATCGGGCTGAGGGTTTCGAGGCCTGTAGTTGGTTGATAGATGAGCTGAAGCGGCAGGCCCCGCTGTGGAAGAAGGAAATCCGGGCCGATGGTGAAATCTGGAAGACCGGTCTTGGATGATTACATCGTGTCCATCGCACCACTGACGCTGGCTACTGCCCCTGGTACGTTCGATGCTATCCCTTCGACCATCATCCAGCCGTGGCCCTTGACCCCGTCACCAACGAGTCTAACTCCTTCGACGCCGATGTCCGAGGGCAGCTCGGCGCCCTGCGGGGCACGATTGCAAGGCCAGTTCCTGTGGTAGGTGTGGACACACAACTCCTCGCCATGGTCAGCGAGCCACGGGATGGCATCGTAGAGATCCTCACGCCCCTTCGCTATTTCCGATTTCACGCTCGGGTCAGGCACATACTGGTGTGTAATCATCATGTGCTTGCCCTCAGGTGCGAGACTTGGATCGGAGAAGGTCGGAATAACGTACCCACCGACTCTTTCCAAGCCCGGTAGCATGGTTACCCCACTGCCACGGTGAGGGATATCGTCGTCTAGCGCGAACACGAAGCCGATACCTCCGACCGCCTGAGTGTCACGGACCTGCTCTCTGATTCCCGCAGCTATCTCGAAGTCGTCCGAGAGCGCCTTGAGTAGGTTCGGGTGTCCACCATTGTGGACGATTGCATCAGCCCCTACCCACACTCCCTCATCGCGACCGCGTCGCCTGATGCCGATACAGAAGCGATTGCCCTTGGTCGATTCCTCCGCATCTCCGGGCAGTATTTCGGTGACCTCGTGGGACAGCTTGACGCGAGCCCCGTTCTCCCGCAGGTCGCTTCGCAGCCCGTCGATGACCCCTTTGCACCCACCCTTGGGGACATGGGGACGGTCGCTCCAGAACGAGTTCTGAAGCATCCTCACGACGGTCGAAGCAGGCATCTGCTCGAACCTCAGGCTGATGGCGAAATTGGCGAAAGCATCGACAAAGTCGATGAAGTCACTGGAGAAGTACCTCGACATCCAGGTCCTGCCGTCTTCGGTCTCGTTGCCCCATGGCCGCTTGGCGGACTTCATCAACAGCCGCGGCAGGTTCAGTGTGTCCTTGAGCGAGAACCACGGTAAGACCCCGTAGACCGAGTTGGCCCGTTGCAGCTTACCATCCTTGATCTGGCAGGCGAACTTGGTGGTTGGCAGGAAGTCGACCCCATGACGCCCCAAATCGAGCCCACCGCTGCTCCGCTTGCCGAGCATCAGTTTGGCGAAGGGGCCCTTTTTACCGTGCGGAATCATGTGGACCGCGCCAGTTGGAATTTGAAAACCGTCGTGGTCGTGCTGAGTGAACCTGCCCCCAGCGAAAGACATCCTCTCGTAGACCGTGACATCGTATTTCTGGGTCTGTGCGAGACTTGCAGCTGACGCCAGCCCTCCTACTCCGGCGCCGATTACCACTGCCTTTGCTCGCTCGCTCATACTGCCACCTCAGGAGTACACTAGGGCTCCTGTCGGACACCAAAGGAGACACCTCAGGCAGTCAGTGCAGTTATCCTCGATGACCTCGCAAAGTCCCTCAACGATTAGCGCATCGTCCTTACAGGTCATCAGACAGTAAGAGCAGCCGACACAGAGTTCGTCGATTACCTGCAGTTTCAGGCCGTCAGTGATAGGCCTGTCATGGGCGATACCCGATTCCAACTCGGGGACAGCGCCCGGAGTCGCCTTGTTTCGAAACGCCTCGGCCACGCCACCCCATTGCCGCCGACTATTTCAGATGTTATCCGCCAACTCACTACAACCACGACTCCTCCGATAGGCCGGTTTGCTGAATAGTAATGATGAACTCGCAAGCACACAGGCGAGAGAGGCGATTGATTGGACGAGGAGTCGTGGACCGGGATAATCGATGTGGGCTCTAAGCCCGTTGTCGCCCGCGAAGCGGTGGCCACTGGCTTGCTTGTGCTCTCCGAGGGAGGCATCGACGTCGTGGCCAACGGTCGTTCCCCCAAGGGCGATGTCAGAGAGGCCTCGACAATCGCCGCCATCCAGGCGGTAAAGGAGACACCCCGAACCTTACCACACTGCCATCCAATTCCTATCGAGGGTTGCACGGTCGATTGGAGGGTAGAGGAGAACGGTCTGCGTTGCACGGTCTCCGTGCGCACCCACTGGACCACTGGCGTGGAGATGGAGGCACTGTGTGGAGTCACTGCAGGGTTGCTGTGCGCTTGGGACATGCTCAAGTCGATTGAGAAGGACTCCGAGGGCCAGTATCCGACTTCTAGGATAGAAGGAGTACGGGTCCTGCGCAAGAGTAAGGGCGACCCGCATGATTGAATGCTGATGCTCATTCGGAGAAGCATGGCGACCATCGACCTCGTCGAGCACTTCTTGCAGGCCACTGAGGCCGCTGCGGTAGCAGCCTCGGCTTGGAGGGGGCTGGAGGACGGCAAGGCCGCAGACGGAGCAGCCGTCGAGGCCATGCGCACCGTCTTCGACAACGTTCCCTTTGACGGGCGTGTGGCGATTGGCGAGGGCGAGCGCGACGACGCGCCGATGCTGTGGATAGGTGAACCTCTGGGCTCGATGCAAGGCGTCGCCGGGGCACCGGCAATCGACATAGCCGTCGACCCTCTGGAGTGCACTAACCACGTCGCTCTCGATCTGCCGAACGCTATGGCAGTGCTAGCGGCAGCCCCTCGTGGCAGCCTGCTTCATGCTCCTGACTGCTACATGGACAAGATAGCCGGTCCGACCGCTCTCGCAGGCGAGGTCAGTCTTGAGGCCGACACCTCGTACAACGTCGAGGCCGCCTGTTCCGCTCTCGACAAAGCTTCGTCACAGCTCCGAGTGGTGGTTATGGACAGGCCTCGCCACGAGCAGCTGATACGCGATCTGAAACAGCACAACGTGGACATCGTCCTCATCGGCGACGGCGACATTGCCGCGGCTCTGAACGCCTCTGACCCCGATTCGGATATCGACATGCTGATGGGGATAGGTGCAGCACCTGAGGGAGTAATCACGGCGACCGCACTCAGGGGGCTGAAGGCTCCCTTCGAGGGACGACTAGTGTTCAAAAACGAGGGTCATCGCGAGCGCGCTGAGAGTATGATTGAGGGCGATGTGGACAGAATCTGGAGTCGCGATGAGTTATGCTCGTCGGACGATTCAGTATTCATCGGCTCCGGAGTCTGCCCAGGACGGACCCGCGGTGTCGAGGAAACCGATGACGGAAGGTACTCAGTTCACTCAGAAGTGATTGATGTTAAATCCGGTGAGCATTACTTCGTGTCCTCGGTGCGATGAGTTCTTCTCCTACTGCTTGCACGTGCTCACGAGGTCATCGGATGGACATTGAACTCCTTGAGAAGACCGCAAGCGAACTGGTGGCTCCGGGCAAGGGAATACTCGCCGCTGATGAGAGCAACGGGACGATGTCGAAGCGCTTGGCTGCTGCCGGAGTCGAGCCCTCGTCTGAGTCTCGGCGTTCGTACCGAGCAAACCTGCTTGATACAGCAGGATACGAATCCGCTGTCGGAGGCGTCATATTGTTCGATGAGACAATCAGACAGAACATGGACGACGGCTCTCTCATAGCCGAGGCACTGAGTTCCAGAGGAATCCACCCAGGAATCAAGGTCGACACAGGGGCAAAGGAACTCGCCAATCACCCGGGTGAGAAAATTACAGAGGGTCTAGATGGACTTAGGGAACGCTGCATCGAGTATTTCGAGATGGGCGCGCGTTTCGCCAAGTGGCGAGCTGTCATCCGTATCTCTGAGGGGATGCCTAGTCCTGCCTGCATATCGACCAACGCACACGCGCTGGCCCGATACGCTGCAATCTGCCAGGAGCAGGGACTGGTCCCCATTATCGAACCAGAGGTACTGATGGATGGCTCCCATGACGCGCAGCGCTGCTACGACGTCACAGCCGAGATTCTCGATGCGACCTTCGCCGCCTGTGCTGAGCAGAGTATCCACATCCCGGGAGCACTGCTCAAACCCAACATGATCATCGCTGGCAACGACTGCCCCAACCAGATTCCGAGGAAAGAAGTGGCTAGGATGACAATCGACTGTCTGACCAATCACGTTCCGCAAGACCTGCCGGGCATAGTCTTCCTCTCAGGAGGCCAGTCTGACGAGGATGCGACAGCCCACCTCAATCTGATGAACCAGATGGATGTCGAGCACCCTTGGCAACTTTCCTACTCCTACGGCCGGGCACTGCAGGCACACGCCCTCACGACTTGGGCCAAAGGAGGTTCCGAGTCTGCAGCCGCTAGCCAGCGAATGTTCGCTCATCGGGCCGGCATGAACAGCCTAGCCCGAAGCGGCGACTGGGGGCCCGACTTAGAGGGCTAATCAGTTTTCGTCCAAGGCCCCAGGTCTCAGTTGCCAGACGCAGATTTCGTAGCGACCGGAGAGGGCACCGCCACGTTTTGTCGTTGCGACCTTCATGATGTCCTTGTCTTTGGACAGGACGTTCCCCAGCTGCTGGGGGGTAGTTCCATGACGCATGGTGGAGTTTACGTGCTCAAGAATTTCTGTCGTGTTGGCTTCTCCTCTGTCATCCAAGAATTTTTTTATTTTCTGTCGTAGTCTGGTTGTCCTCATCTAAATCCTCCTATTTGTTGTCGGGCTTAGCACGCTCATGGTGCTGTACCCACTCCTTGGTCGCCCATTCCGAGAGTGGGGGGGTACTGCCGGTCATTCCGCTCTTACGAACCGTTCCGATGCGGACGATACTCGTGTCTGTCTCCATCAGTGATGCTAGATCCAAGCTTCCAGAGTAGCCTTCCTGACCACTCAGCCAAGTTGCTATCTCAGCACTGTTCCTAGGCTGCTCAGAGATGTATTTGCGAATGATATGTCGGATTTTTTCCGCTTCCATCTTTCTCCCTCAAGCATACTCTCGGACCCGGCAGTCGGCCCGATGCGCATAGGATGGCGGGCGCTGATATAACCGTTCTGCACGAAATCACACCTTTTCGTTACAAATAGTTGCTAGAAACAAGGTCGTTTTCAGGTTTGAACCAAGTGTGGAAATGAAACTGATATATTCTCCATAGGAAATATGTAATCAACTGTAACGAAACAACATAATTTAATACATCAACTTTAGTAAGATGTATTGAGAGGTGGCGAGTGGTGTCAAATGAATCCCCTGATCCACTGAAACCCGATTATTCGGACAGTGCTTGGAAAATCAGGAGCAAGCACCGTAGGAGACTCCTTGACCGGCTAACTGAGGGCGGTGCCACCGTCAGTGTGCTGGCTAGGGATGTTGAACTCAGGGTTCCGCATGCCTCAGCAGAGATAAAACGATTGAGAAACGATGGACTGGTCTCCAGCGATCTATCTGCTGGGAGCCGTGGAGCTAGGATACACCTGACCGAATTGGGCTGGGAGTCAGTGAGTGCCGACGAGTGGGCCAGGGCATCCAAAGCCTCCCCTTTGCCCGAAGACTCCAGCATGTGTTGCCTGCTGTTTCGCGATGGTCCGAACCTCCTGCTTGGAGTTATGGAGCCTTGCGACTCACCCTTGCTGTTGATTCCGGATCGCCCCCCCGTCGCGATTCCGGGCAATCCTGATTCCACCGGAAGTGAGGGGGTTCATTGGAGCTGGGCGGTGCTCAGGGAGAGAGATCCTCGGTGGTTCGACCTCTCGTCAATGGAGCCCAAGCCAAGCCCCCCACCTCCTTCCGATCCGGAGAACATAGCGGCTTACTCAGGACAGCGCACTGTCATCGGGATAATCCGCGCTAGGCTGCTCGACGCCGACCGACCGATTGCCATAGCGCCGGGTCAGTGGTTCGGATCTCCGGACTTCCGGCCCGCGCCCCCGTTGCCTGAGGGCGGCTATCATCGGGGGCCGTGGGTACTTGGTGCGTGCCACGAGATGTCACCGGAGATTAGGCCGAAGGAGCCAGTGGTTGCTGTGATGGAAGACAGGCTCCCTCGCTCCATGCTGCTCAGGACAGTGAGGAATAACTCGCTGGTCATCGCGGATCTCGGAGGGCTGGACACTGAGGGTGACCCGTACCCATTGGCAGCCCTTGACCCATGGATCGAGAGGGCCCACCCGCGTCTGAGCGATGCTGAGAGGAAACGGAGACTAGGTGCCCTGAAGGACAGGGTCAGCAAGGCGAGAAAGGTCAGGACCGAGGATTCCACATGGCGTCGATTCAGACAGGATTGGGGTGAATCGGTGTTCACCGAGGAAGGTGATTCAATCAGGATCCTTGACCTAAGGGGGCTGGGTGGCACGGCGGCCGAGGCATTAGTGAGATGGGCAGTCAATGACGACGGCAAACTCCCGCTGACTATTGAAATCGGAGTTGATATGTCCGAGGAACTAATCTCTTCAATCGCTTCTCATTCCAATCTTCGAATGGCTCTCCTCAAGGGCGAAGCAGCCGCGTTCTCCAGCTTCGACATACTGGATGCCGACCCCTTGAGGCCACTTCCTTGGCTGCGCCTGACAACTAGGGGAGGGAGGATACTGCCAATGCGACTGGCCGATCCAGCTCAGGTCCCTGAGTTTTCAGACTCTGATGAACCGACCGCACTAGAGTTGGGATCCCTGGGCATCGACATCGAGTTGGCCGGGGATATTGAAGAGGGCCACCTCTCAGTCATCAATTCAGCTGTAGTTCAATATCCCACAGGCAATGAGGAGTGGGCCAACCAAATGGAAGCCAGATATCCAATTGCGGCTTGGATAGCATCTCCCGCTAGGACTAGATGGCCACGCTGGCAGAGACTCAGGAACCGACTCAGTCCGGAGTGGCTAGCACTCATGAATCTGGATGACCTCCCGCTGGAGAGGTTGTCAGAGGTCGCCGACGAGGCCCCCGACTCGGTCTTGGAAGAATTCTCCAAGAAGATTACCAACAGACTCAGACAGGATTCCGATGCAGCACTCAGAACGAGACCAGCGACGGATCCGAAGCAAGCAACCCGTGGAGCCGCTTGGGTAGCAGCCCAACTGCTGTCAAACGCCCCCTGGCTACCGGAGCACATGCACTCGGACTTGCTCCATTGGGCACTGGAGGCATGGCTCTCCAAGCCTCCAAACCATTCGATGCCTGCACTGCAGGGAGTCGCGTGGCTTTATTCTCCGGGCCGCAACAATGAATCCAGTTTCAGACCAATACTTGAGGGGATTCGGAGCAAGGGAAAGGAATCTCCCTCTGGCCATGACCTGCATACTTGGGCCAGTCTGGCAGACATGATGCTGGACGACTCGAAGATGAATTTCGATGAATTAGAGAGGATATTGGAACTACCTCCTGGCTGGTGGGCGCCGATTTCCGTCAAGATACTCTCTGGGCTATTGGATGAGGAGGATTCTACTGATTGGGCCATCGCCAACACCGTCCCCTGGTGTGCGGCAGTACTGCGTCCGATGGGTGATCGCTGTCAAGCACCCGGGCTCCGTTCCTACGAGCATCCCGGATGCGACTCAGAACTGTACTCTCGCCTCTCTCGGAGGTTGAGGGGCAGGCGTGAGCGTCAGGGCATGCCCGATACCGCTGAACCACTGCTCGATTTACTCGACGCCCTAGACGCGGTGAATGATGGCAAATCTCCCTCACCTGGAAAGACCCATCCTCTATCAGGGTGGCTCGCCCAGCCGTTGGAGAAATGGCCGGAGTTCTCCTCGTCCGATATCATGGACGGCGATGCTCACATCGCCGAGAGGCTGCTCTTGAGGAGCTCAGGGTATCATCCAAAAATTGTCCCTTCAACCTCGATTTCGGGTTGAAAGCCAGTTAACTTCTGACCGAGGGGTTCTTGACCACCCCCAATGGCCGATGTTTGCCCGAGCTGCAACACCGTGGCGACGAAGCCCCCCGCTGGAGGAATAGGATGAATCACGGTACCAAGTTCGGGTCACCACTTGCCGAAGACCAGTGTGACCAGCTGCAACGGAATGATCACTGGAGCAAATCAAGTGGCCGGATTGTGTTAGGTCCCCCGATGACCGGAAGGAATGACTCAAGGGACTACCCCACAGTTCGACAGACGTCCCGGGGTGGGTCAGGCGCCCGAGCTTTGCTGTGAAGGACCGCCGTTACGCCCCGGGGCACACACTCCATTTGTCCAAAAAAGGCGGGAATCTGATGCATGACGTCGGCCTAATAGGCGGCACCTTTGACCGCTTCCATGCCGGGCACCTATCGCTGATGGAAGCTGGTCTGTCCGAGTGCTCCTTCATTGAGGCCTGGCTCACCTCAGATCGCCTTGCTCACTCGAAGGACCCGCGGGTGAATTCATGGGATACAAGGGCTCAGGAGATGAAGGAGGCGTTGGGGGACGATGCTGGCAGAGTTAGATTCCATACCCTCGAAGATAACCACGGACCCGCACCGGCGCATGCTGATGCCACAGCGATTATCTGCACCGGCGAGACTCGCTCCGAGTGCGAGGAGATTAACCGACTAAGAGAAGGCAGCGACCTGTTGCCACTACACATCATCAGCGTAGGACACGTACTTGCATGGGACGACGAGCCGATATCCAGCTCTAGAATCAGAGCAGGGGAGATTGACCGTAACGGAAAACCATGGATTCCAAACTCGATTAGGGCGGGCAGGGTGGTCTTGACGCCCCAGGTTGAAGCAGAACTCAAGGAACCTTTCGGTCAGTTGGTTTCTGGTCCGGAAGACAATCCCTCCATTGCAATGACAGAAGTCCTCGCCCATGTCGAAGGGGAGTTGGGGCCGGTCATTGCTGTCGGCGATGTGACAGTCCGCACTCTGCAGGACCTCAACCGGCCAGCCGACATCGCCCTCATCGATGGACTCACTAGAAGGGAGCCCTGGGAGGGCGCAGACGGAATCGATTCGTCGCTGTATGACAGGACCCTGCAGTGTTCCAGCCCTGCTGGTTCCTTGACGCCTTCGCTGCTGGAGGCCTGTGAGCGGGCAATGAAATCCTGGAAGGAAGGGCGGTTAACTCACCTAATTCAGGTTGAAGGTGAGGAAGATCTAGCCCCACTTATCTTGCATCCACTGGCCCCCTTGGGTGCTGTTGTGCTGTATGGCCAACCAGGGAAAGGAGTCGTAGTCAGATGGTGTGGAGAGGACGCCAAACAGCGTTGCCGCAGACTGCTCAGCGAATTCGTTCCCGCCGAATAATCAGGACTCGGAATCAGCCATCGTGTGGATAGCGGAATCAGCCATCGTGTGGATAGCGAAGCCGAAACACACCATCACAATCATTACAGCGTAAACCCCTGGATCGACCCAGGTCGTGTTCATCAAGCTCCAATAGAGGTAGAATCCAACACCGAGGGCGATGAGCCAACTTGCGATGGTGCGGTTGAAGCCTCCATCAGGGGAGAACAGACTGGATACAATTGCCCCTTGGGGGATGCCATTGACCCAAGCCGAGAAGCCACCTTCTACAGCCTTGCCCATTCCCATTGAACCTAGGCCTAGGAGGACTACACCTATCAGTCCGAAGACGATGTCATCTGCGACCACTTCAAACCCGTCATGGGCAATGTTCGAAGTAACGCTGTCACCAGTGATGAATCCGATCCACAGAACCTTGAATCCTGAGGAGTAGGCCCCGGAGAAGAGGTTCACTGCAGTCAACAATAGCACCCAGACACCGAGCAAGACGGCGGCGCTGGACGCAGTGCTACTGGGTCTGGTCAGGGCACTGCCCCACTCGGACTCCTGCATAGACATCGAGCCGGCGACCTTGACCTTCGGTTTAACGATTGTCTGAGGGAAGAACAGTCTCTCAGAGTTGACCCTGCAGGTTGTATCTACCGAGCGCAGCCTCGGCAATCATAGGTTCACTCTCACTCATTGTGGCGATGGCGTCCACTGCCTTTGGTATGGCCGAGTTGACCTGTTTGCTCCTACCGCCGCGGCCCTTGCTGACGTTCCTAGCCATAATCAGCCCGAGCGTATCGAGTTCGTTGAGAAGCGAAGATATCCTCCTAGGGGTGAGCGGCTCGACACTAATCTTCATACATGCTTCGGCATAGGTCCGGTAAGTTTCCCCAGTGGAGATATTCCTCAGGCCGTTATCTTCGTTCAGCCTGATTGAGAATAGCAACAACTTTTGGTGCAGTGGTAGAGTCTTCAGCACAGGAGTCACTTGGTCGTACTCCAACTGACTCTGTGCCAATCTGACGTGCCTGGGGTCTACAACCTTCTGAGCCCGTTGTTCTGCCTTCTGCACTGAGATGCGTAACAGGTCGAGCGCCCTGCGCGCGTCCCCGTGCTCCTGTGCGGCCAGTGCCGAGCAGAGTTCGAGCACACCAGAATCGAGGACTCCCTCGTGAAGACCGGTGCTAACACGCTCGGCTAGGATGTCCTGAATCTCTGGAGCCCCGTAGGGGTGGAAGACGACATCCTCCTGGCTGAGCCTTGAGCTGACCCGAGGATCGAGCTGCTGAGTGAAATGCAAATCGTTGCTAATCCCGATGAGACAGCAGCGGGCGTTTTTCAGAGAGGTATTCAAGCTGGTTAGGTTGTACAGCAAACCATCTCCAGCTCTGGCCACGAGATTATCGATCTCGTCCAGCACTAGAATGTGCACCCCTCCTGCTCGATCCATCCTTTCAATCAGGACTTCGAGAACCCTGTCGGTGGGCCAGCCGGTGAATGGGATTGGAGTATCTCCCCGTCGAGCGAGTTGGGAGGCAATACTCTGAACGACGCGGTACTTGGTGTCCACGACACGGCAGTTGATCTCGTAGGTCTCAACACTCTTCCCCATCTCCTTGCCCTTGTCGAGAAGCTGCCCTAAGACGAATCTCGTGACCACGGTTTTGCCCGACCCGGGTACTCCATAGAGCAGCATGTTTGAAGGGATGTGGCCATTCAAGGCATCAACCATATTGCGTACCAAAGCATCCACTTCGTGATCTCTATGAGGCAGGGTAGATGGCTCGAAGGCGTGATCGAAAGCTCGCCTGTCGACGAAGAGGCTGTCTTGGCCAAGAATCTTTTCGAAAATGTTTCCTTCCATTTTCTTTCACCAGAGGTCCAGTCGCGTATCCAGCCTCCCTCTTACTCTGGTCGAGTAGGTGTCGGCGAACGCGGATTCTCAGCGAGAATGCAGGAGGTAATAAGACTGTCCGAGAAGAACGAAATTTTGCTTGATTATCATGCCCTCTAATGCCTCAGTATCATGCCCCTCTGACATTCGCCCAAGAACCCTCCTAGTTGTACCCAGTCAGCCCTTTTTATCAATATAATTTCAGTGTATTTATTGCATCTAATTCCTTCCTTCATGTATTTCTTCTACTCCTGCCACTATAGCAGGTGATTGAACCTGCTGAGACTTCCCCGACAGCGACATTCGACACTATCTCTAGGAACTACGCAGGGCTCCGATGAAAACCAATATAAAACAAGATAAATTATTCACGAATTTCTTTGCAGAGATAGTCGGCCGTCATCGCCTATATTCAGGTAGTCACCATCCTCGAGTTGGATGATTGAATCGGGCAGTTCAGGCATCCTAAAACCCGCTTCCACTCCAGTGGCGCTCGCAAAGTTATGAGTCACTAAGACCAGCGCGTGAGGATGTCTCTGAGCGAATGTAATCGCATCTGATGGAGTGTGGTGATGGGGACTGTCCACGAAGTCGGGAATCCCCATCTCGAGCAGCACGACATTGGCATTCGGGGCCCGCTGCTCGATGCCTTCGCAAGGACCCGAGTCTCCACAGTGGAGGAGTCTGAATCCACTCGAGTGAATGAACTCATAGCCATGCGGGTCGGTCTCCGGAGTGTGACTCACCGAAAACCTCTCGAAACTCCAGTCCGTTCCTGTCAGTTCACCCGACTCCGACTCCGACCAGTCGACCCCACTCTCTAGTGCGTCATCGAGACTCCCTGGGAATCCCGTTCTGCACAAGTCACTGATCAGTTCTCTGCCACCCGGCCTGAGGTGGACTCCCAACGCATTCTCAGATTCTGGGTCTGAGATGTACTTCCTCTCGAGCAGTATGAATGGGAAACCGAAGATGTGGTCGGCGTGCCAGTGGGTGATCAAGAGGTGCTTGAGATTAGCGGGCGAGACATCGACTCTCCGCAGTTGGACTAGTGCCGTCGGTGGCGCGTCTACTAGCACGCTGCCGTCCAGCAATGCCAGCGCATGCATCCTACCAAAGGGCGAGAAGGCATTCCCTGTGCCGAGGAAGTCGATACGCGCCACGAGCCGCGATGAGGGCATCATGACTTGACCTCATCGCCTTACCTCTCTTGGCGCTCGCAGTACCCGTTCAGCATTTCTTCATAAACAGGTCGTGTCTCGCGGAGAGCGAGCATTCAGGAGGCTTGACGTGTCGGATTGGAGCGCAAAGAATCCATACTCCTCTAATCTGAATGAGAACTACGTTCTCAATGGTAAGGGATCTCTTAAGGAGACTCGTTCTCAATGGTAAGGAATCTCTTAAGGAGACTCGGCACATTGTTTTCGATCTCGGTGACTCCGGTCTGCAGTACAAGGCCGGTGATGCACTTGGGGTGATTCCACGCTGTCCGCCTGAACTGGTCGAGGAGATTCTGACCACCTGTGGATTCTCAGGTGAGGAAGAGGTTGAGACCCATCTAGGGGTTTGCAGTTTGCGCGAGGCGCTCACTGACCGATACGAGATTCACAGGATTTCGAAGAAGTGGATTAAGGAACTCGGATCAAGACTGTCGTCCGGATCGGGCAGCATCGAGATCCGAATCGTCCATCGGCAGCGAACCTCGTCACAAGATGGTTCAGTAGTGATGGACTGGAAGGGGAGCGGAGTCGAAGATGACATTCCAGACGGCTATGTCGAAATCGGCTCAGCTAGCGATCCTGCCGAGGTACTCTGGGCTGAACTGACAGAGGACCCCAAGGCAATGGAGGACTACATCTGGTCGCGTGACTACATCGACGGTCTCGCAGACTTCGGTCACATCGGTTTCACTCCCCAGCAGCTCGTCGAGGGCATGGATAGGCTCAAGCCAAGACTCTACTCTATCGCCAGTAGTCCCGACTTCGAGCCGGGCACAGTCCACCTCACAGTCGCTATCGTCCGTTACAATCACCACGAGCGAGATCGGGCCGGGCTTTGCACTGGATTCATGGCGGACCACTGTGAGATCGACGAAACCGAGATCGGCGTATTCATGTCTCCGACCCGGTCGTTCGTCCTACCTGAGGACGGCTCGACAGACGTCATAATGGTAGGTCCGGGAACGGGAATCGCTCCATTCAGGGCCTTCCTGCAGCAGCGTGAAATCAACGGCGCAAGTGGGCGCAACTGGCTGTTCTTTGGCGACTGGACTGAAGAGGGAGAGTACCTGTATCGTGAGGAGATGGAGGCATGGAGGGATAGCGGATTCATCGATCGCCACGACCTAGCCTGGTCCCGTGCAGGCTCGGAGAAGGTCTACGTCCAGCACCTGATGAAACAGAACGGTGAGCAGATTTGGAATTGGATTGACGGCGGCGGGTACTTCTACGTCTGCGGTGACAAGAACTACATGGCCAGAGACGTCCACACCACTCTCATCGAAATCTGTTCAGAGTTTGGTGGTATGTCAGAAGATGAGGCTAAGGAGTTCGTCGAGACCGGTCTGATGAAGACCGAGAAGCGATATCTCAGAGATGTCTACTGACCTCTAATGCTCCGCATTGCTCATACGGCGCACGCTAGGAGCGATTCACCATGTTCCGCCGTGTGCTCATCGCCAATCGCGGCGAAATTGCGCTTCGCATACTCCGCTCTCTACGTTCGCTGGGTGTCGAAGCCGTAGTCACTCACGGGCGCGATGACAGGCTGACACTCCCGGTCCGACTGGCCGATGAGGGTGTGTTTATCGCGCGCGATGATCCACTGGCTTCCTACCTCGACATCGAAGCTGTCGTTTCCGCTGCCAAGGAGGTCGGTGCAGATGCAGTGCATCCCGGATACGGGTTCTTAGCCGAGAACTCTACTCTAGCCGAGAGGCTGACCGAGGAGGGCATAGCCTTCATCGGACCAAGCCCCGAGGTCCTCAGACTTCTTGGAGATAAGCTATCTGCCAGAGATGCGATGGTGAGGGCAGGCCTGCCCGTCGCTCAAGGATCCGGCAAACCGATTTCGAACGAGAAGGAAGCTCGGGCCATGGCTGAGGACATCGGCTATCCAGTGATGCTCAAGGCGGCGGCTGGCGGCGGAGGGATAGGCATGCAGATTGTAGAGTCTGCCGACGACTTCGAAACTGCACTGAGGCTGTGCCAAGGTCGCGCACTGTCGGCTTTCGGGGACGATAGGGTGTTCGTGGAGAAATACATTGAAGGGGCTCAGCACATCGAATTCCAAGTGCTTGGCGATGGTTCCAAGGCTATTCACTTCGGTGAGAGGTTCTGCTCCATCCAACGGAGGCATCAGAAAATCATCGAGGAGGGTCCTTGGCTATCTGAAGAAGTACGTGAGGAACTCGGCGCCAAGGTGGTAGCCGGTGCCGAGGCGGTGGGCTACAAGGGGTTAGCCACCTTCGAATTCCTGCGAGATGCCGACGGTGAGTTCTACTTCCTCGAAGTGAATCCGAGAGTGCAGGTCGAGCACACCGTCACAGAGATGATCGCCGGTGTCGACCTAGTTTCTCTTGGCATCAGAGTGGCGGCAGGAGAGTCACTCCCCCTCACACAATCCGAAGTTAGTATCTCCGGCCATGCTATCCAGACTAGGATAAACGCAGAGAACCCGTTCACTCTCGAACCTTCGCCCGGACGCATTTGGGAGTGCCACTGGCCAGGCGGTCCAGGCGTGCGCGTAGATACGCATGCGCACACGGGGTATGACATGCCACCCTCCTTCGACTCCTTGTTGGCCAAGGTGATCGTATGGGCACCCACTCGCAGTGAAGCCATAGCCAAGATGGATTCGGCCTTGAAAGAGACACTAATCATTGGAGTTGACACCCTGATACCGCTTCACCGCGCAATCCTCAATGAGACTGACTTCCGAAATAGAGAAATCACAATCAGTTACCTCGACGAGCACCCGGGACTGTTGGATGGAGCGTGATTACGTGGAGATGGTGATTGTCGGAAGCATCGGTTTCGATGACATCGACACCCCCGAGGCGAGTGGCTCTGATCTTCTCGGAGGTGCCGCCACCCACGCCGGTCTAGCTTCGGGATTTCACCTGCCTCCGACGCCGCGCAAGCCACCAAGAATCGGACTGGTCAGCGCGGTCGGCACTGACTTCCCCGAGGAAGCTCAAGAGATACTCGAGGACTCAGGACTAAACCTCGCAGGAGTGGTTCGAAGAGATGGACGCACGTTCCGTTGGGCGGGACGTTATGAGGGTTCTATGGAAGAAGTGCAGACCATATCTACAGAGGTCAACGTGCTCGAGGATTTTAGTCCCGAGGTTCCGCCGTCGTGGCGCACCCCTGGGGTTCTACTCTGTGCCAACACGCACCCGCGCACTCAGGTTTCGGTACTCGATCAGTGCCCGGGTGCAGTGGTAACCGCCCTAGATACGTTCATGCTTTGGATAGACACAGAGTTTGAGTTACTGTCGGAAGCTCTGCGCAAGGTGGACATGGCCATCCTCAACGAAGAGGAGGCGTGCTCTCTAGCCGGGGAGGAGGTGCTTCACCGTGCAGTCGAGGCGATTCGCTCGGGCGCGGCGCTGTATGGTGGGCAGGAGGCTGGCCCGGGACCTCGGAGCATGGTCATCAAGCGCGGTGGCAGCGGCTCAGTAGCCTACCTGCCCTGCGGCACTATCACCCTGCCTGCCTTTCCAACTGACGACTTAGTCGACCCTACAGGTGCCGGCGACTCGTTTGCCGGGGCCCTGCTAGCCAACATAGTCGGCAGGAAGGGCGCCTTGAACCAGACAGAGATCATGCGTAACGCGCTAGTACATGCGACAGTGACCGCGTCTTTCGCCATAGAGGGACTCGGGGCCTCCGCCCTGTACGGTCTCGAGAGAGGAAGGTACCACGCGAGGGCGGACAAATATCGGAGAATGGTCGGCCTGTAATCACTCGAGCCGCTTGATTCCGGGAAGCGGGTCGCCCTTGGATGATGTTCTCCTGAGTTGCGAGAACCTGAGTCCACCTTCCTGATCAGGAAGTTGAGTGGCCCCACTTTCCTCTCCGCTTGATACTCTGTTCACTAGATGGTCCAATGCGTCCTGTGCTGAATGAGGGCGGGGTGCACGCGGCTCTCTCGCTCTACCAACCACATCCGCCTGGTGATCTTGGTCACTGCGAAGACGGATGTGCTGTGAAGATTGGAACCTAGCTCCCGACTGTACTTCCTCTCCATCTCCATCTCCGTACTCAGAAGCGTAAGAGTCGGTGGTTCTGCCAGCCGCCCGGGCCGCCGGACCTAGTAGGGCACCAATCCAACTGGTCCGTCTGAAGGGTGCTTTCCTACTACTGGTTTTGACTCTGCCCGAACTCATCGAGTTGGCGATTTTGGATAGCCCCGGGAATTCCTCGAGACTCGAGACATCGAGCGCAGGCTGGGACATCTCGCCGCTAGTCAGCAACGCCTGCTTGGCTCGTGCCTGCTTGACGACACCGGGTCGGCATTCCTCCCGTATCGCTGCCTCAGTAGGGGCTGGCAGGCCGGGTTCGGCGTAGGGGCCTGAGGGCCCAAACCTATCTTGAGCCCGCCTAATCAACTGTGAGCTGGTCGGATCGCGTTTGAAAGCAGGAGGGTCTGCAGCGTTGATGTAGGTCTCAGAAGGAGCGTAGTTTGCCGCAGGTGTGGCAAACTCAGAGGGAGGAGGAGTCGTGGGCGGTGAGTAACTGGTCGCAGGTTCAGCATCGAACATGCCGCCCTCACCGAACATGCCCATTCCGGTAGCAGCCTCATCCAGCGCCGAGTCTATCCTGCTGCCAGCCGGCTTCTCTTCGTACCACGATGGAGACTCATCCTTCCCCCAAGCCCTCTCATACGCCGAGCGAGCATCCTCCTGAGGAGAGGGGGACGGCTCGTAACTTGGAAACGATTCTGTAGGAATCTTATCTTCCCACGGGAAGATCGGCTCAACCTCAGCCACCGCAGGTGCTGGAGGAGTAGGTGACGGCGGGGCGGCGAAGCCGTCGAACGACGACTCGCCTATCGCCTCTGACTCAGCACCGAGCAGCAACTCTTCCTCAGGTGCGGCTAGCAGGCCCCTTGGTTCTGAAAGCCCGCCTCCGGCGTCTCTGAAAGCAGGGTAGTTCGACAGTTCCGCATCGATGTGCTCAAGCCCCCTTCGGGCTTCATCTATCGAATTGCCGTGGCGGACTCTATCGACCATCAGACACAGCCTGAGCAGTATTCCTTCGCTGCCAGATATGATATGTCGGTCCCCTGCCTCTGTCTCGATGGCAAGGACCGAGGTCCTAGATAGCACGTATCCCAGTAGTGTCAGAGATCCTCCTGCCGTCGCTACCATGGCGTACGGCGGCAAAAGTACACTCATGCCCAGATAGATTGCCAATAGCCCAATGGGAACGGTGCCCGAGGGAAACATCGGGACTTTCATGTGTCGCATTCTTGATATCGAACCCAGAGATAGTCGGATGCCATGTCCATCAAATCTCTCCAGCGTTAGCTGACGCTTGGTGAGGACCGCTACGAACCTACCTCCAGACCCGACCAGACTCAGATTGCCGAACAGTTCCGACTTCTCCTCATCTCGGTCGGGCGTTAGCCCGACTGAATACATCCCAATGCGTCAGCAACTCCGATTGGCTATAACTGCTCGGGGTGCTGAG
>Ga0208131_1000043_pt1 | contig 35232 bp, 33 predicted proteins | sample ETNtaG_14_FD_185781 | JGI IMG/M metagenome (GOLD analysis project Ga0208131, IMG submission 185781) | Marine microbial and viral communities from oxygen minimum zone, Eastern Pacific Ocean - ETNP201406SV73 (SPAdes) (version 2) | ecosystem: Environmental > Aquatic > Marine > Oceanic ...
AAATACTTTACGGCGTTTTAATTCTTCAAAAAAATTAGACATATATGACCCTCCTCAAGGCCTTTGATACAAATCCACCTAATTGGGTTGGCACAGAATTTAATAGGAAAATAAATGGGATGGTATAGAAAGGAATGGTGTTTGAACTCACCCTCACTTTTGCGAAAGTTTAATCATCGGGTCAAACGATAAATTAAAATGGCTGCTCGCGTAGTCGTTTTCGGGAATGATAGTAAATCAAGTCCTTCATTCTCAGAATGGTCTCCAAACCCATCGGGACCCATGCCCGCTAAGGATGCATCTACGTGAGGCGCCACAAAAGAAATATCCGCCGCGCCGCGCTTGCTGGGATCAAGTGGTTCCAGTTTCCCATAACCCAAGGCAAGATTTACTCCTTCCATTTGATCTAATAAAGCATAGTTGGCTTTTGTGGGTTCCATAGGTGGATAACTGGTTTTAAACACTATATTCGCTGTGGTTCCGGGCAAATTCCGAGAAGCGATTTCTTTCATATTTTTCATGGCATTTTCAAACTGAGGTATTGAAATGGTCCGAATGCCTCCATGAACTGTGACCGATTGGGCAACTACATTGGTTTTACCAAATGTGGTGCCTTTCGAATTCACCGGATCATAGTTCACATCGGTGCCGCCTACAATCGTCCCGGGGTTGAATGTGAGATACTCTTCCGGCGCTAATTCTTCCCGAAATGCATTCAAAATACGTGATGCTTCAAATATGGCCCCATAACCAAGATGGTCTTTAAATATTTGAGATGAATGACCTTGAATCCCTGTCGTGGTCAACAACCAGGATGATGAACTCCGTCGGGCAATGGTACCCGTATTCATGCCCCCGGCACCTTCAAAGCCCAAGCCGATGTTGGCCCACTTCCCTGCATCAATAAGTTCTTTTCTCACGATTGCCGGAGGTGCACCCATTTTTTCTTCATCGCCGATAAATACCAATGTAAGGCTCAATTCCTTCAAAACGCCCACATGATTTAGTGCTTTCATGATATAAATCATGGACACATCTCCTGCCTTCATGTCTGAAACACCGGGACCGTAAGCTGTATCCCCTTTTCGAGTGTATTTCTGGAAAGGGTGATCCGGTTCAAACACCGTGTCCAAATGGCCGATGAGGAGTATATTCTGTCCTTTTCCACCGCGCATTTCTGCAAACAAATGTCCAGATCGTTTCACATCATCAGGGTAAGTGACCCAATAGGTTTTAAATCCCAGTTTATCCAATTCAGCCTGAAAGATTTTCCCGACTTTTTTATTCCCTTCCATGTTGAGGGTACCGCTATTGATGTTAACTACCTTTTCTACCAGATCAATGGCTTCATTGGTATGATTGTCGATATAGGATCCAATTTGCTTTTCTTCCTTCGATAAGGATTGGGCAAACCCAATGCTAAGTGTCAGTAAAATTGTTATTAGTTGTTTCATGTTGTTTCCTTTTCTAACTCACCTAAAATATTTATTTTGCTCCCCCCCCTTTAATTTCTTCCCTCACTGCCTCAGCAATCGCCACAGTATTTAGCGTATCACTATGAATACAAATCGTTTGTGCATTCATTTCTATGGCCTTTCCTTCGAAAGAAATTACTGTGCCTTCCACCATATTTTTTGCCTGTAATGCAGCTTTATTCGGATCAGTAATCAATGCATCATCATATTTTCTATTTCGCAATGTTCCATCCGATTCATAAGAACGATCAGCAAAAGCCTCTGCCATGGTATCCAATCCCAAACCATCAAATACAGATAACATCTTAGACCCTGCCAATCCCATAACTTTTAATAATGGATCCACTTGAATAATGGCTTCGCCAATGGCCTGTGCAATATCTTCATCTATTACGGCCCTGTTATATAGTGCACCATGCGCTTTTACATGTGATAGGTTAACTCCGTTATTTGTACCTATATCAACTAATAACTGAATCTGGTCCCGAACGGTATCTAAAAGTTCATTGGCATCCATATTCATATCAATTCGTCCAAAATTTTCTCTATCAGGATAACTAGGATGGGCGCCTACATTAACACCCTTTTCCTTTGCCAAGGCCACCATGGCTGCCATCATAGTCTCATCGCCTGCATGACCGCCGCAAGCCACATTGATAGAAGTGACATACTCCATAAGTTTTTCATAAGTACCGTCATCTAACAAGCGGTTGATTTCTCCCATATCTGAATTAATATCCATCATTCTTTTTTCCTACCCATTTGGACAATAATAAATGCCAAAGCAAAAGGGATCAACCGTTCCAAAGGATTGCCTTCCGGTTTCATATCAGAATAATAGAAAAATAATGTCCCGAAAAAGCCCACCGCCATGGCCGCGATTGCATTGATTTTTGGCACGCCGCCCTGCATCCTGCCAATGAGCAACGGGCCAAAAGCTGCGCCCATCGCAGAAAAAGCAAACAGCACGCGACTGTAGATACTTTTATCCACAAAAATGGCCATAAAAACAGAGATAACACAAATGACCGCCACGACGATCCGCGTTTGATTTAAACTGAATTCTTCTCCACTGCTTTTTAAATCGTGACTCACACTGGATGCAGCCACCAACAATTGACTGTCCGCTGTGGACATGATGGCCGATAAAACTGCCGCTAGGATGATGCCTGCCAATACCGGGGGCAATAATTGATTTCCCATCACAATGAGGATTTGTTCGTGGCCCGCAATGTCCATGAGAATTCGGCCCGCCCAACCAAGGAAAATCATACCCGGATATATGATGAGTGCCCAGCCAATAGCAATCATGCGACCTTGCCGAACTTTCTCTCCTGGTTCAATAGCCATAAATCGATTCACCACATGGGGCTGACCCGGATAGCCGATACCAATACCTAACGTCCCTAAAATAAATCCCAATGCAACAATACCACCCATCCCCGAAGGCGAACTGAAAATGGATTGATTTGAAAAGCTTGCGACAATATTGCCTAACCCTGCTTGAGAAACGGCCACAATGGGTAAAATTATAGCGGATAAAGCCATCATTATACCTTGGAGCGTATCACTAACACTCACAGCCCAAAAGCCGCCCAAAAGGGTATAAATGAGAATGATCCCCGCACCAAGTAAAATACTGATATTTTTATCCATACCAAAAGTGGATTGAAAAGACTGTCCTGCCGCGTCGAATTGGGAGGCGATGTAAAAAACAAAACAAAAGAGGATAATGACCGATGCGAGCCATCGCAATTCTTTTATGGATAAACCATTGTCATCTGTAGCTAAAACGTCCGTTAATGTGATGGCGCCTACTTTTTCCCCGTGGACACTCAATCTCGGTGCGATATAAAACCAATTAATCATAAATCCTGATAAGGTGGCGGGGAATAACCAAATGGCCGGCAATCCCCATAAATAGGCCGCACCGCTCACGCCCAAGAGCGTCCATGCCGATGAGGATGATGCAGATGCGCTCAGTGCCGCCACCCATGGACCGAGCTTCCGTCCCCCAAGAAAATAATCGGATGTGGATTTTGTACGCTTATTGGCCCACAATCCGATCAAGATCAGGACAATTTTATAAATGACGAGCGTTACAAGGATGGCAGTGGTATTAGTCATGGTTTTTTAATGATTGAATAAATGATTCCTGAACGAGTCGCAAGCGTTCACCCTCTTCGATAGTAACCAATTGAAATGTGAATGAATCTCCTGGTTTCAACTGACCGACTTTACACAAGTCCGCCGTAATAACATTGGCAATTTTCGGGTAGCCGCCCGTGGTTTGGTGTTCAACAAATGAAATAATGGGATCCCCGCCACCGGGGACTTGAATCGCTCCCAAGGGAATGCCTTCCGTTAATATTTCATTTTCCTTAATAGATTGGATCGACTTACCTTTTAACCGGACACCCATTCGGCTGGATTTTTCTGAAACAGTATAGGATTGGGATATAAAAGAGATCCAGGTATTTTCTTCATATAAATAATGCTGCAACCCTTTGGTAACACGTATGATAGAATTATTAATTTCATGTGACTCTTTAACTGATATTGGTTGAGAAACTTTCTTCATAGAGCCGATTTTAAGTTCATCTCCCTTTTCGATTGATCTCCCCTTGAAGCCCCCTAACCCAGACATAACATGGGTTGTTGTCGCAGATAGATATTGGGGTACATCCAATCCACCGCGAACGCATAGGTAACACCGAGCACCCTTCTTCGTCCCACCGATACGTAAAATTTGACCTTTCCGAATATAAGCTCCCTGTTGAAATGGAAATGGTTCCCCTTCAAGAGTCGCGTGAAATTCACTGCCAGATAGGGCAATAAAAGCATCTTTATTAAATTGATATTCACCCCCGGTTAATGTCATTTCCAAGCCACTGTAATCTTCGGGGTTTCCCACAAGTAAGTTCCCGATTCTTAAGGAAACCGCGTCCGCCGCACCGGAAGCAGAAATCCCATAATGAGCATATCCATTCCGACCTAAATCCTGTACGGTGGACTGCAACCCGCCCTGAAGAACGGTAATACTCATTGATTTATTGCCAATATATTAAACTCCGATTCATTGATCGGTCGGAATCGCACTTTATCCCCCATTTTTACGGTGCTTTCCACGGGGTTCTCAGCATTAAATATAGACAGGGGTGTCTGACCTATAATATTCCAACCTCCGGGAGAGGACTTTGGGTAAATACCAGTCTGATTTCCCGCAATCCCAATAGACCCTGCAGGAACAGATATCCGGGGTGTCTCCAGACGGACGGTGGAAATAGACACATCCATTCCACCCAAATATGGAAAACCAATAGAGAAACCGATAAAATGGACCAGGTAATCTGGCTCAGAATGGCGACGAATTACTTCAGCCGTACTCAACCCCGTTTTTTCACACACTCGGCCCATATCAGGGCCCTGCATGCCATTGTACAATACAGGAATTTCAACATCTCTTCTCTTTGAGGTCCCCCTGTCTAAAACCAATGCTTTTGACACTTTCAGTAGATTCATCACTTGTCCAATCGATGCATCATTTGCAATCGTCACCATAACGGAATTATAGGCTGGGTGGATATTCAAAATTTCTGGGGAATGATTATCCAGAAGATAACGGGTAAAAGAAAAAACCTGCTGATGCAGGTTTTTTGATATCCTTTCACCGAATTGTACGAGGATTGTACGATCAGAGGAGGGAATGAATTTGGGGTATGAAATGTGTTAATCCTTATTTTGGTTAAGAATCTCTCTCAATTCCAAGTGCTGTTCAATTTCTTTTTTATTCCGCCAGACTGGCCGCAATTTTTTTTCTGAATAAAATTTTAATTGATCCGTTCGATGTTTTGATCCTTTCTGGCTCGCATTCCCATAACTCAAAAGGGCCATGGCTTTCGGTTTATCTCCAAACTCAATAACCGCTTGATATGAATCTCCACCGACAGCCATAAACCGATCGTCCTTAACAGGTGCAAAATTTGTCACTCGAAATAATCCATAAGGATCTCCCGGCCCCCCATTGGCAGGCAGATCAACATCATCTCGAATCAGGCGATACACTTCTCCCCATGGAACATCCAGCTGTCCATATGTTTTCAGTACGGATCCGGCCGCAGATTTTAATGGACTTAGGTAATCCACATTTGGATGAAGTCCAAAAGGCGTATCCATCGCTTTTTCTTCTTCCCAACCACCTTCAAAGAGTTCACCCTTGTTCACAAAAAACTTAACAGAATCGACCCATGCTTTGAATAATACCGCCCCCTGACTATTCCCATTCGTTTGACGATCCCAGTTTGATAACACTTGACTGGCTTCAATGATTATTTCATCGTTGGAATTTTCAGTCAATGCTAATAAATCATCGAGGACACGGTCTGCCAGTTCCATTTTGGTATCCATTTTATAATCCATTAATTCGGCAAATGTAATAGACCCATCCTCAAGGGCCATCCTTGCCGATCGCTGGGCACGGAAATGCATAAAGTTTTGTGACATATAATCAGGATAATTTTTCCGGATAATCGCCCGGGGAAAGGTTGTGGTCCAAGGCGGATCATTGGCATTTTGGAGCCATCCGCTTTCGGGGTCGATAGATTTTGGCAATTCAGCATAAGAATGGGTTTCATTCCAGATCGTTTCAGGAGAGTCTCCGGGGACGACACCCAACCAATTCCAATCACCCGCTGGACGAATGGGAGTACGGCCCCCAAACACGTGCATGATGTGTCCATCCTTATCCGCATACATAATCGTGAAAAAAGGATTCTGCAATGGACGTATTGCATCCTGGAATGATTTAAGTGTTTTCGCCCTGGCCATATCAAAATATTGCCGAAAAACATGGGGCTGATCTAACCCAACCACCCTTAAAGCATATGCTTTTCCGTCTTTTTCACTAACCACGGGTCCATGAACAGATTCACGGATAAGAAATTCACTGGCTGTCATATTCCCCTCATCATCCTTCACCTTAATTTCAACTGTTCGTTCTTCAAAACGCTGGATATCATCACCCCACTGATAGCCATCATCTATCAATGTTAGTTCATAAAGGTCCTGTCCGTCATGAACGTTATTGGTATGGGACCATCCCATAAAATCATTAAACGCAATACCCAAAAATGGCATCCCCACCAAACCAGCCCCATAGGCATTCAAATCATTGGAGATGGTATGGGCTTCAAACCAAGTGAACATATCAAACCAGGGTAAATGGGGATTGGCAATCAGCATGGCATTGCCCGATTCAGATCTGGAAGGTCCAATGGCCCATGTATTGGATCCCCGATCTTTTATCATGGAGGCAGGATTAAAAGTTGCAACACCGGGATTGGTTACAAAATGGAACAGGATAACTCTTTGAAAATGGGAGAAACAATCCTCTGGACGCGCAGGAAGTATTGATTGGTTTAACTCGTCAATTTCATCCGGATTTTCCTTGGCGTAATCGTTAATACCATCCGTAAATGCTGTCATCATTTTCCGTATGTCAGGATCCTGTTTTTCCCACCAATCAAGGGATCTTTGCATTACGTTATGGGTATGTACCCATTGATCAGATTTCAAGTGTTTTTCACCAAAATATTCTGCCCCTTGCCCTCTGGCTTGCGCATACAATTTAAGCAGTAGATTTCCATGATTACGCATTTGCGACCAGCCATAAGCATAAAATAAGTCATTATAATTATCAGCATAAATATGTGGAACACCATAAGTATCCCACAATATTTCAGGGTTAGTTTCAGGTGATTTACTGCAACCGGTTAATAATATACAGCATAGGATCGTTAAAAATTTAAGCTTCATCAAGATTCTCCTTGAAAATTTAATGGGTGTGTATTCTTATTAAAATGCAGTTATTATGGAATGGGTGTCACTGAATGAATCGGTACAGTCCAAATCCTGGCTTTATCATCTATGAGACAATAACGGGTGGGGAAATGGACGATACTATCCAGGATAACCTCCACACCTTCTGACAAAACTCCCTGAACCTCCTGATGGTCTTTTATCATTTTAAATTTTGTCCCCACATTTACTCCGCCATGTTCATCTGATACTGTATGAAAATTTTTGTTAGCCATTATTTCCCTTTTTTAACCGTGTCAATTTAAATTTTATCATCTAATTTATACAATCCCAGCATACATTATTTTATTATATTCTGCTGGGAATTTAATGGCAAAAGACCAACATACGATATACGGAATTAATGGCTGTGCAGCTGTATTAGAATCCAGAAAATATAAAATAACAGATATATTGATTCAATCTGGAGGATCCGCCGAACGGAGTGGCCAAATCACGCATGTATTGGGATATTATGGTGGACACATAAAATTCCTCCCTGCTTCTCAGTTTAAAACTAATTTTAAACAATGGCGGACTCAGGGAATTATTGTCCGGTTTTCCGGCAGGGTGGAATCAGACCTTCCTTCTTTTTCAAATAAAAAAGGAAATATTGGAATCCTTGCTTTGGATCGCATTGAGGATCCCCAAAATCTGGGTCAAATTATCCGAACGGCGGAATGTGCAGGGATGGATGGCATCATCATCCCCAAACATGATAGCTGTGCCATGACCGATACTGTGATTCAAGTGAGTCAAGGGGCTTTTACGCAAATTCCTGTTTATCAGATCAATAATCTTCATCAAACGGTGACCAATTTAAAAAATGAAGAATTCTGGGTGATTGCCATGGAAAATGGCATAAAAGCCAAAGATTGGTATAAAGTTGATTATTCAGGAAAAGTGCTTGTGATCGTTGGTAGCGAAGGTCGTGGAATAAAAAAATTGGTTTTGGAGAGCAGTGATTTTCAAGCGACCATTCCCATGCAGGGAAAGACCAGTTCCCTTAATGTATCTGCTGCAGTGAGCGCTGTTCTTTTCGAACGGTTACGACAATTATCCGCTTAGGGCGGAATTTTCCTTTTTACTTATTAAAAATTCCCAATCCCGAATATGGACAACTGAATGAATTGGAATCTTAACGGACTGAATCTCTGTAGTCGGAAAGATTCGGGTTTTGATGCCATTTACCTCAATATCCAAAGGCATTTTGAATCCAGAAATTACGTCGATCCATTTAAAGAATAACTTGCCATCCTTTTGATGGTATTCCAGAGAGGGAATTGAATTTTCGTAGAAATACTGTTTAAAGAAATATCCCAAGTCTGTGCCTGTTTTATTTTCAACATGTTGAACGAAATCTTCTGTTTTCACATGAGATTTAGCATGATTAACTGCAAAGGACTTCAACACATCCCACCAGATTCTGTCATCATTGATGAGATACCGCAGTGTATGTAACACCCATGCACCTTTATTATAAGAATCTCCAAAAGCCCAATAATTTTCATTCTCAGGACCAACAATGGGAAGTTTATTCTGGATCCCCTTACGTTTTCTGAGCATAAAATCAATCATGACGTTATAGCCCAGTTCCTGCTCAACATACATGGCTTCGCTATACACAGCTGTTCCTTCGTGGAGCCACATATGGGCTGGGTCCGTTGCAGTGATACTATTCCCCCACCATTCATGGGCTGTTTCATGAAATAACAAACCATCAATGATTCCATAATAATCTTTTGTCCAGGATCGGTGGTCGCCTCCCCAATTGCTCCATATATTTCCATAGGTCACTGCCGATTGATGTTCCATGCCCAGATAAGAAACCTCCACCAACTTATATCCATCATTCCAAAATTGATAATCACCAAAATAATTTTCGAAAAAGTGAATCACCTTTCTCGCTTGAGGAAAGACTGTGCTTGCCACAGCTTTATGATAATCCAGTACAAAATGATTTAACACTTCCACATTATCCCCACGCTGGAGCGTATCCTCTAACAAAACATAATTGCCTAATTGAACAGAAATACTATAATTATTTATCGGGCTGGTGACTTCCCAGGTATACGATTGTTTCCCAGGGAATACATCCTGTTTGGTTTCTAACAATTTTCCATTACTGACACACACCAGATTTTGAGGAACAATGAATGTCATTCGTGCACCATTATCCGGTTCATCCGAGATATGATCCTTCATGGGCCACCATAAACTGCATCCATCTCCTTCACAGCTAACAGAAACATAGTCCCGACCCATTTCATCTTTCCCCCAGACAAAACCACCATCCCAAGGTGGATTTTTCGCTTCCCGGGGACTCCCCTCATATTTCACTCTGAATGTGAATACATCGCCCATGTTCACTTCTGGAAAGTCAACATATACCGCATCTTCTTTCCGAGTAGTTGTTAATGGGTTCTCAAGATACCATACGCCATTCAGCTGCATATCCTTCCCAAGATCCACTTGAAGGCGCGTAAAATTATTGACAGCTAAAGCTGTAATATCCACATATCCCTTTAAATATTTTTTTTCTACATCGATATCTATATTGATGTCATAGTGCTGCACATCATAACAGGATCTCTCTGGTAATAATGCACCCAATAAGCGGTTTCGCTCTGTGAGTTTTGGGATCGTGGGTTGATGGGTTGAAACAGGCTTTAAGGCTTCCTGCGGCTGCATAGGGATACATCCGGCAAACACAATCACCAGAAGCCCAGTCAATTTATTTTTCATAGAATTACTATAAAGGAATTAAAAACTGATATTGATTCCGATGGAAATAGTCGTATCATCCGATTTGTAATCTTTTAAATAGTAGTTGCCAAAACCATCCTCTTTTGACTGTTCGGGATTTCGGTCAAAGAAACTAAGTAAATCTTTTGCGTTTCCCGGATTCTCGAAAGTAATGCTTTGGCCTTCGGTGTAGTACTTGAGATCATAGGTACCAAAGACCTTTGGTGCAGGACGGCTATCATTTTTCACATTGTATTTCACTTCAATACTAAGCCATTCTGCTGCTGTTTTAATTATGAATGAATTTTTCCAATGGGTAAGAATATCATTCCCTGCAGGTTTATAATAATATTCCGATTGATAATAAAAATTATCACCCAAAGGTAATTTTAATTTAGGCCGAATAGAGATTCGTGAATAGGTTGTAGGTTTTAAATCTGTATTATGCTCGTAACCGGACACGCCAAGAGAATCACCAAAGTCCGCGTAGAGGTAAACGCTGTTTTTACCAACGATTTCTTCACTCTCCTGTAAAAAGGCGGCACTAATGGATAGGAAATCACCGAAAACACGCCATTTAGCACCAACGCCATAATTCGACCTGCTTTTAATTCCCTGAAGTTTATTAAAGGAAGTTTCAAACATCATAAATGGTGAAATATTTCCATTTGCCCACAGATCAAATTTTAGAATGAGATCCTGGTCATCTTCATAGGAGGCGCCCTGCCAATTGGAGACGTTTTTATCAAACGCAAGTAAAAATTCGGAATCTTTTAAAGTCAATCCACCAATGGCTAAATCTCCATTGGCAACGGTACTCCATCCAAAATTATAATATTCGTAGTCTGAATTACCGCCTCGATCATAATATCCACCCGTCAGATTATGTCTGAATGATTGAGCAAAAATACTCGTAATCAAGATTGGAAGAATGATAAGGGTGCGTGCGCTCATTACAATAGTCTCCTTTAATTGAAGGCTATAATTTTACATAAATAAAAGGTAAAAAAATAGGGCGAATCTCTTCGCCCTATTTAAAGTCAAATTTAGAATAGATCAGTTAGGATCATCCTCTTTCTTTACTTTTTTCTTGCCAAATAAGCGGCTGAAAAAGCCACCTTTCTTACCTTTACCCATGTCCTGATTATCTTTGCCAGATCTTAGCTTATCTTTATCGGCATCACTCATAGGTGTATTTTTTGGTGCAGCTGGTTTGTCTTTAGCTGTTAGACCTTTATTGATATCCACGGTACCAGCTTTTCCTGCCTTACCTGTATCTGATGCTTTTGCTTTATCGCCATATTTAGCATCATCTTCTTGAGCATAAGCGAATGAAACAGTTGATACAAAAAGCAGCAGAAATAACATTTTTAATGTATGCTTCATAATGAACTCCTTTTATGATTTGTCCCGCTAAATGGAGGTTCTTCCTCCCTTTAGTCATAGATTAAATTACCTTACCCACCCACTTAGGTCAAGAATCTATTTTTAATTGTGATATAGCGCACAATTAAATGATCCTCCAGAGAAATGGAAACGGGTTTTATTTTTAATAGATTATCCAATTTTTAGATTTTATTCTCCATAATTATTACAGGGATTTAGATGAGACCAAATTGCGCAGCCCTTCGGGCAAAGCATTAACAAAACTGAATAAATCTGGCGGTGCATTCTCTCTCGTATGTATTTCATCCTTATCCCTATATCCAACTAATGACTCAACCGTGATAACACCTGAATCGAGTATTATCCACACCTTTTGTTTCACCAAATACTCATTTCCCGTTTTTTCATCAAAATAGCCAGAAGGTCGCCATTCGGTTTCTATATATTCAGTTGTAATAAAACCACTGGGACCCATCATAGTCATTCTCGTATTATTTAGATTCAGTACGGTGTACCCCTGTGATTTAATGTAAGGTAAAAACGCGTCCAAAACGAGTTGAGCACTTGTCCTATATTCCAGTTGAGCCGGGAACAATATTTTATTAGAACTACAACTCATTAAAAGTGTCACAAGAATCATTGATAATATTTTTTTATCTTTTTTCATATATTTCCGTAAAATTATTTGAACCAATTTAATAAGAAATTATTTAAATCTTTACCAGAGATATTTAATTTAAAAAAACCCAAAGGAAGGTGCTTTTTGTCAATCTTGAATGGGTTTATAATCAAACGGCAGTTGATCACCCACACGCTCCCAACCCATATATTCCTGTTTTTCAATCATAAATCTCTCAAAATATCGGCCGTTCTTATCAAACATTACCGAATCCTTCCCTAATTTTAAAAATGACGTTTGGTGAATTTTTGGTTTATGATTAGAATCAAACGTATAAAACCCATAATTTATTTCTTCTCCCTCTCTATTAAATTTCACCATCATTTTACCTTTAAATGACAGCAATAATTCGTTGTCATTTTTAGTTGACCAGACCAAGCTATCATTTAATAGTTCCCTATAATCGTATCCTTTTCTATTCTCTTCTTTTGGATATACTTCAAATCCTTCTTCGGTTAAGGGATCTATCTTAGATCCTGAAATCAATAACCAGTCATTTCTCTGTCTCAGTTTATCCCCCTTCATTTTATATCGACGATCAAAGCGTTTACCTAATGTGGCCAGGAAATGCCTTAATGATCCATTGTAGGCAATTTGACGGTTTATAATCCATTGCCGTTTTTGTCGTTCGGATTTAGGTTCCATTTCAGTAAAATACGATTCACCTGCATAGCGAACAAATTTTGTACTGGATATAAAGAAGAATTTTAAAAATGATTCATTGTCATAGCGGAGAAATGCATTATTTGTGGTAAATCCGTTTAAATAGTATGTTATCACATATCCAAGTCGCTTATTTTCAATAATTAACGGCCTTTGAGCTGATGCCGAAAATATATTATCTCCACGATTAAAAGACAAAACATATTCATTTATAATTTTACAGGATTTACCATTTTCACTGTTACCTAAAAAGGCGTTCTTAAAAACCTTATAATCTTTTTTCCATTGTTTATTGGATTTTTTTGTGACTATAATCTCTTTCATATTAATTGGCTCTGTAGTCAACCGAAAATCCATATCTAACTGTGCGTTGGCAAATAAATTTAATTCCTTTTTCTCCATTGTATAACCGATCATTGAAATAACCAGTTCGTACCGACCGTTTGAAATGTTTTTTATCGTATATAAACCATCTTTATCTGTCGTTGTCCCTATGGATGTTTTGGAAATAAATACATTAACACCAATCAATGGTTCACCTGTTTCTCTATCTACAATTTGACCATCAATACGTGACTGGCCTTTTAAAGTCACGATGGCCGATAGAATGACAAGCAGTTTCATCCATGAACGAAATTGCCAGTAAAAGGAATTTTGAAAATATATCATACCAACCGAATATAAAAACAAAACCCCCTAATCTCGTTATGAGAAAAGAGGGTTTCTATTAAGTGCCCGAGGCCGGACTTGAACCGGCACGGCTTATTCAGCCAACGGATTTTAAGTCCGTCATGTCTACCAATTCCATCACCCGGGCAATTATTATGTAATAACAGGACGAGGCCTGCTAATCTTAGTCCCAAATGGGACGTAGATTCGAGGCGTCGGCCGGATTCGAACCGGCGAATGGCGGTTTTGCAAACCGATCCCTTAGACCACTTGGGTACGACGCCCTATTGCCGCTTCTTTAGTACCAATTTCTCATAAATTAGATACCAAACGATTCAAATAGTAAAATTATTTCCACCGAATCGGGGCCGAAATTAGGATGTTTTTTTAATCAGAGCAATCAGGCAAATCGATATAATAATTCTCGTACCGATTCCATCTTGATGTTGAGATCATTGATTGCTTGTGTTTGAAGCCATAATTGGGCCGAAAGGGATAAAAAACCTACAATAATTAAACCATATAGGATTTTAGTATGCTTATCCATAGAACTCCTTTTAGTTTACGAATAAATTGGATTAATTTTTCAAATGGAAATATCGATTTTAAACATGTATCAACGCCTAAGAGATTACCATGTACCTGTGCAAGTGTTGGATGAAATTTTCTCAAATGAGAGTGATCTGAAAACCCTCAGCGATTCCTGGAAAGCATTAGAGGATGGTGGACTCATGGGAGATGAAATTGCCGAAGAAATGTCAACAGTCATTTTGGATGAATTGGGCGATGATTTAGTTCAGTCATTATCCGACGATATATAAAAATAATTATATTTAATATTCTGTTTAATCTTTACCGGCAAAGCCCGGTTATAATGAACTTGAGATAAATTTTCTGCATCATTTTTTATTTTTAAAGCTTGAACAAATAATTTCTCATCAGGTGCCTTTTGCCTTTCCAAGTCTAAATACATTTTGCATGATTCATGTATTACATTCATTTTGGCCGATTTAAGTTCATCCAGATGGGTAAGTGGATTATGATCCAAACTTAATTTCATTCTGAGTACGGTTTTATAGGCATCATTCGGCTCAATTTGCTGGGAAAATAATACTCCCCATAAAAGTATCGTTCCAAAAGTCATTCCGTTGTGAAATATTTTCATATCATACGAAAGCCAAATAAACAATCAACGCCATAACACAATAGGCACATCCTGATGTGCGTCCAACAAATGATTTATTATTTTCAGCATCATCTTCTAATTGTTTTTCATTCGCTGAATTTTTAATTGTCTTTACTCTCGCTTTATCCTTGCAGTTTTTTAACTCAACTAAATATGATGGTATCTCCGATATCTTAAGTGAACGCAATCCTTTCTTCGCTACTTTTTGAATTTTTTCCCCATTGCAAGGTGCTTCTTGATCTTTCTCAAAACCAAATGAAATTGATACAAAGAATAAAAGTGGGAATAGTTTTACCACCCTAGCACCAAATGGATATTGAAAACAGGTAATTTTTTAATATCCATGGTAGGCCCATCAATCTTTTCTTTTTCCAATTTCCACTTTTTTTCGCTATATGAATTTTGAATAAAGCCTGCTTTACCATCAACCGCTAACCATGAAAAAACATAATAACGAAATCCAATCATACTGGCCAATCCGAACCATCTTTTTGTCATTTCACCATCCGTTGATAATTTTACCGAACTATTGCCATAACTTCCCAAAAGCGTATCCCAATCTCCTGATGAACTTTCTGCCGTTAACTTGACCGTTCCTTTATTATACATGGGAGCTAACATAAAATTTAATTCCATTCGTTTCCGGGGATAATAAAATGTTTCAAATGTCAGCATTCGATATGAAATGGTCCGTAGGAATCCTGAATCTCCTACTTTTCCAGAGTGGTAGGAATTTGAGCGGGCATAACCGACTCGAGCGTTCGGGTAAAATTGATATTTCACACCCCAATCAAGGAGAATATTTTTACTGAATGAACTTAGAGACGGAATGACACTGTTTGAATCGGGATCGAGGAATCCTAGAGATGGGCTATAAAAACCACCGCCCAGATGGAAGGACCATTTGGGTTGTGCATGAATAGATGCACAAAGAATTCCGGTACAAAAAATCAATTTACTTAGACTTTGAAAGCGGTAAATCATCAACAAAAATTACGATGTTTTTTACCTATTGTCATGATTTCTCCCATTCAGCATTAAAATGATTTAAATTTATCCATGACTCGTACACAATTCATTCTAATTACTGCCCTCTTTCTACAAGTACTTGTTAGTCAGGAAAAAACATATGTAATCAATGGTGAAGTTGCTTATGCCAATGGAAATTTAGTAGGTGATGCAGAAGTTATACTTATGGATACAACGGAAAAAGTTATCCAAAAAACGCGAACTTCAAAAAAAATATTAAAAAAATATGGCGGTGGAAAATTCAAATTTGAGAATATAACTGAAGGAAATTATTTTATTACTGTTGATTTAGGTACTCGTATTGGTATAAAAAAAACCATACAGATTGTAGATAAAGATATTGATCTCGGCACTATTTACAATGTTGTAGAATTTCCGAAGTTTGAAATTGGAGATTACCCTGTACCGAATCTTATCCAAATTCGTCCAATTTCTACAATCCCAGTCCCTTCAGATTCTATAAATATTCGCCATATCATTGTTGATCTTAATGGAAATGCCAATACCATCATTGTAGATTCTATTGTGATCGACTCTGTTTATTATACCGATTTTAATAATCTCAAAAAACACGTCATTGATTTGGATAAGGTATATTTTATTTATAACGATTACGGCATTTTTATCCATCAATCAAGATCCATGAAAGACCGCATGAAAGAACTCCAAGATCGGGATGGCTTCATGGTTTTTCATAGTGGTGATACGCTTCAGTTTGATAATATCTTCTTTGAACCGATCAAAAATAATCCTGAGGTGGGTACCTTTCATAAAGCAGACACAACGACTGCTCCCCGTTATCATGCCCTTATGGATATATATTACGTAAAAACAGGAAAATCATTTTTAGAAAATTCCGTCCGAAAAGGTTTTTATTTAGGGTTGATCAGCGTTCTTAGTGGTGACTATGGTACCATTATAACAGTGGTCCCAATTGTGACGTTGGGCAAGGTTGGTTACGATTGGTATAAGGATAAGCGGTCCAATTACTTCCTTCCAAGCAATGAGAACACACCGTTCCCAAAAAATATGTTTGTATTTTCTTTTCCAGAATGGGTTTGGAAAAAATCACAACCCATCATAAAACCCATCATGAATAGTAGAGTGATTAAATGGTGGAAAGGGAGGAAATTGCGAAAAGTTCAGAAAAAAGCAGCTAAGCGGAAATCCGTTTCCGGCTAAGCGCCGGTACACCAAACCATCGCACTATTTTGTCCGCCAGTTTCCATGAAATTTGTCCCAATGCCAACAGGGGGCGAATAGGTCCGGAATTTACAATAATTTCACAAGAGCCCTTTCGCAGCGCTTTTAATACTGCATCGGCCACTTTTTGGGGTCGAGAAGAACCTAATAATGCAGGAGGTGCTAAATGTCCGTCATGAAACATCCCAGCTTCAGATATAAAACCGGGACAAATAACGGAGATATCTACTGGTGAATCTTTATATTCCTGACGCATCCCGTCAGACCACATTATTAATCCTGCCTTCGAAGCAGAATAAATTGAATTATATGCCACGCCTTTTTTTCCGGCTAATGAAGCTATATTTATAATATGACCTGATTTTTGCTCAATAAATTTAGGAAGAATTGCGCGTGAGAGTTCTAGTGGTCCCCATAAGTTTGTTTTTAAAATTAATGAAATTTCATCCTTGCTGAGTCGGTCAAAATGCTGATAATGTTCAACACCGGCATTATTTACTAATACATGGATTGAGCCATGTTTCAGCCACACATCATTAATAAAATCTTCGACTCCATTTATGTTTGTTAAATCAAAGGGCTGTACATGGCAAATGCCCCCATTACTTTCAACCTCTGATTGGGTAATCTGAAGTCCCTTTTCACTTCGGGCAACAGCTATGATGGTCATACCCTTCTGGGCAAGGGATTTTGCGATATAGGGACCAATACCACGGGAGGCACCAGTGATAAGGGCTATTTTACCTTGTAATTCCAATTATAGAGAGCCGGATAAAGCTTGAATTGCAGCTAACAACAAAGATGGATCTGTTGAATGGGGCGCATTCGCTGGATCAAGAAGATCCATTTGAGTTGCGGCCTCCGTAAACATACCGGTATTGTAATAAGATTGGATGAGTGACATTCGTACATCTTTATAATCTACAGAAGTTTTATGGGAAAATTGATAATCTGCTTTACGGGATAATAAATCTATGGCAGCATTAATGGAATTACCATATTCATTCACTAATCTACCGGCAATTGCTTTACCAGCTAAGGCATCTAACCTTGTATTATCTGAGATGGCAGCATTGAATTTATCTAACGAGGTACTGAAGTCATAATATCCGCCATAGTAATTTCGTTCGAAACTCGAAGCCCAACCCCGGCCTACCGTTGCTTCCGCATTAAGACTGTCGTAAAATTCATGGGTATTGGCAAAATTTACCGCTATCTGAAATTGAGAGGAACTTCCACTATAATCACTGTTTTCAAAAGCATCCCATCCATCGGAAATTGCTGAGATTATATCAGTCGTTTTGTCCATAATTCCTGAGAGGGTTACTTTCATTGGATTTGTCTTAACCGAGCTGTTATGATTAATAATTAATTGCTTGGTTACGCTCGTTGTTGTGGGTGAATATCGCATGGGAATCACTTGAGATTTTCCCGGTTGAATTATATGAGAGGTCACACCATCAACAAAGGAGAACTCACTAGAAGAAACAGAAAAATCTATTTCCAAATCAAAACCGGAATCCGCATTGTTGGTGACGGATAAATCCATATCTTTATAACCGCCTTCTTCCACCATCCCAAACTCAAGGACATTGGGTGAACAAGTAAAAGAAACAGGGGATACCCCTTCACCATTTATATACATTTCAGCAAATGATTCTTCATTCGACACCGTTAGTTTCGCCGTATAAGATTCCACTGATGAAGGTCGGAAGGTTATATATATTTCCTTCGATTCATTTTTTTGCAACGTCAGAACACCATTAAAATCCATCGTAAATTTTGGAGAATCCATAATATTAATTTCACCGGTAAATGCACCCGTCGAATTATCCGTATTTTTTATGCGAACTTTCTGTGAAATGATTTGGTTCGCTTCAACTTTACCGAACTGAAGTTCGGTTGGTTCAAATAATATCTCATAATGGGGATCCACTTTGTCTTCACAGGCGAACATGAAAAGGAGAAACGAAAAGGCTAAGAAAAATATGTTCCGCAGATTCATCTGGATAATACCATTTTTTTCGTTTGGGAAAATCCATTGGATGAAATACGATAGAAATAAACACCGCTAACAGCGGGTGTACCCTTTTCATTGTTTCCATTCCATAAAATTTGATACCGGCCTGCAGGCTGAGATTGATTAACTAACGTAACCAATTCCCTTCCAAGAATATCGTAAATCATTAATGAAACAGATCCACTTTCAGGTAGATCATAATGGATCATTGTCTCCGGATTGAATGGATTAGGATAATTTTGAAACAATGCATATTCCGTTGGGATGAGTAAATTTTGATTTATGGCCAATGGCATACCGCTTCCACGACGAATTAAGGTATATTGGCCTAAATGGAAGCCAACTCCTTCGATCCGTTTTCGGTCATCAGAAAGAAATGATCTTAATTCACGCCAGGACTCACCATCCCAGTATCCAATAGACACATCTTCAGGATTATGGTGACCAACATCCATTGCTATTCGGGCACCATTCGCAAGTTCTTTTCCCACAGGACTTACTGTATAAATTGAACTCAACTTTTCTGGCAATGAAGAAAGCATCATTGGGGTCGACGGGTTCATATCATCACTGCCAATGATGATATAACTATTTTCAAGTAAACTATTTTCCGGTATGTTCATGATAAAATTATCGTCTCTGGAAACAATATCACCACCAACTTTTGCCAATGTATAATTCACATTGTATGTAAAAGTCGTATCAATATTATCCCTGCCGTATAGAAAAGTACCTCTCGCATTAATATCCAAAGCACCGCTGGTAAATATCCGATAATTTTCTGTAACCAAAATACTGTCATTTCCTGCCATTGCTTGGGAACTAAGAATGGTTTCAATTCCATTATTTTTTGCCGTAATGACCATATTATCGGCACCCATAACAGAATTTCCAATAATGAACAAATTTAGTTCATCTGTGAAGACGGAATTCTGCATAAATCCAGCCTTCATTGAGGGAACTGTGATATCTGCAATATAGAATGATGTCCTAAACATATAATTATAACCATCTAAAGACGTACCGCGTACACTAAAACCTTGCAATGGATCTAGACGGCCACTACCATTATAATTATAAGCATAAGTATAATTTTCTCCATTCTCTTGTTTGTTCATGGCAAAGTAGGTACCAACAGAATCATCCTCTACTATTCCAACCACAATAGGTCCTAGATTCGAGAGTTGGTCTTTATAGGGAGTTAAATCAATGTGTGTCCAATCAGAATTCAATGAGACTCTTTTTGTCGACCATAAAATTGGAGGCATGATATCTTTAACATTACCTGAGTCATCTAACTTTTCCCAAAAATGAATATAAAAATCTTTATCTGCAGATGAAGGTGTAGTTGATCCAGTGAACTCTTGATCAAAACCCATTATTAATTTTAATTCAACCAATTGGTTTATTGCCATTTTTGGATCAAATCCAACGGCCCATCCTGACCATTTTTGGGTCCAGGTTGTATCTGTGTAATTATTCCCCCATCCAAGAAATCCAAAAGAACCACCGTCAGAAGTTGTAACTACATCTATTTCATTATCATCATATGCAATTTCTACAAAACCCGTCCAACCCGATGCATCTGTTCCTGTGGATACATAATCATACTTCATGGCAGTGTTTTGCTGATTCACCACAACAAAAACTGCGGTCCTTACTTTGAGGGAATCCTCGTGATAGACTAAATGTTTTACCCCATTAGAAAGTGTATTTACAACTGCAGTTGAATCATTGAATTCTATGGATCGATAATGAGGTGTCCCCCCCTGCGTTGCTGTAAAGGTGATTTCCATAGAATCGACCGATGATTGATATTCAACATAATTTGGGGCATAATTATTAAGCGAGTTTCCCAGCGATTCAACATTCCCAGATAAATGTTTTGCCGTAGACATTGCGCGCATGGGCAACCATAGATCATATCCATATTTCGGATCAAGTGTTTTATAATCCAAATAATTAGCAGTAAACCAATCCACGAGCCATTCTCGATATGATTTTCCCACACTGTGATTGGTTAACAATTGGTCAAATGCGCTCCAACTCTGCATGGCATTACCCCCGGCATTTAGCTGGACAAATTCTTTGATCGCTCCATCTCCCAATTGTTCCACATAATAGACTGTAAATAAAGATGCCATGGCATAATGGGCTGCATCAGATACCCATGCCCACCCAATTTGATCTGCCTGATTTAAATAATGCCCATGAGAAATATAATCACCCCCACAGACAATGGTGGCCATTTCACTCAATCCCTCATTGAATTGAACTGTTTCATATTTATCATAATTATAATGGATTAAATGCTGCAATTCATGGGATAATGTTCCTTTGACGTAAGACACACTTGAGTGCGTATCTAAATAAACAATATCTCGTTGATTGCTTCCAGATTGATTGGTTTGATCTTGTCCTGTGAAGTATCCGCCTGCCCCAGAGAAAATATCCGCAAATAAAAAATCTACAATGCCATCGCCGTCGTAATTTGGCGGTGATCCAAAATATTCCAATTCTAAATCGTATATGCCTTTAGAGGAATCTCGGGAACCTGCTGGTGTATTTTCTTCCAACAATTTTAAGTAATCTGCTGCCAGTGATGCGGAAATATTTGATGAGCTGGATAGTTCGACTGTATCCGCCCAAATGGCTGTTTGACTCCCCTTTGCCAGCATTTCTGCTACCACTTCCTCACTTTTCGTCCCACCGGACCCGTCGTCAACCATCACCCAGAATTTTTGAATATCTCCCACATTTGCAGATTTATAACGGACTGGTGGAATTTGCATTCGGCCATACACATCCGGATATTCCGATTTCATTCTCGCCATGTGGTTTTCCATAAACTCATCAGTAATCGTTGGAACCGCACACAATGGTAGAATCGGTGCCTCTTTTATATAATCAATGGGACCGGAGCTTATGGTCGCCCGACGATCCTGAGCCGGAATCAGACTCATGGATATACTTATGATCAGTATGGCTATGTATTTATTCACAATGGTGTTACCTCGAGGGTGCAAAATTATAATTTATCATTCCCTGAATCAACTTGTTATTTTGTTTTGTCTCTCGGGAGCCTCTCATCCATATCCGCAACCACATATGCCATAACAGCCATGGTTGCTACACATTGATTAAATTCATCTTTATCTAGTTTATCCCATGTATCTGCATTGGTATGATGATACCAAAAATATTTAGAACCGTCAACTCTCAACCCCATACCGGGAACTCCTTCACGCATGATCGGTCCAATATCAGCTCCACCACCGCCTTTGGTTATTACTCCAGATTCAATAGAATAAAGTAACGTTCCAATATCTTGCAAAATATTCATTGCTTCATCAGATCCTGTAAAACCAAAACCAGAAGGCTTAAAGACTCCTCCATCTGATTCCATTGCTAAAATATGATCATCAAGTTCATTTATATGAGCATCTCTATAAGCATTGCCTCCACGCATACCATTCTCTTCATTCGTCCACATGACCACACGTATAGTGCGTTTTGGCCTTATTCCTAATTCTTTCATCATTTTGACAGCTTGCCATGCTGCTACACAACCGCCTCCATCATCCATAGCACCCTGTCCAACATCCCATGAATCTATATGGCCACCTAGGACAATCACTTCATCTGGAAATTCAGAACCCTTAATCTCTCCCATAACATTTCTTGATAAAGCATCTGGCTCAAATTTTCCTTCCATATATAATTTAATTTTGATGGTTTGACCTCTGTCAACCATACGTGATATCATAGCAGCATCTTCAACTGTTATTGCTGCATGAGGAATTTTTTTTATGCCATCTTCGTAACGCATTCCACCTGTATGTGGTGTATTCATTGAAAATGGACCTACAGATCTAATAATGCTTGCAATAGCTCCTGCCTTAGAAGCTGCAATTGCACCACCAGATCGATATTGTACAGTTTTACCGTAGCTTGTGAAGGGGACATTGAAAAGTACGATCTTCCCTTTTGCTTCAGATGATCTAGCTTCTAGATCTTCGAAACTATTAACAACAATAACTTCACTAGTAATTCCATTTGGACCCGTACCAATACTTCCACCTAGACCTAACATATGTAAGTTTTTCTTCCAAGGAGCAATCATTTGAGCAGACTCTTCTCCTCTTACCCACTTAGGAATCATGACGTCTTCTGCATGAACATTTTCAAGCCCATCGGCCTTCATTTCTTCGAGTATCCAATCCAATGCTTTTTCAAGGTTATCCGTCCCACTAAATCGAGGACCAAAAGTATCACACATTTCTCCTAACCGAAGAAATCCAGCCGTATCGGACAAGGCCACTTCAATCAATTTTTTGCCATCTGATTGATGTTGTTTTGCAATAGACCCTAAGACAATGTCTGATGTACTTGACGAACGTTCGTGTGCTATATCAACAAATCTTATATCTTGTCTCATCGCTTGTGTCGGTTGACACCCAATGAATATTGGGATTAAGAGGGTAATTAAATATGTTTTCATATGTTCTCCAGAATTAGGTTAAAAAGGCATTAAATATCATCATTAAAAATGGAATGTCAAAACACCGATCATAATCAATATGAAATAGTTCACCAATACAGCTGCACCTGCATAATCTTTAGCAAACCGCTGACCGAATATTAGTGCAACTAAATTAATTCCACAAAGCAATAGACCATAAAGGAGAAAATTGAAATCATGATAAATAATTCCATAGGCAACGCCAATAAAACATAGCAATCCACCTGCTACCTCAAGAATTGTAATAACCATAAGTAACAATGGTACTGTATTTCTGATAAATGTTTGTGAAAAATGGTCGGTTAAAAAACTAAGATTTCCCTTCCAGTCTGTTACTTTATCCAAACCGGATTGAATAAAACAAATTCCCAAAAATGCACCAATGAGAGTTTGAACCAATTCAATGATTGAGTACCCTAATAATGTCGTCATTTATTATCTCTTTCATTAAAGAAAATTGTGTCTGAGATTTCATCATTATGGTGCATGAGCGTTTCCATTTGTTTCCCTTTATAAAAATGGGAGATATTTAATTGATCTTGATTGTCAGCAACAAAAATCGAGGGTTTAAGAGAGAGCGAGAGACGAGATTCGAACTCGCGACATCCACGTTGGCAACGTGGTGCTCTACCAGCTGAGCTACTCTCGCAATAATTTATGGAGTAAAATAACTCCATTTAAGCGGCGCAAAGTTAATGGTGTTTATAAATTCGTCAAACGTGTTTTGGAAAGAATTCCAATCTTTTTTCATTTCGATATAAAATCACAAATGACATGACTAAATAAGCAATATCTCTTAAGATCGTTTCCAATCCAATATTATCACCTGTTTCTGTTGATACAGAAAAACAGCCACATTCAATACTAATCCCTCTCGCCAATGCTTGGGATATTGCAAAAATAAATACAATATTCATCACGATGCACATTATGGCTGCACCATCCACCATGATCCCGGCGATTAAGCAAACGCCTACCAGGAGTTCCAGCCAGGGTAATACCATGGCCATCATATTTTCTAACCCAAAAGGCACCGCATGATAATTACCGATAGCCGTGGCAAAAGCGGCGGGATGGGTAATTTTATCAATACTGGCGTAAATAAAAATGATTCCAACAATTAATCGAAAAAAGAAGACTAATGGTACTTTAAAATACCGTGTCATTCGTCCATCTCACTTGGATATTCCGCTTTTGACCATTCCAGCCAACCACCTTTAAAGACATACAATTTATTAAATCCAGAATCCTGTAAATCATATGCCAAGTCTTCACTGTCGCCACAACCTGGATCACCGCAATAAACCACGAGAGGCACATTCTTTTCCTGGATTGCTTCAATTGAAAAAATGAGTTCCATTAAAAATGCATTTTTAAGCGCACCCTGAATATGTCCTGCGGTATAATAGCCATCATCCCTTGCATCCACAAAAAGAATACCGTCATCAAAAAGATTTTTTGCTTGGTTCAAAGATATGGCCAAGAGAACGGGATCATTACTTTCAGTTTCTGGTATAATGGAATCAGCAATCTCTAATTCCGGTGCAATCCATGGAATCGCATCACCCTTAACTAAATTGGAACCAAACCCAATGATACAAGAAAATGATACAAGAAACACCGCTTGACCAATTGGGGTGCGGATATCCATTAATTTAAACTTTGGAGGCCTTCTTTATCTAAGGTGTTGCAGGTTTTTAACGTTTCGTCTACAACAGCCAATAGGGTTTTTTCACTGGCCACACCGCGTCCCAATGGGATTAATGAGTAAAAGGACGTATTAAGCCCATCAGACAAAGCTGATTTTGATTTTGTTAATCCATCTTTGTATTGGCTTACCATATTTAAAACATTTTGATTATTTTTATATATTTCTTCTAAGGGTCGATTTGGATCCCGTTTTTGCAAGTTATTTAACCTTTGTTCAAAAATAGAAACCGTCATCATGGCACTTGTCACATCTTTGATGGGTTGGGTGTTATCCGCAATATCCAAGTCAAATCGGCCCACATATTTACCCTGAATGCCAAAACTATATGTAAGTGGCAACCGAGGATCTTGCGATTTTTCAGGACGGGTGCGCGTTGTTTCTCGACTGAGATAAATATAATCTACTTCCGATAAGTCATCCATTGCATTAACTGCCTGGACTCTCGTGGAATTAAATAACATGACCAGCAGATCAACCTGAGGTCTTAATTCTGCTATTTTCATTTTAGCTGATTCAACATAATCCTTTACTTCAATGGCTTTTTCTGCTGCGGGAAGAGCTGTCGTAATACCAAATACGCCAATTTTTAATCCATTCTTTTCGATTATTTCATGTGGAATAAAAGCCAATTCTTCTGTGCCAGCTTTTACGATATTTGAGGACATAAAATTCGTGCCAAATGTGGATTTCATTTCCTGAAGAAATTCATATCCTGCTGCCAAATCAAAATATCCTACGTTATAAATATAATCACCCATCGTTGCAGATGATTCTAATAGAGTCTTCGCTTTAAGTTTGGATGATGCTTCTTTTCCCTCGACAAGGTAGTAGTTATCAAACAATGCATCACCTGCATCTAAAAGAATAGGGTCAACGCCGCTATCTTTTACTTGACTAATATAAGTAGATCTTCTGGGCAGACCGCCCAGTGGATTGGCTTTTCATCCGCAGGGGTCAAGCTGACCCCGAACATTCGTTGTAACCAATAATGTGATTTCTTTTGCATTAGATTTTTTTTCTGCACATGACCATAATCCCAATAACACAATGACTATAGCGAATGATTTAAAATATTTCATGTTTAAATTTATTCCTTTTGGAGTGTGATTCCCAACGGTCTATCCACCGGACGGTTTTGCTGAAAACCCTTTTTCAATTAAAATGGTTAAAACTTTGTCACGGACATTTCCCTGGACCAGAATTTCATGATCTTTTACCGATCCACCCACGCCGCACTTTTTTCTCAATAATTTTCCCAATACGTTTAAATCTTGTTTGTTTCCTTTATACCCTCGGACAATCGTTACAATTTTCCCACCACCCCTCCGATCTAAATGGACCCGAAAGTCTTGAGTTTTATTGATACCTGGCGCCTCTTTTTCGATCGGTTCAGCGGAAAATTCTGGATGGGTCGAATACACAATATTTTGTTTCATCATTTATTTCATGTATTAACTAAATATTTAGAAAGCAGTCCAGGTTAGAGACCATGCATAAGCCATAATTATTATTAGTTCACTAAATATAGCAGCTCCAAAAAATAATATGGCACGCCGCATATGTTTATTTTTGTATGCGTTAATATGTCCAAGAGCAAATAGTTGAGCAGAAAACATTTTAAAGGTATTATCAGTATCTTCTGTCATTTTAGCTAAATAAGATGCATAGTCTATTGGGTTTTTAAATTTAATAATCCCACCGAAAAAAGTAGCGTTTATTTCTGGGAGATCTTCGTGGCTCATATCATTTCTGACTCTAGGCACAATAACTAGCATCAAATTTATCAGACCAAAAGAAGCGTTAATGAAATAAACAATAACCATTATAGCTGATAATACGTTTATATCATTATTATTCATAACTTTAGAAAAGTGGACAATAAAGAAAACCATAAAGGCAGCTAGTAAAGACATAAGTGTAAATGCTTTTTGGTCCGTTCGCTGTAAAATAAGTTGTTCACTCTGAAGTATTTGAAAAATAGGAGCAATATTGCTACGTACATTCCGCGGAGTAAATTCATGCTCTTCTATTTTTATCGGTTTTTCTTCAGACATAATCCAACATTTTCCTTACCTTGTGTAAAACATTACAAAGAGATTAAGTACACCACTCCCCTATTGCAAGTTTCCATTTTAATAAAAACCAAGTTTTTAAAAGTGGAGCCGGACGGGATCGAACCGACGACCTCTTGACTGCCAGTCAAGCGCTCTCCCAACTGAGCTACGGCCCCATATTCATGATGCGAAATTATAGTTTTATTCCAACATCAAACAATTAATTCTTCCGTTCAACCAATGGTTTTCCCAAAAGATTATCTTTAAAATAAGTAATCATCTTTTTATAAAGATTTTTTCGCGCATTACCGCCAGACATACCATGGGGACGATTTGGATAATAGAAAATATCCAATTGTTTATCATGCTTCACAAATTCTTCCACCAGCCAGGTCGTATTTTGCGAATGTACATTATCATCACCTGTCCCATGGATAACCAGTAGTTTCCCATTAAATCGATCTACATAGGACAAAACCGATGTAGAGTCATACCCAGCACCATTATCCTGTGGCAACCCCATGGAGCGTTCTGTATAAATGGAATCATACAATCGAAAATCCATTACCGGGGCCACGGATACTCCCACATCGAATAAATGGGCATTTTTGGTGAGCATTAGTCCGGTAAAATATCCACCGCCAGACCATCCCCATGCACCAATGCGATTGGGGTCCGCGATCCCTTGTTCTACTAAATATCGTACCCCAGCAGCCGTATCCTTCGCCAGGTACTGAGCCATATCTCCATAACTTAAATTTTTAAATGCTTCTCCCCTGCCACTCATTCCCCGGGCATCCATAGAGAAAATAATAAATCCCTGCTGAACCAAATATTGGTTCCACAAACCGCTCCATCGGTTATTCACGATCTGGGTGCCGGGCATACCATATCCATGAACAATAACCGGGTAACGTTTTCCTTTTTTATAGTCCGGCGGATAGGTCAAAATACCATCCAATGTGGTGGAACCATCTGCCGTTTTGAAGTGGATAATTTCGGGATAGGACCAATCATAAACCTCAAACTGTGATTTGTCCGTTTCATCCAGAACCATTCGTACGTTTCCATCCATGTTTTTCAGAATATGTTTCGTTGGCGTTTGTATACTTGAATAGGAGTCAATAAAGGCATTGCCTTTTGGCAAAACTTTTATGGAATGTGAGCCTTTTTCTTTTGTTAACAGTTTAAGATTGGTGCCATCAAAATTGACGGAATAAAACCGCGTTTCAAAGACTGATGCTTTATTGGCGGTAAAATAAACAATTTCATTCTCCTCATCTAAGTGTATAATCTTTTTTACTTCCCATTCACCATCTGTGATTTGTTGCACCAATTCACCGGCGGCAGTATGGATGTATAAATGGTGCCATCCAGAACGTTCAGACATCCACAGAATATTACCATTTTTTAAGAATTTATAATTTCGATGAAGTCCGACCCAACCAGCTTCATCCGATTCACTCAGACCGCTAATAGATTTTCCGCTTTTTGTGGCTACCGTCAAAAATTCCCAGTGTTTTTGAAGTCGATTCATCCGCATAACTGTTAACTTTTTCTCCGCCGTCCATTCCATCCACGGATAGTAAGTGTCTTTTATATCGCCAATATTCATTGATTTTCGCCGACCCTTTTTAACATCCACCACGAATATTTTCATGGAAGGATTTGGTTGCCCTGCTTTGGGATAACGTATTTTTTCCGTGGTGGGATACAATTCCATTTCATCAAACATCGTGAATATGGGTACTTGAGATTGATCTTCTTCCCAATAGGCAATATACCGGCTATCCGGCGACCATCGATAAGCATCAAATGAACCAAACTCTTCTTCATATACCCATCCAAAATGGCCATTTGAAATCACATCCGATCCGTTGGATGTAAGCTGCTTTTCTCGATGTTTTATCAAATCATAACTGTAAAGATTTTGATCTTTGCGGACATACGCAATTTTATGACCATCCGGTGAAAACTTAACATTGCGCAATTCAGCATTCTTTTCACTGACTTTTTGTATTTTTTTCGATTCAATATCCAATATATGATAAGTCCCATAATAAGAATGTCGCCAGATTTTTTTTTGATCCGAAAGCAATAAGAGTTTATTTCCCGATTTATCAAAATGAAAACTGTTTACTTTTAGTTTTTTCCCCTGAAGATAAAAAGCGGTACTGTCTACGAATTCTATCGTATCCCGTTCCGGAAAAGTAACTTTCACAATATCGCCTTTAAATGTATCCTTTCCCCAAGTTAAAAATGCATTTTCATTGGGGAACCAGACCATCATTCCCAAACGAGCATATTTAAATGGTGATTTTCCTTGAACCTGTTCAAAAGACAATCGTTTTCCTTCCCCGAAAAGACATGTAGCCAATAACAATGGTAGTAGTAATCGAATCATTATTTTAAAGTCCTTTTTATTTTCCTTAATAATTGTGTCATCATTTCGAAATTCATTCGTCCTGTATTCACATTCCTCGGGCTGGGATGGTAACATCCCCATAGTATCATTCCATTCGGTAAAACATATCGTTTATCATGCCCAAAGGGATAATCCTTCATTTTAAGATCAAAATCATGTCGAAAATACTTTAGACAACCATCAAATCCTATTTTCCCTAAAGCCAAAATCACTTTTACTTGTGTTAATAATTCCATTTCTTTTCGGAAGAATGGAGCACAATTCTGTAATTCCGCCGCCGTTGGTTTATCTTGAGGCGGTACGCATTTCAATACGGGTGTCATGAATGTATTCTTCAACTCCAAACCATCATCTAATGCGTCAGAATTGGGTTGATTAGATAAGCCTTCTGAGTGGAGACAATTTACCAAGAAATCCGCGGACTTGTCGCCAGTAAAAACGCGGGCAGTTCTATTGCCGCCGTGGGCCGCCGGTGCCAACCCTACCAGTAATAGTTCACCCTTGGGATCGCCATATCCCGGGATGGGTTTCCCCCAATAGGTCCAATCCCTAAACTGTTTTCTTTTTTCTCTCGCCACTTTTGTTCGGAAATCCACAATCCGAGGACAACGATCACAGGTGATAACGGATTGATACAAGCTGGATAATGGTCCCGATTTAATAAGGGGATGTTGGTTAGGTGTGGGATGAAGATTCGCCAATGAAATTCCTTAAATGATGACCGGGAAATTAGATCATTAAATATAAAATAGTAAAGGTACCATTGCTCATTGCGTTTGGGCGGGTGAGACACATAAATTCGCACCCCTTCATTTGGAGGGAAAAAACAATTATTACTTAAGGATATTATTTTATGGGAATGATGACAACCCTTCGCAATCGAATGCACATTGTTTTATGGGCACTATTAGCAATGTTTATATTAAGCATGACTGTGGGAGGCCTGGTGGGAGGCGCGAATATTATTGACCAATTACTGGGCCGCGTCAGTCCGTCTGAAGCTATTGGTGCCGTAAATGGATCACTAATCACACCGGATCAATTTAATCAGGCTGTTAATGCACGGATGGAAGCCATTCGCAATTCCGGTGCGCAAATCACTGATCAGCAAATGGATGCAATACGTGAGGAAGTTTGGAACGCATTTATTGAAGAACGATTAACGGAAGAAGCCATTGATGACCTTGGCATTACTGTCGGCGATGATGAAATTATATATCAGTTGGAGCATAATCCGCCCAATGAGATTCAACAGCTGTTTTATGCCAATAACGCATTTGACAGAGATACATACAATCAGGCATTGAATACACCAGGTATGATTGACTGGGAGCCCATCGAATCGTGGATGCGCCATTTTTATATTCCCCGGTTTAAACTCCAGCAGTTTATTAATATGTCCGCTATTGTGTCCGATGGTGATGTGAAGAATGAATTCATCAAGCGGAATGTGGATTTTACCATTTCTGCCCTTCATATTACCTCTGGTGCGGTTGAAGATGTGGTTCAAAACCCAACCGATGATGAAATGTTAGCAAATTATAAATCACGTTTGGGTGATTTTGAACAGGATGAAAAACGACATCTATCCTACGTTAGTTGGGCAAAAGCACCTAATGCAGAAGACACACTAAACGTTATGGGAGAGATTGAAACCATTATGGCCCAATCCAGAAATGGACAGGATTTTGTTACATTAGCCAATATCTACACTCAGGATCCCGGCAACCAGGTTTCTCCAGATTCCGGTCGCGGTGGTGATTTAGGGTGGTTTGGAAAAGGCCAAATGGTTCCCGCATTTGAAACCGCTGCATTCTCAGCTGAAAAAGGTGATGTAGTGGGTCCGGTGCTTAGTCAATTCGGATTTCATATTATCAAAGTGGAGGACTTCCGTAATAAAGACAATGAAAAACAGGTGAAAGCGAGACATATTTTACTGAAGGTAAATATGGGACAAAATACACGGTCCAACTATCGTAGAAAAGCCACCCTCTTCAGTTATGATGCGCAGGACTATGGATTCTCCGCAGCTCAAGATTCACACAAGGTTCAGCCCATGTCTGCAAAATCCATTGGTGAAAAAGATATATTTTTAGGCACGCTCGGACCATTTCGTTCTGCAGTACGCTGGGCATTTAATGCAGAAGATGGTGCTATTTCTGATCCCATAGAAAGTAATGATTATTATGCTGTTTTTTCTCTGGATTCTATTACACCTGATGGTGTGGCTCCATTTGAAGAATCAAAAATACAAGTACGCGCTTTCCTATCAAGCGAAAGAGAAAATAATGCTGCTGAAAAGATGGCCATTGAATTGAAGGGTCTTGTGGATGGAGGCACATCTTTTGCCTCTTTGAAAAAAGATAATGATAAACTCGATTTGATACCTTCTGATGTGAAAAAATTATCCGGATCGTTTATTTCTCTGGGAAAATCAGACCAGGTAACAGGCGCATTACTTAATGCCAAAGCAGGAGATTTAATTGGACCGGTTAAAACCTTTCGTGGTTATGGTATTATTCAAATCAAGAATATTAGTTCCTTTGATTCCACCGCATGGAACATTCAGAAAGATTTGATTCGGCTTGATTTGGTTCGCCAAAAACAAAACCGCGTGTATCAAAGCTGGATGACTGATTTGATTGACAACGCCGATATTGTGGACAACAGAAAGTATTATTTTTAGATAAATTTTATACGTCCGATAATTATCCCAAACTGAACGCGTCATTCGGCCAAGTGGATGGCCCGTTTGCTTAGGTAACTGTGGCTTAATATAATAAACACTTTTCTGCCTAAAGATTAGTGAAGTCATATAGTGGATAAATTCAATTCTTTTTCATTGAACCAATCTCTCTTTAAAAATTAAAACGTATTATAAATATAAAGGGCTCCGGTAACCAACCGAAGCCCTTTATTATATGCAATTGATTCTTTACACAGTATGATTAGCAATCAAAGAATCTCGGGATTCTTGTTGGAGTATCGAGAGGTAATTGAATCCCATCTGCCGTGATTTAAGTAGCAACTGGCAAAGAAGACCTTTAACTGCCTGTCTAATATTAAGAAATGGGTCTGTATGTAATCGCCAAGAAACCCCTTAATTATATCTTAAATTTTGGTTTTTTACACTTTTTTGGCGTATTTGGCTTGAATTTCTTTAAAACTATATTCAAATGGATGATCCAAAACTTCCGAATAATAGTGTGTATAGGTATCATATATAGATTTTGCTTTGGCTTCACGATGAGAATTCAGGAGTCCAATCATGGCCCAATGGAAGCCGTCATCATCCAAATTATCCCACCGAAGCACTTGTTGTCCCAATTTTCCCAGTTTACCCCATTGGTCGGAAGCTTGATACGATTGACTCAAATTATCGGCGAGGCGTTTTGCCTTGCTGCGTATATCCTCTCGAATGTCATCCATCCAATTTTCATTGATATCATCGCATAAGGACCCATTATCATACAACTGGAGTGCCCTTTCCATTTGGGAGATATCCCCATGGGAGTTTGCACGAACAACGGACATAAAATAGTGGAAATCTGAAAAATGATCTTCATTATAGTCTAAAAATATATTGTGCTCCTGGGTGAGAATAATACCTTCGAATGGATTCAACATTCGTCTGATTTGAGACATGGCAACATATCGGCTGTTTCCCGCGCTTTTTTGGGGGGAATCAGGCCAAAATTCAGTTCGAATCCGTTGAGGCGCTACACCGCCATCCCCTTCCAAAACAATGAATATAAATAATAGACGTGCTTTTTTAGATACCCAATCATCCGGAGATAATTCTTTTCCTAATTTATATAATCTAAAATGACCAAAACACTGGATGGCAAAATTATGTGACAAATATGGATTATCCTCTCTGTCTTCATCGATAGCTATCGCGTATCCCAGTTGCTTTTCTGTGGCCTCCCCATTCCTTTTCCAGCGAAATCCAATAATGCCTAATGATACCATTAATGCGGCGAAACCAAACCCATACCGGCCCCATAATTCAATAAATGTTACCGGCGGAGGGTCCATGGGTGGATAATTAATTGTATGTATTTGGATTAACGTCCCATTAGAAGCGTCGTCCCCTTTACGGGTTAAAATAGTCAATTTTCCTGTTTTCTTACCGATAAACGGTTTCGTGAGACTCCCGATTTCTAAATGATCGCTGTTGGGAATGGTGGATTCATTTTCAATTTCATATGTTTCTGGGTGTACTGACAACACACTAATGGGAATATTATTGTTTGGTTTGTTTGAAATCGCCAGTAAAAACCGGTTTATTCTATCCGCATAGCCAAGAGAAATAGTTTGGTAACTATTTAATGTTTCGAATGTATGTAGTTTTTTTAATTCCAGTGTTTGTCGATTGAATTTCCAAAATCCGGTGAAATTTCGCCAACCACGTTCCTGCATCCCGCTTTCATTTCCCACACCGCCAAAAATATAAATGCAATTTGGATCCGGTCCCCTGGAAACGGTGGCACCAGACCTAGGATGGAATTGATCACCCCACACGGCCAACGTATCCCATTTAAATGCGTTAAAATTGAATTTCCGAATATGATTCCTTGTTCGATACCAACCATATCCTCCAACCGAATATAACTCATGGTTCGCTTCATCATAAAAATGCGCGGTGGTATGATAATGATCTGGCTCTCCGGGAACCGCATAATTCATTTCTTTATTATTCACTAGGTCATACGTATAATATTCAATCCCATTTCCATTAAAGCCATGAATCATTTCCTGTCTCGGATTATAGAATAAATGATAGCTGTCCTTTAAATCCATTTTCGTATTCAGGTATCCTTGAGTATATCCGTGCACTTCTAAATCATAGGATTCTAATATATCCGAAACAAAAGTAAGTATATGTGGATCTTCCGACATGGCTATCACTTTTTGACCAGACAATTTAATTGAATCTTCTAATTGCCAAACCGTATGGGACTCATATTCCCATTGGGTGTTGGTTGCTTCGGCCCGTCGACCCCCGATATGGTCGTAAGCAAATTCCCCGGAATATTCGTTGAGCCGCCAATGATGGCGAGGACCAGTCTTATCCGTTAGTTGAATATTTTTTAAGGTCATGCTGGGTACATCCTGTGTAATCGATGTATATCCAAATATCATTTGAACATCAAGTTCATTCAACATGGGAACCTTTACCGCACGAACGATTTCATTATTCAAAACCATTCGCACTTCATCATACAACATATTATAGGTCACGGATAATTGGTACCACATGGTGGGCGTTATTTTCGATTTAAGAATGGGAATAGATAGAATTTTTTCAGATCCCTGAAAACTGAGTTCCAAATAAGTTGTGTCGGGGTGTTTAAAATCTACATTAGACAATAGACTCATTGGCAGGGAATCAGCCTTGAGATGGAATATAAATCCAAATGGCTTGGGATTCCTCAGGGAAAAGTCGAAGGAAAGGGTAAATTCATTTTCTAAATGAATCGGATCCTCTGAGGATATATCTAAAGACGAAAATTCGCCATTTTCAACGAAATCAAACTTATTATAAAACCGGAGCCCTGCACTAAAGTCCTGACCCATCAGTCCTGGAAAAAGAAAGGTCACCGCCA
>Ga0208131_1000044_pt1 | contig 35098 bp, 30 predicted proteins | sample ETNtaG_14_FD_185781 | JGI IMG/M metagenome (GOLD analysis project Ga0208131, IMG submission 185781) | Marine microbial and viral communities from oxygen minimum zone, Eastern Pacific Ocean - ETNP201406SV73 (SPAdes) (version 2) | ecosystem: Environmental > Aquatic > Marine > Oceanic ...
AGTTTCGGCACAGATTGATACCTTAAGGCTGGCTGGGAAGTTTGGAGTATTTGCAAATTCATGCGTATTGAAGAATCCCATTAACGATTTAGGTGAAGCTTTTGATATCGATGAAAATCATCACGCTAATACTGTTACAGTCTCACCAAAAGAGTATGCACTTGAAGCAAAAAAGTGGATTGATAAAGGAGCTTATGTAATTGGCGGATGTTGCAGCACTGGTCCAGAACATATCAAAGAAATTTCTAAGCTAACTACTGTGGAGTAGAGCATAACAGTGAATTAAACAGGGAGCATTTATGAAAGAAATAAGAGCTGAAGAGTACTTTTCAATTGGGTTTGAATTGGGAAAAAGAAACTATTGGACAATATTTTTTAATTTTTTAATCTACGCAGTTTTGTGTGTATGTGCAGCAATTACGGCTGTGGGAATACTTATCGTACCTGCTATTTTAGTAGGGTTTATTAAATTCTTGTTAAAAGCCGCCAGGGGCGAGGAAGTAGATGTCGGAGATTCCTTGTCGGCGGGTTTCGAAAATGGAATGTGGTGGAAAGCCTTGCTTTTTTCCATCATTTACATAGTAGGAATAGCATTAGGGCTTATGCTTTTAATAGCCCCCGGTTTATATCTTTCCACAGTATGGGTTCTAGGAATTTATTTATTGGTGGACAAAGAGATGCTTCCAACAGAGGCATTAGGTAAATCGAGGGAACTCGTGCATCAATTAGGTTTCTGGAAAATTTTTGCTGTAGTGATAGCGCTAACAATAGCCACAGAATTAACTTCCATTATTCCTATTCTAGGCTTATTCATTATCTTTTTAATGCCTTTTATAATGATGACTTATATAGCAGTTTATGAGAATGCAATTAGCAACCCTTCAACCACTACTAATGAGGCATAACTTATTCACTGTTTTACAACACTCCGTAACGACAGAATTATTTAGCTAATTCTTTAGCTTTTTCAACAATTGCTTGTGAGCTAATACCGAAGTAATTTCTTAACGCTTCTCTAGACTCACTTAAACCAAAACCATCTGTGCCCAAGGCTGTAAAAGTTCCTGGAAATAAGTGAGCCAGACTATCTGGTAAAAGAGTTATCCAATCACTAACTGAAATAAAATGGCCCTGCTCATTTTCCAATATTGTCTCAAGGTAGGAACTTTTACCCTCACTTCTTGCTTCTTGATAATCCTTATGCAACAAATTATAACTGGTCACACTCCATATATTTGTTGGAATCCCCTCTTGCTCTAATTCCTCTTGTGCCTGAATGACTTGTTGCATAATACTGCCACTGCCAAGCAAGTGTATGGGCTCACCTTGATATTTATCTACTAAATCTTTTGCAGCTCTTTTAAAACAATACATGCCTTTTAGAATACTATCTTGAGTAACATCGTTGATGGGTGGGTGGGTATAATTTTCATTGTAAACGGTGATGTAGTAAAAAATATCCTCTTGTTCTTGATACATTCTTCTTATTCCTTCTCGCACAATCACAACCAACTCAAACCCAAAAGCCGGATCATAGGTCATCAGGTTTGGCACCACAGAAGCAAGGACATGAGAATGTCCATCTTGATGTTGAACACCTTCACCATTAAGAGTGGTTCGTCCTGAGGTACCACCAATCAAAAACCCTCTGGTTAATGCATCACCGCATGCCCAGATCATATCGCCAACTCTTTGAAAACCAAAGATGGAATAAAAAATATAAAACGGAATCATGGGTAGCTCAAAATGAGAATAAGCAGTTCCTGCGGCCATGAATGAGGCCATTGCACCGGCTTCACAAATTCCTTCTTGGAGAATCTGACCGTCTTTAGCTTCTTTATAGGGAGATATTGTTCCTGCATCAACAGGTTGATAATTTTGGCCCTCAGGAGAATAAATTCCTGCTTGTGAGAACAGCCCGTCCATGCCAAATGTTCTAGCTTCGTCAGGAACAATTGGAACAATATACTTGCCAAAATCTTCCTCTCTTAACATTTTTGAAATCATCCTAACCAGAACTAGCGTAGTTGAAATAGATCGATCTATCCCATTAACAAAATCATCAAATAATTCAATATCAGGCGCTTTAAGCTTCTCGCAAGAATTAAATCTAATTGGTTGATAACCTCCGAGCTCCTTTCTTCTAGAGTGCAAATATATCATTTCTTCAGAGTTAGGATCTGGAACATAAAACTTAGCTAATTTCCTATCCTCATCCGATAATGGAATACCCAAACGTTCAGCAATCTCGATTCTCTCATCATCTGACATGGTCTTCTTTTGATGTGCTATGTTACGTCCTTCCGACCCTTCTCCCAATCCATAACCTTTTAGGGTTTTAACTAAAAGCACAGTTGGTTTTCCCTTAGATTTCATAGCATTATCGAATGCTGCATAAAGTTTTTTATGATCAAAACCACCGCGTTTGATGTCTTTTAGTTCTTCATCACTCAAATTAGACATTATAGACTCAAGCTCCTTGTTGCCTTTGATCCAATGCGCTCTTTGATTTTCACCAGATGAAACTGAATACATTTGATACTCACCATCAACAACTTCATCCATTCTTCGCTGCATCACATCATTATGATCTATAGAAAATAATGAGTCCCATTCAGAACCCCATATAACTTTAATGACATTCCATCCTGAGCCTCTAAATACAGCTTCAAGCTCTTGAATAATCTTGCCATTACCTCTAACCGGTCCATCCAATCTTTGAAGATTGCAATTAACCACAAAAATAAGATTATCTAGTTGCTCTCTTGAAGCAATGTTAATGGTCCCAATGGTCTCAGGTTCATCCATCTCTCCATCACCCAAAAAAGCCCAAATTTTTCCCACATCCTTAGACAGTAATCCTCTATTTTTTAAATATTTTGCAAATCTAGCGTAATAAATAGAATTCACCCCATTAAGCCCCATTGATGCAGTAGGACTTGGCCATAATTCTGGACGTCTCCTTGGATGAGGATAAGACGGGAGGCCGCCCTCTTCTTGCAACTCTCTTCTAAAATTTCCTAACTCTTCAATTGAAAGTCGACCTTCTAAAAATGCTCTAGAATAGATGCCAGGAGATGCATGTGCCTGAATATTCATCATGTCTCCTTGGTAATCATCTGATCTGGATTTGATGAAATGATTTAAAGCCACCTCTGTCATTGTGGCAGATGAAGCATAGGTAGCAATATGACCTCCCACACCTTCTCCAGAATCATAAGCTTGTAAAACCATTGCCATGGCGTTCCAACGTAAGATATTTTCAATCTTTTTTTCTAACTCTAAATTGCCTGGATAACTAGGCTGTTCAGATAAGGGAATGGTATTTCTATAAGGTGTATTTAGGGTTGCTTCAGTTAGAGTAATACCTTGACTTAAAGCAAAGTTTTGTAAAGATCTAAGCAGTTCCTTGACTTGTTTTTGACCATAACTGTCCTTGACTGCTTCTAAGGACTCAACCCACTCATTAACTTCAATTTTCCATTCGTCCTCAAAGCCTTTGTCTGAAGAATTCTCTATGGATATAATATCAGCAGCTTTTTTGGGGTCACTCATCTTAGTTGGTCCATATATTTTAATAACAACGATTCACTAAAATTTATAGAGACTACTGTACCATGAGAATTATAATTGTTTTGCAGAAATGAGATAATATTAACCATAGGATAAACACAAATAAAAAGTTACAAATATGCCTGATTATAGATCGAAAACATCAACACACGGGAGAAATATGACCGGCGCCAGAGCATTATGGCGTGCCACGGGAATGAAAGATAACGATTTTGGGAAACCTATAATTGCTATAGCTAATTCTTTTACTCAGTTTGTTCCTGGTCATATTCATCTTAAAGATTTGGGGCAAATGGTGGCTCGAGAAATAGACAAATCGGGGGGAGTAGCAAAAGAATTCAGTACTATAGCTGTTGATGATGGCATTGCTATGGGTCATTCAGGCATGTTATACAGTCTTCCCTCAAGAGAACTCATAGCAGATGCAGTTGAATACATGGTTAATGCGCATTGTGCTGATGCCTTAGTATGTCTTTCAAACTGTGACAAAATAACCCCAGGAATGTTAATGGCCACAATGCGTTTAAACATTCCAACAATCTTTGTTTCAGGTGGTCCAATGGAAGCGGGTAAGAGTTTTATTAAAGGTAAAGAAACAACATTAGATTTAGTGGATGCTATGGGTCTGGCTGCTGATGACTCGATTTCAGACGAAGATCTTGAGAATGTAGAACGATCTGCTTGCCCAACTTGTGGTTCATGCTCTGGAATGTTTACTGCTAATTCCATGAATTGTCTTGTTGAAGCCTTAGGCTTCGGACTCCCAGGTAATGGGAGTGTTTTAGCAACACATGTTGATAGAAAAGACTTATTTCTAAAAGCTGGGAAGCTTATTGTTGAAATCACCAAAGCATATTATGAAGAAGACAATGAACAAGTGCTTCCAAGAAATATTGCTAATAAAGAAGCATTTGAAAATGCCATGACCTTAGATATAGCGATGGGTGGTTCAACCAACACTGTCCTACATATTTTGGCTGCGGCTAAAGAAGGAAACATCAATTTTACAATTAATGACATCGATCGGTTATCAAGACGAGTCCCAAATTTGTGTAAAGTCGCTCCAAGCAGTCAATTTCATCTAGAAGATGTGCATCGTGCTGGAGGCGTAATGGCAATTTTAGGTGAACTAGAAAAATCAAAATTACTAAATACTGAAACAAAAACTGTCCATTCTTCTTCATTAGAAGAAGCCATTGAGCAATGGGATATTAATCGTAATCCCAGTGATAAAATTAAAAAGTTCTACTCGGCTGCACCAGGTATGATTCCAACAATTGACCCCTTTTCACAAAATAAACGTTTTGAAAAATTGGATCTTAATCGTGAAACAGGGTGTATTAGAAACACAGATAATGCATACAGCACTGATGGAGGATTAGCTGTACTTAAAGGCAATATTGCTGAAGAAGGATGCATAGTAAAAACTGCAGGTGTGCATGAAAGTAATCTTATCTTTAGTGGAACTGCAAGAATATTTGAAAGTCAAGATGAAGCAGTTGAGGCCATTCTAAATAATGTCATAAAACCCAGTGAAGTTGTGCTTATTCGTTATGAGGGCCCTAAAGGCGGACCTGGCATGCAAGAAATGCTTTACCCAACCAGTTATCTAAAATCAAAAGGCTTAGGGAAAAAATGTGCTCTTATCACTGATGGAAGATTCTCAGGAGCCACTTCAGGTTTATCCATTGGTCACATATCTCCTGAAGCTGCATCTGGAGGGAATATTGCTTTGGTAGAAGACGGTGACATAATAAATATAGACATACCTAAAAGAACTATAAATGTTGATTTATTACCTGAAGAAATTGAACAAAGAAGGGTGGGAATGAAGAGTAGAGGTTCTAAGGCATGGAAACCCAGAGCTAGGAATAGGGTTGTTAGCCAAGCATTGAAAGCCTATGCATTGATGGCTGCTTCTGCCTCTGATGGAGCTGTTAGAATTGTTCCTGAGGAAAAAAAACATGATTGATAAAATTAGAAAAATTGGGATTTTAGGTGGAACTGGAGCCTTAGGCTCAGCTTTAACAAAAAAGTGGGCTATAGCTGGATATGAAATATTAATTGGGTCTAGAGACCCAGTAAAAGCTCAAAAAATAGCAACACAAGTTAACGCAGAACTCAATGTAAGTAATATCCAAGGATTGGATTCGAAAACAGCAGCAAGAGAATCTGATATTTCTGTTTTAACAGTGCCCTATTCCAGTCATGCTGATACTCTTAATTTAGTTAAGGAAGATCTTAAAGGCAAAATCTTGATTGATACAACTGTACCACTGCAAAAAATGGTTACAAAAGTTCAATTACCAGCAATTGGCTCAGCAGCAATGGAAGCCCAAAGAATCCTTGGTACCGAGGTTGAAATTGTTGCAGCTCTGCAAAATATTGGCTCACACCTGGTTGACTCAAAGGATACTATTAAAGCAGAAGTTTTAGTCACTGGAAATAATAAAGAATCTGCTGAAACAGTTATGTCTTTACTTAGTTGTCTTGGTCTTAAATGTTGGTATGCAGGCGGTCTAGAAAACTCAGCAGCAGCTGAAGCATTAACATCTGTTCTTATTGTGATCAATAAAAACCATAAATTAAAATCGTCGGGTATCAAAATTACCTCGCATTAACCTGACGCGTAATAATTTCATGAGCTTTAAATTGGCTATTAGCAAACTTGAAGTGTCAGCACTAAATCATGTGCCTTCAATTAAAGAGAATGATGACATTGCAGAAATTATTCTTAAATCTATGAACAAAGATTCTCTTGAATTAGAAGACAATGACATCGTTGTTATAGCTCAGAAAATAATCTCCAAAGCTGAAGGCTGTTTGGTTGACTTAGAAACCATTACTCCTTCTAATGAATCAATAAAAATAGCAGAAAAAACAGACAAAGACCCACGATTAGTTGAATTGATTATTCAAGAATCTAAAGAAATTATCAAAATTGAAAAAGGTGTAATCATTGTTGAACATCGTCTGGGACACATACTTGCTAACGCTGGTATTGATCAATCGAATATAGATCATAAACCAGGTAAAGAAACTGTTTTATTACTACCCAAGAACCCAAATAAATCAGCTAAAAAGATTAAAGAATACATAGAGATTCAAACTGGTAAAACAGTAGGAGTTATTATTACTGATAGTATGGGAAGACCCTGGAGATTAGGTACGATTGGGTATGCTATCGGAGCATCTGGTGTAAAAACAATAGTTGATTTGAGGCAAAAAGGCACAGACTTATTTGGTCGTAAACTTCAAACAACAGTTATTGGTTTGGCAGATCAAATAGCCTCTTCTGCCACGCTAATTATGGGAGAAAGTAATGAAGGAAAACCAATTGTTCTGGTTAAAGGCATTGATATGCCATCAGATTCTGATACCGTCGATGATTTAATTAGACCAAAAGAAGAAGATCTATTTCGTTGAACATGGCTAGTGGAAAAATTATAGCTCTTAGTGGGGGTATTGGAGGTGCTAAATTAGGTTTAGGCCTGCATCAAATTTATGCACCAGAAGAATTATACTTCATTACCAATACCGGAGATGATTTCTTATATCTTGGCTTTTATATTGCTCCAGATGTCGATACATTGGTATACACCTTGGCTGGAGTAAATAATACTGAAACAGGCTGGGGAAGAGCAGATGAGACATGGAAAACTCATAATGTACTAAGTGAACTTGGTGCTGATAATTGGTTTAAACTTGGAGATAAAGATTTAGCCTTGCACCTTCATCGATCAAAAGCATTAAGAAACGGAGAACGGTTAACATCGATTACACAGGACATCGCTAATCGCTTCCATTTAAAAGCAACTGTATTACCAATGAGTGATCACATGATCCAAACAGTCGTTGATACCAATAAAGGGTTACTGTCATTCCAAGAATATTTTGTAAAACAAGCTAGTAAACCCAAGATTAAAAATATTTCATTTAAAAGTAAAAACCCAGAACCTTCTGCTGAAGTTACTGAAATATTAATGGACCCTGGCTTAAAGGGCATTGTTATATGTCCGTCTAATCCTTATCTCAGCATAGATCCAATACTGTCTATTGAAAAGATAAGACAGTCCATCACAGAATCCAAACGTCCCAGAGTCGCAGTTTCACCTATAATTAATGGACAGAGTGTCAAAGGACCCACCACTAAAATTATGAATGAACTAGGCTTAGAAGCTAATGTGTTAACAATAGCTCAACATTATAAGGACTATATAGATGGAATCGTCATTGATACTTCAGATCAAGACTATGTAGAACAGATAGAATCAATGGGAATACAGGTTAAACTCTCAGAGATTATGATGAACAATGATGATGACAAAAAACGTGTCGCAGAAGATGTCATTCATTTTATTGATCACATATCATAAATAAAATCAGTTATGTGGGCAGTCATTCCTATTAATAGTTTCCTAAAGACTATGACTCGGTTATCAAAGATCTTAGATCAAAATAAAAGAATAGAACTAACTAAAATGATGGCTGATCGAATGATTAACTATTTAACTAATATTCCAGAAATAGAAAAAATTGTGTTGTTGACCAATGAATCAAAATGGGTCAAAACTTACCACAATAATAAAATTATCCATCGCAAAGACAAGACTTCTATTGATCTAAAAGAAAATATAAACCTAACAGCTGATTGGCTCTATCAACAAGGCGTAAAACAAATGCTATATGTTTCCATTGATCTTCCCTTTGCTGAAAAAAATGATTTGATTGAACTTCTCAATCAACACACAAAAGGGTTAACAATAGTGGAAGCAAAAAAAGATGGGGGCACCAATGCATTAATTATTGATCTGTCTTATTCGATGAGATTTCAATTTGGTAAGCACAGTTTTGAGAAGCATATAAGGACAGCTGAAAGCCTTGGAATTCAAACAAATGAACTCCAAATAGAAGGGTTGAGTTTTGACCTAGATGATGTCGATGATTGGAAAGATTTAATCGATAGAAATAGTGAGAGCGATCTTGTTTTAAATCAATTCTATGAGATTCAGAAATAGTCATTGTGAACACGTTATTAAAAAGCTATAAATAATCTATGAAAAACGACTCACTTTCTTATTTTAGAAAAATTGGTGAATCAACACCCTTAAATGAATTGATGGAGAAAGCAAGGATTCTCCGTGATCAAAAAGGGACGCCCATTACATTTTCAAAAAAAGTGTTCATACCACTGACAATGTTGTGTCGAGATGTTTGTCATTATTGCACCTTTGCAAAGGTTCCAAGAAAACTTACACACCCTTATTTAAGATCAAATGAAGTGTTAGATATTGCTAAAAAAGGAGCGCTACATCAATGCAAAGAGGCATTATTTACTCTAGGTGAAAAACCTGAACTTAGATATCGAGTAGCAAAGGATGACCTTAAATACTTAGGCTATCAAAGCACCATTGACTACCTATATGACATGTCCAAACTTGTTATTGAAGAAACGGGTCTGCTTCCACACCTTAACCCAGGAACCATGAATCTTGAGGAAATAAAACGATTAAGAGAGGTTTCGGTTTCCATGGGAATTATGCTTGAGTCCTCATCAACAAGGCTTTGTGAGAAAGGTGGTCCTCACTTTGGCTCTCCTGATAAAAACCCTGAGTTAAGGCTAAGTACAATCGAAAATTTGGGCAAAGCCAATATACCGGTAACTACAGGAATATTAATTGGTATTGGGGAGACCAGGACAGAAAGATTAGAAAGTCTTCTGGAGATAAAAAAACTCCATGACTTGTATGGACACATTCAAGAAATTATTGTGCAGAATTTTATCCCTAAGCCAGACACCAAGATGAGAAATACACCGGCACCTACAAAAGAAGATTTACTGTGGACCTTGTCAATGACAAGACTCATATTTGGAACTTCAATGAACCTCCAATGCCCACCAAATCTAAACATGGGATCACTGCCTGATATCATAGATTCTGGCATTAATGATTGGGGAGGTGTGTCGCCAGTTACCCAAGACCATGTTAATCCAGAATCACCATGGCCTAATTTAGAATCACTGAAACTGGCCACTAATAATAAAGGCTTTGAACTAAAAGAAAGATTAGCTGTCTATCCAGAATATCTTGACGGGAGCTGGTTTGATAATCAATTGAAGCCCTATGTTTATGAGCAATCTAACACACAAGGGTATGGAAGAGACAATGATTGGCGATGTGGAGAGTCTAAAAATATTCCTTCATCTGGGAATCACCAAATCTGGAGCAAAGCAGTTGATACCGATAATGAAAATATTCATCAAATTATTGAAAAAGCCTTTTCTAAAACAGATCTTAATCATGATGAAATTACAACACTATTTCAAAGCAGAGGCGATGATCTTCATTTTGTATTGAACAAAGCTGATGAGTTAAGGAAAGCGGTTAATGGAGATAAAGTTAGCTATGTGGTTACCAGAAATATTAACTACACCAACATATGTAAATACACATGTCATTTTTGTGCTTTTTCAAAGGGCAAAACCAAGGAAAATCTAAGAGGTAAACCTTACCTATTATCCTTCGATGAAATTGCTAACCGTGCTTATGAAGCATGGAATAGAGGAGCTACTGAAGTGTGTCTTCAGGGTGGGATACATCCACATTTTGATGGAAAAACATACATCAATATTTGTAATGCGATCATGAAGAAAGTACCTGAAATACACATACATGCATTCTCACCACTTGAAATACAGCATGGTGCTTCAACAATGGATATGTCCGTAGAGAATTTCCTTCTACTCTTAAAAGATTCAGGATTAAAAACAATGCCGGGGACTGCTGCTGAAATACTTGATGATCGAGTCAGGCAACATATTTGTCCTGACAAGCTCAAATCAGAAGAATGGTTGGATGTTATTAGAGCTGCTCATCGAGTGGGTATTAATACCACCTCAACCATTATGTTTGGTCATCAAGAATCAGTGAAAGATTGGTCTACGCATTTAGTCAAGCTAAGAGAACTTCAAAAAGAAACTCAAGGCATAACAGAATTTATACCTCTACCTTTCGTTAGTATGGAATCACCAATGTATAAAAGAGGAGATGCCCGACCAGGCCCAACGTTTAGAGAAGTTCTCTTAATGCATGCAGTTTCAAGATTGACTCTTCATCCGTATATTCAAAACATACAGGTTAGTTGGGTTAAATTAGGTCCTAAAGGAGCTGAGAGTTGCCTTAACGCTGGCGTTAATGATATGGGCGGAACATTAATGAATGAATCTATTTCTAAAGCTGCGGGCAGTATCCATGGACAGGAGTTTGCACCGGTAAAAATGGAAGGATTTATTAAAAAAGCACAAAGGTCCCCTGCACTAAGAGACACACTTTATAATGAATTATTAAATAGTGATTATGAAACTATTGATGGGATGGAATTATTTATGAATAGTGCCCATCCAGCTTATTAGTTCTTTTTTCCATAGTAATACTCAACCTTAATCACCATGGGATGAGCAATACCTATAATTAAGAATACAATGATACGCATCGTCGAACTCTCACAACACTAATATTCTGCTACCGCACTTTTATTTTAGGAAAGAAATTTGATCTGAATGAAAAGATAGGTATGATTCCTAAATGGAAATGATTATCATTTCCATATATTAGGAAAGCAAGATTAACAATCCTTAACCTTCAACCGAAAGTTTCTCTTGCTCTCCTTTTCTGATTATCAGGAATTGTGAACCATGAATGAATTTATTATTGTTTTTCGAGAAAGCCTAGAAGCATGTCTGATTGTTGGAATAATTTTCACTCTTCTAGAAAAAAATAATCTAATAAAAGAAATTAAACAACTCTGGTTAGGTGTTATCGCTGCATTAATTGCTAGTGTCATAGTTGCTGTGATTCTAAATGATATAAAACAGTCAGTTGGTAATACCTCATACACTGCTCTTTTTGAAGCTGTCTTTATGTTCATTACTGCGGTTCTGCTTTGGTATGTTATTTTTTGGCTATCTAAGCATGTCGGTGATAGAGATGCTTTGGAAGACCAGACTAAACAAGCTATGGCAACATCAGGTTGGGGTGTGTTTTTAGTTGTGTTTTTTGCAATTTTAAGGGAAGGCTTTGAAACAGTGATATTTCTAATGGGTAGTTTCTCAATGCTCGGGTCCTTTTCCTACCTTGGTTTTGTAATGGGAATGCTTATAGCTGTCGTGATTGGCTACTTAATTGTGATGCAAGGACGAAGGATTGATCTTCGATCATTTTTCAGAGCCACGACATTTTTACTCGTGTTATTTGCTTCAGGAATGATTGCTTATGGCAGCCATGAAGCCGAAGAGTTTCTTGTTAAAGGTGACCATTTGAATTGGGTTGGTCTTGAAAATAAAAGTCAAATCACTCGAGTTTGGGACGTTTTACAGCCCAAAACTGAACTCAATGAAATGGATAACTCATCGTTTTATTCTTATGACTTAAATGACAAAGGTAAATTCACACATCTTTTACATGATAAGGGAAGAATTGGTGTTTTCTTAAAGGGATTTTTTGGTTACAACAGCAATCCAAACTGGGTTGAATTTATTATCTGGATACTCTCTCTTGTCTTAGGATTAAAGTTTTGGAGACAATTTTACTTCCAGAAATCATAGTCCCTTTTCTATTTAAGAATTCAGAATAAGTCTCTTATTGGTGGAGACAGGTAAGCCAAAGAAATTTTAAGCCCTGCCATTAACGAAGCAATTTGAACTAATACAATTGAGAAAGGCGACATGATAGTTAACTCAGGCATCAGAGAAGCCGCAATATAAAAGGCAGAAATAAGAAGTATCCAGATTTCTCTGGAATGACTGATGAAAAACAGCATCATTAAATCAGCAATAAATGCCATCACAGCCAAGAGGAGATAGGCATAATAGAGGCGACTATAGCCCTCCACTGCCGTTTGTCCATAGTATCCATTAACAGACTCTGGAAAGGCATAAGAAAAATCAAGCGCCACAGCTAAAAAAACCATTGCCATGGGTGCCAAGATAAGAAATCTAAAATAGCTGGTGTAGTTCATTTTAATAACCACCTAAAACACTTCATTAGCTATGACTTCCATGGATTTCTTATTAGCATTTCCTAGAACCAAAGTACCAATCTTCCCAGTTTTATCAAGAGCCTTCCATGACTGTAGTCTTTCCTTAATTCTTTCTGGGGGGCCAATGAGTGCACATTCATCAACTAGCTCATTAGGCACTGCCATTGTGGCTTCTTCTTTTTTTCCAGATAGATAAAGATCTTGGATAGTTTCTGCGGCTTCCTCGTAACCTAGTCTTTTAGCATAGTCATTATAAAAATTTTTTGATTTTGCACCCATGCCTCCAATATATAGTGCAAACATTGGTTTCATCGCCATGGTACAAAAATCAACGTCACCCATAGCCACAGGAACAAATGGAGCAACATCAAAGCCATCATAACTTTTATCTTCTGCAGCCTTCTGGAAACCTTCCTCTACATATTGACCAATAAGATCAAACTTTTCTGGGTTCATCCAAATCGGAAAAACACCATCGGCCACTTCTCCTGCACATCTCAATCCTGCAGGGGTAATAGAGGCGGTATAAATTTTTAGATCGTCAGTGCTATGTAAAATACTTTTTAGCGGTTTACCTAATCCTGATGAGCCTTCTCCAGTATAAGGGATCTGATAATGGTGTCCCTCATGAACTAAGCGCTCCTTTCTCTCAATAATCTTTCTAACAATAGAAATATACTCTTTTGTTCTGGTCAGAGGCCTTCCATAAGGTTGCCCATACCATCCTTCAACAACTTGAGGTCCAGATGGGCCAAGCCCTAAAAGAAATCGGTTATTCGAAAGAGCATTTAATGACATAGCTGTCATTGCTGTCATAGTCGGTGTTCTGGCTTGCATTTGCATAATTGCTGTACCGACTTTTATTGTTGATGTGGAAGCCAAGACATAAGCGGCAACAGAAACTGCATCTGAGCCATATGATTCCGCAGCCCAAACTGATTCAAACCCAAATTCCTCAGCAGCTAAAATATCATCCATTGGTATTTCAAGCTTGGCTGGAGAGTAGCCTAATCCCATTCCTAATTTCATGATTTCTATTGTCCCAAATATTGAATGAATAACTATTATAGGATGAAGTATTTTTATTTCAAAACAAGAACTTAAATTAAAATCTTTAATAATTTTTTCTTTTATTTTCTATGATTGCCAAATATGGAGCTATAGAATAGGATCCTAAGATTATAATCTAAGACTGACTATTTTTATTATGGGAAAAATAGATAAAAAATGGCAAGAAAAAGCCGCTGAAGAACTCAAGGGTGACAACACTGAATCGCTTAACTGGAATACTCTAGAGGGCATAGAAGTGAAACCGCTGTATACGGCGGATGACCTTATGGAACTGGAACATTTAAACAACTTACCTGGGTTCCCACCATTCTTGAGAGGCCCAAGAGCCACAATGTACAGCAAAAGACCTTGGACTGTTAGGCAGTACTCTGGATTTTCTACGGCAGCAGAATCAAATAAGTTTTACCGAGATAATTTATCTGCAGGTCAAACAGGGCTATCTGTAGCTTTTGATTTAGCCACACACAGAGGGTATGACTCAGATCATCCAAGGGTTCCAGGCGATGTCGGGAAAGCAGGTGTTGCTATAGACAGTGTCGAAGATATGAAGATTTTATTTGATCAAATACCGCTAGATAAAATGTCAGTCTCGATGACCATGAATGGGGCAGTAATACCCATAATGGCAATGTTCATTGTTGCGGCAGAGGAACAAGGTGTGGCAAAAGAAGTGCTTAAAGGAACTTTGCAAAACGATATATTAAAAGAATTTATGGTGAGGAATACCTATATCTACCCGCCTGAGGATTCAATGAGAATTGTGGCAGATATTATTGCCTATTGCTCTAAACAACTTCCTTTATTTAATTCTGTTTCTATTTCTGGATATCACATGCTTGAAGCGGGTGCTACTTGTACCCAAGAATTAGCCTACACCATTGCTGATGGACTTGAATATGTAAGAGCTGCTAAAAACCAAGATCTTGATGTCGATTCATTTGCTCCTCGGTTGTCATTCTTTTTTGGTATTGGGATGAATTTCTTTATGGAAATTGCGAAGCTCAGAGCGGCAAGAGTCCTGTGGTCTGAATTAATTGAGCAAGAATTCAAACCAAAAAATCCAAAATCCTTGATGTTAAGAACTCACTGTCAAACTTCTGGAGTAAGCTTAACGAGTCAGGACCCATACAATAATATTGTTCGAACCACCATCGAAGCTATGGCTGCAGTCCTTGGAGGAACTCAATCCTTACATACAAACTCATTTGATGAAGCGCTTGCCTTGCCAACCCCCTTCTCAGCAGAAATTGCAAGAAACACTCAGCTGGTACTTAGGGAGGAGACTGGGTTAACAAAAGTTATCGATCCACTTGCAGGGTCATATTATGTTGAATCATTGACTGGATCAATTATTAAAGAAGCCCGAAAGCTTATCGATGAAGTTGAGGAACTTGGAGGAATGACAAAAGCTGTTCAGGCCGGTGTTCCAAAACTCAGAATCGAAGAGTCTGCTGCAATTAGACAAGCAAAAATTGAAAAAAAAGAAGAAGTTATTGTTGGAGTAAATGACTACTTTTCTTCGAATGAGCAAGTTGTCGACATCTTATCCATTGATAACCAAGATGTCAGAGAACAACAACTCAATAAACTAAAAACAATTAAAGAATCACGTGATGAAGAGATGTGCCAACAGACTCTTGAAAACATAGAGTCAACAGCACGAAATGGCGGCAACCTTTTAGAGGTAGCCATTGAAGCTGCAAAAACTAGAGCCACAGTAGGAGAAATTTCCCAAGCCATGGAAAATGTGTTTGGCAGGCATCAAGCAGTAGCCCGATCAATAAGTGGTGTGTATCGTAGTGAATATGAAGGGGATGATGAATTTATGAACATTGAAGAAAAAATTGCTAACTTTTCTTCTGCTAACGGCCGAAGACCAAGAATTCTGGTGGTCAAATTGGGTCAAGATGGGCATGATCGTGGAGCCAAAGTTATTGCAACTGCCTTTGCTGATATGGGCTTTGATGTAGATATTGGCCCATTATTTCAAACGCCTGAAGAAGCTGCTAAACAAGCAATTGAGAATGATGTGCATATTCTTGGTGTATCAACACAAGCTGCTGCTCACAAAACCTTAGTGCCAATGTTAATAGAGGCACTTAAGGAACAGAATGCAGAAAACATACTGATTGTTTGCGGAGGAATCATTCCTAAGCAGGACATACCAGAACTTGAATCTATAGGTGTAGGAGCAGTTTTTGGACCGGGTACAAATATTGCAAAAGCCGCTCTTAAAGTCCTAGATTTAATCGAATAAAAGCATGAAAGGAAATATAAAAGAATTAGAAAAAAGAAAAGAAGCTGCCCGCTTGGGTGGTGGCGAAGAACGAATTCAGAAACAGCATGCCAAAGGTAAGCTGACTGCTAGAGAGAGAATTGATATCTTAATTGATGAAGGTACATTCGAAGAATTAGACACCTTGGTTGAACACCGAGCAGTTGATTTTGGCATGGAAGAACAAAAAATTCCTGGTGATGGGGTGGTCACTGGGTACGGAAAAATAAACGGGCGTTTAGTTTATGTATTTAGTCAAGATTTTACTGTGTTTGGTGGCTCATTATCTGAAACTCATGCTGAAAAAATATGCAAAGTAATGGACCATGCAATGCAAAACGGCGCGCCTTTAATTGGGTTGAATGATTCTGGTGGTGCAAGGATCCAAGAAGGCGTTGTTTCTTTGGGTGGTTATGCAGAGGTGTTTAAGCGCAATGTCCTAGCTTCAGGAGTAGTGCCACAAATCTCCTTGGTCATGGGTCCGTGTGCAGGTGGTGCAGTATATTCACCAGCCATGACAGATTTTATTTTTATGGTTGAAGACAGTTCTTATATGTTTGTCACGGGCCCTGATGTCGTAAAAACTGTAACCCATGAAGAAGTTTCGGCAGAAGAACTTGGTGGAGCTTCGACACATAGTAAAAAATCTGGTGTCGCTGATCTTACTTTTGAGAATGATACAGAAGCATTATTAATGACCCGTGAATTCATGAGTTTTTTGCCACAAAATAATCGAGAAAAACCACCTGTAATTGAGAATCAAGATCCAATGGATAGGGAAGAAACATCCCTTGATACCTTAGTGCCACAAGATCCTGCAAAACCCTATGATATGAAAGAAGTGATTCATAAGCTCGCTGATGAGGGAGAATTTTTTGAAATACAACCTAATTATGCACAAAACATTGTTATTGGTTTTATTAGATTGAACGGTACTACAGTTGGTGTTGTAGGTAATCAGCCGATGGTGTTAGCTGGATGTCTTGATATAGATTCATCAATAAAAGCAGCTAGATTTGTCCGCTTCTGTGATGCGTTTAATGTCCCCCTACTCACTCTAGTTGACGTTCCAGGATTCATGCCAGGAACCTCTCAGGAACATGGCGGTATCATAAAACATGGTGCTAAACTACTTTTTGCATACGCTGAAGCTACCGTCCCAAAAGTGACATTAATCACCAGAAAAGCTTATGGTGGAGCTTATGATGTTATGAGTTCAAAACACATCAGAGGTGATGTGAATTTTGCCTGGCCATCTGCAGAAATTGCTGTGATGGGACCAAAAGGTGCGGTCGAGATTATCTTTAGAAAAGACATTGGTGATAAACAAAAGATTCAAAAAAGAACCGAAGAATATAGGGAAAAATTTGCTAATCCATTTATTGCAGCTAGTCGTGGTTTCATAGACGATGTGATATTGCCCCATCGATCTAGAGAGAAATTATGCCGTTCATTTGACATGCTAAAGGATAAACAACAAACCAACCCATGGCGTAAACACGACAATATTCCTTTATAGAATATGTTTAAAAAAATACTCATTGCCAATCGCGGTGAAATTGCCTGTCGAGTCATTAAAACTTGTAAGGATATGGGTATTAATACAGTTGCGGTTTATTCTGATGCAGATGCGAATGCCATGCATGTTGATTTGGCTGATGAATCATTTTGTATTGGTGGATCAGCTGCTTCAGAAAGTTATCTTGTTATAGATAAAATCATAAAAGCATGCATCGAATGTGGTGCTGAAGCTGTACACCCAGGTTACGGCTTCTTATCAGAGAATGATGATTTTGCTACGGCCTTAGAAAAAAACAATATCGTCTTCATAGGACCCAAGAGCGAAGCCATTGTAAGCATGGGCGATAAGATCGAATCAAAGAAGATCGCTGAGAAAGCTGGGGTCAATGTTATCCCTGGATTTACCAAAGCAATAAAAGATAGTGAAGAGGCGGTAAAGGTGGCAAATGATATTGGTTATCCGGTGATGCTGAAAGCCAGTGCTGGTGGCGGTGGCAAAGGCATGAGAGTTGTTAAAAATGACCAAGAGTGTCTTGATGGTTTTGAACATGCGAAAAATGAAAGCTTATCAAGCTTTGGTGATGATCGAATATTTGCTGAGAAATTCATTACTGAGCCACACCATATTGAAATACAACTTTTGGCAGACCAACAAGGTAATACTGTTTACCTTGGGGAAAGAGAGTGCTCTATTCAAAGGCGACATCAAAAAGTTGTTGAGGAAGCCCCCTCCCCTTTCATCAGTGATAAAACTAGAATAAAAATGGGTGAACAAGCTGTGGCTCTTGCGAAAGCTGTCAACTATGAATCAGCTGGTACAGTTGAATTTATCGTTGATAAAGAACAACAATTCTATTTTCTGGAAATGAACACCAGACTTCAAGTTGAACACCCGGTTACAGAAATGGTTACTGGAATTGATCTGGTCGAAAAAATGATAACCATCGCTGCAGGTGAATCATTAAATCTTCAGCAAGACAAAATTACTACCTCAGGTTGGGCACTTGAATCAAGAATATATGCTGAGGACCCCTATAGGGAATTTATGCCTTCGATTGGACGTCTAACAAAATATCGTACTCCCAAATCTTCAATGAATGTAAGGATTGATACTGGAATCAGAGAGGGCAGCGAAGTGTCAATGTTTTATGATCCTATGATTGCAAAGCTAATCACCTATGGTAATACGCGTGATGAAGCCATTCAGTATATGCTGAGTGCCATTGATCAATACGTTATTTCAGGAGTCTCTCATAATCTTAATTTTTTGAGCTCAATTATGCAAAATACAACGTTTCAATCGGGTGATACAACAACTAATTTTATTGCTGAGGAATACCAAGATGGCTTTAAGGGAGAATCTGGAACTGAACATGAAACACAAACAATCGCCTGTGTTCTGGCCTGTTATCATACTGATCAACTTAAACGGATTAAAACAAACCGTATGATTACCAATCAATGGACTGTAAAAATTAATGAGCAACAAATACCTGTGAGAACTGAGGATACAGGCACACTAATGAAAGCTATATCGCAAACAAATGAATACAACATTCTTATCAACAAACAACATAATGATCCTAGGGTCCAAATAAAGATTGATGATGAAGAGCTCTACTTCCAAATTGAAAATCAATACCCAGGATATCAACTCACTCATAGAGGTAGAGTGTTCAGTGCATTAGTTTCTAGACAAAGAACTGCAGAATTAAATCGTTTAATGCCAAAAAAAATTCCGCTTAATCTTTCTAAATATCTGCTCTCACCCATGCCTGGTCTACTGATGAAAATTTGTGTAGAGGAAGGGCAAACTATTAAAAGCGGAGAAGAGCTAGCAGTTGTCGAGGCAATGAAAATGGAAAATAGCCTAAGAGCAAGCAAAGACGTTAAAATTAAATCGATATTAACAACAGAAGGCGCTAACCTAGCAGTAGACCAAAAAATTCTGGAATTTGAGGATTAATTTGAAGACATCAGATATTGAATTATTAGCTCAGTCAATCACATCAGGAGATAGAAAAGCCATTGCGAATGGAATCACCTTAGTTGAGTCAACAAAAAAAGAAGATCAAGCCTTAGCTGAACAACTCTTGAGCAAACTTAAAACTTCAACAAACGACAGTATTAGGATAGGTATATCAGGGCCACCAGGGGTTGGGAAATCAACATTTATCGAAGCCATAGGCCACCCAGTTTTAGAAACTGGTGAGCGTTTAGCCATTCTGGCAATAGACCCAAGCTCAAGTATTAGCGGAGGATCTATACTCGGAGATAAAACTAGAATGGAGTCCTTATCTCGAAGTAAAAACACTTTTATTAGGCCTTCTCCTTCAGGAGGTAACTTAGGCGGTGTTAACCGATCTACCAGAGAGTCAATAAGTATTCTTGAAGCCGCTGGATATTCTGTAATCTTGATTGAAACTGTTGGTGTTGGTCAAGCTGAAACTGAAGTTTTTGAAATGACTGATATCTTTTTGGTCCTACTAAGTCCTGGCGGTGGTGATGAATTACAAGGCATAAAACGAGGAATTACTGAGTTGGCTGATATCCTTGTGGTCAATAAATCTGACGGCAATCTTTTAGCAACTTCTAAAAGCACAGTGCTTGATTACAAAAATGCTCTTAAACTCCTAAAACCTAGAATTAAACAATGGACTATTCCCATTCTTTCTTGCTCTGCCCTGCAAAAAGAAGGAATTAATGAGGTCTGGGATCAAATTCTTGAACTAAAAAATCATCTAATAAATACTGGGCAACTTAAAGAAAAGAGACAAAGACAAAATGAAATTTGGTTAAAAAATAAGAAAAAAAATCTTATACTTGCTGCTATAGAGTCAGATGAAACTTTAATTGATAAACTTAGCCAAACAAAGACAACACAGTGGCAAGAAATTAAAGAAACTAGTTTCTTGTCTGATGTTATAAAAAAAATTAAAGAAAAAATGAAATGATAGGACGATTAAATCATATTGCTATCGCAGTACCGAACCTAGAGGATGCCAGCCAGGTATATAAAGAAACACTGGGTGCTATAGTCTCAGAACCAGTGCCAATGCCTGATCATGGAGTCACCACTGTCTTTGTTGAACTTCCCAATACCAAGATAGAACTGATAGAGCCTTTGGGTGAAGAATCACCCATAAGTGCGTTTATTAAAAAACACCCAAAGGGTGGCATGCATCATGTGTGCTTTGAGGTTGATGATATCTTCCAGGCCAGAGACCAGATGATTGCATTAGGAGCAACCATTGTTGGAGCAAAAGAACCCGCTATTGGTGCACACAATAAACCTGTTATTTTTATGCATCCCAAAGATTTTTTAGGCACTTTAATTGAACTAGAACAGAAAGATTAACTCTTATCAAAATCGATATCTAATTTTTGCAGCGAAGGTGTTGCCTTCAGGTTCTTGCCAAGTGGTTCGAAAGATTTTAGAAGTTCCGGCCTCGTCATCAAAGTAATAACCGCCTCCACGAGTATAAACTAGATAGAAATTGGACAACGGGGCTATTTCATATTTATAACGAATCTGAAAACCTAGTTTTCCAAGATTAATACTGTCCTCAGTTTCATTACTACTAACCAAAAAACCTTTACCGTCTGCATACCAACCTTTTCCTTCCTGATTTCTAAAAGACACGGCTTCTAGTTTGATTTGCAACTCTTGTTTCTGGCTTGGGTACCAACGTGTTCCAAAATTAAGACTGGTTCGAGTTTGAGCATAGGTTCCGTAATGGTTGTCTTCTAAGCGGGTTAACCAATTAGTGCTGGTGTGATGGTGAGTTCTTATCCAGAATCTAAGATTGTCCTTAGGAGTGAATGTAACACCACCGGATATTTTTTTATGATGATTTTTAAAGGCATAGAAATCATCCATTTCGGATTGTAATCCTAAATTATAATTCCAAGCCCCGTAGGTAGGGCTTCTGTAATCAACCTCATAATTAGCACCCGATCCGGTCTTTATAAACGGTGCAATTAAGCTCCCTCGAGTAATTTCATCGTCTCTACCTTCTGCTTTCGCAAAAATATTTACACTTAGCGATGCAGTGCTTTTAAAACTCTGCCTGAAAAAGAGGGTGTAGAATTCATTTAAGTTATCATGGTCTGAATTATTTTGATCCCAAATATCAAAGTTATAGGTTCGATTGTTGATTTTTGAATCTTTTGGAAAATCAGTTCTGGCGTAGTTAACAGAAACTCCATAGGATAATAAATCATTTCTCCATAGGTACCCCATGTCATTGATATTGAGATCCTCATCAAAATAATAAACTTCAGCTGCATATCGAATCTCTTTTGATGGTCTATAAGAGACAGCTGTTCTAGACCCAAAACCACTATCCTCTTGGTCAATACTAGACATCATGGTCAAGTGCTCAACCTTTAAACCATTGTCAGGAAGATACTGGTAATCAAAAGCATTAACGGTTGCCTGTCGATCAAGAACATCTTTCTGAGTGTGGGTAACCATGTAACCAATTTTCTGATCACCTTGATGACGTAATGCTCTGAAAGCGAAAAAATCATTGCCCTGGCTAAAATCCTCATCTTTCTCAAAGGCTGCAAAAGCGCCAATGTCTGTGGTCTCTCCAAGCTTTGTGTACTTAATGGCTGTATCAATGTCATTGATGTTTTGTTGACTGGCCTCACATTCTGCTTCTAATTCATCGCTGCCGCCTTCAGCAGCTGAATAGTTAGTGCAATCATAGTCTGGGTTACCACCGATTCGCCTGGTATGGAAAATAGAATACATTTCAAACCCAGGATACCAATTCAAACTGACATCAAATAGGGACTGACTTTGAGTGAAAAAAGGTCTTTTATCTGAATAAAATGTTTCTCTAGGTGAATAATTTATTACCACATTATCACTCTCAACTTGACCAAAATCAGGGTTTATTGTTGCAGTAATCTCTCCGCCTTTACCGTTGTTATAAAACACTTCAGCACCGGCATCAAATGAAGAGTCATCCTCAATAAAATCATTATTTGCAACTGCGTAAGGGAAGAAATCAAGTTGACTAGGATTGGATTTAACCACTTGAATTTGATGAAGTGTGGACAAGAATTTTTCTCGTTGTGGGGTACTTTTGGGGAAAGCAAAATAATTACCTAGATACCTCACCTCACGACTAACGCTGACACCAATAGTTCTTTTATCTCCTTCTTGCTCATTCATTGGAGCCATAGTCCAGGGGATAAAAAATTCTGAAAACCAAACTTCTTCTGATTCAGATGTTTTAGCAAACCACTCCCCATCCCAATCTCCATCTAAATTACTCTCATTGGTAATGGTGAAATCTATCAAAGCATCACCGAGTGAGATGCCTAACATATAACCTGTATTTGCCTTATTATCAAAATCAACCACAACCACATTACGATCAAACTTATGCATTAGGTCATCTCTTCGGTGCAATCTTCTGTCTCTGGTGTCATATTCTTGAGCATTTATGAAGGCAAAATATAGACCCTTCATGTCTGAATAAATCAACACTTGGGTGTCCAATGGGGCTGGCTCTAGGCTAAAGGGGTTCGTGATGAAAAAATCATTCAACTGCTGAGCTTCTTGCCACTCTTTTTCATCCAAAACACCGTCAATAATAATTTCAGAAAATGCTGGAAAAGTCGCACCAAGCAGTATTAAAAAAAAGAGTGTTTTAATCTTATTCATAAATTAAGTAGAGAGTTCGCTGTTGCAGTCAAAGTGGATGTATTGATTGACGAGTAATAATTTATCTGATGTCCAAAACTTCTGAAATTTCTCTTGGTCATTGCTTCTAAATTTGGCCTCTTCTCCTCTGGCTTAACGCCTTTGCCAATCCCCCCACCAAATTCAATAATGGTATCAATTTGATAAATCAATGAGGTCTGCATGCACCCTAACCAATTAACTGGTTTGTATAACTGTTGATAGAGAAGATTTGCAGTGGAGCTGCCGTCTTGTTGATGAATATCAGCTGAATAATTTGATAATACGGGCGCATTCAATGATCCAAAATGAGTCCTATCAAGCATTGTTTTAAATTCATCTGCTGCGCCCTTCATTAAATCAGTATGGAATGCACCTTCTGTATCAAGTTTAACTGTTCTTTTTTTAGGATGAAGTGTCAAGATATGTTCTTGTAATTGATCAATATTGGACTCAGTTCCACCAATTACTGTTTGTTGTTGTAAATTGATGGTGGCCACCTGACACCCGAAATCTTCAGCAAGTGCAGCACTTTCAACTTGATTGAAAGGTAAAGCAAGCATTGATCCTGACCCAAAATTACCCATCAATTCACCCCTTTTGTTGACAAGCTCAAGTCCATCTTCGAAGCTAATACTTCCTGCTGCTACTAATGCAGTGTATTCCCCCAAACTGTGTCCAGCTAACAAACCAGGTGTGTATTGATTGTCAGTCAACTCATTAAAAACCTTCAAGCAAGCTATTTGATGAGTAAAAAGCACTGGTTGCGTATAACGTGTAAGGCTAATTTGCTCTTTCTGATCACTGAAAGACAATTCGGCTAGATCGTAGCCTAAGAGTTCACTGGCTTGGTGATAAATATTTCTTGCAGACTCACAGCTTTCATATAAATCTTTACCAATACCTTTATATTGTGATCCCTGACCAGGAAAAATATACATTAACTGAGTCATCTGCTCCCCAATAAAACTCAAATTTCCAGCCATTATGACTTATAAGAGATGAAAAACAAAAATAAACACCATATTTATAGCTAATCTCACTGTAACTTTTTGTAACGATGGAAATAGAAGATTCTAAATAGTAATATCATTCAATTGAATAGTCCTAAGGTGCTCAATTTGAAAGAAAAAAGAATAGCGATTATAGGTGCTGGCATTGGCGGCATGACTGCTGCTGTGACCTTAGCTCAAAAGGGTATTCAAGTCAGTGTTTTTGAACAAGCTCCTGAACTGAGTGAAGTGGGAGCTGGAATAACCATTACACCAAATGCAACCAAAGGATTAATCCATCTTGGCTTAGATCAAGAAATGAAAAAAGTGGGCATGGCTCATACGCTACAAGGTGTAAGACATTTCAAAACAGGAGACATGATTGTGCCACTTGAGCGTGGTGAAAAAATGCTAGAAAAATACGGTGCCTACCAGTTCCAAGCCCATAGAGCAGATATTCATAATATATTAATTGATAAGTTTAAGTTAAATCATGCTGATTCAATATATGTCAACCATCAACTCACTGACCTTAAAGAAAAGGTTGATACTGTGAAGTTAATTTTCAGTAACGGTCAGATGTATGAATTTGATTTTGTGATTGGGGCAGACGGTAATCGATCGGCGGTTAGAAAAATAATAATCGGTGATGATGACCCAAAATTTGCTGGTTACGTGGCTTGGCGTGGACTGGTCCCGACCAAAGATCTAAGTGAGACTGATTTTGATGAATGCGGATCATCAGCTTTCATAGCTCCTGGAAGGGTCTTTGCAAGATATCTGGTTCGTAATAATGAGTTGTATAATTATGTGGCCTTTCTTGCAACCGACCAATGGGCAGAAGAAGGCTGGTCTATTCCATCTGAAGTCGATATTGTTCTCGATATTTTTTCAGATTATAACCAACAAGTTAAAAATATTATCTCTGCAACACCACCAAAAGAGCTCTTTAAATGGGGTATTTTCTCAAGAGAACCGGTATCCAAATGGTCGTCAGATAAAATAACACTTTTAGGTGATGCCGCTCATCCTATTGAGCCTTTTATGGGTCAAGGTGCTAGCCTTGCAATAGAGGATGGCGTGGTTCTTGGGAGGATTATCGAAACGGCTTCCAGTACCAAAGAAATAATTTCTAGATACGAGTCCTCAAGAATAGAACGAGCCCATTTCGTAACTGAACACTCAAAAAAAGCTGGACAAAGATTTACAGGCAGTGATCCGGATAAATATTCGAAAGAAGATCACAAGAATGAAGAGGAATTAGGGCTTTTTCATTATGACCCAGGGAGTGTTATAGTTTAGTTATGGTATCGCTGAGAAGACAATTTTATAAACCACCTCTGGTCGGTTTGCTCGCATTTATTGTGGTTTTTATTACCCAAGGGTTAGGGCATACCTTAATGGTATTGGTCGAGCAATTCTTTGGATCAGGTTATCAATATCAAGCGGCTTTTATCCTAGGGCTTATTGGTGCGGTTTTACTGTTTATTGGAATGAAAAATGAGAATGAAGTCCCGGCAACATGGTTAGGCTATTTTGCTGGTTTTTGCTTATGGACTGGCTGGATTGAATTTTCCTTCGTTTTTTATGCTGAATACCTCAACATTGAGCAAACCCTGCCTGATGGAAGACTCAACCCCTACCCTGAATATTTAGTTATGCAATCGTCCATTGGCGTGTTAATGGTTAGTCTTTTATATTTTTTCTTCAATCGAGAAACAAAATGTAACTTCTTTCGCTGGTTCCAAAGAAATCTAAAATTATCGACGGGCAGACCAACAGCGGGCTATAAAAGAAATTATGCAGCCATTACTGCGATGGAGACGGTTTATGTCATCTGGTTCTTTTATATTGTCTTGTTACTACTCTATGAGGATGCTTTTGTGGGAGATCAGCATCCCTTAACTTACATATTTTTCTTTCTGAACACCGTTTGGGCTCTTTTTTTGATGTTCAGGTTAAGTAAATTTTGGAATGTAACTCGAGCAATCAGATACGCAATACCTACCGCTATTATTGCCTATAGTTCTTATGAAATTATAGGTCGATGGGGACTCTTGGTTGAGTTCTGGGTTTATCCAAAAGAATACTTATCTGAGTTATTAATGATCTTTGGCGCAATCTCACTAGGAATTCTTATTGCTGTTATCACGCCTGAGGGAGAAAAACAAAGGCTCAGTGAAGAGCAACGAAGGCAGGACTAATGTATATCAATTTCTGGTATGTGGCAGATCAGAGCCAAAACATCACTGAATCACCAGTTAAGAAAAAAATGCTGGGACAAAATTTTGTTCTGTTTAGAGACACCAAAGGTAAAGTGCATTGCTTGAGTGATGTTTGCGTTCATCGAGGTGGTTCTTTATCAGGCGGAAAAATTGTTAAAGATTGCATTCAATGCCCTTACCATGGCTGGCAATTTAACGGAGAAGGTAAATGTCAAAAGATTCCCTCGTTGGGCAAAGATGCAAAAATTCCCTCACGAGTTAAAGTGGACTCTTACCCTACAAAAGAATTATACGGTCTAGTGTTTTGTTTTCTTGGTGATTTACCTGAGAAAGAACGATGCCCAATTATGAAAGTTGGTGAATATGAACAAGAAGGCTGGAGAACCACAACTCAATATTTTCAATTTAATATCGATTATAAGCGTTCCATAGAAAATGGGATTGACGGTGCACATAATGAGTTTGTGCACCCTACCCATGGCTTTTCAGGTGAAGACGATGATTACAAATCTCCTCCAATTGATATCAAAAACACAAAATGGGGTACTGGATTCTATAGTCAAATGTATGCCCCTCCACTCAAAGAAAAAACCATGAGAGAAGCTTCAGGGAGAGATGAGAATGCCGTGATTGAAGCAGGCACTGGGCACCACGGAATATCAATGCTATGGACACATATCCATCCAACCCCAGATATTTTCATTCACCAGTACATGTATGAAACACCCATTGATGAAACACATACTAATTTGTTCCTTATTAACACCAGAAACTTTCTAATAGAACCAGAACATGATGAGAGAGTGATAGAGCGCAATCAGGTTGTGGCCTTTCAAGACCGTGATGTTCTAATAAATCTACACCCGAGATTAACTCCGGAAACCATAAAAAATGAATTTTTTGTAACCATGGATCGTCCAATAAAACGATACAGAGATTTGCTCGATGAGTGGCAACAAAACGGTTGGAGAATCAACATCGATGAAGTGAGCCGAACTAGAATGAGTCATGCTTATGCTATACCCAGCCCAGGTCGACGAAAAACCAAAGGCTGGGTGGTGGACCCTATTCCAGTAATAAAGCCTTAAAAGAAGACTACTTCATGGCTTGGTTACATTTCGTTACGAAATTAGGTTTCAATAAGAAACTGTATAGACATATAATCTAATTCAAGGACAATAAAGAGTATGTATATTAATTTTTGGTACCCCGTTTGTTTAAGTGACGAACTCAAAGACAAGCCTGTAAAAGCCACCATCCTTGGTCTTGATTTTGTTGCCTTTAGAGACAGTAATGGAGACGCGCACTGTTTAAGCGATGTGTGTGTTCATCGTGGTGGGTCTCTTGCAGGCGGTCTCTGTCATCAAGAAGACAACACCATTGCTTGTCCATATCATGGCTGGCGATACAATGGATCAGGGAAATGCACACAGATTCCCTCTTTAGGCAATGACAGTAAAATTCCAGCAAGGGCTAAAGTCGATAGCTACCCTGTGGAAGATAAATACGGCATTGTTTTTGCTTTCCTAGGAGATCTGTCTGAAAAAGATCGCCCTCCTCTTTATGAAATTGAAGAATACACAGCAGAGGGTTGGCGAGCAAATAAAACCATAACTATAGATATTAACTATAACTATGAGCGATCCATTGAAAATGGGCTAGACCCTGCTCATAATGAGTTTATTCACCCAACCCATGGATTTGAGGGCACAAAGAATGACTATAAAGTTAACCCAACACAAATAACCGATACCGATTGGGGAGCAAATTTTGCTCAACTATTTGATGCCCCACCTTTAGACAAAGATATCTATGGGGATGAGGCAAGACAAGAATCGGGAGACTTAACTGTTTTTGGTGGATACCATGGCCCGAATACATTAATTACTCAAATTCACACTAAACAAGATATCAATTGGTTCCATCAATATTTTTTTGAACAACCCATCAATCAATTTCAAACCAAAATCTTTTTTGTCAACATGAGAAACTGGCTAATGGATGAAAACATGGACCCAATGATCATGGAAAGAAACATGGCGATTGCAAACGAAGACATCACTGTTATGACCGATCTTAGACCTACAGTGACTCCACCTGTGTCAACAAAAGAAATATTGGTGCCAGCAGACCTTATCATTGGAAAATACCGAAGCACATTGGAAGACTTCAAAAATAAGGGCTATAAAATAGACACAAAAGAACTAAAAGATAAGCAACATAACACCGCCTTTTCAATTCCTTGTCCTGACAGGAAAACTGAAAAAAACTGGGTTCTAGACCCTATTCCATTGATTAAAGGGAAATAAAATACCCTTCGTAAAGGATTCTATTGGGCAGATAAGCCCCCATCAATAACTAACTCACTTCCAGTGATTAATTTTGACTCATCAGATGCAAGAAATAAGATTGCATTAGCAACATCTTCTACATCAGCTAGGCTTCTTGCTGGGATTTGTTTTTCTAGTTTTTGGACTAACTCATCACTAGGGTTTGCAAAAAAAGATTTCATCATTTCAGTTTTAGCAAACACTGGATGAATACTATTACATCTCACTAAGTTTGTTGTTCTCGCACAGTGAAGGGCAACAGATTTTGAAAGGTGCCTGACTGCTGCTTTAGCGCTGTTATAAGCAGCAAAATTATGACCTGCAACTATTCCAGCTATAGAAGAAACATTGATTATAGAGCCATTCCCAGAATCTCTCATAAGCGGTATTGAATATTTACAGCCATAAAACACAGAGTCTAAATCAACCTTATGAACCAAATCCCATTCTTCAACAGTTGTTGCCTCAATATCTCCCATGAAGCCGATACCAGCATTATTTACCAGTATATTTAATTTTCCTTCAGCGCCTTGGATATGGTCTACAACTTTTTCCCAGTCTGCTGTGTTGGTGACATCATGGTGTAAGAAATTTAGATCAAATTCCTTTGCCACTGTTTCGCCACCCTGCTGATTAATATCTGAGATATAGACCACTGCTCCTTCGGCCTTGAACATTTCTCCAGTTTTCTTACCAAAACCAGAAGCCCCACCAGTTATAAGAGCAACTTTACCTTCCAATCTATTAGCCATAATTTTTATACATTGTTAAAATTAGTTGGTTATTATAACTTCATAAAATCAAAAAAAGATAACTAATATAATCCAAAGATCAGTCAAGGAGGCAAAGTGGAAGCAAGAATTGGTCCGATAAAATTGGCCGAAGGTGTGTCTAGATTTAATGCCGTAACTTACCTTTATGCTTGCATTATTTGTATTGGTATTCTGGCTGGATTAAATTTCATTCAGCCGTACATACTCAGCGTAGTTCTTGATATACCAAGATCTGAACAAGGTACCATTAGTGGAAGTCTTGCTTTTATGCAAGAAATTATTGCCATAATTTCTATTTCTTTGTTTGGCGTCTTATCTGATCGGATTGGTCGAAGACCGGTAATGGTTTTTGGAACAATGGTGGTGGCATTGGGCTTTGCATTGTTTCCTTATGCTACAACTATCAATGAGTTGTTCATCTACAGATCGATTTTTGCTATAGGTGCTGCTGCACTCTCTTCGGTATTAGCTATTATTGTAAACGATTACCCAACCGAACAATCAAGAGGGAAATTTGTCAGCCTTCACTCGGTTCTTAATGCACTTGGGGTTGCAGTTTTTGCTGCGTTTTTAGGAAGGCTACCAACAATTTTCACTAATATAGGTTATGACCCTATAACCGCGGGTCGTTTTACAATGTTGTTTGTTGCTGGTGTAGCATTTTTATCTGGCCTGATATTTGCAGCTGGATTAAAAGGAGGCACGCCAGAAAATTTAAAAGAAAAACCAGGATTCAAGCACCTAATGGCTACGGCCATACAATCCATGAGAAACCCCAGGATTTCTTTGGCTTTCGCAGCAACATTTTTAGCTCGTGCCGATGTTTCAGTTAACGGAATTTTCATTTCGCTGTGGGCAGTAACCAGTGCGGTTGATTTAGGAATTACAACCGGTGAAGCATTTAAACAGATTGTGCCTCTGATCGTGATTACAAATCTTTTAAGTATTGTCTGGGCTTTTCTTTTTGGATCAATTATTGATCGAATCAATAGAGTAACGGCAATGGTGATTGCAATGGCACTTGGAGTCATCGCTTATGGATCAATAGTTTTTGTTGATACACCACTGAATTTTTCTTATTTACCGATTTTTATAATAATCTCTGCCAGTGCCATTGGGACGGTGATCGCTACAGCTAGCCTAATTGGACAAGAAGCTCCAGTAAGAGAAAGAGGAAGTGTAATTGGTGTTAGTGGATTCTTTGGCGCTTGCGGGATACTGGTTGCAACTTCAATAGGTGGTTTATTATTTGATAGTTTTGGTCCAAAAGGGCCGTTCCTGCTTATCTGCTTTACACATGCAGCAATCTTATTTGGTGCTGTTTTTGTAAGAATTAAATCACCGGGTGAATACTTTGGTGCCAACAAAGAGACGATATAATGATAAAAAAAGGTTATATCGACACATCGGGTGGTCAATGCCATTATAGATATATTGAAGGGCAAGGCACTCCGATTGTTTTTTTACATCAAACACCCAGTTCTTCATTAATGTTTGAAAAGTTAATGCATTCCTTAGAAGGAATGAATGCGGTGGCCATTGACACTCCTGGGTTTGGTCAAAGCTTTAATCCTCTAGACCAGCCCATGATTAAGGACTACTCATCTTGGTTAATTGAGGCAATAAATTCTCTTGAAATTAATCATTATCATTTATTTGGTCATCACACTGGAGCGTCAATAGCCATGCAAATCTCACTCATGGAAGAACGATCAGTCAAATCATTAACTCTGGTGGGACCTTTTCTAGCAACAGCAGAGGAAAAAATAAAAATGAAAAAAAATATCAGTTCTCATTGGAGCCCAACAAAGGATGGTTCTCATCTTAAAAAAGCCTGGCATCTAGCAGGGGAAATTCTTGGTGCAAAAAATGATTTAGATCTTAGGCAAAGAGAAACTTTAGATGCGTTGAGAGCACATCATTCTGCAGAACAAATACATCATGCGGTTTGGGAATACTCTGACATTGATACTTATAAAAAAATACAACAACCGTGTTTAATAATGTGCGCAAAAGACGATGTGATGTACCCCTTTTTCAATCGTGCAAAAGAAATTAAGCCGAACTCACAAACGCAAATAATTCTGGGTAAAAACCTAGAATTGGATTTAGACACTGAATCCATTGCAAATAAATTTAAAGGCTTTATAAATAAGATCTAGGATTTCATATGGATAACCAATTTACACAACGTTTATCTTCTCTAACCAGTTGGTTGGTCTTTATCCTTTTTGTGATCGTTTTCTTGAATATGTCTGAAACACCCAGAATCCCAACAGAGTCACCAGAACGTGAAATCTTAAGGAGCTTCCATTTGGTTATGGGCTCACTGTTACTTGTGTTTAGCTTCATTCGGGTTTACCTATGGCTGTATTTCCCTCCTCAAAATACTCAGCGATTACTCCCTGATCAGGCCTACACTCAACTTCATATTCTTCAATTCATGCTCTATATATCATTCATTGCACAAGGGCTCTCAGGAATTTTTACAGCGTGGTCAGATGGGTTAATTCAGTTTCTACCAGGCGCCGACACAGTTAATCATTCTCTTTGGGTAACGTCTGGGTATCTGCATAGTGTTTTTGCCTTTTTTTATCTCCTCCTGATCGTCTTCATTCTATTATTTAGAATCTATCATTTACTAAGGTACAGAGTCATTAGTATCAATATTTTTGCCTAACAACCATGAGAAGCTACTTTATTAATGCAAGAGCAACACACTGGTTATTGGTAGTGATTTTATTTGCTATAGCGAGCTATCTACCTTATTTAATCTTTGGTGCCTTCCCTTTTGCTAAACAAGTTAATCTGTCTGAAGATAAGATTGAGAACTTGGTCAAGGAGTTAGATCTTCCCAACTACTATGATTTGTATATTGATCAAGCAACTGAAGAAGACAAGTTACTAGAAAAACAAGCATTTGATAGTTGGGAAGGCGGGAAATGTAGGTTCTGTCACTCCCTTAGAGAAGATGATCGAGCTAGAATGGCACCTAGTTTATATAGGATTCTTGGTAAGCCAGCTGCGGTGGGTGAAAATTTCACCTATTCGCAGTCATTAATAGAAATGCGTAACAACGGATTGGTCTGGACACCAGAAACAATCGATGCTTTCATATCAGATCCTGAGAATTATATTCCTGCAAACAGGATGAGAGTCGAGGGTATTAAAGACCCTGAGACTCGACAATTGATAATTAACTACTTGATCAGAGAATCACAATAATAAGGAGACTAAAATGGGGATAAAATTTGAAACCGAAATCAATTTCCAATCCAACACCTGGAATCGAGATACTTGGGCAAGAATTCAAGCTGATCTAGATTCAGAAAAAGAATCAATCTGCTATACGACTGGACAAATATTGGGGGTAAGACCAGGTGAAGCAGTTAAACAACTGTGCGGGTTTGAAACTTTCTTATGCACGCGCTTAATGCCGGCAGCAGAAGACGGTAGTATCAGACGATTAAATAAAGAAGTTATCTTTTATACCGACCCAAGAACAGGGCAAATGATAGACGAATGGACTAACCCGTGGACCGATGAAGAGGTGAAAGTTGTTCATGTGGCGAATGACCCTTTCAACTATACAATCTCAGAATGGCTCATACTTGCTCCGGAAGATTTTGGAGGAGGAGAAAAAGGAGAACCAAGAAAGATTCCTTTGCTTTTTCCTTGGAAACGATCGGGAGATGTTATTACTCTAAATACTGACATGCACTTACATTACCCAAATGCATTACAACCTGACAAATGGGTAAGAGAATCGTCAGGCGAAATGGCTCAAGTATCAGAAATGATGCGCTATTTTGTTTCAGCAAAAGACTTAGAAAATCCAGAATTAACCTCAGTCAACTATACGGGCACATGGAATAGAATAACGCCTTGGCTTCCTTGGATGCTGATGGGTAAAACTCCTGGTCACTGCCTCTACATGAGTACCATGCTAAAGTCAGACAATATTGAAATTATTCCTGAACATATTAGGAAATTTTCAGAAGAAAGATATCCTGGAATGTTGGCTGCTCCTACAGAAGATTATGGTCCAAGTATTTCAAGTCTAGAATATTACTCAAGAGAACAAACGCCTGCTCCAGCCCTAGAAGAATAATCAGGTTCAAATGACACCTGATAAAAATGAATTAGGTTCATACCCTTCGCACACTCAAGCCTGGTATGGGGTGGTTATATTGACACTTGCTTATGTGTTGTCTTTTCTTGATAGACAATTACTGTCTCTAGTGGTCACAGATATAAAAACTGACCTTGAATTAACTGATAGTCAAATGAGTATTATTCTGGGGTTCGCGTTTGCTCTTTTTTACACAACCATGGGAATTCCAATTGGAAGGCTTGCTGATAAAAAGAGCAGAAAAACAATTATTGGAATTGGAATAAGTTTTTGGTGTTTAATGACCGCTGCTACAGGAATTATTAAAACGTACCTGCAACTATTCATTGCAAGAGTTGGAGTTGGTGTAGGTGAAGCAACTTTAAGCCCAAGTGCCTTATCAATGATAAGTGATTACTTTCCTAAGGAAAAAAGGGGGACTGCAATGGGCTTTTTTAATATGGGAGTATCAGTAGGATCAGGTATTGCACTAATTCTGGGTGGGCAAATTGTTGCTTATTTTGCTGACTTTCCACCTATCATTCTACCTATAGTTGGGCAGATCTATGAATGGCAGGTACTATTTATATGCATAGGTATTCCAGGTTTACTTGTTGCTTTACTAATGACCACAGTCAAAGAACCTTCTAGGAAAGGAAAGATGAAGATTCTTACTAAAAGTGGTGATACAAGTGAAGAGATATCCATTAAAGAAACCGTCCGATTTATATACGAAAGAAAAGAAGCTTATGGATGGCTGTTCTTATCAATGGCATGCTCTGTCTTGATGGGTTATGCATTCCTTTCCTGGTTACCAACAATGTACATGCGTGCATATGATGTATCCATATCCACCATCACACTTTGGCTAGGCGTTGCTTTTCTAGTAGGTGGCCCCCTTGGAGCTACCATGGGTGGTTGGTTGGGAGATAAACTTTATACAAAATATAATAATAGCTCTCATGTGATGTTATTTGCATACAGCATGATTGTCCTCACTGTTGCAGCTACATTGGTTCCATTAATGCCAAGCTACCAAACAGCAACACTCATGTTCATGCCACAAATTATAATAATAGCTCTCATGTGATGTTATTTGCATACAGCATGATTGTCCTCACTGTTGCAGCTACATTGGTTCCATTAATGCCAAGCTACCAAACAGCAACACTAATGTTCATGCCACAAATTATAATGGCTGCTGGACAAACAGCATTGGCGCCAGTTGCAATGATAAACATCACTCCCAACCAAATTAGGGGACAAGTGACTGCTGTCTATTTCTTTGTAATTAGTCTGACAGGCTATACATTAGGGCCAACCAGTGTGGCCTTGATCACTGATTTTGTTTTTAAAGATGAGAGCTTGATTACCTATTCAATATCCATTGTTTCTTTGGTTGTAGGTGTAATAGGTACTTATGCAGGATTTAAGTCACTAAATTATTTTCGGAAACAACCGACGATAAGTGATTCAAACTAAGAGAGAAT